>Ga0315286_10000268_pt1 | contig 41799 bp, 36 predicted proteins | sample YL17G10_0_MG_FD_205038 | JGI IMG/M metagenome (GOLD analysis project Ga0315286, IMG submission 205038) | Sediment microbial communities from Yellowstone Lake, YNP, Wyoming, USA - YL17G10_0 | ecosystem: Environmental > Aquatic > Freshwater > Lake > Sediment | place: USA: Wyoming | collected...
GGTAATAAAGAACCAGACATCCAATGTATTGTGAATGACCTTTTTTTGCGATGTTCTTCGAGGCGACAAGGAAACCGCCGAACTGACGAAACAATTGTGAATGACCTTTTTTTGCGATGTTCTTCGAGGCTACTCCTTGATTATGATTTTTTTTCAAATATTGTGAATGACCTTTTTTTGCGATGTTCTTCGAGGTAATATCTTCAATAACATTAAGAGGAATTTATTGTGAATGACCTTTTTTTGCGATGTTCTTCGAGGCCACCTGTCTGGTATGTGCCCGGGAAATTCATTGTGAATGACCTTTTTTTGCGATGTTCTTCGAGGGTCATATTGAAACGGTATAGAGCCTGGTCTATTGTGAATGACCTTTTTTTGCGATGTTCTTCGAGGACGGCAGGTATTCGGCGTCCCTGCCGTTCAATTGTGAATGACCTTTTTTTGCGATGTTCTTCGAGGCCCTGGGCGGCGGCGTGCCCGTTATAACCCATTGTGAATGACCTTTTTTTGCGATGTTCTTCGAGGACAATGTAGATGTCAAGAGGCGGTTCGAAGATTGTGAATGACCTTTTTTTGCGATGTTCTTCGAGGATCGAACAAGAGCCAGAGAAAGGCATCGTATTGTGAATGACCTTTTTTTGCGATGTTCTTCGAGGCTTAAAAGTTGCGGTTGCTGGCCTAATTGGATTGTGAATGACCTTTTTTTGCGATGTTCTTCGAGGTATCAGGAAAGGTTATGTTTTGCAGGGACGATTGTGAATGACCTTTTTTTGCGATGTTCTTCGAGGGCTGGTATTACTATCTCTGTCTTGTTGCCGATTGTGAATGACCTTTTTTTGCGATGTTCTTCGAGGGTCAGGCGCTTTCAGAAACTTGCGCAGGAAATTGTGAATGACCTTTTTTTGCGATGTTCTTCGAGGAGTTTACTTGTATAAGGCAGTCCTGTATGTATTGTGAATGACCTTTTTTTGCGATGTTCTTCGAGGAAAGTCAATCCGCTGCGAAATTATTGGAACATTGTGAATGACCTTTTTTTGCGATGTTCTTCGAGGGCACTCGCTCCGCAGTATGTTTGCGGCGCATTGTGAATGACCTTTTTTTGCGATGTTCTTCGAGGATAGTTGCCACAATGCCGTTGATATCGTAGATTGTGAATGACCTTTTTTTGCGATGTTCTTCGAGGGTATCGGTGTCGTTATCATCAAGTGGAAAATTGTGAATGACCTTTTTTTGCGATGTTCTTCGAGGAAGTTCCGTATCGACAAGTTTAGCCGCTTATTGTGAATGACCTTTTTTTGCGATGTTCTTCGAGGGGTTTAATAGCCAAAGATGGGGATAAATCTATTGTGAATGACCTTTTTTTGCGATGTTCTTCGAGGTAATGAGAAGGTCTGAAACTCTGCCCTTTGATTGTGAATAACCTTTTTTTGTGATGTTCTTCGAGGAGTCCTTATCTTTCAAAAGTTTTAACTTCTATTGTGAATGACCTTTTTTTGTGATGTTCTTCGAGGCGTGAGGCAACGCCCAAAAATTACCGTCCGGGAATAAATAGGGGACGTTTACCTATTTCTGGGGAATAAATAGGGGACGCCTGCCCTGTGAAGTGTCGCAACTACTTCATCGGGGTTTACCTATTTTTTGGGAATAAATAAGAATAATTTTATATTTTATTTTCTCTGAGTCCTCGGTGTTCTCTGTGGTAAAAAATTTGTGTCCGTTGAAAAAACTGAAAAAGAAAACCCCGCACCTATTTTTTTATAATTATTTTCTCCTCTGAGTTCTCTGTGGTGAAAAGTTTGTGGCTGTTGAAAAAACTGAAAAAGAAAACCCCGCACCTATTTTTTTATAATTATTTTCTCCTCTGAGTTCTCTGTGGTGAAAAGTTTGTGTCTGTTGAAAAAACATTCAACGTTCGATATTAAAATTGTTTTGAACATTCGGTAATTTGTATTTTGAATTTGTTTCGGATTTTGATACCTGTCCCGCCGGGGCGGGGTTCGGATTTCGGATTTTTTATGTATCTCTGTGGCTCTGTGGTGAAAGTGAACAGTGTAAATCCATGTTAATCCGTGTCTAATAAAAACCGGTGTTAATGTTGTCATCCTCGCGAAGGCGGGGATCCGTGCAATCAGCGTTTAAAAAACTAACACGTAACCGTGTTTTGTTTCAACAAAGCTGATTTTGTCAGCCTGTGGACAAAGCAAAACGGCTGGCGCAAAAGCTCGCTTTGAGCAAAGCCGTTGCTTTGAACACAAAGTTATTTGCAGAATAACTTGTTGAAACAAACAGTGCAAATCCGTGTCTAAAAAAATTCTCTGTGAGTTCTGTGTGCTCTGTGGCGAGAAATTAGTGCCTTTGGTTCTGTTTCAAAAACATACCTGCCTGTGGCGGAACATTCGCATTTACGAAGCCCATTTGAGTGTAAGTTTTTTGCCTGAATGGGCGCATTGGCCGAGGTACAGATTTATCAGGTTCTGATATGGCATCCCTGTCTGTTTCGCCAAATCCTTAAAGTACCTGATAACATCTATTCCAAGCCGAAGTGTTACCTGCTTTTTTAGTTCCTTTGCATAAGGGTTTTTGTGCCCCTTCATCTTTGAAAAATCGTATTCTTTTCTCATAATTTTTTTCCCGTATAAACTTTTTGTTCTTTTTTCGTTGTTTTTCTTGCGGAAATAATTCTGATTCCCGAACCTTTTTTGCGTGAACAGTATGAAACAACCAGTATGCGAAGCCGATTACTGATTCCCAGCATCAGGTATCTGTCTTCCTGTAATGAGTGGTCGGGGTCGAAAAATTCAATTGCGTTTTCATCGAAAAATACCGTTGACGCTTCTTCAAAAGATACACCGTGCTTCCTGATATTTTGCCTGGCCTTTTTATCGTCCCATGAAAATCCCATATCATCCATAATTATATTATATTGCTTAAAACATTATTGGTCAAGAGGAAAAATAATTATTTTTTACCTGCTTTTGCTTTAACCTTTCCGTCTCAGTTTATTCGCCTGGAGCGACATCGCAGAAAATCGAAAATGATGAACCCTGCCTTTGTAACCCCCGAATAAAACCGGGGGCTAAATAGAATTCTGAGTTCTGTGTCCTTTTACTGGTTATCAACTACTTCCGGCCGGTCGAATCTGCTCATCGCAACGGTGCCTGTGCGCACCATATTTTTTATGCCGTATTGCCGGCATGCCTCGATGAATGCTTCTATTTTGTCTTCCGTATCGGCCAGTTCGACCATAACGAATTTCTGGCCGATATCGACGATTTTTCCCCTGAACATTTCGACAAGTGCCAGTATTTCAGGCCGTTTTTCCGGCGGTATATGAACGCAAATCAGCATTAAGTCTCGTGCTACAACTTCTTTGCCCGAGAAATCTTGAATCTTAACGACGTCGATAATTTTTGCAAGCTGTTTGCGGACCTGTTCCAGGACTTTGTCATCTCCGATAACAACTATGGTCATTCTGCTCAAGGAAGGGTCGTCCGTTCTGCCGACAGCCAGCGAATCGATATTAAAGGCCCTGGCCGCGAACATCCCGGCAACGTGTGCCAGGACGCCCGGCTTATTTTGAACTAAAGCGCTTATTATATGTTTCATTTTTCTGCCCTTTCTGACTATTGCCACCAAGACACCAAGGCACTAAGAAAAAATAAATTATTTATATAAACTTTGTGTCTTCGTGCCTTTGTGGCTATTTTTACGCCATACTTTCGAAGATATCTAATCCGTCCATTTCATGCAGGCTTTTCCCTGCTGCGACCATTGGCCAGACGTTTTCTTCGCGTTCGACCTTGAAATCGACAATGCACGGCTTTTTCTCTTTGAGCATTTTCTCAATGGCGCCTCTGACTTCGCTTTTCTTTTCAACGGTGATTCCGGCAGCGCCAATCGCCTGTGCCACCGCGGCAAAGTCCGGATTCTTCAAATAGCTTTTCGAATATCTCTTATTATAGAAGAGTTCCTGCCACTGCCGGACCATTCCCATATAGCCGTTGTTGATTATGCAGACCTTTATCGGCAGTTCATACTGGACGGCTGTGCTGATTTCGGTAAGGGTCATATTAAAGCTGCTGTCGCCGTCGATGTCTATAACCAGAGCGTCTGGTTTGGCAATTTGTGCGCCAATCGCTGCCGGCAGACCGAAACCCATAGTGCCCAGTCCGCCTGATGTTATAAAATGTCTGGGTTTTGTATGTTTATAAAACTGACCCGTCCACATCTGATGTTGACCGACGCCGGTAACGATTATGGCCTCCGACTTTGCGGCCTCGCAAATCTGTTCAATAACATACTGCGGCTTTATATTGCTGCTGGCCGTATCATATCGCAGCGGATACCGTTTCTTCCAGTCCGCAATTTTGTCGAACCATTCTTTTCTTTCCTTATGCTGAACTTCTTTTGATAGTTCAGCGAGGATAAACTTTGCATCGCCGACAACTGGAATATTAGCAAACACATTTTTGCTGATACTGCTCGGGTCGATATCAATGTGAATAACCTTCGCATTCGGCGCAAAGGTCTTTACCTTGCCCGTTACTCTGTCGTCGAAACGCGCACCGATTGCGATTAGCAGGTCGCATTCCTGAACGGCAAAATTCGCGTAAGCTGTGCCGTGCATACCGAGCATATCGAGCGATTCCGGTCGTCTCTGGTCATAACTTCCCAGTCCAAGCAATGTCATCGTAACAGGCAGATTCGCCTTTTGCGCAAAAGCCCGCAGTTCATCCGCGGCATTGGCCGAAATAACTCCGCCGCCGACATAAACCACCGGCTTTTCGGATTTATTTATCGCCTCTGCCGCCATTTTTATCTGCCGATGATGGCCCTTTTGCCCGGGTTTATACCCCGGCAGATTGATTTCCTTCAAAGGCTGCATCTGGTATTTTGCAACTTCGATATCAACCGGAATATCAATAAGCACCGGCCCCTGCCTGCCGGTTTTTGCGATATAGAACGCCTCGCGAATCATCTGCTGCAAATCCTTAACATCCTTGACAATCATATTATGCTTGGTAATCGGTCTTGTAACGCCTGTGGTATCAGCCTCCTGAAAAGCATCATTGCCAATCAGGTCTGTCCGGACTTGTCCTGTCAGCGCGACTATCGGCACAGAATCCATCATTGCGTTTGCGATACCGGTCGTAAGATTGCAGGCACCCGGGCCGCTGGTAGTCAGAACAACGCCGACCTTGCCGCTTGCGCGAGCGTAGCCGTCGGCCATATGGCAGCCGCCCTGCTCATGCCGCGGGATAATGAAATTGATTGGCGCATCGTAGAGCCTGTCAAACAATGGCAGAACCACTCCGCCGGGATAGCCGAACATTGTTTCAACACCCTGCTCAATAAGCGTAGCAACAATAATTTCAGCGCCGGTTTTGATGGGTAAAGCGGATGAAGTTTGGGTGGGATTGTCCCCTGATGAATTTTTCTTCATTTTTTTACTCCTGATAAACTGTTTAGTTATTCCAGCTTTCTGCGGCTCTTTTGGACATCTCTGATTGGCCGACTATAAGGCAACGCGCTCTAATAATCTGCCTAATCAGCTTTTAAGTCCTGCCGCAGCGCCATAATCATACGCTGCGTATGTCTCAGGAAACGGCTTACAGTAACCTGTAAACCGCTAACTGTGAATTTCGCATATTAATGCATATATCGGCGTTTGTCAAGCGAAAAATTAGCCACCAAGGCACAAAGTTCATTGAAGATTGTAGATTGAAGATTGAAAATTTGAGGACTGCCTTCGGCATCTCTTTTCACCTGCTCAATTTACAACTGCCCTACTCTCTCGGCGCAGCCGATGCGTTAGCAAAAAGGGGAAACGGCGAAAGAAAACAAAAAATAAAAGATAAAAACTATAAGTGAACTATTCGTTTTCGATTTTTACGACGCAAAACAGGCCATGGCCGCAACCTAACCCCTCTGGAAGAGAAAATTCCAGATTCCGCAGCACACAAGCCACTTGCGGCCCTATAACACTGGCCCAAAAATCAACAACTGGAAACCTGTCGGCATTTCTGTATAACCATGCTAACATTTTTAATTCATCTGCGAGAATTTCGGAGCTCGATTCTATAATTCTTTTGACTTCTGCGTTGTTGGCACTCATCAAGGCATGGAGAGTATTTACTACTGTTTGCCATCGGTTGTAGTAATCGGAAATTCGTGTCCATGCCTGGTGGTTTACCTCCTTTGCCTCTTTCAGATAACCTATATCAAAGCTCAAACCGCTTATTCTTCCCCTATAACCATGGTCGAACAACCGATTCACTTCTGTTCGTATTTGATGTCTTTGTTTTTTGAAAAGGCATGTATCCATATGCCGTCCCACGAATATTGAGCGATCCTGCATAGTGATTATTTTTGCCTTTTTTCCTGCTGCAAGAGCAGCAGATTTGATAAGCTGACTGAGTTCCAAACCGCTATAGTACGTAATATCGAACCATTTAATTTTTTCAGGGTCTTGCTCCTGTGGAGGCAATAAATAGGCCATAGTATAGGGAAGAGATGAACGGCAGTCTTTACTCCAGTATTCCGGCCATTCAGGCGAATACCTGCCTTGAAGGTCAAACACCATATAGCCACTACTGCTTATATGGGTAAAAATCTGCTGCGTAAGGTATTCAAGCTCCGTGTAGTCTAAATGTGATAGTGAGGCATAAGACGAAAAGTATATATCATAAGGGGTGTCCTGCAGAAAAGGAAATCCTTTAGATAAGTCTGCTTCAACGAATTTAGCTTGTGGCAGGTCTGCGTAATTTTGCTTTCCCTGTTTGACCATGGCCGGTGATATGTCAACACCCTGATAGATTTCAACATTTCCCTCGGTTATTACAAATTCCTTATTTACTGTTTTGACTGGAGTGCTCGGCGGGATATGGGTTAATAATTCCAATCCTTCGCCGCTGCCACAACCGAGGTCAACTATACGGATTTTGTCTTTATGCTCCAAAAGCTGTTCAATGGCAGGCCGGATAGACATCTTAATGAATACATCTTCCCAGTACTTACGCACATTGTCCTTTTTGCCAAACAAGCCGGACTCGCTCACGCCATAAAATCCGCGTTTTACCGCTATTTCATAAAATTCGGTTCTTGGCACAAATCATCTATATGTTTATGAAAAGATGATTAATAATATGTGAAAATATCCATATTGCCGCTGAACATATTAAAAGAATAACGGTGTATTTTCGCCAATGAGTCATAGAGGCCGGCAAACCTGTAACGGTAAGACCGCTATAAAGTTTTATATCGAGATACCTGGCGAGGACAAGAGCAACTACCGTACCCCAAAAAACCGCATCAGCAGTATGAAACATTCCTCCTTTGTGCAGAAAAATGGATATCGCTGCAAAAAACAGAACTGCATTGCCGACAAGAGCCCAAAAAACTCTTACAAAAAGGCTGAATATGCTATCGTACTTTTCAGCGGGTTGTTCAATTTGCTTGGTCATGTCCCGTCTCCTAAAAAATCGCAATAATCGATTAATTAGGTGGCGGCCCGACCACCTTGACAGTCCTCCGAGATTATTATAAACCTCGGACCCTTTGATAATAAATTATAACGAAGTCTGAATTCCAGTGTCAACACTTTATTTTATAACATTTAATCGTTTCAAGTCTGAAAATTAGCATAAACCGTGTTTTTCTCTTGAAAATCCTTCCTTTATAGAATAAATAGTATCCTGATTATGGAACAGACAAACAACGTCGGTATCGTTAAGCTCTCGACAGTGAAATTTTTGTTATGCTGCCTGGCCTTGTCTCTGGCAATTTTAGGGACAGGGCAATTTCTCCGCCTTTCGAGCGGCATCGTGGCTGTCGAAGTCCTGCTGATGATTTTATCGCTTTTCATTTTTGGCTCCATCCGTTATCGCATAGACAAAAATGCCATCACTTACGGAATGGCCCTCGTTGTTTTGGCGACATTCTGGAAACTCCGTTGGGCGGCGTCCTCTCTGCGTCAATCTATTAATACTGAGGGGGCAGGGGCTTTTTGGCACTTTTTCAGAATTAATTTTTTGACTCTCCATGGCCTCGATGCGATGGTCCACGCCGACACACTGCTTTTCATCCTCGGCCTTACGCTCTTTGTATCGGTCATTACACAAACACGCCTATTGGAAACAATTAGTTTCGCCATACTAAGGATGAATAAGGGTCGGCTGGTCCCGACAGTAGCGATTATCGCCGCTCTCGTAGCCGCTTCTTCGGGCGTGTTGGATGGTGTTTCAATGATTGGCCTTATGATTCGGACCATTGTGATTATTCTCATTTTGTCCAAAACCAAAGATGAGGCGATAATTTATGTAGTGATGGTTTCCACTGTTATCACAACCGTCTGCGGCATGTGGCTGGCCTATGGCGAACCGCCCAATCTTATCATGAAGGCCAACTTGTATCCCTTCCTGGACAATGCCTTTTTCATTCGTTACTGTCTGCCGGTGGCCGTGGGAAGTTATTTGATTGTCGCATGGAACATTCGTCGAAAGCTTTCTAAAAAACGCAGCGTTCAGATGGAAAAACTCGACTTTATGGAATCTCACGTGGCTGATGTGCGATTTCTCCAGGCCCTGCGGCACGGCGAGGTATTGGACCATTTGGAGTTCATCAAAGAGCACGAAAAATCGCTTGGCGATTATTTCCACCCGCTCCTCAAATACGTCCACGAGGGCATGTCGCTTGGTGAAGCATTGGTAAAAGCCGAAGTCCCCCGCCAAAAGAGAAAGGAAATGCTCGGCATTTTTGTGTCGGAAGATATAGCCGACATATTAGATGACCATTACATATGTATAGCACAGGAAGACGACCGGGGCAAAGATAAATCTCTCGACAGGTTAAAGCTCTTTTTCGCGGATATCAAAAATCGGCGGACGCGAACTCAAAAAATTGCGATTTTGTCATTCATCCCATTCATTGGTTACCTGATTTGGCACGCCATTAATCACAATTATCCTCTTTTCCCTGCGTCCTTTGCCGGTTTCGTGGTGGCCTTCGCAGGGATTTTTTTCATTTCCAAAATGAGGCGTCTGGCTTTGCTCGAAGCAGGACGTGAATTTTCGGAGTATCTGTTTTTAATACCGCTTTTCTTTTGCATCACCCTGCTCCAGAAGACCGGTTTTTTCAATCAGATTACTCAGTTCCTGCACTGGGGCATTGCAGCAGTAGGAGCATCGCCGCTGGCTTTGGTCCAGTTTGGCGGAGCAACCGTCCTGTCCGCTATGCTGGACAACAACGTCGTGGCCGACTTTGCCGGCCGCGCTCTGCAGGGCATAGAAGTAGGCTTCATTCATCTTTTTGCTATGGCCCAGATTGCAGGTTATGCGGCAGGAGGCTGCTGGACGCACATCGGCTCGGCTCAATCGGTTGTCGCCTATTCATTTATTCGCAGGGAAATTAATGAGCACTTTACGCCTTATCAATGGATCAAAGCGATGACGCCTCTTATTATAGAAATAATTATATTTGTGACGATTGTTATATGTATCGAGGGATGGCTTTTAAGCCGCCTGCCAAAGTAAACCTTATTGTTTGCCTCCGCCGGTTCTGAGGGCATCATATTCCGCCTGAGCGCTGTTTAAAAAGCTCTGAACTTCTTCCTCATCTACCGGAACATCATCTCCGAATTTTTTCTTCAGGCCCAGCACAAACTGAGCATCGTTTATAAGGCCTTTCATTGCTTTAAGCGCCTGCCCCCGCGATTGTGTGGCATCGAGCCGTTTCAAACCGAGGTCCACCGAAGCTCTTATTCTTTTGATGCTTTTTTCTATCCGCTGGTAAAGCTCCCTCGCTTTTGCCATCGATTCATCCGAAATTATCTGTGCCGAAAGAGCGTTCTGGTCGGCCAGCAAGTCCTGCCGGCTGTTATAAATTTTATCGGCCATCCCGCAGTCTACCGCGTCCTGTGCGGGCAGCGTAAGCAGCGAGCCTTTCTTGGACCACGTTTTCACTACCGCCTCGTCGGGCTTTTTATTCATTGCTTCTATAAAAACTCTTTTGCCGTTCTCGTTGACTTCGATGGCTTCAATCTCTTTACTTTCCATCGCCTTTGCCAGCACGGCGGGCCGGCCGCTGTTCTCTGCCAGTGAAGCAAGATAATTTCTCCACGCTGAACTCATCTTTTCGCCCACGGTTTGCCCGAGGACTTGCTTAATATCCACGGGTTTGCCTTCGTCGTTTCTGGAAATCATAGTAGCCGCGCCTATGGCCGTGCCGGGCGACATATAAATCTTGTTGCAGGCCAGCGCAACCGCTGCACCTCCGGAATATGCTCCGCCGTTACTGCCTCCTTTTACATAAGCATATACATCGCAGTTGCTGCCGGTCTTGACAATGGCCGAGCACATTCTCATTACCAAATCTACCCGTCCGCCCGGAGTGTCTATTTCGATAAGAATAAACAGCGGCCCCTTTGAAGCCGCATCTTTGACGGCCTTTTCAAAAGCATTGGTCTCCATTCCGAGAGCTATTTCATCAGGTATCGTCAGAATCGCAACAGTATTGCTTCTGCCCGTCCTGTCGCGTATCGCTTTGAACTGCCCCAGGTTCAGTTTAACAGGCCCCTGTTCGACGGTATTAACTTCCGACAGTCCCCCGCTGTCTTCTTTGCCGGTGGCATAGGCATAACCGTGATATGTCTGGCCGTTTTGGGTATTAACAAAGGTATCGCCGTTTGCGAAACCGCCCGCCAGAAATATCCCCGCCAACAGAAAGCAAAAAACAACTCTCATAAATACCTCTTTACAAAATTACGGAATAATTATAGCAATTTCTTCACCAAAACGCAAAAAAATTCCCGCCGTTTTCCCGCAGGTTTTGAATATTAGAATTTTTATCATTTGGATTTGTTTAGGATTTAGATATTAGAATTTAGGATTTATCTTCTCCCCTGTTCTTTATTACTAAGCAGTTTCTCGAAATATGCCGGCAATTTGCTTTCAATAGTCATTTGCCTGCCGCTTGTGGGATGTTTGAAGGAAATGGATTTCGAATGAAGCGCAAGTCTCTTATATCCGTCCTCGTCTTTTCCATATTTCCTGTCGCCTGCAACCGGATGTCCCTTATCGGCCATGTGAACGCGTATCTGGTTCTTTCTGCCGGTTAGTAAATTAATCTCCAGTAGGCTAAAGCTTCCCGTCTCTTTAAGCACCTTATAAGCGGTGCGCGCCAGTTTGCCTTTCGTGGCGTCTGTCGTGGAATAGACAACGAAAGCCTTGTTCTCCGCTAAGTATGATGTAATAATCCCCTCTTTCTGGTCCAATCGGCCGTGAACTACCGCGATATATTTCTTTTCCGTCTCCTTCCACTGTCCCTGCAATAACAGTTTAATTTCTTCGCTTTTCGCGAAAACAAGCACGCCGCTCGTCCACTGGTCGAGCCTGTGAACGACGAAAACTCGGTTGCGCGATTTTAGACTCCCCTTTCGCACATAATCGGTCAGGATGTAGTAAACCGTTTTCGTTTTGTTGGTATCTGTGCCGACCGTCAGCAGACCGGCCGGTTTATCTACCACTATAATCTCGCTGTCTTCGTAGAGTATCTCCAATCCCCTCGGCAGATGCCTGCTGACTGAATGTTTTTTCTTATGCATAGTGATTTATATTTAACCATATATTTCGCGGATTTCACTGATTATTTTGTTTGGCACAGAGCCGCGAACGTCAGAGAGCGGTATTTAAAACCGTCTAAAATCTTCAATCTTAAATCTTCAATTATATTGCCTTTCCCCCCATTCCCTGCTATAATTACCCCGCTGCCTTGAGGAGCAGCCAAGGAAGAAAATTAAATATAAAAAATTAAAATGCAAAACGACAGGAATATGGACAAAGAAGAAATTAAACAAGTCGCCAAATGGGATTATGATGTCAGGAAATTCAAGTCTGTTGATGAAATTCTGGATTTTGCGATAAGCCGGGAGATTGACGCTCAGGCTTTTTATGTGAAATTGGCAGGCCTGGTAGAGAATCCAAAGATGGTCAAATTTCTTTCAGATTTGGCCGCAGAAGAGTTAGGGCATAAGGAAAAGCTGGAAGCTGTTAAGGCCGGCAAAGGCGAGATAGGCGACCAAAACGTTGGAAAGCTTGACATTGTCGATTATGTAAAGGATGTTGTTCAACACTCCAAAATGAGTTACGCTGACCTGCTTGTTGTGGCAATGAAAAAGGAGGAGACCTCACGTAAGCTCTACGCTGATTTGGCGAAAATCATTCAGAAGCAGGAACTCAGAGATGTTTTCCTCAAGTTAGCTCAGGAAGAGGACAAACATAAACTGCGATTTGAGCTTGAGTACGACCTGATGATGTTCTGAAGCGGCTCACAAGACCGGGATAAAAAGTAACTCGCCTGCCCGGTGGGTTTTTGCTGAACGTCAGATGTTACAATAAAATTACGAACACCCGTTTTGAGTTTCCCCTGCCAATCTTAAATAGGGGACGTTTACCAATCTTAAATAGGGGACGTTTACCTATTTTTTATTTACTTATTGGGTGCAGTTGAAAAAACTTTCGCGCCGTTAGTTTTAACTTTTTAGTTTTGGTTTTAAGTTTTTAGCTTTAACTTTTAAGTTACTCCACATTCGATGTTGGACGTTTTATGTTTAATGTTCGACGTTATTTTTTGTTCAACTGTTCAACTGTTCAACTGTTCAACTGCTCAAACTATCCCCTAAACCCTATACGCTATGTCCTCATAATCAAATCCGCGCAAGTTCTGTTTTTGCTCGCTCCAAAAAAAGGGAAATTCATGGCAAAAAAATCGAAAAAAATCAAAATCTGTGGAAAATATTCAAAAATAATCAAAAATTTTAAAAAAACCTATAAATCCTTGTTCTTACTAATGTTATAGCAGATTTTTCACCCCTTCGTAATTTCAGTAAAATATTTATAAAGCATTTATTTGTAATTAGTTATAACGATTTTCTCTCGATTTTCTTAATCTCTCTTTTTTGCCGCAAAAATTACCTCAAAAACGTTCATAACTCCTTTATTTTTTCACCTTGTGAAACCCCCTAATTTTGCTTTCACCTGAAAGCATAGGGGGTGTGCTTCGGATTTCGGATTTTTTGTCTTTACCCTTCTCTGCTACCCCCCCGCTTGAGTTCGTTGCTGTTTGGCCCCAAAAGTACCCATTTTTTGGGGGGGGGGTTGCAGGATTTTAAAATAGGTCCTAATCAGTCCTTACTTCCTTATTTTTTCGTCGTAACTCCTTATTTTTCTAACTTAAATTCGTATCGGCTCATCTCATCTGGCGTAGAAATAAGTGGAGGTCTGAATAATTATTTGTTATAATATTTGTTTGCATCGCTGGCGGTTTATTTCTAACTTATTATTTTTCAGGAGCTTACAAAATGTGCGAAACTTGTGGTTGTAATAGCCAAAAGTCCGTCAAGGACAGGGTTACGGAAGTGATAGACAGTATTCGTCCGATGTTGCAGAATGATGGTGGTGACATAGAGCTTGTGGAAGTCACGGCCTCCAATGAAGTTAAGGTTCGTCTTCAGGGCGCCTGTCGTGGTTGTCCTGGCGCGCAGATAACGTTGAAGATGGGCGTGGAAAGGCTTTTAAAGGAGCGTGTGCCGGAGGTCAAGGAAGTCATTGCCTTAACGTAAGTTACGGTTTATTTCCCTCCGGGTATCGGAGTTTGTAAACGTTTATATAGCGTCTTTCATTGGCCCGAAGTGGTGTGATAAACTGATATGGCCCTATATCACGTCCGGCAGCAAGCATTGCTATGTTCTGTATTTTCCAAATCTTATAATAATCGTCTCCTGGTGCAAGTCCGATTCTTGAATCCCATGTTACGTAAGTAATATTTTTCTTATAGCATTTTTCTACGAATTCGCTTGGGCTGTTTGCATCCATAAATGCGTCCATTTCAATGAAGTTATCTTTATATTCTGGCGCCATTGCCACAAGAAGATTGGCCATCGTCGTTACAAGTTTTTCTCCCTTTTTTGCGTTATCGCAATACCAGTCTGCAAGGTATTTAAACTCGATATCACTTCTGCCGCTGCCCACTACGCCTGCTACAACAAACTGATTTGAGGTAATAATCAAAATCATCAATATCAGGATAGCAAAGTCTTTTAGTATGCTGCCTTTATATGCAAAACGTCCTGCGAGAAGTGCTATGAATACCATTAGTATCGAAACAAACGGCAGCGAAACGCTGGCCTCGCTTATCTGAGCCAGCCTCGAAAGGAAACCTGACAATCCAAGCGCCCAGATAAGCGCCGTTATTATTACAATCAACTGTAATATAACTGTAACTCCTTTGGGCAGCTTAAGTTTGTTATCTATCAGTTTCCAGAAACTCTGTAAGCCGTAAATGCATATTAGCAAAACTATTGCAAAGATAGTTGCGTGGTATCTGAGCATAGGATAGGGATATACGGCGTGGAGCAAAAAGTACGGTACCAATAACAGCAGCAAGACCAGTATTTTCCATTGGCGTTTCCATAAACCATATACAGAGCCGAACATAAAACTAACAAGTACAAGGACTTTGCTTAAACTCATAAGTTTCTCTGCAAATGATTGGCTGGACTGCGGAGAGGGAAGAAATAGATTATAAAATCCAACCTGCCAGAGCATATTGGCGTGTTTTATAAAACCTGTTCTGCCTTCGGCTCCGCCCATAACCTGCGATGCGTATTCCTTTGTGAATACCTTAAAATAATGCGTTGTGCCCATTCCTGTCCGGCTCAAGAAAGTCCAAGCCAGCCATAAGACAATGGGAATAGAAGCGATCGAGGCATAAACAAATGACAGGATTCGTTCTTTTTTGTTTTTGCCTTCTATCATATCATAAACAAATGCACAAAGGATAAGCGCAGCGCCTTCATAGCGCACCATTGATGCAAGACAAGCGAGCAAATAAGCCCATTTTGACCTTATGAATATAAAGTATAACGTCAGCCATACAAAAAACAGAAGTGTAGTTTCAGCGATGGCTTCAGTCAAAAGCTGCAGACCCCAGGGGTTGATTATTGCTATGACGGCAAAGAAGATTGCTGAACGGCCGATGATTTTTCGCCCAACCAGCCATAATAATACGGCCGTCAATGAATGCGCTACAGAGTTAAGCAGCCAGGCGCCGGTAAAATCGGGGTTTCTGCCTCCTGTTATTTTCCCCATCAATATCTGCAGGATTCCAACTAACGGCACTCTCTTGAAATCGGAAGGCATCTCGAACGATAGAATCTGTCTTCCAATTGCAGGAAAACAGGTAGAATCAGGATGCGGCACAACTTTATGTCCCCAATAAATAATGGATTGATAAATGCCAAATCCGAGAAGAAGAAAGAACAAAAAAATCTCAATATATTTTTCTTTTGTCCTGGTCTGCTGCATCAGCTCGCTGGAAAAGTTGTCTTTGGAAGTTTCTGCGGTTTTCTGCTTTTTCTGCTTCATAGTTTAAACCTGTCCGATAATTTTTCTGATTTTTTCTTCGGTCGGCTGCTGGAAAACGGCGTTTTCCGTGATAATTGCCGTGATATTTTCCGCCGGTGTTACATCGAAGGCAGGATTATAAGCACTCACATCCTGTGGTGCGGTCCGGACATTCATATAATTAAGTACTTCATCCGGCAGTCTTTGTTCAATCGGGATTTGACGGCCGGTTTTTAATTTTAAATCGAAGGTGCTTGACGGCGCCGCAACATAAAAAGGCACACTATGCGCCCTAGCAAGAATACTCAAAGTATAAGTCCCGATTTTATTGGCAGTATCGCCGTTGGCTGCGATTCTGTCTGCGCCTACAATCACAGCGTTTATAATACCATCCTTCATCAGGGCTCCTGCCATACTATCGCAGATAAGTGTAACATCAATCCCTGCCTGCTTAAGCTCCCAGGTTGTAAGTCTTGCACCCTGCAGAAGCGGCCTTGTTTCATCAACATAAACTTTAAACTTCTTTCCTTTTCTCTGTGCTTCAAAAATCGCGGCAAGCGCCGTGCCGTCTCCTGCCGTTGCCAGAGCGCCCGCATTGCAGTGCGTAAGAATCGCCCCGCCGTCAGGGATAAACTTTTCACCATTTGCGCCGATTTTACGGCACATTTCAACATCCTCATTATAAATTTTCTGCGCCTCGTCAAGCAAACATTTTTTCAAATCTTCTACCGCCGCACCCGGATTTTTAGCCGCAAAATTGCGCCCTATTTTTTTCATCCTTTCAAGTGCCCAAAAAAGGTTGACCGCCGTCGGTCTTGCCTTTGAAAGGAAATCCGCTTTTTTTTCGATATGGCTTATTGCATCGGAAAGTTTTAACCTGTCGGCCTGTTGTGCTGCAAGACAAACGCCGAAACCTGCGGCCACACCTATTGCGGGAGCGCCCCTTACGGCAAGAGTCTTTATCGCTTCATACAACTCGTCAGGTGTCCTGCATTTTATTGTGGTAAATTCTGCAGGAAGTCTTCTCTGGTCTATCAGTTCGAGAAAACCCTCCGTGTCACCAATCCATTGCAGCGTTTTAAAGGTTTTCAAATTTATTCCTTGTACTTTTTACCGTTCAGGTATTGTTTAAGATATTTGGCCGTGTGGCTTTTTTCATTCCTCACAATCTCTTCAGGTACTCCGGCCGCGATAACTTCTCCGCCGGCCTGTCCGCCTTCAGGGCCGAGGTCAATAATATAATCGGCAATCTTGATTACATCAAGATTATGCTCAATCACAATTGCAGTATTTCCCAGGTCGCACAGTCTCTGCAGAACGTTAAGCAGGTTATGAATATCGGCAAAATGCAGGCCTGTCGTCGGCTCATCAAGCAGATACAACGTATGTCCTGTCGAGCTTTTTCCGAGCTCCGCGGAAAGCTTTACTCTCTGAGCTTCGCCGCCCGAAAGAGTCGTCGAGGATTGTCCAAGCTGCATATAACCGAGGCCAACATCGCTCAAAGTCTTGAGTAACCGGATAATCTTTGGAAAATTTGCAAAAAATTTAAGTGACTCTTCGACCCGCATATCGAGGACATCGGCAATATTTTTGCCCTTATACATAATCTGCAGGGTCTGGGGATTATATCTTTTTCCTTTGCACTGCTGACAGACGACATAAACGTCGGGCAGAAAATGCATTTCTATTTTTTTTGTGCCCTGCCCCTGGCAGTCTTCGCATCTGCCTCCTTTGATATTAAAGCTGAACCTCCCCGGGCTATACCCCCTGATTCTGGCCTCCCTCGTCTTTGCGAACAATTGCCTTATCAGGTCAAAGACGCCGGTATAAGTAACCGGGTTGCTTCGAGGGGTCTTGCCTATCGGAGACTGGTCGATTTCAATAACTTTGTCAATCTGGCTCGTGCCGAGAATATTTTTGTGCTTACCGGGTTTGGCCCCGGTGTAATATAATTTTCTCCTGAGACCCTTTAAAAGAATTTCCGTTATAAGCGTGCTCTTGCCTGAACCAGAAACGCCGGTCACACAGATAAACACACCCAGAGGAAACTTGACATCAATATTTTTTAAATTATTTTCCGCTGCTCCCTTCACCTCAATACAGTTAGACAATCTGACTTTGCGTCTTTTAACCGGCAGTTCGATTTGCTTTCTTCGCGAAAGATAATTACCGGTCAGGGACCGCTGACAGGCGCATATATCTTCAATACTGCCCTGAGCGACAACCTCGCCGCCGTGGTCTCCTGCCGCAGGGCCGATGTCAATTATATGGTCTGCGCTCCTGATAACGTCTTCGTCATGCTCAACGACAAGAACGGTATTTCCGATGTCCGTTAATCGTCTCAGTATGCCCAGCAGTCTTTGATTATCCCGCCTGTGCAGTCCGATTGTAGGCTCATCGAGGACATAGCAGCAGCCGACCAGGCCGCTGCCGACCTGCGTAGCCAGTCTTATTCGCTGCGCTTCGCCGCCGCTTAATGTTCCGCTTCTGCGGTCAAGAGTAAGATACCCAAGCCCCACATCCACAAGAAATTTCAGTCTCGCTTTTATTTCCTTCAAAGGCTGAACTGCTATCAGGGCCTTTTCGCCGACAAACCTGATGTTTTCAAAAAATTCCTGTGCTTCTTCGACGCTCATTTGCGCTACATTGTTTATGCTTTTGCCGCCTACGGTAACGGCAATTGCCTCTTTGCGAAGCCTTGCGCCGTTGCAGGTTCTGCACGGCTGCTCAGACAGATAGCTATGCAGCCTTTCTTTGACAAATTCGCTGGAAGTATTCCGCCACCTTTTATCGAGGTTTGGAATTACACCCTCAAAGTAAATTCCGAATTTTTTTTCATCTTCTTCGGTCGTTCCATGCATCAGAATTTTTCTTATATCGGCAGGGATTTTTGAAAAAGGCGCCTGTTTGCTTATTCCGAAATCCCTGCAGAATTTCATAATCAGTCTGCTGTAAAAGATATTCATTCTCTTGCCGCCCTTGCGCCAGGCATCAACAGCGCCATTTTCAAGAGACAAATTCTTGTCGGACACAATAAGGTCTTCATCAAATTCGAGTATCGTGCCCAGACCGTCGCAGCTGCTGCAGGCGCCATAAGGGCTGTTAAAGCTAAAAAGTCGCGGCGTCAGCTCCTCCAAAGACGCCTGGGGATGTTCATTGCAGGCGAATCTCTCACTGTAAACAAGGTCTTTCCACTGGCCGTCGCCGCCGTTTTTCCGGTCTTCGCCCGGTTTCTGCGCCATAATAAACACCACGCTTTCACCGAGCTTTAAAGCAGCTTCAATTGAATCGGCAAGGCGGATACGCACCGTGTCTTTTATAATAAGTCTGTCAACAACAGCAGCGATATCGTGCTTTTTGTTCTTGTCCAGCTTTGGAATATTTTTGATGTCATAAATAACGCCGTCAACACGCACTCGCACAAAGCCCTGGGTTTGAATTCCAGCAAAAATTTCTCTGTGCTCGCCTTTCTGGCCGCGAATCAAAGGCGCGCAAACCTGAATCTTCGTGTCCTGCGGCAAAGACATTACACTATCAACAATCTGAGAGGCATGCTGACTTGAGATTTCTTTGCCGCAAATCCAGCAATGCGGCGTGCCGGCCCTGGCAAAAAGCAGTCTGCAATAGTCATAAATCTCGGTTGTTGTTGCCACGGTCGAACGCGGATTGCTGGCGGCGCTCCTCTGCTCAATCGCAATTGTCGGCGGCAGCCCCTCAATGTTCTCCACGTCGGGCTTCTGCATCTGCTCAAGAAACTGCCTTGCATACGCGCTTAATGACTCAACATATTTTCTCTGACCTTCTGCGTATATCGTGTCAAACGCCAGCGAGCTTTTTCCTGAGCCGCTGATACCGGTGACCGCGACAAATTTGTCTCGCGGTATTTCGACGTTTATATTCTTAAGATTGTGCTGACAGGCACCGGTTATTTTAATCGATTTCTGCATTATTTTTCTTTCTGCTTGCTGTTAGTATCCACCCGCTGAAAAACTACAATAAGCCAATTTGGCTATTGTATCAGAACCGCCCGCAAAGTAAAATACTTTTATTAGGTCATTTTTCACAAGTCAATGAAAATAAAGGACTTACATAACTGGAACATTCCTGTAAAAAAGGCTATCGAGCTGCAAAAAAGCCTCGCAAGGCGAGTACGGCAGTGCAGATTAAATAAAAAGCTCGAAACAATTGCCGGCATTGACTGCGCATTCATCCCGTTAGAGACAGGCCGTCTTTGTCGGCCGTCAGGCGTCTCTGACGCATTGTCTCTAACGGGATTCAGCGGCGACAAAAAAAATATAATCGCCTGTATAGTAGTTCTTTCTGCAAAAACTTTTGAGATTATTGAGACCGCCCAGGCGATACAAACGGTTAACTTTCCTTACATACCCGGCCTTTTATCATTCCGTGAAGCTCCGGCCTGTCTTGCCGCCGCTGAAAAACTTACTGTAATCCCCGATTGCTTCATAATTGACGGCCAAGGAATTGCTCATCCGAGAAGATTAGGTCTTGCTTCGCACCTGGGACTTTTTCTCAATGTCCCGACAATAGGCTGTGCCAAGAGCAGGCTGATTGGCGATTTTAAACAGCCGCCGTCCCGGAAAGGTTCAACAAGTCCGTTAAAAGACAACGGAAAGATTATAGGTTCAGTTGTCAGAACTCGCAGTAGCGTAAAACCTGTTTTCGTTTCTGTCGGTCATAAATGCAGTCTCTGTGATGCGGTCAGGATTACGCTTGATTGCTGTATAAAGTATCGCCTGCCAGAACCGAGCCGACTTGCACATCAGATTGTAACAAGATTGAAAAAAGGAGTTAAATAAATCAATCCCATTTGTGTTCTTTAATAGATTTTAAAATCTCCTCAGCACATTGAAGTGCGGCAAGACCTTCGGCGGCAGTTACTTCAGGCCGATTGTTTTTGTCGGCGACGGCATTTAAAAACGCCTCCTGCTCAACACGGAGAGGCTCTTTATCGTCTATATCAAGCTGTTCAATATGGAGCAGGTCCGGCCAGTTTACGCCGCTGAAATCAAAAGTTCCTTCATCCTGTTTTTGTTTGACCCATTTTACTACATCAATATTCGGGTCTGTCTTGATTACAATGCCTTCTTGCTTGAGAAAATCAAGACTCAGATAGGCCTGCCTGCTGAAAACACGAATCTTTCTTGTTGTCTTAAGGGCAAGTCTTGATGCCGTGACATTCGCAATACAGCCGTTTTCAAATGTTATCCTCGCATTACAGATATCTTCAAAATCGCCTATAACATTTACGCCGACGGCATCAACCTTTTTTACTTTGCTCTGGGCAAGAGCAAGTATTATATCAATATCATGAATCATCACATCAAGCACAACGCCGATATCGGTTGAACGAAATTGGTAAGGACTGATTCTGACCGCCTCGATAAACTTCGGCTCGATTTTAAGCCGTTTCATCGCCTGCACAACGGGGTTGCATCTTTCCGAGTGTCCTACTGCAACAACTGTGTTATTCTCTTCGGCAAGCGCAACAATTTTTTCGCCCTCGACCGCGCTCGCGGCGAGCGGTTTTTCAATAAGAACAGGAATATTATTACTGATAAAAATTTCAGCAAGCTGAAGATGGTTTTTCGTCGGAGCAGCGATAGTTACGGCATCAACTTTGCCTAAAAGTTCTCTGCTGTCGGTAAAGGCGGAACATTTATATTCCTTTGCGAGTTTCTTTGCCTTGTCCGGCTGAATATCAACGATTCCGACAAGATTGCTTTGAGGCAGTTTGCTGAGGACTTTGGCATGAATCTGTCCCATTTTTCCCGCCCCCACTACCGCCGTTCTGATTTTGTTCATCGGAAATCCTGTCAATGGTCTTTTCTTCTGAGCAACTCAAGGTACCTGCCGAATCGATGCTTGCTGCTGTTGATAATTGAATCAACCATAGCTTTTACGTTTTCGTCAAGTCCATCCTGAGCGGCGAGAGCTTTGGCGTTTTCGAGCAATGGAGTTTTTTTTCTGAAAAGAGATTTGAAAGCCTCAATAACTGCCTGCTGCTGCTGGTCGCTAAAACCTGCCCGTACCAGACCTCGTTTATTCACTGCCCTGACCTGGGGCGGATAATGGCCGCTTACAATGACAAACGGCGGAACATCGTGATTGAGACCCGCAAAACCTGCCGCATAGCTCCATTTGCCGACAGTTACAAACTGATGCATCAGCACTACGCCGCTGAGCCAGGCACCCGTTTCAATTTTGCAGTGTCCGCTTATCTGGGTATTATTGCTGATAACCGTTTTGTCCTCGATTGTGCAGTCATGACCTACATGCACACCTATCATTATCATATTATTATCGCCTATTTTTGTCGTGCCGTCCGGATATATGCTCGGATGTATGGTTACAAATTCTCTGATGAGATTATCATTCCCGATTTCAAGCGAGCCGAAACGGCTGTCGGGTCTCACTCCGAGCATCTGAGGATTTCTGCCGATGACAGCGCCCGGATAGAAAATATTGTTTCGGCCGATTTTTACATTCTTGCCGATTACAACATTGACGTCAAGGATACAGCCGGCGCCTATTTCCACATCTGCATCGATGAAACAATTCGGACCAACCACAACATCTTTCCCGAGGCGGGCACTTGAATCAATTACCGCTGTCGGATGTATTTTGTCCATTATTTTTGTTCCTGAAAACTTCGCAAATAAATCTTACAGCTCATCTAAACGGCCTCTTCGTCAACGAGTATAAACTTTATTTTGGCTTCAGCCGCCTTTATTCCTGCAACGAGCGCCTGGCATTTGCATACGGCAATTTTGCTGCGGACTTTGACGGATTCGGCGGTAAGAATCAACTGGTCGCCCGGCACAACAGCCTTTCTTAGTTTTACATCGTCCATTCCCAGCAGCATGGCCAGTTTACCCGTATGCTCAAGCCGCTGGGCAAAAAGCAGGCCGCAGACTTGTGCCATTGCTTCGAGGATAAGTACGCCGGGCATAATAGGCGTTCCCGGAAAATGTCCCTGAAAAAATATTTCATTATATGTAACGTTTTTGACGCCCTTGATAAATCTGTCGCCGTCAATTTCAATGACTTTGTCCACCAGCAAAAACGGGTAACGATGGGGCAGAATCTTCTGAATCCTGCGAATGTCAAGCAGCGCATCGGTGCCGGCTTTGCTGATTCTTTCATATTGTTCCGCCTGTTCAAGCAGTTTTGCGGCAAGCCGCTGATTGAGGTTATGACCGCTCTTGTAAGCGACAATTCTTCCGGTTATTCTTCTGCCGATAAGAAAAATATCGCCGATTAAATCAACAATTTTGTGTCTGACGCATTCATCAGCAAATCGATAACTGTTTTTAATAGGCCCGTCTGAACTGATAACGAGGATATCACGCGGACTCAAATGCGCGCCGATGCCGCGGGCCTGGAACTGTTTCGCTTCGGCCTCAAGCAGGAATGTCCGTGCAGGAGAAAGATTCGTCTCAAAATATTCGGCGCTCAGCACACAAGTCAGCAGCTGTCTGCCTATGCCTGTATGCTTTGTATAATCCATATCATAGGTAATCTCAAGGACATCGCCGTCACTGGGCAGGGCATAAATTGAGGCTCCTGCCTCACCGAGGCTGATTGCCTCTGCGATGGCGAATTCCTTTCTCGGTTTTTGCTGTTCGACAACGCCGCATTTCTTCAATGTCCTGAAATATTCGCCGCTGCCTCCGTCAAAGCCTGGCATTTCAGGAGCGCTTACTTCGATAACGATATTGTCAATCTCCAGGGCATTTAAGGCGGCCATACAGTGTTCAATTGTCTCGACAGAAATCTGGCCTTTTTTTATAGCGGTTCTCCGGCTGCGTTCGGCGATATTGCGAACAGTAGCTTCTATTTTAACAGGCTCATCGAGGTCTGTTCTGACAAAAACAATGCCCGTATCGACATCAGCGGAGGCAAACTTTACCTGTGCTTGTGCCCCACTGAACATGCCTCTGCCGGCAAGTCTTGCTTCTTCAGCTATTGTCTTTTGCAGCTTCAAGTGTTTCGACCCTTTTTATAAGCTCTTTCAACTGTTTGCTCATCTCCGGCAGCTTCTGTTTCAGGAGCACCTGTCTAAAAAATTCCTTGATGTTTATAGCCGGTGAACCAAGAACCTGTTTATTCGGCCCAATATCATTCATCACACCTGCCTGTGCGCCTATCTGAGCGCCGTCACCGATTGTTGCGTGGTCTTTGATTCCAACCTGCCCGGCAAGGACAACACCATTGCCCAATTTACTGCTGCCGGCGATGCCCGCTTGTGCGGCAATCAGACAGCATTTGCCGATTACGACATTATGTGCAATCTGAACAAGATTATCTATTTTCGCTCCGGCACCGATTATGGTATTTCCGAATTTTGCCCTGTCGATGCAGGTGTTTGCCCCGATTTCAACACAATCTTCAATAATGACTCCACCAGTATGCGGTATCTGCTGATGCTGACCATCAATGAAATAATATCCGAATCCTGCCGCCCCGATTGTGGAGTTTGCTCCGATTATGCAGTTATTTCCGATGCTGCAGTTATGATAAATCACAACATTATCTTCAAACCGGCAGTTTGAGCCGATTATTGAATTTTCACCGATTTTGCAGCCCGCTCCGATAACAGTTCCTGCACTGATTTTCGCACCTTTTCTGATATAAACAAGCGGACTTATCGAAGCGGTTTTGTCTATCGAAGCGCCTTTTTCCACAACTGCGCTTTTGTGAATACCTGCCTGCGGTTTTTCGAGCTGCGGCATAAACTGGGCCAGTATCTTAATCAGCGCCCGCTCGACATTATCGACAACAAGCAGCGGTATGGTTGAATCAACCTTTTTGCCGACAATCACCGCAGCAGCTTTGCAGGTGGAAATATTTTTCAGGAGTTCCTCGTCCGCGGCAAAGGTAATACAGTCCGGTCCTGCGGATTCGAATGACGCCACCCGGCAGACTTCTGCCTTTCCGCTGCCGATAAGCTCAGCTTTTGCTATCTCGGCAAGCTGGGCAATAGTATATTTTTTATGTATATTTTCAGCCATTTTCTGCGATAAAAGCTTATTGCTGTTTACTTTTACTCATTGCGCTGACCACGTCGGCCGTAATATCCAAACTCGGGTTAAAATAAAGCAGCTTGTGGGTCTTTGTTGTCAGAATAAGGTCTGCCGGACTCTGTGCAGACTGTCCCAAATCAGGTCTGTTGAGATAATTGTCGTCCCTGTTGAGAATCAAATCGAGACCCTTTTCCTGTGCGACAGATGCAATAACTTCAAGAATCTTGCGATAGATTTTTTCTTTTCCCTGCATTTCTTTCACAGCGAGATCATGCTGAAAAAATTCCTTTTGCGCATCAAGCTGCGACTGTTTCTGCATCAACGCCCCAAGCATCTCCATATAATCCGCGCTGTTTTCCTTGCGTTTGCTCAATGCAGCTTTATCGGTTTCCACGCTTTCCTCAAGTTTTTTCAGTTCGGCAAATTTCTTTTCACCTTCCGCAGCCAATGTTTTTTCGACCTCGATTTTCATTGTACAATTTTCAAAAACTTCTCTGACGCTCACGATGCCGATTTTCACAGACGCAGGCGCTTTTTCCTTTGCAGCAAGAGAACGTTCAAATCCGATAACCGACAAACCCAGGCCTGCCATAACGACTATAGCGATAAAATTTTTTGTCTTCATAATCATCCTTTCTTAATTTTTCCAAAAATACAACAAGCCGCTCAATTAAAACAGTGCGCCGGCGGAGAAACTGAAAACCTGCGTATCATCGTCGTCGCTTTTGAGAAATGGGGCCGCAAGTTCAAATCTCATAGGCACCGGTCCAAACCACTGTGGTAGCATAATCTGGATACCTATACCTGCTGCGGCTCTGATGCCGCCGGTCTCAATCATACCGGTATCCACAAAGAAAAGTCCTGACAAAGCCTCTCTGGTCAGCGGCACGGAGATTTCCCCGCTGGCAGTCACCAGCCACCTGCTCCCTACAGGGTCATCATCCGGACCCGAACGCGGGCTTACTCCCCGATACTCAAAACCTCTTATGCTGCCGATACCGCCGGCATAAAACTTTTCAAACACTGGCGCATCACCTACGATAGTTGCAGCACGCACTTTCGTTTCCAGCACGGTCTTCCGTCTGGCAAGGTCCTCATGCAGTGTCTTATACCACCGGTATGTTCCGTCAATAATTCCGAAAGTAAAGTCGCCTGCCACCTGTTCATAGCTTAATTCATAGTTTTTGCCTTTGGTAGGAGCAAAGCGGTTGTCTGTCGTATCTCTGCCGAAACCAATTTTGATGCCGCCCAGAAGGTTATTTCCCTTTACATCTCTAACTTCTTTTGGTGCATCATCCTCGACATTCTTTACGGCAACATTTTCGAACCGAAAGGCCAGAGTTCTATATCGGCCTTCTTTCAGTCTATGTGTAAAGCCCAGGTATCCTTTTTCTCTTTGTTCATCATAGCTTTCTCTTTCTCGTTCCCAGGTTGACCCCGCAAGAGTCATAGATACGGGTTTATCCTTAAGGTAAGGCTCGGTCCAGCTGATTGAATATCTGCTGACCCGTGTGCCCGGCTCAGCTACGATTCTCAACCGTTGTCCCGCGCCCTTAAAAGCATCTTCCGAAAAGAATTTTCGCCAGTCTTTCGGCCATTTTTTTATATCAAAATTTCTTTGTTCATAAATCACCTGCCCAATCAGGCCGTCATTACTGCTCACACCTGCGCCAAAAAGTATTGAGCCGGTTTTACCCTCGGTAACCCTGACTTCGGCATCTTTCTGGCCGGGCTTTTCTCCCACAGGCGTAATAGTGGCGGTTTCGGTATAAACATTAGCCTTGATATCTTTTTCAAGTTCGCCTTCGCCGTTTCCCTGTGCGATATGAGCGTTATACCACTCACCCGGCTTGAATTCTTTTTCATCGAGCACGCGTCTTACAACCTTGTCCTGTGTCACCGTATTGCCGGAGATGTTCACTTGTCCTATACGGAAACGCTCTCCTTCTTTTATGTCAAAATGCGCTATTATTTTATTATTCGCGGTAAATTGCCTGATTGACTCAACATCAACATTTATAAATCCTGCTTCTCTGTAGGCCTTGACTATTTCATCTCTGTCGTATTCCGCCTTTTCGTCGCTATAAAACCGTCCTTCTTTGAGCCAGAACTTGCTGGTCAGATTTGCATCGCTGAAGAATTTATTTCCAGTAAACTCTATTTTTTCAACGTCATATTGTTTGCCTTCCCCGATAACGTAAACAAGCTCGACACTTTTATTATTTTTACCAAAATCTGTTTTGGCGGTTACTTTAGTATCAAGATAACCCCTGCTGTCATAGGCTTTCTGCAGTTTAATCAAATCGTCGTTTATTGTTTCCTGCGCGAAGAAGTTCTGGAAAATGCCGAGATTTCTCGGTTTGCTTTTGATGACATTTTTAAGCTCTTTGCTTTTTATCGAAGCATTTCCCTCAAATCTGACTTTTTTGATTTTGACTTTCTGGCCGCAGTCAATTGTATAATGCAGCCGCCCCTGCTCAATGCCCGAATCATCAAAATCAACCTTGGCAAAAGGGTGTCCTTTCTTGTGGTAATATTCAGCCAGTTTTTCGGCACCGGCTTTTGCAGTAAACCTGTCAAGATAATCGCCTCTGCTGAAACCTAATTCTTTAATCAGTATTTTATCGTCGTATTTTTTATTTCCGCTGAAGGTCACATCCTGGATGACATTTTTCTCCTTCACGACAAAGATTAGTTTTATTTTTCCGTCGAGCGGTTCAACGCTGTAATAGGCAAATTCGACGCCTTTAATAGTAGCGATTCTGCCGGCGTCCTCGCGGGCCTGCTGGTCGCTAAATAATTGTCCGGTTTTGCTTCTTGCCATCGAGAGTATTTTCTCCCTGCTGATATAAACATTACCTGCCGTCTCAATACTGCCTATCGTCATTTTTTCGGATTCCGGGACGTTAACGTCGTCCGTCAGCGCAGAACAGTAAAAAGTGGAAAGCAGCACGAATAAAAAAACCGAAATTTGCAGCGGTCTTCCACGCTTAAACCAGCAGTTGAAAAAACGCATAAAATCCCTTTCCTGCAAAAATCCTTTTAACAAACAGCATCGGTCATTTCAGAACGGCTCCTGCACTTTGGACAAAGTATTAAACCGTGTAAACTGACTGTTAAAGCTCAGTTTTACCGTTCCTGTCGGGCCGTTACGCTGTTTGGCAATTATCACTTCCGCAATATTATCTTCTTTGTTCTGGCTGTTTTCATCTTCACGCCGGTAATAATCTTCACGATGCAGCAGTATTACAACGTCGGCATCCTGCTCGATACTGCCGCTCTCGCGCAAATCGCTCATTCTCGGTCTGTGGTCCTCTCTTCCTTCAGGAGACCTGTTAAGCTGACTTAAAACAACAACCGGTATTTCAAGCTCTCTGGCAAGCGCTTTCAAATATCTGCTCATCTCGCTTACCTCCTGCTGCCTGGACTCTACTTTTGTACCGAGACTCATAAGCTGCAGATAATCAATAACAATACACCTTATGCCGTGCTGGGCCCGCAGCCTTCTTGCCTTGCCTCGCAGTTCCAGCGGCGTAATGCCGGGTGTATCATCAACATATATGGGTTTGTTGTTCATATCGTCGGCGGCCTCTTTAAGCACCTGAAACTGCTCGTCGCTCAAAAAACCTTTTCTTACGACCTGAGAATCTATCGCTGCTCTACTGCACAGCATACGTTCGACAAGCTGCTGCTTGCTCATTTCGAGAGAAAATATCGCGACAGGCATATCATTATCCGCCCCGATATGTTCGACGATATTCATTGCAAAGCTTGTTTTGCCCATACTCGGTCTGCCTGCTATAATAATCATTTCGTTGTTCTGCAGACCGCATGTCAGCTCATCAAGCTCACGAAAACCGCTCGCAAGGCCGGTAACATGATGCCCCTCGCGTTTTTCTATGTTTTCAAACGCCTGTATCAGCAGGTCCTTGATTGCTACTACAGTGCCGGTAATTTTTTTCTGTGTTACGTTGAATATTTTCTGTTCAGCTCTGTCGAGCTTGTCGCCGACATCTCCGGCCGTTTCGAAAGCATCGGTCATAACCTCGCCGGCAACGGCGATAAGCTCTCTGAGCATCTGTTTTTCTTTTACAATCTGAAAATAATGCTCGACGTTTGCGCTGGACGGCACGGCACAGGCAATCTTTTCAAGGTATTCCGGCCCGCCGATTTCCTCAAGCTGGCCGCGTTTTTTCAGCTCATCCCGCAGCAACACTAAATCGAAATCGCTGTCTTTTTTCTCCCACAAAGCGACAATCGCATCAAACATCATCTGGTGTTCAAAACGATAGAAGGCTTCGGTCCTTATCTTTTGAACAACGAGCCCGATACACTCCGGGTCGAGCAGCATCGAACCAAGCACTGCCGCCTCAGCTTCGAGAGATTCCGGCATCGTTCTGCCGGCAACGGCCGCTTGAGCCTTGTTATTCTGCGTTTGTCTGTCCTTCTGAGCCATCTGTTTGTGCGCTCTGTCCTTCCGCGACCACCGTAACTTTCACTTTAGCTGTTACATTCGCTGCAAATTTAAGTTTAATCGTATATTCTCCGACTTCCTTGATATGCTCATCGAAATGCACAACATTGTCGGCGATTTCGTATCCCTGCCCGCGGAGATTTTCAGCGATTTCCTTCTGGCTGACAGAGCCAAACAGATGCCCCTGCTCGTTGGCCTTTGCTGCAATAACGGCTTCTGCACCTTCGACCGCTGCGGCCGCCTTTTGCACCTTTTCATACTCAAAGTTCCTATGCTCGGCCCTTTTGGCCTTCTCATCAGCCATAGCTTTTATCTTTTGCTCTGTCGGAACTGTCGCAATTCTCTTCGGCAGAAGATAATTTCTTGCGTAACCTTCGCTGACTTCGACTACATCGCCGTACCAGCCGAGTTTTTCAATATCTTCACACAGTAAAACCTTCATATTAACGTCTCCGATAATCAATCCATCGGGGTTTACCCGATTCTGTCAAAAATGAATAATTAACTTGTAAACGGCAGCAGTGCCATGAAACGCGCCCGTTTTATGGCCAGCCTGACTTTTCTCTGGCAGCTTGCGCAGTTTCCGCTGCGCTTGCGCGAGAAAATCTTGCCACGGTGTGTAAGCAGTTTGCTCAACACCTCAAGGTCCTTGTAATCAATGTATTTTACTTTCGTCCGGCAGAATCTGCATTGATTCTGCTCCCTGACATTGTCTCTGCGTTTTCTTCGCTTGGTCGTGTCTGTCTTTTTCTTAAAACCCTGGTATCTCACTGAAAGCTTCTCCTAAATTTATATTTCATTCGTATTTTTCACGTTAACTCAAAACGGAATATCGTCTTTGCTGTTATTTTGTGTCCCATTTGCCGAGCCGATGTCTTCGGAAGGTATTTGAGAACCATCGTCTGCAGGACTGCTCTGCTCACCGCTGCTTCTGCCGCCGGCAGGAAGGAACTGAAAATTCTCCACTGTAACCCGCAGTTTGCTTTTCTTGACACCGTCTTGTCCTGTCCAGCTGTCAAATGTAAGTCTGCCTTCAATCATTAGGGGTTTTCCTTTTTTGCAGTATTTATTTATTGTTTCTGCGGGCTTTCCGAACGCCCTGCAGTCAACAAAGCAGACTTCTTCACGCTGCTGGCCGTCCTGCCCGGTCCACCGGCGATTTACTGCAATACCGAAATCCACCACAGCCGTCTGGCTGGGCAGATAAGACAGTTGCGGGTCTCTTGTAAGATTTCCCATCAAAATAACTTTATTAAAATTTGCCATATTTGTCCCTCTCACTGCCTTTTAGGCTAAATTATCTTTTTACCGGGCTGCTCAGCGAGGTCATCTCCGCCATCGATTTCATCTTCATCATCAATAACAGGACTCTCCGGAGAACTGCTCGGCACCTGAACCTTTTTTTCAATCGCCGTTGCAGGAGTTTCTTTTTCCATATCATCCTTTGTTACATGGTCTGCCCGAAGGATAAGCACCCGCATAATTCTTTCTGAAAGCTGCGAATCTCTTTCAATCAGGGCAATCTTGTCTGAGGGGCTGTTAAAGTAAACAAGAATATATGTACCTCTGTCTTTGCCCATAATCGGATAGGCAAGCGGCCGCTCGTCCCATTTGCGAATACTGATTATCTCAGCTCCGTTGCGCTCGAACAGTTTTTTTATGTGTTCATTTATACCTTTCCAGTCGGCAGCTGCTTCCGCGGAATCCACAAGAAACATTGCCTCATACAGCCTTTTTGTTACGCTTTCCAAATCAATATCTCCTTAACAAAATCATTATCATTGCGAAATATTTCCGATTCAAATTTTACTGTTTATCTGACTCATCGCTGCCGTCTGTTGTCAATTTGCAATTAAACCTGTTCATCGCGGTTTCAATGCCGTCACTGGCCCAGACAACAGCGGCTTCTGACGCTTCAGCGATTGCCTTGTCTATCAATTCTCTTTCAGACTCGTCCGGTCTTGAAAGCACATAATCCCTTCCCGCTGTCTGGTTTCTGCTGCCGATACCTATCCGCAGCCTGTTGAACTCATCTGTGCCGAATTTTTCGATAATATCAGCCAGCCCGTTATGTCCGCCTGCAGAGCCGGCGGCCCTGAGCCGTATCATGCCCGGCTCAAGAGCCATATCATCCGCTATTACCAGTATCCTGTCGGCTGTCAGTTTGTAAAAATTTGCAGCAGCTGCAAGAACCTGACCGCTGTTATTCATAAACAGAAGCGGCTTTAACAATATTAACTTTTTATCTTCAAATCCCGCCTGTCCAAAAGCTGCTCCGAACTTTTCTTTATTCAGCTCGACCTTCAGCTTTTTTGTCAGCAGGTCGACAACTTCAAATCCGACATTATGGCGGGTTCCCTGGTATTCCAGGCCTGGATTGCCAAGACCTGCTATTAATCTTATCTCGTTCATCAAATACTTCCCGGCATACCGGCCGCCGAAATTTACTTCTTTTCTTCTTCAGCCTCTTCCTCACCTTCCTTCGGTTTTCGCTCGGTAAGGACTTCCGGCGCCGTCGGCTCTGCTGCAGCTTCAGCAGTTGCTTCTTCAGCAACGGCCGCAACAGGCAGACGGCAGGCTATCAGGAGCGCAGTCGGGTCGGTTATAAGCTTAATTTCCGGCGGCAGTTGAACGTCCCGTGCGTGAAGCGAATCGCCAATTTTAAGACCCTTAACCGAAACGTCAATCGACTCCGGTATATCGGTAACTGCACACTCAATCTCGATGCGGTCAAGATGCTCTTCAAGCAGTCCTCCCTCATGCGCACCCGCAGGAGTGCCCTTGAAAGCAAGCGGCACCTGGACCTTGACTTTTTCGCTTAGGTCGACCCTGATTAAATCCGCATGAATTATCTTTTTGCCGAGATAATCGTACTGGACGTCTTTAACCAGCAGTTTTTCCTTTTTGCCGTCGAACTCAACGTCAAAAAGCCTGTGGCCATGATGAAGTCCCTCGGCAAAATCATGCGCGTCGAGGACGATGGCCTCCGGTTTTTGTCCGTGTCCGTATATGATTGCGGGTATACTGCCCGTCAATCGCAGTTTCGCTGCACGTTTTGAACCAAGCTCTTTTCTCACCTGGGCCTTGAGAACCAGTTCTTTTGATGCCATATTTTACCTCTTCTAAAACCTGAATTTATCCTGCAAAAAATAATTTAACTGAACATTGCACTTATTGACTCGTTTTTATGGATGCGCTTTATGGCTTCGCCGAGAATCTCCGAAACCGTCAGCACCTTAAGATTTTTAAGTTTCTTCACATTCTCCTTTTGTGGAATCGTATCTGTCACGACCACCTCATCAATCAGCGAATCGGCGATATCTTGGGCCGCCCCCTCTGAGAATATGCCGTGCGTCGCACCGATGAAAATCTTCTTTGCGCCGTGTTCCTTGACAATTTTCGCGGCAGTGCACATCGTAGCGGCAGTTGAAATCATATCATCGCACATCAGTATATTTCTTCCCTTGACTGTTCCGATGATTTCACCGGCCTCAACTTCTCTGTCGCTCACACGTCTCTTGTGAATTATAGCCAGTTCGCCGTTAAGATGCTGAACATATCTTGCCGCTCTTTTCAGATTTCCGATATCCGGCGAAACAATCGTCAGGTTTTCAATCTTCTTGCTCTTAAAATATTTGCTCAGAACAGGCTCGGCAAAAAGATGGTCGACCGGTATATCAAAGAAGCCCTGCAGTTGTGCCGCGTGGAGGTCCATAGTGAGGACTCTGTCGGCCCCGGCTATGGTAATCAGGTTCGCGACTAATTTTGCCGTTATCGGCACCCTGCCTTCGTCTTTTCTGTCCTGTCTTGCGTAGCAGAAATAAGGTATCACGGCAGTAACCCTGCTTGCGCTTGCGCGTTTGAGGCAATCAAGAAAAATCAGAAGCTCAACAAGATTGGCATCAACTGGTTCGCATCCCGACTGTATGACGAAGCAATCTCTGCCGCGAACGTCATCTTCGCATTTTATTATTTTTTCGCCGTCCGGAAACCGCTCAATCTTCGCCTCGCCTACAGGCACACCAAGATATTTGCAAATCTTCTCTGTGAGCTCCGGATTGCTTGAGCCGCTGAAAATCTTTATGTTCTCATTTAAAGCCATCTTCAGCCCCTTTACTTTTTCTTTTGCTTAACATCTTCAGAATTCACAACCGAACCCGCTTTTAAATGCATATCCTTTACTTCTGTAAAGATGCCCAGAACCACATTATCTTCCAGAACGGCGCCGTCTCTCAGATAAGCAAACGGTCCTACGCGGCAGTCCCGTCCGATTCTGACCTGTCCATGGATGTACGTAAACGGTTCTATTATGGTATCCTGCCCGATTCGTGTGCGCGCATCAATCCACGTATTCGGCGGGTCAACAATCGTAACGCCGGATTTCATAAATCCGTCCTGGATTCTGCGCTGCATTATCTTGCCTGCCTCGCTGAGCTGCTGACGACTGTTAATTCCCATTGCATCTTCTGCGGCTACTGCCGTTACGGCCGCTACTTTATGTCCCGCTTCTATAATCAGATGCAGCGCGTCGGTAAGATAATATTCTTTTTTCACATTATCGGGGGTTATCTTGTCGAGGGCCTCAAAGAGTATTTTATTTTTGAAACAATAGTAGCTCGGATTAACTTCTTTTATTGCCTTTTGCTGCGGACTGCAATCACCATCTTCGACAATGCCCTGAATGTTCCCGTTACTATCACGTATGATTCTGCCGTAACCGCTCGGGTCATCGAGCACAGCCGTTGCCAGTGTCGCTGCCAACATCTCTCGCTGATGTTTTTCCATCAGCGTCTTTAGCGTTTCAGTTCTGATTAAAGGCCCATCGCCGCATAGTACCAGTGTATCTCCTGTAAAGTTGGCCAGATGTTTTTTGCAGCACATCACTGCATCACCGGTACCTTTTTGTTCAGCTTGTTCCACCCAGACAATATTTTTTTCATTGCCGAAGTAGTTTTTCACCTGTTCTTTGCCGTAACCGACAATTACGTATAGTTTCTGAATATCTGCCTGTCTGCATGCATCAATTACATAAGCCAGCATCGGCCTGCCGCAGACTTCGTGAAGAACCTTCGGCAGTTTTGTATTCATTCTACTGCTGATACCGGCCGCAAGAATTATCGCAACAATTTCAGACATATATAGTCAACTTTTGCCTTAAATTTCGATTTTTTAATTATTTTACCTACCCGGCCAGGACTCGAACCTGGAATGGGAGGACCAAAACCTCCTGTGTTACCAATTACACCACCGGGTATAAGTCATTTAAAATAAAAGACTTAAAATCGTAACAACACCGCATAATGCCAATGCAAATGTAAAATCTTAAATTTTAAATCTTCAATTTTTCTGCTTTCACGGTGTCCGTTTCGGGTTCGGACCGGTTGGGCCCTGTCTGAGGCTTGAGCCGGCTATGCCGTGATACTGCCGGCCCCATATTCCTATTGCTACCCCTTCTGACAGAAGGCTTGCGACGCACTATACTAAAGCCTTATCGGCAAAGCAAGATTATTTTCTCAAGGAAAAACACTATTATCAGTGCTGATAATGAGGATTTTAAATTGAAAAAAGGCAGTTCAATTGTAATATGAAATCTTCTGAATTGTGGTATCTTATGAATAATATGAATACTAAAAACGGATTGCTGTTTCTGCTGCCATGGATAGTCACTTTGGCTGTTGGGACTTATCTTATTTCAACCACACATTTGATTACAAAGGACGGCCCTCATTACATTCAGCAGGCGCAGCAATTCGCCATAAACCCTGTTGGGGCGATTAAAAGTGATTATTTCGGATACCCCTTTTTAATTTATGCCGCCCACAGAATAGCCGCCGTCTTTGTTGCAGCAGATTCTGTCAATAGCTGGATATTATCCGCCCAGTTAGTAACTCTTTTATGTATGTTCGCTGCTTTTGTGCCGCTATACCTTATAGGTAAAGGCTTTCTTGGAAGCGACAGGAGTTTTTACGCCCTGCTCATACTTGCCTTTCTGCCTTATCCTGTAAGGTTTGCGGGCGATGTCCTGCGAGATTGGCCTTACATACTTTTTTTAAGCTTGGGTTTTGCAGCGTTAATCGCGGCTGCTAAAGGCAAAAATTGGTGGCTCTATGGAGTTGCAGGCTTCCTGGCGGGACTGGGTTATTTTATAAAAGTCGAATGTGCCCAGCTTGTAATTTATGGTCTTTTATGGCTCGCGTTTTGTATAATTTCGCCGCGATACCGCACGGCAAGAAAAAAAAACCTGCTTTCGGTTTTGCTCTTACTGGTCTGTTTCGCAGTAGTTGTTCTGCCCTACATGCATATCAAACAGCAGTTTATTCCTGAAAAAATCAAAGAACTGATGGACGAATCATCCTCGGTGGCAAATACAGCAGTTATACTCGCTGCCGGTCCGGCGGCAGGTCTGATAGATTCCTTAATAAAAATCGTCGAAAGAACCGGTGAGAATCTCTTTTATTATTTCTTTGTATTTTCTCTGATAGGTTTCTATACGCAATTTATAAAAGGTTTTAAAAAAGCGACCGACGAGGAAAAAGTATTTGTAACAAGTTTCATCCTGTTCAATGTACTGATGCTTGCGTGGCTTTTTCACAATTTTAATTACTTGAGCAGAAGGCACTGTCTGCCCCTGAGTCTGCTTTTTCTTTTTTACAGTCCCATCGGTCTGAAAATAGTCGGAGAAAAAATAAGTTCAATTTTTAAAGTTAATCCGACTTTCTGGTTTTATATGCTTCTGGTGCTGGGGATATTGCTTTGTCTTCCCAAGCTGCTGGAATCAAAACGCAAGGACAGGGTGGGTTTTCTGGATGCCGCCGGCTGGCTGGCTCACAATACAAGTCCGGGTGATTTAATAGCCGTACCCGATGGGCGAATAATCTTTTATTCGCAGCGTCAGGGTTTTCAGGCGTGGGAGAAAAAGGATTTGAAAAATGCCGTCTTTGCGGTTGCACAAGTCGGTGCGAAAGACTCTGCACCAGGCTGGGGACAGGAAATGGTATGGTTTTGGCTCAATCCCGAAAAAAAGGACAGCAAGCTGATAATTTACCGCCTGCCCTGAATCACCGCCCTTTTCGTCGGAACATTACCGGTATGGTCATTGTGAGTATGTAAAGGTTCAGAAGGAAAGACCTTTTCTGTATATACAGATAGTCGTATCTTGCCTTATGTTTCGGGTGCAAATCGTACAAGTTTCTTATCTGGGCGAAACCCGTAAGTCCCGGCTTTACGGCGAGCCTCATCTGGCGAAGCGCCTTATGCAGTTTGACAAAATGCGGTCTTTCCGGCCGGGGTCCTACAAGGCTCATATCTCCCTTAATTACATTTACAAGCTGCGGCAGTTCGTCCAGCCGGCTATCTCGAAGAAAACGGCCTACTTTCGTAACTCGCGGGTCATCTTCAGCGGCCCAGACGGGACCGGAATTTTCTTCGGCGTCGTTAATCATGGTCTTGAATTTATAAAGTGTAAAGGTTCCGCCGTCCTTTGTGACCCGAGTCTGTTTGTAAAGGACCGCCCCCGGTGAAGCCAGCTTAATCAGTAGTGCTGCTATTATTGTCAGCGGCGAAAAAATTATCAGCAGTATTATGCTGCCGACAACATCAAGAGCCCTTATCAGGAATTCTTCATAGTCGGACTTTCTCCCCATAAAGGTTGCGAGGAACTTAAGCGCGTTCTCCTCCATTACGCTCTCCGAGAGAAGCTCAGCGTAAATCGCCGGACCGAAAACAACGCTGACTTTAAGTTTCAAAAGGAGATATATCAGCAGGTTAAGCTGCTTGTCGTCGTGAATCTTCTCAAGTATCACCACTTCATCGATATCCTCATGGTGCATAAGCTCTTCAGTATTATCAATATATATTTTCTCAAGCAGCTTGTTGCTTTCGAGCACTTCGAACGGTTCGCCTTTACCAATGATTACAACTCTTTTTTTCAGCCTGCCGCTTTTACGAAAAATAAATGAATTGACCGCAAATATGACAATAATTCCAATCGGAAAAGATATCGCGAAAACGCTCGATGGAAAGCTTGACCATCTGGCCCTGAAGATATACACAAGGCCGATACTAAATAGAGTGCCCAGGAAAAAACCGCCGGCTGCACTTTTAAAAAGCTCCCAGTACGAGCGAAATCTTTTCCTGAACATCTTTGCTATAAGGAATGACGCCGCATACATACACGTCAGATAAATGTAGTTTCCTCTGTAAGATGCAAAATTATATTCCGGCACATTAAAACCATACCGAAGCAGAAATGCCAGCAGGAAAACCCCATTGACAAAAACCGCATCAACAATAAAAATCAACAATCTTATCAGCATAAAAAACCGGTATTTAGCTGTCGTTTTTCGTTTTCAAACCGATATTATAATAATAATCTATCAGCAATTCCCCGCAAATTTTCCTGTCAAAGTGTTTTTCAATGTCTTTTCGTGCATTTGCGCCAAGTTCCATCCGGAGTTGCGGTTTTGTATACAGCAAATTAAACGCCTCTGCAAATTCCTTCGGACTTTTCGGCTCGGCAAGAAGCCCGTTTTGATTATGTCTTATCAGAGAATCTATTCCTGGTATGTTGGACGCTGCAAGGGCCCTGCCTGCTGCCGCCCCTTCAAGCAGCGAATAAGGCATCCCTTCGTGCCGGCTCGGCAAAGTAACAACATCACAGGCGGCATAATATTGGTGAAGTTCGGCCACATAGCCGAGCGGCACAATACCGGTCGGGCATAATCCTGCCGATTCGACAATATCCTTCAAATCGCAGCCTGCTGTCAGCAGAATTTTCTTGGCATTCGGTTGTAGTTGGCAGAAAATCTTCCACGCCTCCAGCAGCGTACCAAAGCCTTTTCGCCTGAACGGTCTTCCAATATATAAAACCACGAAATCGTCCGTTCCCATACTAAGTCTTCGGCGCTCTTTATCTCGCATCTGACCGTTGAACTTTTCAATCCTGAACTCATCGAGGTCGACGCCGCAAACTGAACCGGCTCCGAGGCAGCGCACTTTTTTTTCAGAGACAATCCTGCTTTCAATCATTTTTTCTCTAATCGTGGGGGTAACCGTCAAAACATGCGTTGAGAAAAGACAATTAAAAAACTCCAGCAGCCATAATCCCCATCTCTTCGGCCCCTTGTATCCCAGGTAAGGTGCACCGTGGTTATGATATATTCTAACCGGCACTTTTGCCAGCAATGCAGAAAACAAGGGTATAAAAGAAGCCCTGCTCTGATGGCAGTGAACCGCCGAAGGCTTGACATCTTTCAATCGCCGGGTCAGTTTGAAAATATTCATTATCGCCGGTAAAGGATTGGCACTGATATCAAATTCTGCAAATTGTTTCGGACAGGATATTGCCGAGATGAAATCCGCCAGCGTTCTTCGATTCTCAAGCCACATTTCAACATCAAAACCGGCACTGTTTAAGATATTTACGAGTGGTTCAACAAAACGTTTGGCGCTTACAGGATAATGAATGAAATGAATTATCAACTTTTGCGGCCTCGCAGGATTTTAAACAGTGAAACAACAAAACCTGCAAATAATCGTGGCGATTTTTGAATAAGAGCCTCCGTGAAAAGCTGGCCGGAATTTATAATAAAGCACTCACGGCTTCCTTTGGCCTGCTCCGAATGTATTCTGTAATCAAGCAGCACATCCGGCAGGTTTGCAAACTTTATGTTTTTATCTCTCATCAGCCGCAGCCATAAATCAACATCTTGGCAGAATCTGCTTCCCTGATAGCCGCCCGCATCCACAATTGTTTGCCGCCTGAACATAACGGTCGGATGACAAAAACAGAATCGAAAGGCAATTTTTTTGCGAATTTGGCTGTCGCTTTCCGGCATTAAGACAATTTTGCGTTTATTTAAATCCTCTCCGAAAATCTCAAATGCCGAACCGGCCACGTGGATATCCGGTTGTGAATCAAGAAACGCCGTCTGCCTGGCAAGTCTCTGCGGTCTGGCAATATCATCAGCGTCCATTCGTGCTATATATTCAGCTTTGGTCTGCATCATACCGTAATTAAGATTAAAGGATAATTGTTTAATCGGTGTTTGAAATGCCCTTATCCTGCCGTCTTTAAAGGATTTTATTATTTCCCAGGTTTTGTCCGTCGAGCCGTTTTCTACGATGACAAATTCATAATCTTCGTAACTTTGCGCAAGAATACTATCAATCGCCTCTTTTACATATTTCTCGGCATTGTGAGCACACAAAAGCACCGCTGTTTTAGCACCCATCTTCTATCCTCTCCAGCAATTGGGAGTATTTCTTAACAATACTTTCAAGTGAAAATTTGTTTTTAATCGTTTCGGTTGCCGCGAGTGAAATTGATTCGCCAGGCCTGTTTTTAGCTCTTTCAATAGCTTCAAAAATACTCTCCGCGTCCGTCCCTTTGGCAAGCAGGCCGTTTACGCCGTCGGTTATTATTTCGTTAATTCCCGCTGCATCAGTGCCGATGCATATCAGGCCGCAGGCCATCGCTTCCAGTAAACTTTTAGGCGTTCCCTCGTAAAGTGAAGGAAGAATATAATAACGATAGCGATTAAGTATTCCGGGCAGTTCTTTGTTGGGTACAACACCCATAAAATTGACCTGAATATTTAATTTTTTTGCCTCTTGCTGAAGTTCATCGCCAAGTTCCCCCTGGCCGTAAATGTCGAGAGTAAAACTGGTCTTGGAAATTGCTTTTAAAAGATTGAAGAGATTTTTTTGGCCGGTAAGTCGGCCTACGAATACAATTCTATCGTTATATTTCTCACAATTTACAGGTTTGAAAGTATCTATATCGATATAATTTCCAAAAACGTTGATTTTTTGCTGCGGAATTTTATAAGCCGAACAGATATAGTCCTTATCTTCCTGACTGCCTGTAACGGCAGCATCGGCATTCTTATAAGTGATTCGCTCTAAAATGGCTGCAGCTATTGCTTTTAATTTCGCTCCCTGTCTTTTTTTGAGAAAAGAGCTTAAAGTATATCCTGTTCTTACGATAAGCGGTTTTTTGTGCATTTTTTTTGCAATCACGGCGCTCCAGCTGCCGCTCATCTGGTTGGTCATCAGAATATCTGTATCCTTTAAAATTTTTTTCATTATCATCGGCATCAGCAGGCTATAAAATAATTTTCCGAATGGCATGCAGAAAACCGCCGGCATTTGAATTACCTGGATATCATTGTGCAGCCGATGAGTTTGTTTTAATTGTTCAGCGATTTTTTTGTCCCCGCAGCCGTAAGTAAGCCATAATACTTCTGAAAAAATCTTTCTTCGCAAAAGTTCTTCGTAAAGCAGTTTTTCCCTGTCGAACAGCCCTTTATCAAGCCATTCTTCCAGAGAAACCTTAAAGGTTAAAAAAAGAGCGAGTTTCATAAGCACCGTTTTACCTGTTGAAAAACCCGGATACTCGTCCAATGGCGCACCGCAGGTTTATAGTGGCCAACAGCTTATAGTATTTAAAAATTCCGAATTCGTGCTCTTTGGTGTCTTGGCAAACTTTCGTCACGGCATTGTAATATTCCTGTCCAATCTGTTCAATGGTGGCAACGGCTATTTTGCTTCGATACAGCTCGTAGTTATTCACTATCTTTTCAATCAAACCGGGTATCTGTTCTTTTGTCTCAAAAACTTCGCCGCCCCCGCGGACAATTTCCGGATGTCCGCCGCTGTTCAGCACCAGGGCCGGCAGTCCGCAATGCATCGCCTCTATTAACGAATTTGAGCACGGGTCATTCTGGGAAGCGGAGATAAATATATCACTATTTTTCAATATCTTTGCCAGCTCCGCACTTTTCAAAGGTTCGAGATATTTTACATTTTTGAATTTTATCGGCGAATTACCGGCAAAGGTCACTTCATACTTTTCAAAATTCAGATTATTATCCAGCCATTGATAAATGCCGAATCCTCTCTTGAAATTGCTGGACCAGCTTGTGCTGACGAGTCTGATTTTTCTGTCTCTTGAAAAAGCAATTTTACCTGTTCGATTAAAAGTATCGGGGTCCGGCGCATTCATTATTACAAATTCAAGGTCTTTCTTCCCCAGTCCGAGTGCATAATTATTTTTCCTCGACCATTTCGATTGAAATATGGTAGCATCCGCCAATAATCTGTTGGCTTCATATACAATCTTATCTCTCTGGTCGCCTGGATTGGTATAGAGTCCCATCGGACCGTCAATTCGATGGACGAACCTTTTTCGCGGATTTTTTAACCTGGCGCTGGCCGCATTCGGTATATTATGGTGGCTGTTAAACAGAATGACATCCGCATTTTGAGGCAACTCCTCGTAAGCACCGACAGAATCAAAATATTTTCTCAGGGCCTTTAAAAACTGATTGCCTCCTCCAAAAGGCTTGTTGACAAAATCAAAAAGTATGCAGATTTTAACGGATTTCGGCATATCTGAAATTACTTAACTGCCGTAACATAAAAACCGGTAGTTATCTTGTTATGGATTGTGGCAAAATAATTATCAAGACCCCGGTATATCACCGCTGATAAAGGCATTAAAATTTTATAAATAACTTTTCTGATAAAAAACAGTTTTCCGTCTTCCTCGACTAAAAAAGAGTGCATTAAATCGTAAACTACGGCAAAAAGCCCGCCCATCGTTTTAATTTGTATTTCTTTGAAGCCCGCTTTATCAAATTCAAGTCTGATTTTTTCCTGTGTCCATCTCTGGAAATCGAAAGGGTCGGGATGTACAGGGTATAAAAAAGGCACAGAGGCTATTAATCTGCCCTGTTTTTTTAATACACGAAAAGCTTCCTTAAGCGTGTCCTGCGGCCTTTCAAGATGTTCCAGGACTTCCGTAATCACTATCATATCGAAGGTTTCATCGTCAACTGGAATTTTATCTGAAACGCACAAATAATCAGGACATGTTTTCTCA
>Ga0315286_10000269_pt1 | contig 41736 bp, 38 predicted proteins | sample YL17G10_0_MG_FD_205038 | JGI IMG/M metagenome (GOLD analysis project Ga0315286, IMG submission 205038) | Sediment microbial communities from Yellowstone Lake, YNP, Wyoming, USA - YL17G10_0 | ecosystem: Environmental > Aquatic > Freshwater > Lake > Sediment | place: USA: Wyoming | collected...
ATCCCGACGTTAAACCTGCCTTGTCGGCAGACAGGTCGGGATCCCGTTCGGAGCATCGGGACTAAACCGTGCAAAAAGGCATAGGAATAGACATAATCGAGATCCAGAGGGTCAGGACGGCTGTAAAGCAGTTCAGGGACAAATTCCTCAACAAGATATTCACGAAGAGAGAGCTTGAATACTGCACGAACCGGAAAGCACTGAAATATCCCGAGCTCGCCGCCAGGTTCGCAGCAAAAGAAGCCTATTCAAAGGCAATTGGAACAGGAATAAGGGGCATCCACTGGAAGGAAATTGAGGTAATGAACAACAGCAACGGGAAGCCCCATATATATGTAAAGCGCAAGCTGATGAAAAAGGCGATGGTCAGCCTTTCTCACAGCGCGAATTATGCCACCGCCGTTGTAATGGTGGATTAGGGGATAAATGAAAGCTATAACATCCGAAGAAATGAGAACCCTTGAGGCCTTTGCCGTTAAGCTCGGCATACCGGCACGGATACTCATGGAGATCGCCGGGATGAAAGTGGCGAACATCGCTGTCCACGAGATAAAAAGGGCCAGATCCGCCTGTGTCATATGCGGAAGCGGGGGCAATGGGGGTGACGGTTTCGTCGCGGCAAGATACCTTCATAATGCGGGAATAAAAACAGATGTCTTTTTAATATCATCTGAAGGGAAGATCTCATCGCAGGATGCCCTTGATAACTTGAAGATATTGAAGGGTTTGGACATTAATGCGGTAGAATTATCCATTAGCGATGGCCCCGATAAATTGAAGAGCTCCATCCTTTCTTCCGATATTGTCATTGACGCGATATACGGGATCGGTTTCAGGGGAGAGGTCAATGATATCGCATCGAGCGTGATAGATCTGATCAATAAAACGAAAATAGATATCAAGGACAAAAGGCGCTATTGCGTGCTGTCCATTGATGTCCCGAGCGGGGCTGACGCCTCGACAGGTGCGGTCGCTTCAAAATGCGTCGAGGCCGACATTACTGTGACCTTTGAATACCCTAAGCTGGGCCTTTTAAAATTTCCCGTGAGCAAATATGCGGGAAAAGTGATAACTACAAGCATAGGGATCCCCAGGCCAAGCCCTATTGAGCCCCAAGCCCATATCTATGCTGAAACAGGAATGCCTGCAAAGGGCAAACCCGAAGGACTTCAGGTGACGGATCCCATGTTCGTCGCGGGCAGCATCTCGAAGCGCAAGGTAGATTCCAATAAGGGGGATTACGGAAAAGTCCTTGTCATAGCCGGATCGTCCGGAATGATGGGTGCGGCGGTTTTGACCGCCAAGGCCGCCCTGAGGACAGGATCAGGTCTGGTCACCCTCTGCATTCCCGACAAGATAAAGGATATCGTCAATTCAATGTCCCTTGAAACGGTCGTCGCCGGTTTCAGCGAGCTGGACGAGAAGCTTAAAGATTGCGATGTTATAGCGCTCGGGCCGGGGCTTTCAAGGTCAAAAGATGCCGTAAAGCTTGTAAGAGGCCTTATCCTTTCCAGAAAAATAAAAGCGCCGATGGTCATCGACGCGGACGGGCTTAACGCCATATCAGATCCTTCAATATTAAAGAGATCCGGGAAAGATATCATTTTGACGCCTCACCCCGGGGAATTCTCAAGGCTTTCCGGAAAGAAGGTCGAAGAGATCCAGCGCGACAGGACGGGTAGCGCCGGCCGCTTCGCTTCAAAATACGGGGTCACGATAGTGCTAAAGGGCGCGTATACTGTAATTGCCGGAAAAGGAAAGACATACGTCAATCCGACGGGTAATCCCGGAATGGCATCCGCGGGTGTCGGCGATGTCCTTACGGGCATCATCGCAAGCCTGATAGGGCAGGGAGTAGAGACATTCTCGGCCGCAATTGCCGGCGCTTATGTCCACGGAATGGCGGGGAACCTGGCCGTCTCAATTAAAGGCGAACACGGGATCATCGCAAGTGATATAATTGATTCGATCCCGTATACATTGGCATCGATCCTATGAAAGATGGTGGTATAAATGTACAACGATCTTGAAAAACGGGTTATTGCGTTTCTTGAAGAGATAGGCGACATCACGATACTTTCCGCCCAGACATTGTTCTATTCGCTTAAAGGCAACTTCAACGGCAAGGAGCTTTTTGCCCAAATGGTAAGGGTAGGGGTTGATTCCCTTCCCGTAGCCGTGGTCACCGCCGCTTTTGTCGGGATGGTCTTTGCCGTCCAGATAGCTTCTGAATTCGTCAAATTCGGCGCAGGGAACGTCGTAGGAGGCGTAATGGGAATAGCGGTGGCAAGGGAACTTGCCCCGGCGTTAACTGCCGTTGTCATTGCAGGACGAGTCGGGAGCGCATTCGCGGCGGAAATAGGCACAATGTCCGTGACCGAGCAGATAGACGCCATATACGCGATGGGAAGCGATCCGATTAAGCACCTTGTCGTGCCAAGGTTCATTGCCAGCACTCTCATGCTGCCGATACTGACGATATTCGCGGACCTGATAGGATTCTTTGGCGGATACCTTGTCGCAGTCTATGTAATAGGGATCAATTCATACGGCTACATGGACTCGGCGTCATCCTTTCTTAAGATGAACGATATCACCGGGGGCATAATCAAAGCGGTATTCTTCGGCATGATAATATCCATTATTGGCTGCTTCAAGGGAATGAAGACGACGGGAGGCGCCAAAGGGGTAGGGGAAGCCACCACTAATTCGGTCGTATATTCACTTATGGCGATATTCGTTACGAATTATTTTCTTTCATTGATCTTGTTCAAAAGGTAGAAATTGATCGACTTATTTAAAATATTCAGGCACAGCGTAAAGAAGATAGTAAAGGCTGTTTCAGTTGAAAAGGCCCCCGAAAACGTCATTGAGCTTAAGAACGTTTATAAAAGTTTTAACGATAAAAAAGTCATAGACGGCGTTGACATAAGCGTTAAAAAAGGGGAGGCTCTTGCGATAATCGGGCCTTCGGGCTGCGGCAAAAGCACCCTGTTAAGGCTGATAATCGGGCTTTTCCATCCCACTTCTGGGGAGATAATCGTCAAGGGAGTGAACATCGCCGACCTGGACAAGGACCAGATCGTCAATATCAGGAAAAATATCGGGATGGTGTTCCAGTCTTCAGCGCTTTTCGATTCTCTCTCGGTAGGGGAGAACGTGGCATTCGGATTAAGGGAACATAAGAATTATTCCGAAGATAAGATCAAAGAGATCGTGGCGGGCAAGCTTGAAATGGTGGGGCTTAAAGGAGCAGAGAATCTCATGCCGTCGGAACTGTCCGGAGGAATGCAGAAAAGGGTAAGCCTGGCCAGGGCTCTTGCAACTGACCCGGAGATCATACTATACGATGAGCCCACTACCGGCCTTGACCCGATAACAGCAACTTCGATCGAGGACTTGATACTTGACCTTCATCATAAACTGAACACTTCCGCAGTTATCGTAACTCATCAGCTTACAACGGTTTACAAGATTGCGGACAGGATAGTTATGCTTCATAATGGCAAGATAATAGAAGCGGGGACCCCCGATGAGACAATAAGATCGTCGGACCCGACGATCAAGCATTTCATAACAGGAAAAGCATTATAGAACAGGAGGGAATTTAGATGAAATTGTCCATGCAGGCGAAGGTAGGCATTGTCGCTCTTGCGGCATTGATAATACTGGGATCGATGATCGTCTGGAAAGGCGATGTGTTCCTTAAAGCCCAGGGATACGAGTTCATTGGTTCCTTCAGCAATGCCGGAGGGGTCATGTCGGGCGCAGAAGTAAGATACCGCGGATACAAGGTGGGCAAGGTAATAAAGATAGAGCCCAATCCCGCGGACGTTAAGGTTTACATAATAATCCAGCAAAAAATAAAGGTGCCCGAGGGCTCTTCTTTAAGGGTCGCTTTTGACGGGCTGATAGGCCAGAAATTCGTTGAAATAATGCCCGGCATGTCCGAGAACATGCTCAAGAGCGGAAGCGTCCTTCCGGGCTTCAGCACGCTGGGCATCGTAGATTTCATCGATATCGGCACACAGAACCTTGAAGAGAGCAAACGGATACTCCAGTCGGTCAGGAACATTACGGACGATCCGATAATCCAGAAAGCCGCCAAGAGCACCCTGCTGAACATCGAAAAGACCACCTACGAATTGAACAGGATAACGACAGGCCTTTCAAAAGCACTTGCCAAAGGCGGGTTCGAAGAGCTGATAAAGAGCCTGAGCACAGCATCGGAAACGGTGAACAGGGTCAGCAAGGAGCTTGACGGCATAATCCTTGCGCTTGATAAGCTGACGAGCGATCCCGAATTCATGGGCGACATAAAATCGACTGCAAAGAACGCCAAGGAGGCCTTCGAGGAATTCAAGAAAGCTTCCACAGACGCAAGCAAGGTCCTTAAAAGATATTCGAAATAGAATGTGATCTCAAAGAAAACAATATTAGCGCTTTTAATATTCCTCCAGGGAAGCTGCTACGCCGCCAAATTAAATATTACCGCCGATTACAAGCATTACGATGAATTCAGGGACGTCCTTATAGCAAAAGGCAACGTTGTCGTAGAAGGCCCCGATTTCCGGATAAAAGCCCCTTATGTCATCAGATATTTCAAGGACGATAAACTAATGGCCATGGACAAATTCGAATTCGAGAAGGAAGGATACAGGGTCTCCGGAAGCTCCATTGAATATTATTACTGGAAGAACGCAGGCAAGGCCGAGAATATCAGGATAAACTTCGGAAAGACATTCCTCGGCGCAAGGTACATGGCGATGAGCAAAGATAAATTCGAGCTTTACGACGCTTATTTCACCGGATGCAACGCGCCTGCTTCCGATTACCATTTTGCATCACAGCAGCTTTCGCTATATCCGAAGACCGGGCTTATCGTGGCATATTACGCGACATGCTGGGTCTGGACAGCACCTGTTATACCGGTGCCGACGTTCGTATATTCAGCCCCGGTGCCGCTATCGAAATTCATTAAAAAGTCATGGACTTCGTCTCAAAAGAATCGGGCGGAAGAAACGGAAGAGGGGATAAAAACGACACAGCCCGTGCCGGAGATCGGAGCAAATCCGGTGGATGGAACGTTCGTAAGGCAGGGCTTTAACTGGTATTTCACGCCAAAGACATACGTGAAAGTCCTCGCAAGCTACATGGAAAAGAACCATTTTGGGGCAGGATTGACGACCAATTATATACTGGATGACAGGAGCGAAGGAGAATTAAGGTTCGGAAGCAACGAAATAGAAGGGTCTTCCGGCAGTCTGAGCCATTATATTTCCTTCGGGCCCAAAATAATGCCCGCGGAGGACGAAGACCGCCTTATCTACGACTATTACAGGCCGGGCGGCAAATACAGCTACGAGCTTGAGACAAAATATTCGTTCCGGGAAAGGATCAACCTTGATAATAACGTCGCTCCGTTCAGCAGGGTCAGTTTTTCTCCCAAAATAACATTGAGGTCCAACAGGAAACCCCTGCCATATTTGGGAGAACCGTTCACATATTTAGCGGAGGCGAGCTACGCGAACGTTTCCGAGGAGGTCTCGGTCCTTGAGACGCCTTCACCGGAAGGATATACTCAGTCAAGCCCAAGGACGAATTATTACACTGATATTACTTACACCAACGACCTGGGCTGGCTCGGCAACTTTAAGGCTGTTATAGATGCGAGCTTCTCCGATTACGGAAAACTGGGATCCTGGGACAACTCCCGCCAGCAATTATATCTGCAGCAGAACCTGTTCGATAAGCTCTCGTTTGAATACGGCCACATCCATTACATTATGCAGAGGGGCATCAGTCCTTATCTTTTTGAGGGATATTATTATTCGCCTTTCGACCAGTTCTTGGCAAGTATGTCGATAAAGGCCTGGCATTCGACCTTTAAGCTCAGCACTTCGTACAATCTTCCGAGCATGGACCTTTATAACGTGAAATATGAATGGCTTTTCGGCCTTCACTGCTATAACCTTGTCTTTTCATATAATCTGAGGAACGAGCTGGACACATTCAGGGGGGAATTCAATTTTTCATTTGAGCTTGTGCCCAGTAGATGGTAAGATAGCACCAAGGAGGGATCAATAATGAAAAAAATCATTGTAATTCTGGCTCTTTTAGTCCTATTTCCTGCAATATCTTTCGCCGGAGGCCCGATATCCGCATATAAGCTTGATTCGGTAAAAATAACACAGGTGCCGTCTGAAAAACCTAAAATGGTGGCTGTCGAATACGCGTTCGATGATCTTTCCAAAGTGAAAAAACATTTTACGGTCGGGCTGGGATTCGGCGGGAATCCGCTTATCGGCTTTGTGGAAAAGGACGGCTTCGGCTATCCAAAATGCGAATACGGAGTGACCTGCGTTGCCGGTTACGGATATACCTGGATAAGCGGCCAGCCGACAGAGAAGCAGATAAAGAACGCGCTTGAAGCGATAAGGAGCAAGAACGGCGCGTTCGCTGACGCAAAGAAGCTCCCTTCAATGGTGCGCGAAGAAGTGGGAATAAAGGAGCTCAAATACGTGGAATTCGGCACATTTGCCGCTCTGGTGCCCCTGAACCTTGAAATGGGGACCATGTGGGTATTAAATGACAACACAAGGACCCGCCTCGGGTTCGGGCTGCCGACATTGATATCTTTTGGCATCAATTTCGATTTCTAAAGCGGATAGTCGGAACCTGCGAATGAATTCGCGGTTCCTCCATTGCAGGTGTAGAATTAATTCTACACCTGCATGTTATCTGGAACCGAGACTTTAGTCTCAGGTTCCATAATTAATTATGAAAAGATTATTCTTCTATTTCTGTATTAGCTTTATATGCTGCGTTCCGGCTGTTTGCGGTACTATCGAAGCTGCCAACCCTCCAACTTCCGAGGCAAAAACAGCGAAGACAGGATATGTTCTTTTTATAATACCCCAGTATAACTTCCCGGATGACGAATATACCATCCCGAAAGTTATGATCAGCAGGGCAGGGTACACAGTTGAGGTTGCCTCCACCTCCACGAGAGAGCTTGCTCTCGGCACAGATATCATTAAAGTCAGGCCGAAATTGACCATAGAACAGATAAATGTCGATAAATACGATGCTTTGGTCATGGTCGGGGGCTATTTATCCAAGAAATTCTATGAAAACAAGGCACTTATCGATAAAGTCACTGAATTTAAGGTTAAAAACAAGCTTATATGCGCCATGGACAATATTCCTATGTATCTGGCCAAATGGGGCCTTTTAAAGGACATTAAGGTCACGGTGCACCCGGCACTGGTCAAAGACCTCAAGAAAATGGGCATTAATTACGTTGAGAAGGACATTGTGACGGACAAGAACTTTATAACTGTCAATATATACAGATATTCCGATGCTTTTGCCGCGGAAGTGATCCAGGAACTCTCAAAGAGATAAACATCACCATCCATTGATACCATGTTTGGCTATCTTCCATGCCTATATAGCGTCGCATAATATATCTTATGTCAAGTTAGTCATGCTCATAAAAGGAGTTTTGTAGGGTTTCAACATCATTTTTTGTTCCTTTATCCGTTGATCCGCTATGTATCCGCTGTGTATCCGTTAATGAGTATCCGTAATTGTCCTGGTTTTGATGTTTTAATGTCATTTGAACTGCTTTATTTTGCATAAATTGGCCCCTACTTTGATGATTTCTGCCTTGATTTAGCTGTTTTAGCCGCCCATATAGGCTGTTTTGTACCCGGAATAGGCATTTATGACCTTAACTTTAGCCCAAAATGCATCTAAAGGCAGATTCTTCGGTCGGTAAGCTCCCTCAGAATGACATTTAGTGGCCATCCTGACCGCAGCGTGTCATCCTGAGCGCCGCGAAGGATCTTCTTTAATACTAAATTGACTATAATTGAATATTTGCCGGTATTTCAACAAAAGTTATGATTAATCGATATACAATTTTGTATATTTGCCTTCGTCACCATAATCATAACCTTCGACATTGAAATCGTTATTTTAGGTACTTTGGCCTGTGGAAAACCCGAAAAGTAGGGGATTATAAGCTCTTTTTAATGGAATCCAGGATGAATTTGCCGTCAATTCCGCCTAAAATGGCCTCGGAACAGCGCTCCGGGTGAGGCATCATGCCCAGAACATTGCGTTTCTTATTGCATATTCCCGCTATATTAAGCATCGAACCGTTGGGATTTGCCTCGTCCGTCACCCTGCCCTTCTCGTCGCAATACCTGAAAATGACCTGTTTGTTCTTTTCAAGTTCCTTTAAAGTGGCATTATCTGCCGTGTAATTCCCTTCTCCATGGGCTATCGGGATCCTGACGACCTGGTTTTTCTTCAATTTCGCCGTGAAAGGCGTCTTGTTGTTCTCGCACTTCAAATAAATGTTCTTGCAGATGAATTTAAGGCTTTTATTCCTCTGGAGCGCCCCGGGAAGCATCCCCGCTTCGGTCAATATCTGAAAACCATTGCAGATGCCGATGACAAGGCCCCCTTTTGCCGCGAATTTCTTGATATCCCCCATTATATTGGCAAAATGTGCAATGGCGCCTGTTCTGAGATAATCTCCGTAGGAAAAGCCGCCTGGAAGGATTATGCAGTCAAAATGGTCGAGTTTCTTGTCAGCATGCCAGATGAATTCAACGGGCTCTTTCAGGACCCTTTTAACGGCATTGTAGCAGTCGTAATCGCAGTTGGACCCGGGGAAAGTAACGACCCCGAAGCGCATCAGGACTCCTCTATTTCGTAGCTGTAAACCTCGATGACAGGGTTGGCGAGGAGTTTCTTGCACATTTCCTCGACTTTTTTGCCGGCTTCCGCCTTGCTCTTCGCGTTAAGGCTTACTTCTATGAACTTCCCTACCCTGACTTCTTTCACCTGCGAATAGCCGAGGGATTTCAACGCTCCTCCTATCGCGGTGCCCTGGGGATCAAGAAGGCCTTTTTTCATCCTTACCGTAATCTTCGCTTTGAACATTTTCCCCTTTCTAACATCCTACATTAATTTGAAATTGTAAATTGGTCATTGGTAATTGTCTTTATATGCCGATCCTTTTGAATATGTCATCCACGTGGCGCAGGTAATAATTTATGTCAAAAGCGGATTCGATCTCCCGCTTGTTCAGGTGTTTGGCCGCTATCGGGTCCGCAAGTACTTCATCCTTGAGAGAACGCCTTCCTCTCGTCTTCATCGCGTTGCCCTGGACTATCCTGTATGCGTCCTCCCTTGTCAGCCCTTTCCCGACAAGCATCAGGAGCAGCCTCTGCGAGAATATCAATCCCTGCGTCTTGTCTATGTTCTTTCTCATGTTCTCCGGATACACGACAAGGTTATCGATCACCCTTGTCAGCGTCTGGAGCATGTAGTCGATAAGTATAGAGCTGTCGGGAACGATTATCCTTTCGGTTGACGAATGAGTGATGTCCCTCTCATGCCACAGCGCAACGTTCTCGAGCGCGACCATGGAATTAGCTCTCAAAACCCTGGCCAGACCGGCTATCCTCTCGCAGGTTATCGGGTTTCTCTTGTGCGGCATCGCAGATGAACCCTTCTGTCCCTGCTTGAACGGCTCTTCTGCTTCCTGAATTTCCGTCCTCTGGAGGTTCCTTATCTCGGTGGCGATCTTCTCGAGCGTCGCCGCTACTATTGCGATCGAAGTAATATATTCTGCGTGCCTGTCCCTCTGGATGACCTGGTTTGAGACCTCTGCCCTCTTTATGCCTAGTTTCTTACAGGCGAGTTCTTCCACTTTCGGCTCGATGTTCGAATACGTGCCGACAGCGCCGGAAAATTTTCCGACGCTTATGACATCCATTGCTTTTGCCATCCTGTCCAGGTTCCTTTTCATTTCCTCATAATATAGCGCCATTTTGAGGCCGAACGTGGTCGGCTCAGCGTGTATCCCGTGACTTCTTCCTATCATCGGGGTATGTTTGTACTGTCTTGCCTTGCCCTTAAGCGCCCTGATAAGGTCTTTAATGTCGGAGATTATAAGCTGTGCCGATTCCCTCATTAAAAGCGAGAGGGAAGTATCCACGACATCGGATGACGTCATCCCCAGATGGATGAATCTTGAATCCGGGCCGACATGCTCGGCGACATTCGTCAAAAATGCTATAACGTCGTGATCTACTGTCTTCTCTATCTCGGTTATCCTCTTGACCGAGAATTTGGCGTCTTTCTTTATTTTCTTTAGCGAGGATTCGGGGATCTTTCCGAGCTGCTTCCAGGCCTCGCATGCGGCGAGCTCAACTTCAAGCCATTTCCTGAACTTGTTCTCCTCGCTCCATATTGATTTCATCTTCTCAAGGGAATACCTGTCTATCATTTAAATTTCCTCACTTCTTTCATCAGTTCTTTCACCATTTGGCTCTCGGGAACTTTCTTCACTATCTTCCCGTTCCTGAATATCAGCCCAGTCCCCTTCCCTCCCGCAAGCCCCACATCCGCGTCAGCCGCCTCGCCGGGGCCGTTCACCGCACACCCCATTATAGCAATTTTTACGGGTTTTTTAACCCCCATAGTTCTTTCCTGGACCGCCTTCGCTATACCCTCAACGTCTATCTCGCACCTGCCGCATGTCGGGCAGGAAATGATCGTCACGCCGCTTTTGATGAGCTCAAGCGATCTCAAAATCTCTTTTCCCACTATCACTTCATTAACGGGATCGCCTGTCAAAGACACCCTTATCGTGTCCCCTATCCCCTCGGAAAGTAAAGCGCCGATGCCGACGGATGACTTGATGATGCCCGAAGTTGAGATCCCGGCCTCGGTTATTCCGACATGAAGAGGATGATCGATTCTCTTTGAGAGCATCCTGTACGCCTCGATGGTGACCGGAACGCTTGTTGATTTTATCGAGACGACGATATCACGGAACTTTAGCTTCTCAAGGATCCGGACATTCTTCATGGCCGATTCAACAAGCGCTTCGGCTGTCGGGCGCCTGTATTTCTTTAATATCTCTTTTTCAAGTGAGCCGGAATTCACGCCGATCCTTATAGGGATCTTTCTTTCTTTGCAGGCTGAAACGACTGACTTGAGCTTTTCTGTCCCGCCGATATTCCCCGGATTTATCCTTATCTTGTCGGCGCCAGCCTCAATAGCTATCAATGCCAGCCTGTAATTAAAATGAATATCGGCAACAAGGGGGATCTTGATATGTTTCTTGATCTGCTTTATCGCCAGGGCGTCTTTTTCCTCGGGAATAGCGCATCTTACTATCTGGCATCCGGCAGCCTCAAGTTCTTTTATCTGCTTTACTGTCGCTTTAACATCGCGTGTGAAGGTCTTTGTCATGGACTGGATGGCGACAGGGTTGTGCCCGCCTATCTTCACTTTTCCAATAGACACGACTTTTGTATCTTGACTTTTCATGCTATTCCTTTTTTGCAGGGGTTAAAATATCGGGAGCTATCTCTTAACAAAAGTCACATTGCTAATGCCAAAAGAGGAAACCTTATCCCCGCTTATCGCAAAATTGACGTTCTTTGAGGGGTAATACCAGCACTCAACTCCGCTTTTTTTGTAACTGAAGACTCTCTCGGGCTTGCCGAAAACCTTCTTCACCTCGGCATTGGATGAACCTCCCGTTATCCCCCTTACGGAATATTTCGGGTTCTTGCCTATGATTATTACGGATTCCACGAGGTTGGTTTTATCATTAAAAGCGATCAATATCTCACATCCACCCTTTCTGTAAGAATAGTCAAATGCCAGCGGGGAATCCGTCTTTCCCATGATCGCCAAAACATCTTTTCTTGTACTGCCGAGAGGGACAGTTCCCGTCACTTTGGTCTCCTTCACAACGGCGGATATTGCCGCGTTAGAGAGATAAAAAGGCAATAATACTGCGACCATTGCCGTCGCGGTGATCTTAAAAATCAGCTTTCTGAGATTCATAGCAATCGTATTTATTATACAATCAGCGAGGGCAAATTCAAGCTGAAATTCGGCTAAAAGACCCTTCGCTCCGCTCAGGGTGACACATTGGGTCGTCCTGAGTGAAACGAAGGCCCTGCATTTTTATCCGTACAGGTGTATAATAATTTAAATGGAACCTCAAATCCAAACCAGGATCAGCATGATATTAAGAAGGATGGCGGCTGCGTTCGTTGAAATAGTCCTTCTCCCCTTCTTTGCCGTTCTCCTCATCTTAACGCTTCCCGAATTGAGCAAGGACCCGTTTGTCGCATTCGCGGAGGGAGCGTATTTCCTTTTTGTCCTGGGCATTTGGCTGGCCATCTTCACGTACATCCTGTTCAAGGACGCTTTTTTCAACGGCCAGAGCATAATGAAAAAGCTCCTCGGCCTCAGGGTCATAAGCGTAAAGACGCAGGTAAAATGCCGCTGGTACCAGTCCCTTTTAAGGAACATCCCTCTTTTCATCGCTCCCATCCTGCTAATTGAGCTTCTGATGGTCCTTTTCAATCCGATCGGCAGGAGATTGGGCGACATGATGGCCGGAACTGTCGTCGTCAATGCAAGCGAGTCATTCCTTCCCAAGCCGAAGCCCCATAAAAGGATCGGCGACCTTGGCCTTAAGACCATCACATGGCTTATGGCTGCGGCCCTGATCCTCATCCTGTTCTATGTCGCATATATTTCAATCGGCGCAGGGAACGTATCGGAAAGATTGAATAAAACTTCCAACTCTGTGGTCACCATCTATTCTTATGACGGGAACAACAAGTTCCTCGGATACGCCAGCGGATTTTTCGTCAATTCCGAAGGTTATGTGGTCACGAGCCAGCATGTCGTGGAAGGCGCGGCAAGATCGTTCGCGATATACAAGGAGAACGAGAACCTCAACATAGATTCGATAATAGCCAACGATCCAATAAGGGACATCGCTGTGCTTAAAGTTAGGGCTGTTGACACGCCCGCGTTGAGGCTCGGCAATTCCGATAAAGTCGATGTCGGCAACGAAATTTACACCATCGGCGCCCCGCAGGGATTATTGAACACCATCTCAAAAGGGATAATCAGCCAGATAAGGTATTTGAAAGGCATCAAGTACATACAGATAGACGCTCCCATCTCCCCCGGAAACAGCGGCGGCCCGCTCCTTGACAGGAACCTTGAAGTGATAGGAGTGAACTTCGCGTATATGAAGGAAGGCCAGAACCTGAACTTTGCCATACCGGTGAATTACATTAAAGCGCTGCTGAGGAAATCGAAAGTCAATTATAAATAAGACCTATCAACGGATACACATCAACGGATATTCCAACGGATCAGCGGATGAAAACAAAACGGATCAGCGGATGAGGAGAAAACTGATCATCGGATAAAAGGCAAACGGATCAGCGGATGAAAACAAAACGGATCAGCGGATGAGGAGAAAACGGATCAACGGATAAAAGGCAAACGGATCAGCGGATAAAAAAGCATTCTATCCGTTGATCCGCTGCTTATCCGATGATAGTTCTCTCACGGCACTACCGGCAACACCACCCTGAACGCCGTCCCCTTCCCTTCTCCCGATTCAACCTCAATTTTTCCGTGATGGTCGATGATTATCTTTTGCGTGACCGATAGCCCGAGCCCCGACCCGCCGGTCTTCGTGGTATAGAACGGATCGAATATTTTCGCAAGCTTTTCTTTCGGGATCCCAGCTCCGTTATCGATGAACTCGACAATTATCCTGTCCGTTCCCATGAACCTGGTCCTTATCTCTATCTGCCCTCCGTCCGGCATTGATTGTATCGCGTTAAGTATCAGGTTCAGGAATGCCTGGGTGAGCTGTTCGGGATCGGCCAATGTCTGTGGCAGGTCTTCAAAGCTCCTGACTATCTCGACTCTCTGCTTCAGCGCCTGTTTCTCAACAAGCCTTACTATTTCATCAAGAAGGATATTGATGTCTATCTTTTTCTTTTCAAGTTTCGGCGGCTTGCTTAAGGTGAGGAGTTTTTCGACGATCTCGTTTATCCTGTCGAGCTGTCTGGGGACGACATCCTTGAAATCTTTGATCGCCTCGGCATCGTTCTCTGCAACCGCCCTGCCGATGACCTGTGAGAAGCCCTTTATTGCGGCTATCGGGTTCTTTATTTCGTGGGCAAGCCCTGCCGCAAGGGCACCAACAGTCGCAAGCTTATCCGCCTGATAAAGTTTTTTCTGAGCCTCAAGGGCGTCCTCATAGAGCATTGCGTTCTCTATGGATACTCCCATCTGGTTGCAGAGTGTTGTGAGGAGGTCGATGTCCTCGTCGCTATAGACCTCGCCGGAGAGTTTTTCGCCGAGGCAGAGGAATCCGATAAGTTCTTCCTTTGTGATTATCGGGAAAATTATCGCCGCGCCTATTTCCTTCATGAATCCGCTGATCTTTCCGGGCGTCTTCGAAACTTCGTCATACATTACGGCTTCTTTTCTGGAGGCAAGTTGTTTGATGATATCGTCGTTTTCCGGCAGCGCTTTTTTAATGTCGATGCCTATCGACTTCCTGGCAAAGTATTTCCCTCCCCTTTTGTCGAGGACATAGATGGAGGCGTTGTTCAATTTGATAACGCTGACGATCGCAGTTAGGACCTTATCGAGCAGTTCATCAAGCCCCGCGATGGACCTGGCGACCAGGCTTAATTCCTTCAGTGTTTTCTGGTAGTCATACTTGCCGCGGAAGAATACTTTATCGATAAACTCCTGTATTTTGTCGCGAAGGGGTTGGAAAGTAAGGGAAAAGAATATAATAGAAAATATAGTAAATAATATCGAGGCGGCGCTTTTCCGGCTCCCCAAATAATTGCCGAATAAAAACACCCCTGAAAGATAAAGAGCTGTTAATAATCCGACTAATAAGGAATAGATGAGCCCTTTGCGAAGAACGACCTCTATATCCATTAATTGATGCTTTAATATAGCGTAGGCAATGACCGAGATAAAGATCAATGCGGACAAATGGCCCCAGGGATAAATAGCAATATTGTATTTTGGAAAATAATCAACAAGACCGGTCACAGCGCCAATATATGCAACCATTAAATATTTAATTTGTTGAACCTTTAATTGATGGCCGGCTTTGCTCTCCTCCTTTAGCGCAGACAATAAAATTGGGATGCATGCAATAAATAATATGAAAAATGATATCGGGATCCAATATAACGGCCCTGCAATTGGATAATACCCCCAAAAGAAATGCTTAATGCCGCTTAAAAGATATTTTGTTTGGCTAAGCACCAATGTAGGGACAGCCAACACACAAAACACGCCAAAAATAGTCGAGAAAGGCTTTCGATCTCGATTTAAAATAACAATTATAAAATAATAGGCAAGTATTGGTAAGAAAATAATGCCGATATCTCCCAGCCTTGCCCAGAATAATGCGGTTTTACTGTCGGAGCTTAAATACATTAATGAGAACATAAATAACCAAGTAAATACGCTGAGACAAAACAGGCCGAATACTCTATTAGTCTTGGATGTTTTATCCTTCATAAAGACAAATATCCCCATAAATAAAACAATAAATCCTGTCAAAAATGTAGAGAAAGGCAAAAAAGAAACTGGCAATTGGATATTGCCTCTTAAAATGTATTGATTTGAAAATGTTAAGAAGGCGACATACAGACCAGTGACGATACCCACCAAAACCGAATACAACAAACCTCTTCGGATGATAATGTTGATGTCCATAAGGTGATGCCTAAGAATAGTATAAGCTGTGATAGCGGCATAAACTGAAATAAATAGATTTAAGAAAGGGGGGATATACAAGTCATACCATAATGGGAAACTTAGAGAGCCTGCTATCGCAGCAAGAATAGCGCCAAAAATAAAATACTTAAGTCTATTTTTCTCCTCCCCGCTTGACTTGAAATATGCACGCATCAAAAGATAAAAAGAAGTCAAAACGCCATAATAAAAATAGCTGACATAAAAATTAAAATACCTCCCTGCATCCGGCCAATATCTAAAAGCCATTTTTGGCTTCATTACATCAAATAACAAGTTGCGCCATACTAAAATTATACAAATAATGGCCAAGCAATATGTAATAGGTAAAATAATGTTTCGATATTTTTTAATATTTAGAAAATTAAATACGAAATGGAGTAATGTTACTGGAACTGTTGCCGCAAACATCATGAGCAATTTAAGATATATAAAAGCAGTATCATAATCAGAGGAAGTCAGCCAAAATACATAAAATAATCCCCAAAAAGCCAAGCTAAAATTAACCAAAGCATATGTTTGATTTATGCGATTTTTGTAGTCATAAAAGAGGACAAATAATCCTAAAAACATGAGCGCAAAGAAATTGATCAATTGGGATATAGAATAATAGTTCATAAGTTTTAATATTAGCTACAATCAACCTTTAATAAGCAATTTTAACACCAAAGGATGGCAAAAACATCTATCATCGGATAAGCAACGAATCAACGGATACTAATCAACGGATGATAAATGGATCAACGGATAAAGGGACAGATAAAGGGACGGGCAAAGGGACGGATAAAGAGACGGGTAAAGGAACGGATAAAGGGCGCACGGATAAAGGTGCGACGGGTTAGCGTAACGCACAGGTTATGCCTGAAGGCGCCTGATCCGCGCTAAACTTGCTCTCTTGGCCTTTGAATTTATAAACATGCCTCCAGTCCCTTTCATTAAAGTCCGTTATTGTTTTGGGCGGCAATATCCTCTTATATTCCAGATATTTTCTGCCAAAATTGATCAACAAGCCGATGTTACTGCCGCTTGCTTTAAGATAGGTTATCACTTGAGCTATCTCGTTCTTTGTCATCAAATGAGACAGGGCTTTCAGTTCCACTGCCACCGCGCTCTCAACATACAGGTCCATAAATAACAATCCCGCCTGTGTTTTGCCAAAATACACCGAGATCTGCTTCTGGGCCTCAAAATTCAATCCCGCACCGACTAAGGCAATTTCCATGGCCTTTTGATAATGCTCTTCCTTATATCCCGGTCCCATTTTGCCATGAACCGTCATCGCCGCACCTATGATCCTGTAAGTAATTTCATCATGTTTTGTCTTTACTAGTTTACTCATGCCTTTTGCCCCCCCATCCGTTGATCCGTTTGCAAGTCCGTTGATCTCCGCTGATCCGTGGATATATCCGTTGCCAGCATCCGTTGATCCGTTTGCAAGTCCGTTGATCTCCGCTGATCCGTGGATATATCCGTTGCCAGCATCCGTTGATCCGTTTGCAAGTCCGTTGATCTCCGCTGATCCGCTGTTATATCCGATGATAGTATCTCCAGCAACTTCCCCGCCATAGCATTCCCCGAACAAACCCCTGCCCTGCTGTCGTTGATTTTTCCGACAGTTGTAGGAATAATTGACAGTGTTTTGAGGGTATGGGATAATGAAAACATGGGATAAATGGCAAAAACATGCAAGACAAAACTATAGTTCGTTTAGCCACTATTGATGACCTTGAATCCATGCTTTGCGTTGAAGCAAAGGTCTGGCCGGATGAGCTCCGTGCTTCCATGAAAAAACTTAGTTCAAGAATTGAAACCTTCCCTGAAGGTAATTTCATCTCTGTCTGTAATGGTGAAATAAACGGTTTTGTGTGCACGCAGATAATTAAACACAACAAAGATAATATGTCTAAAACATGGTATGAAGCAACTGACAACGGTTATATTAAGCGAACACATACCTATAATGGAAATTACATGTACGGAGTAAGTTTAAGTGTATTACCTTCTGTTTCACATAAAACATCTTTTAAGCTCTTGGAAGCCACGGCAAAAATGGCCGTCAGTTTCAATTTAAAGGGCGGGATACTTGGCGCAAGAATTCCAAGTTACCATAAATATGCTGATAAAATGACCGTTGAAAATTATGTTTTTCAAAAAAATAAAAGAGGAAGATTTTTGGATCCGGAATTAAACATTTACGTTAAAGCGCATCTAGCGCCTATAAAAATACTTCCGAACTACTTTAAAGACCCGGAAAGCCTGAACTATGCTGTCTTATTAGAATGGCGTAATCCACTTTATCTATTAGGTAAACTTTTTCCTGCGTTAAGAGGATTGCTGGTCAACATGACAGAAATGTGAGGAATTAAATCTTGAATATATTATCAACCATATTCTTATTAAATACTTCTTTGCTTGACCATATATTATTTGTTTTAAACAAATACTTTTACCATTTTTCTTATATAGATAAAATCTATGACCCCACTTCGCGCAAGGCTATATCAAGGTGGACACTCTTGTTGCCGTCAGCTGGCTGTTCATGGGCCAAGACCAAAGGCGGCGGTTGCCATATGTGTGGGTTTGCCAGAGGAGCTAGCAGCATTACTAACGGCAAAACTCTATCAAGTGACAACTTGCTCAGATATTTTAAAATCAATGCAAATCATGTTGCTAACAACAAACCTGACAACATATCCATTTACAACGGCGGCAGCTTCTTTAACGATCTTGAAATTTGCCTTGATGGACAAATTAAGATATTCAGGGAAATATCCTATCATCCGACCATTAAAAATGTTTTTGTCGAATCTCGGCCTGAATATATCAATGAAAGACATATTAAGAATCTCATGGAGTTGCTCGGGCATAAGAAACTGATGGTTGGGATTGGACTTGAGTGTGAAAGCGATGAAATACGAAACAATTCTATCAACAAAGGTTTCTCTAAAGAAAAATATGAAATGGCAGTTCAAACACTAAAAAGATTGGGAGTTGCCGTCACAACTTATGTCTTTATAAAACCGTTATTTCTTTCTGAAAAGGCAGCGATAGAGGAGGCCGTTGAAACGGTAAAATACGCTTTTTCCAGCGGTTCGGATGAGGTTGCACTCGAGGCAGCGTTCGTTCAAAAAGGAACATTGATGGAAAAATATTACAAGATGAATAAATTTTCGCCGCCTTGGCTTTGGAGCATTATCGAAGTCGTAAAAAATACCGGCCATTTAGGTGTCGTTCGCTTAGGGGGTTTTTCCGACTTTCCCGAGCCGGTTGCCCTTCCCCGTAATTGCCCTAATTGCACCGAAAAGATAAAATCCACCTTTTCTGATTACAAAACAAATCTTGATCTGGATATTTTTAGTTTGTTAAAATGTGATTGTAAAAACGAATGGGAGAAAATAATACGATAACGTTAATATGCTAAGCTTAACAATTACTGCTCTTACATTAACTTTTTGCGTTTTTCTTGGCATTTTTACATTTACAAGCAACCCCACAAAAAAAACTAACCGCCTATATGCAATTTTCATGTTTTTAACATCCCTCTGGATTTTCGCCAATTTCACACAAAATGAGCAACTGTTTTATGGTTTTGCTCCCATTTTATTAAAGCTTGATTTCGCTACGGCAGCCTTTGTAGCTTTTTCTTTTGTCTATTTCTGCATGAATTTCCCAAAGCCACAAGAATACAACTTCGCTCTCGTTGCCGGACTATTTGTTGTAGCGATTATTTTTTCTCTTTCTTCCTTTAATAACTTAATTATTAAGGATTTTCATTTTACAAGTCAACATACAATATTCACCGAGGGTCCCTTGTTTATTCCATATGCTTTTTATTTTATTGGCTCAATTATCTTAGGTTCAGCGATTTTGGCAGGAAAACTAAAGTGCTCTCATAAACAGGAAAGAAACCAAATCTTTTATACTCTTATTGCTATTTCAATACCAGCTGTAGTCGCCTTTCTTATTAACCTTATAGTTAGCCAGATAACGGTTTTACCTGTTTCTATATCAAGATTTGGTATTTATTGCATGATTATTGGCTGTACCATTATCGCCTATGCTATCGTTCGCTTCCGCCTAATGGACATAGAAGTTATAATCAAGAAAGGCTTTATCTACTCAGTTCTCATGGCGGTGATCATTGGAGTATATTCGTTTCTGATATTCTTTGGCAAAAATGTATTCCAAACAACGCTAGGGATAAATCAGTGGGTAGCAACAATAATAACAGCTTTTGTTATAGCAGTTGGTTATAAACCTCTTGAAACATATATCACAAATATTACAGATAAATACTTTTTCAGAAAAAAATATGATTATCAAAAAACATTGAAAGATTCCAGTGAGGCAATGAACCTTCTTACCGATATAGATCGCCTGGTAAAACTTACAACAAGGATAGTGGCAAGAAGGATGGAATTAGAAGAAACATCAACATTGATCTATGATGAACCACATCATAGGTATCTTGTCAGGGCAGCCGAAGGAAAAAGTAGAGATTTATTAGGCACAACTTATTCGGACAATTTTGAACTATTTAAACACCTTTTCTCATCCAAACAGATCTTGTTAAAAGATGAAGTAGTTAACACATTGAACAGCAAGCTGGTAATGCCTGACGAAAGAAAACGATTAACTACTATCAGAAAAGATATGGAAAAACTTCATGCGCAGATATGCGTACCATCAATCACTAGAGGTAAATATATGGGGAATAAACTTGTAGCGGTGTTCTGCATGGGAACAAAAAAATCCGGCGACATGTACTCGAATGAGGACATACAGCTCCTCTCCACCCTCTCCAACCAGGCAGCTGTTGCGGTCGAGAACGCCATAATGTACAGCGACCTTATGAAGCAGTTCCAGGAGCTGAAGGAAACAAAGGACCAACTGGTCCAATCTGAGAAACTTGCCGCGCTTGGCACCATGGCCGCCGGCATCGCACACGAGATAAGGAATCCCCTCACCTCACTACAGCTCTTCGTCGAGATGATGGCGGAACGCTTCGACGACCACGAATTCAGGCAGAAATTCACCCAGATAGTGCCGCCGGAAGTAGAGCGCCTCAACAGGATCGTCAATGACCTTGTCTCCTTCGCAAAGCCCTCAAAACTCATAATGGAACCCGCCCAGGTCAATGATATTCTGGAAAAGACGATCAGATTATCAGAGATATCGTTCAAGAAGCTTAACGTAAAGGTCATAAAGGAATTCGGCCCCGTCCCGGCAGTCATGTGCGACCAGCAGAAATTGATGCAGATATTCCTGAACCTGATATTGAACGGCGCCCAGTCCATGACAACCGGAGGGACATTGACCGTGAGGACTTATTTCGACGACTTAGGCAAGAACGTCTGCATAGACATAAAGGACACCGGCAATGGGATCTCGGAAGAGAACCTGAAGAAAATATTTGCTCCGTTCTTCACGACCAAGGAAGGCGGCACGGGACTGGGGCTTGCCATCACGAAAAGGATCATTGATGAGCATAAGGGGGAGATAAAGATAAAGTCCATTGTCGGGGAAGGGACAACGTTTACGGTTGAGTTGCCGGTAGCTTCAGCCTCTTAGCTGTCAAAACATCTTTCCGTATTTGCTTCTTCAACTTCTCCACATCCGCAAAATGTATCTCATCTCTGAGTCTTTTATATAGATCAACCTGAATAACCTTTCCCTTAAGATTTCCACGGAAACCGGGGATGTGAACCTCAACTGCAAACCTCTCCTCCGCGAAAGTCGGACGGGAGCCGATATTGATCACGCACTTTTTCTTGCCGAACATGCCAACATAAACCCCGTGGGCCGGAACAAGTTTGTCTTCTGCTAGCTTCAAATTGGCCGTCGGGAAACCGAGAACCCTTCCCCTCCCTCTCCCCTTCACCACTTTCCCTGTAATAGTGTAAGGATGTCCCAATAATTTGATTGCTTTGCTAAAATCCCCCCGCGCAAGCATATCTCTTATGGTAGAGCTTTTCACGATATGCCCGTGAGCCATTACAGGCCTGACCGAGTTAACTTTAAAGCCATACTTGCTTCCAAGTTTCTTCAATATCGATATCGTCCCTGCCCTTTTATGTCCGAATGCGAAATCGAAGCCGATGAAGACCTTTTTCACTTTAAGATGCTTTACAAGGAAATCATATATGAACTTTTCAGGCGAAAGCTCGGCGATCTTTTTGCTGAATTCCTTGACGATGACGCCGTCAACGCCGAGACGGCGCATCAGGTCAAGCCGCTCCGGCAAGGTGGTCAGCAAACTCAATCCTCTGGCTGGACTGACAACTTCCTGGGGATGCGGATCGAAAGTCATCGCGAAACAGGGAAGTTTTTTCTTTCTGGCATACTTTAATGCTTCGAGGATCAGTTGCCTGTGTCCGACATGCACGCCGTCAAAATTGCCGAGAGCTAATACGATGTCTCTTGTTCTTGCGTGTTTATTAAATCTTATTATTCTCATCCGTTGATCCATTTTGCCTTCATCCGTTGATCTCATCCGCTGATCCGTTTTGTCTTCATCCGTTGATCCGTTTTGCCTTTTATCCGTTGATCGCATCCGTTGATCGCATCCGTTGATCGCATCCGTTGATCCGTTGTATTATCCGTTGTCAGGATCCGTTGTCAGTTATTGCCCGAACATCCTTTTCACGAGCAGAGTGACATTCATTATATAATCCGACGCCGGCAGGAATATCAGCTGGGATATAATGAGAGTCCCGATCAGCCGGCCGGATATGATATAAAATACCATTGTCCTGACATCATCCTCTTTTCTCTTCCCTTTGATCGCCTGATCTGTCATTAAAGCGCAAGTGGGATCGACAAGAAGCGTCAAAAGTATCGTCGCCATGCCGTTTACGATGCCGGAGAGCTGGGTCGCGGTCACCCGATATTCAGACACTCTTGCCCCGGCATAAAGCGAAGCCAGGACCCCTATCGCGTAGATCGAGACCATGAGGACGTTCCACAGGATGAACCATTTCGGTATGTTGCGCAGGCTCAATCTCGAAAATGTCTTTTTTGACGGCAGCTTGAATTTCTTGACCATTGAAGCCAGGTTTTTCGGGTGAACTGTCCCGATCAATAGCTTTGGAAGCGAACCTATCTTTTCGAATTCTGCTATGCCCTCGGTAAAGACAGATACGAAGAACGGGACGAATATCGCTCCGATCAAATTGCCGATGAACGCCGCGAATATCACCATCCTGAACTGGCTCAAGAGAAAAGCGGTGTCATGCCTTAGTATGGCCGTGTCGACCATCCCTCCGAGTATGGGCGCCTGGAACATGTTCGAAAGCCTCGACGCAAGAAGTGTTGCGTTCACGAAAGAAAGCGAGGTGGCTATGTTCCTTGTCCGGACACCCGCAAGCCTCATCGAGGACGCGATCGTCTCTATAAAGTGTATAATGCCCGTGAATACGCAAACTATGATCAATGGGGTCATCGTAACAGCTCCCTGAATCCTTTCTCCCTCAATCTGCAACTATCGCACACGCCGCAGGGCCTTTTTCCGCCCTTGTAACAGGACCATGTCAGGTTAAGCGGCGCGCCAAGCTTCAGGCCGAACCTAATTATCTGCGATTTCGCCATATTAATCAACGGCGTCATGATCTTTATCTTTTTTGCCTTTGTCCCTTTCTGTATCAATTTCCGGAAAGCTTTGTAATATTCGGGCCTGCAGTCAGGGTAGCCGCTGAAATCGACAGCATTCGCTCCGATGAATATCGCATCCGCGCCGATCGATTCAGCATATGAAATGGCAAAGCTTAAAAATACGGTGTTCCTTCCGGGTACGTAGGTTGACGGTATTGACTTCCCGATCTCCCGATGTCCGGATATCCCGATCCTCCTGTCCAATAGCGAAGAGCCTTTCCATGGAAGCTTGATCTTTATGATCTGATAAGGGACTTTTGCCCGCTTTGCCACCGCGACCGCTGAACGTATCTCCCGCTTATGCCTCTGGCCGTAATCGAATATCAGGGCCTGGCATTTATATCCTTTGCTTTTTGCGTAATAGAGTGTGGTGGTCGAATCAATTCCGCCGGATAAGAGGACGATGCACTTCCTGGCCATTATACTTTAATGATCTGCCCGCGTTCGGCGCCTGTCGATATCAATGTGATCTTTGCGCCGGCAATATCAGCCAGTCTCTCAAGATATTTCCTGGCGTTATTCGGCAAGTCGCTGTAAGCCCTCGCGTCCACCAGGCTCTGCTTCCATCCCGGGTATTCCTCATACACCGGCGTGCACTTTTCGAGCTTCGCGAGGTCTGACGGGAAATCTTTTAACTTCTTTCCTTCATATTCATAAGCTGTGCAGATATTTATTTTATCCAGCTGGTCAAGGACGTCGATCTTGGTTATCGCCAAACTTGTCAGGCCGTTGACGCGCGACGCGTGCCTCATCACGACTCCGTCAAACCATCCGCAGCGCCTCGGCCTTCCTGTTGTCGAGCCGTATTCCTTCCCTTTCTCCCTTAGAAGGTCGCCGATCTCACCCGCTATCTCTGTCGGGAATGGCCCGCCGCCGACCCTTGTTACATATGCTTTCACTACGCCGAGAACTTCGTCTATGTTCTTTGGGCCAATGCCGGCTCCGGTGCATGCGCCGCCGGCCACCGGGTTTGATGATGTTACGAAAGGATATGTCCCGAGGTCAACATCAAGCATCGTACCCTGCGCGCCCTCCAGAAGTATCCTTTTCTTTGATCTCACGGCCTCATCGATCAACGCGGAGGAATTATCAACGACCATTTTCCTGATAGCATGAGCATAGCTAAGATATTCCTCGAAGATCTTTTCAACGTCAAGGTCGGCCTTCATCTTGTAAAAGTTCTCGACCTGGAATTTTTTCTCCGCTACGTTCCATTCGAGCTTCTCCCTGAAGGCCCTTTCATTATATAGGTCCTCTATCCTTATGCCCCTTCGGTTGAATTTATCAACATAGCAGGGACCTATCCCCCTGCAGGTCGTTCCGATCCTTCCGGCTTCCCTTCTTTCCTCCTGTGCCTTGTCGAGAAGCTTGTGGTACGGAAGTATCACGTGCGCCTGGCTGCTTATCCTGAGGTTGCTGCAGTCGTATCCCTGCTCCTTGAGCGTTTCTATCTCCCCTATCAGGACCGCGGGATCTATGACGACCCCATTGCCTATTATGCAGGTGACATTCTTGTAAAATATCCCTGAAGGTATCAAATGGAGCTTGAACGTGTTCTCGCCTATGACGACCGTGTGGCCCGCGTTGTTGCCGCCCTGGTAGCGGACGACCATGTCGAGGTTCCTCGCAAGAAGGTCCGTTATCTTTCCCTTGCCCTCATCCCCCCACTGCGTACCCACTATTACTGTTACTGGCATGAAGAAAATTATACAACATTTTGACCTTTTGTTCTATTTAATATATCATATGGATCGTGGACAAGAAATACAGCACCGGCAATTACAATGAGGACAAGATGATCGAGGCCCTCGCCAAAAAGTACGGCGATGAAGGGACGGCGGAATACTACCGCCAGATGCTCACGACCATCGGCAAGCTCTCTGCCGATAAGAGGGACATAGGCGACATAAAGATAATCAATGCCACAATTAAGGAGCTCCGTTACGCGTTCAAGATATTCGCTCCCTACAGGAACAACAGGAAGGTCGTCATTTTCGGCTCGCACAAGATAAGCAACAAGTCCGGGGAATACAAGATGGCGGAGGAGTTCTCGAAAAAGATATCCGAAAAAGGATGGATGATCATTACCGGCGGAGGGAACGGCATCATGGAGGCCGGGAACAAGGGCGCCGGACCGGGCAAGAGCTTTGCCGTGAACATTAAGCTTCCCACAGAACAGGTACCGAACCCGTATGTGAGGGGCGAAAAACTCGTGACCCTGAAATATTTCTTCACAAGGAAGCTTGTTTTCCTCAAGGAATCGGACGCAACTGTCCTTTTCCCGGGGGGATTCGGAACCCATGACGAGGGATTTGAGGTCCTGACACTCCTCCAGACGGGAAAGAACAACCCGCGCCCGCTTGTGTTCGTTGACACGCTTTTCGGGAATTACTGGAAGAGCTGGCTTAAATTCCTGGAGAACGGGATGATGGGGAATAACCTGCTTTACAAGAACGACCTTAATCTCTTCAGGATCGTCAATACCGTCCAGGATGCCGTCAATGAAGTAGTTAATTTCTATAAGGTATACAACTCATTGAGGTATGTGGGAAAAAGGACCATCTTAAGATTGAACAAAGAAATCACTCCTTCCCAGATCGAGAAATTGAACAGGAAATACCGCGACATACTCGTCTCCGGAAAGATAGAGTGCTGCAAGTCCGCCCCCGAGGAAATAAAGACAAATGACAAATTGCACCTTTTCAGGTTGAGCATGAACTTTGACAGGCTGAGCTACGGAAGATTGATGTCACTTATCCGCGAGATAAATAAGTTCTGATTCTCCTGAAATTCCACCTGAAACGCGACGATAATATATGTTAGATAGGGGTGATATTTATCGGCAGCGTGAGCAAAATAGACAACAAAATAAATACAAGCACCGGAAGTGCCGAGGTGAAACCAGTTGCCGTCAATAAGAACACAGTAAAGATCAACGGCAACATATTTATAATACCCAAATATATATGGGATAATTTTGACATCAACAAGATTAGTGAGCGCCAGACAATGCTGACTATGAAACCAAACTGCGTTATCTATATCTATACGAGAAAGTTAAGAGATGAAACGGTGATTTGGAAAAAACCCCCGAAGGAATACCTGACTATCCTCATTGAACAGGATAAAAATAATCCCAGGACGATCCTTGTTCGCTGTGATTGCTACATAAAAGGGGAACAGTCTGTGGCGGAGTATCACTATTCATCGCCTATGCGCAGCAACAATATCAACGCCTTTAAGGATTTCACGGAAAGATATTTCAGCCCGACGCCAAAATAACGCGTTATTTCATTCCGCCGTCAGATATTTCTTATGTGGATGTCCTTCAACTGCTTCGGATCAACCGTATCCGGAGCGTTGGTCAGGGGACAGATCGCTGATTGGGTTTTTGGGAAAGCAATAACATCGCGTATCGAGTTCATCCCCGCAAGCATCATCACAAGTCTATCAAGTCCCAGCGCGATCCCGCCGTGCGGAGGCGCGCCATATTCGAATGCTTCGAGTAAGAATCCGAACCTGAGTTTCGTTTCTTCTTCCGATAATCTCAATATCTTGAATATCTTTGCCTGGATATCCGACCTGTGGATCCTGATGGAGCCGCCGCCTATCTCGACGCCGTTAAGGACGAAATCATAAGCCTGGGCTTTTATGCTCCCGGGATCTTTCATGAACCTCTCTTCAATGTCATCCCAGCTTCCCTGAGGAGCGGTGAAAGGATGGTGGCGCGACACCCATCTTTTATCCTTGTCATCATATTCCATAAGCGGGAAATCCGTTATCCAGACATAATTGAATTTCGCGGGATCGATCAGGTTCAATTTCTTGCCGAGCTCGAGCCTTATCTGCCCAAGGACGGAGTTGGCAACATCCGGCCTGTCCGCAACAAAGAAGAGGACATCTCCCGTCTCCCCTTTCAAACACTTAACGATCGAATCGATCTCTTCCTTTTTCAGGAACTTCGTTATCGGGGATTTAATGCCTTCTGTCCCGATGACAATATATGCCAGCCCTTTTGCCCCGAGTTTTTTCGCTTCGGCTTCAAGGTTATCAAGCTCGCTCCTTGAGAACTTTGCGCAGCCTTTTCCGTTCAATGCTTTTACAAGCCCTCCGGTTTTGGCTGTTTCCGCGAAGACCTTGAACTCCGTTCCCTTGGCGATATCGGTGACATCGACAAGTTCCAGTCCAAATCGAGTATCAGGCTTGTCCGTTCCGTATTTCGACATCGCTTCGTCCCATGTCAATCTCGGTATCGGCAGCTTGAAATCCGGTATTTTCTTGCGGATATAATACTTTTCCTCGTCCTCTTTGACCTGCTTCATTATATAGACCATCATCCGCTCAATGATTTCCAGGACATCGTCGCGCTCGACAAAGCTCATCTCAAGGTCTATCTGGGTGAATTCCGGCTGCCTGTCGGCCCTAAGGTCCTCGTCCCTGAAGCACCTTACTATCTGGAAGTACTTTTCCATCCCCGCGACCATCAATATCTGCTTGAAAAGTTGAGGTGATTGCGGGAGGGCATAGAATTTCCCCGGGTTAACTCTTGAAGGAACCAGGTAATCACGGGCCCCCTCGGGGGTGGATTTTGTCAGGAATGGCGTTTCTATCTCAAGGAAACCCTCTTTATCAAGAAAATCCCTGGATGCCTTGATGACCTTGTGGCGGAAAACCAGGTTCTCCCTCATTTCATCCTTGCGCAGGTCGATGTATCTGTATTTCAGCCTCACGGTTTCGTCGATCTCCTGGGAAGGATCGGCTATCTCGAACGGAGGGGTCTTTGCTTTGTTCAATATCTCGATATGTGATGCTATTACCTCGATCTCCCCGGTCGGGAGTTTAGGGTTCACCGTCTCTTTTGAGCGCTCAACAACTTTGCCTTTTACCAGGGTGACGAATTCAGACCTCAGCTGCTCGCCGATCTTATGGAGTTCTTTGTTCGTCACGTCAATCGTCACCTGGCATAAACCTGATCGATCCCTCAAGTCAATGAAGATAAGCCCTCCATGGTCGCGCCTCCTGTGTACCCATCCGGCCAGAATAACCTCTTTGTTGACGTCCTTTTTCCTTAATTCACCGCAATTATGAGTGCGTTTCATTTAAATTTCCTTATTACTTCATCAAACTTGATCTTTTCTTGAGTTTTATTATCCATCGATTTTACAATAGCTAATCCATTTCTCAACTCGTCATCCCCTATTATGATCGCGAATTGGGCCCTCAATTTATCCGCTGTTTTTAGCTGCGAATTAAGGCTCTTGCCAAGGTAATCCATATCCGACCTTATTCCCATGTTCCTGAGATTCCTTAATACCTCAAAGCCCTTTTCTTTCGCTGCAGCTCCTAATGGCGCTATATAAACCTGGAGCCTCTGTTCCTCGGGCAACTTGATCTTTTGATCCTGCATGACCATGACTAGCCTGTCCAGGCCGATAGCAAAACCGATGGCAGGCGTTGAGCGTCCTCCCAGTTCTTCAACAAGCGTATCGTAACGGCCTCCCCCGCATACTGCGTTCTGGGCACCAAGCGACTTTGATATTATCTCGAAAGTTGTCTTTGTGTAGTAATCAAGCCCCCTGACAAGGCGCTTGTTCAATTTATACCTGATGCCGTATCCGTCAAGATACGCCTTTACCTTATTAAAATGATCGCCGCATTCCTGACAGAGATGATCTATAGTGGCCGGTGCACTTTCAATGTCTTTCTGGCATTTCGGCTCTTTGCAATCAAGGATCCTCAACGGATTCTTTTCAAGCCGGCCCTGGCATGTCTCGCACATATCCTTTGACCTGCCCTTAAAATATTTCTTGAGCTCTTCCTTGTATTTTGGCCTGCATTTCTTGCAGCCCACGCTGTTTATATCTACTTCAAGATCTTTTAAACCGATCTGAATGAAATATCTCAGCCCGAGCTCTATCACTTCCGCGTCTATCAGCGGGTCGCTTGAGCCGAAGGCCTCCACCCCTGCCTGATGAAATTGCCTTGATCTTCCCGCCTGTGGCCTCTCGTACCTGAACATCGGCCCGACATAATAGAACTTTACTAATTCGTTCTGGCCAATGAGGTTATTCTCTATCAAGGCCCTCACGACCGGCGCTGTCTCTTCGGGCCGCAGGGTTATGGACCTTTCGCCCTTGTCGATAAAGGTGTACATTTCCTTGCCGACGATATCCGTGTCTTCGCCGATGCTGCGTGTGAATAATTCCGTCTGCTCGAATATCGGGGTCCTTATCTCTGCGTAGTTGTAGCCCTCAAAAACCGCCCTTGCATTGTCTTCGAGGAACTGCCATGTCTTTATTTCGGAAGGCAGTATGTCGCGCGTGCCGCGCTGTCTGGTATATTTCATATGCGGGGATTATAACATATTTTAAATATCTATAGATGGGGAATTTTGAGGTGATTGCTACTGCGCCATCCTTATCGGATCACCGCTCTGTTCCTTTGCTGTCCTCTCAGCCTTGTCGGCGGCGGAGAAAAGATCGTTTATCGATTGGACCACGAATTGAAGGTTCCCGGAACTCGGATCATTGTATGCTGCAACACCAGCCCTGAAGAATATTATCCTGGATTGACCCGAAAAAGGCCCTTTCTCAAATCGAACCGGGTTCTCATGTGTGAATTTTTCCAATTCCTTTGCGTACTGAAAGGCTTTTGTTATGCTGGTGTTCGGCATCAATATGCCGAATTCATCCCCGCCTCCCAATCTTGCGATCGTCAGGTCCTTGAGCATGGCCTCGAGATCCCTATCCTCTTCGCTTCGGCTCAATGACGTATTGAACCTCCTCATGTTCTCCGCGAACGAGGTAAGAGCGTAATTGCCGGTGGCGTGGTCAGCCTTGTTGTTGTAGTCCCTGAAATTTATAAGGTCCAAAGTGATGATCGAAAGCGGATGGTCCTGCTCTTTTGCCAGCTTGAATTCCTTTTCCATCTTCGCGTCGAAATATGCCAGGTTGTAGAATCCCGTGCGAGAGTCCCTGATGGACAGTGCCTTGAATTTCTCGGCCGACTTTTTTAATTCCTTCGCCTGCAGGGAGTTCTTGACGGCCAATGAAAGGTTCACGGACGCCGACTTCAAAATCATCATGTCCTTTTCGGTCAATTTTGCGCCGCGGACGTTCACGACGCCAAGCAATTCATTCCCTGAGATAAGCGGGACCGTCATAAAAGTATTGTCGACATCGTCTATTATCCTTTCTATCTCCCTGTAAAGTTCCGGATTCGTTCGTTTCAGCTCTTTAAGAGCATTATCGGACATCGGGTTTTGATCTCCGATATAGACATATCCCGCTGCCACAAAAACCGGCTTTTGGATCTGAGCGACCCATCCGGAAATCTTGTCCGGCTCTTTTATGTTGACGCTTCTTGTCGTCAGCTCGCCTCTTGTGGTGGCGACCACCTCCATTTCATCCGGATGTTCCCGACTTAACAGCATAATGGATGAATGGATGGCTTCCTCGCTTTTTTTGAAAAGTATCTGCAATTTCTCCGCGGCACGATCAAGCCGATCATTAAGTTCCAATGCTTCATCGTTCATGATATTTGAGAGATTGAGCAGTTCATCGGCCTGTTCCTTGCCGCGGTCCAATTCTTTGTTGTCGATCTCCAATTCCTTGAGCATCATCCTTGATCTCAAGGCAAGGGCCAAAGTTGTGTTTATTTCATTGAGCAGGTCCAGTAGATCTTCTTTTTTATCTACGCTCGGGAACAACCGCCTTTTAATCCCTGCATTGATGGATTCTTCATGTCTATTTGCAAGAACGAGAGCAACATTTTTAAAATTCGAGTCATGGATCAAATAATAGACATTCTCCTTCAGGCAGTCTTCCGGGATCGGATAAGATTTCTGCTCGGACAATCTCTGCTTGTCCCCCTCAATGTCCTGAAGAGCTTCGGCGTAATTACACATAGTCTGCTTAAAGATCGCAAATGAGTCATCCCCTTTATTTATTATGCGGAAAAGCTCGGCCATTCCCCTCTCTTTCAGATAATTCTCCGAGTTCTCGATCCTCTTTTTGTTCGCAAATGCATTTTGAATGACTTTATCGGCAATTGGTTTATAGATACCGGCCTCTAATTGATCCGATCCGCTATCATCAAGGGCTTGCTGTAAGATATCCCTGTCCAGGCCGAACATCGGCCACACCCTCCTGTCCTCAATATGCCAAAACCTCAGGAATTTCAATATTTTTTCATATTCATCTTTCATCTGCCCCGTCGATGCGTTGCGAAGCTTCGTGACAACATCAAAGATATAGATCATTTGAGCTTTTTCCCCTTTAGGCTTCATCCAATTTGTATATCTTGAACCTCCGACCAGTCCGGGCCTTCCCCTGTTCTCGATCTCACCTTGATCATTTATTGCGTAAACAGCGCCCCCCGTTCCCATTATGCCCGTGATAATTCCGGCATAAATATTCCAAATTTCGCTTGTGTCCTTAGCCACGGGCAGTTTCTTCAAAATGTTGTTAATATTTAATAATTTTGAGCTTATATCGGTCTTGTCGATATTGCCGGCCAGCTTACTCGCCAGGTTCTCTTCATTAAGCAAACGAATTATATTGTCATTTGAGAGCATCTTCGGCATGCCAGGGACCCTCGCCAATTCCACGGATATCTTCGAATAATCAGAGCTCTTTATCTCGATCCTGCGATTCCATAGTTGTCTCGCCACCCTGCTCAATTTGTTGGAACGCAACTCTAACGCGCGGCACACATCGCGTGCAGCAAAGACCGAGGACGATATTTTTGATGAAGGTCCGCTCATTTCTTATTCCTCATTTTTCCTTTGATCCTTTATCAATTCAAGAGATTGTTTTAATAGTTTTACATGCTTCTCAATAACTATTGTGTTTTCGATCAGCAGATCTATGTTCAAGTTTTCCTTTTCTGATTCTGTCTTTATAAATTGTGCGTTCGACAACACGACGCCAAGAGGATTATTTATCCCTTCCATATAGGGATGGAACGGCTTTTTATACAGTTTAACAATATCACTTGGGAGATCTTTTACTTTAGGAAGCTCCCATTGTTCAATGGTAAAACCCGCCGTTTGGCCTCTCAAGTCTTTATGCTCTGTAATCACTGACTCAAAAACGACCCGCCTGCCGCCGGACATGATCATATCGGTTTGCCGGCCACATCCCTTTGCTTTGGCTTTCTTTAAAAGACGAAGAACCGCTCTTTTTTCCAAACTGTCCGGAAGCAGATCGAAAATATTTTGGCCCAGGGCATCTTCTTTCTTGATCCCGTAAAATCTTTCAGCCGCGGGGTTGATCTTGAAAACATGCTTTTTTGCATCCAGGATGATGGTCCCCCACCTGTTTTTCAAAAAACCGTCCAAACTATTGAGCGATGCCATGGCCACATTGATAATTTCCGGGTCATATCCTGCGCAAAGGCCCTTGAACAGCTTTTCTTGATTTATTATCAGATCAAAAGTCTCATTTGTTCGTTTAATTTGCTCTTCGATAGACCCTAAATACGCTTCCAGTATTTTTCGGCCCCTATGGATATCCTCCTTTAATTCACATTGAACATATTCTGTTGACGACAAGATGACGGCAAGAGGATTTCTAATTTGATCCGATAATGTTACATGCAAGCTCCTTATTGCTTTTAGTTTCAGGATCAGAGGCATTTCACGCGGGTCTGCGGGAAGCGTCTCCAATCCTATATCGCTGATATTCTTAAAGCCAATAATATTATTTGCTATCTCAATGCTCTTTTTGATATATTTAAAATATTCGTCCGGGACTTTCAGGTCTGCCTCGCCTTTCTCGTTTAATATATTTTGCATTTTTTGCGTTATTTCTGAGATGCCGCGGAGAGGATATTTGATCTGATCCTGTACAGCAGCAGCCAGGATCTTTGTTGCTTTTAATTCGGGGGATGGAAAACAGGCTCGCAGTTCTGCGGGCATGATCTTTCTCCCCAATCGAATAACATCTTTTCCGGTATCCAACACATCCATTGCCAAACGAGCTTTCAACCCAACCCTGCCTGCTTTTGCAAAAATACCCGTTGGTTCAGCTATTTTTGAAATTCTTGCCGCTAAGTTATGGATCCGTTTATATTCGATCCTGCTTGCTCCAGAAACCATTTTCTTTCCTCCAAACAACACGATGATCGCTGCATATGTATCGGATATTCGCCCGTGAAATTTCACTATTTTTACCTATTGCTGACCTATTTTTCATATGTTATTATTGCCAAATTATGAGATGGAAGGGCTTAATTGATAAATACAGGGATTACCTCCCGATAACGGATAATACACCTATTGTCACGCTCAACGAGGGCAATACTCCGCTCATTTATGCGGAAAAACTGAGCAACATGACAAAATGCAAGGTTTACCTAAAATATGAAGGAATGAACCCGACCGGTTCCTTCAAAGACAGGGGTATGACGGTCGCCATCAGCAAGGCAAAAGAAAAGAAATTCAAGGCCGTCATCTGCGCTTCGACAGGCAATACTTCGGCATCCGCAGCTGCATATTCCGGGAGAGCCGGCATAGACTGCATAGTGATAATCCCCAGCGGGAAGATAGCCCTTGGAAAGCTTGCCCAGGCAATGATGCACGGCGCAAAAGTATTCGCTGTTGACGGCAACTTTGACGAGGCGCTCACCCTTGTAAGAGAACTCGGCGAAAAATATCCCATTGATATTGTCAACTCGATCAATCCGTTCAGGATAGAGGGGCAAAAGACAGCTGCGTTCGAGGTCTGCGACCAGCTTGAATCCGTTCCTGATTTTCTTGCTATCCCTGTCGGGAACGCGGGCAATATCACTGCCTACTGGAAAGGATTCAAGGAATATTACGAAAAGAAAGAGATCACCCGCCTGCCGAAGATGGTGGGATTCCAGGCAGAAGGGGCAGCGCCTATAGTTAGAGGTCATCCAATAGAAAAACCGGAGACTGTTGCGACTGCCATCAGGATCGGGAATCCGGCAAGCTGGCAATCAGCCGTCGCAGCGGCGGAAGAATCAGCGGGTTCGATATCGATAGTTACAGATGATGAGATACTTGAAGCTTACAGGACGGTCGCGAAACTTGAAGGAATTTTCTGCGAACCGGCTTCAGCGGCGTCAATTGCCGGGATGATAAAGCTCGCTAAAAAGAGAACTATCCCCGACGGATCTGTCGTTGTGTGCGTCCTGACCGGCCACGGGCTCAAGGATCCCGACTGCGCGGTCAAGCAGGGAGCCAAGCCGATCGAGCTGCCCTGCAAGGTCTCAGCTGTCATTAAAGAACTCGGATATAAATAAGGAGGGCCAGATGTCTTCAGAAATTATAAAACCAAAAGTCGTGATCCTTGCCGGCGGAATGGGAATGAGGCTGCGCGAAGAAACGGAATACAAACCAAAGCCGATGGTCCAGATAGGCCCCTACCCCATTCTGTGGCACATAATGAAGATCTATATGCACCACGGGTTCAACGATTTCATAATATGCCTCGGCTACAAGGGCGAGATGATAAGGGAATATTTCCTTAACTTCGAGAAATTCAACAGTGATTTCACGCTGGAATTCGGCGACAAGGTAGATATAAAGACCCTCAAGCCCTCAACTCACGATAAATTCAAGGTCACTCTTGTTGACACGGGATCGGACATGATGACCGGCGGAAGGGTGAAACAGATAAAGAAATATATCGACTCGGATAATTTCATGCTGACCTACGGTGACGGCCTTGCGGACATAAACATCAAGGACCTTTACGATCATCACATAAAACAAGGCCATATCGGGACGGTCACGGGCGTTCACCCTGAATCAAGGTTCGGTGAATTGATAATTAACGGCAACATGGTCTCCGCTTTTTCTGAAAAGCCCCAGATCAAGGAAGGATTTATCAGCGGCGGTTTCTTTGTTCTCAATAAAAAGTTCTTCAGTTATCTAGAAAAGCACGAGGATTGCTTTTTTGAAAGACAACCGTTAATACAGATAACGAAAGAAAACCAGTTGAACGCCTATAAGCATGAAGGCTTCTGGGCAGCAATGGACACCTACAAGGACGTAAAATTCCTGAACGACCTCTGGGAACAGAACAAAGCGCCCTGGAAAGTCTGGAAATGAACTTCTGGAAGAACAAGAAAGTCTTCATCACCGGCCATACCGGATTCAAAGGTTCCTGGCTTTGCCTCTGGCTTGACCTCTTGGGTGCAAATGTAACGGGTTATGCTCTTAAACCCCCTACCCATCCGAGTCTCTTTGAACTCTGCAAGATCGACCAATTCGTCAGATCAATAATGGCTGACGTAAGAGACCTGCGAAAATTAAAGAAAGCAATGATCGCCACCAGGCCGGACATCGTGATCCACATGGCCGCCCAGCCGCTTGTGAGGGAATCTTACAGGAACCCTGTTGACACTTACGATGTAAACGTCATGGGGACCGTGAATGTTCTTGAAGCTGTGAGAAGCTGCAAGAGCGTCAAGGCTGTGGTCAATGTAACAACCGACAAGATATATGAGAACAAGGAAAAGGCAACTGGATACAGAGAAAGTGAAGCTTTGGGAGGATACGACCCCTATTCCAGCAGTAAGGCCTGTTCAGAGCTCGTGACCTCCGCATACAGAAATTCTTTTTTGAAGAACGGCGTTGCTGCGGCAACCGCAAGGGCCGGCAATGTCATAGGCGGCGGTGACTGGGGAACTGACAGATTGGTGCCGGATTTTATCAAGGCAATATTGAAAGGAAATAAGATCCGAGTACGTAATCCCAAAGCAATAAGGCCCTGGCAGTATGTCCTCGATCCTCTTAGTGGGTATCTGATCCTGGCGCAAAAGTTATATCAAAACGGCCAGAATTACGCGGAGGCATGGAATTTCGGCCCTGACGAAATGGATTCGAAAACAGTCGAATGGCTGGTTAAAAGATTGAGCTCAAAATGGGGCGGCAGCGCATCCTACTCGATCGATAAAAGAAAAAATCCTCACGAGACACAAACCTTAAAGCTTGACAGTTCAAAGGCAAAGGCAAGGCTAAAATGGAGAACGAAAGTACACCTTGAAGACGCCATAGATAATGTGATCGAATGGACCCGCGCTTACAAAGGGAAGAAGGATATGAAGAAAAAATGCATCGAACAGATAAAGGAGCACATGGGATCATGAAAAAACTTATAAGCATCGTCATCCCGGCCTATAATGAAGAGGATGTCATCGACGAGCTTGCAAAACGCCTCAAAGCCGTGATGGACAAGAACATCAAATATGCTTTTGAAGTTATCATAATTGAGAACGGCTCGGTCGACCTCTCTTTTAAAAAGCTGTCCGACATTAACAAAAACGACAGCAGGTTCAATGTCCTAAGATTGTCCAGGAACTTTGGCTGTGATGGGGCAATTTCAGCAGGGCTTAAATATGCAAAAGGTGACGCGGCAGTAATAATGAACGCCGACCTGCAGGACCCTCCGGAAATGATCCCAAATTTCATTGAAAAATGGGAAGAGGGTTATGAGATAGTCTATGGCATGATCACGAAAAGAGAAGGCGTCTCATTCATCAGAAAGATCATATCTTCAATGTTCTATGAGATAATTAACCGACTGACGGGCGGATTATTCCCTAAGAACGTGAGCGATTTCCGCCTGACGGATAAAAAGGTCTATCAGGCGATCAATGAATTCGCTGAAAAGAACAGGTTCCTGCGCGGGATGATAATCTGGACGGGATTCAGCCAAACAGGTATTCCTTTTGATAGGCCCGCTAGGTTCGCTGGAGAATCCAAGGCAAGTTTCGGCGAGATCTGGAGGACCGCTTGGAACGGAATATATGCTTTCTCCTATTTTCCGCTTAAAATTGTTACCGTGCTCGGCATCTTTCTTTCTATCGGTTCTTTTGCCGTTATAATATTATATATATCTTTGTTCCTGATCTTCGGCAGACAGGTCCCCGGCTTCACCACCCTTATAACCTTGATCTTGTTCCTGTTCGGGATGCTTTTTCTAATACTTGGGATCATCGGCGAATACCTGTCCAGGATATACGATGAGGTTAAACAGAGGCCGAACTTCATAATAAAGGAAAAAATAGGATTGTAACAATGGTCTGGCTGTACAACATTTCCCTGGAATTCTTCAAATTTGCGCTGGTCGGTGTTTTAAACACGGTCATCGGCTATGGAATGTATTACATTCTGTTACACCTGAAGTTCCATTATCTCCCGGCACTGATCATATCTTTCATGCTCGGCCTCATGAACAGCTATTTCTGTAACAAATACTGGGTCTTCACGTCGGAACAGCATTTCAAGAGGGAGCTTCCCAAATTCATCATAGTCTACACGGCGACACTCGCCATCAACGCCATCCTGCTCCCCGTTTTCGTCGAAGTATTGAAGATCGATCCGCGGATCGCGCAGCTTTTCTTTCTCTTGTTCCTCCCCATACTGACGTTTCTGGGGCTCAAATACTGGGGTTTTAGATGAAAATAGTTTTTTTGGGCACCAACGGCTGGTACGATACAGAGACCGGCAATACCATCTGCACTCTTTTGGATGCAAAGAGCTACTATATCATTCTTGACGCCGGCAACGGGATCCATAAGGCGGACAGATATATCAAGGAAAATAAGCCGGTCTATCTTTTTTTAAGCCATTTTCATCTTGATCATATCGAAGGCCTGCATATATTGACTAAATTCAAATTTAGGTCGCTCACTATCTTTGGACAGCCTGGAACAAAAAGGATCTTGCGGAATTTCCTTTCAGATAAATACTCTGTCCCTCTGCATAAGCTCCCCTACCCCACCAAAGCGACAGATATTAATGAAGGATGGCATAATACCCCTTTTAAATTCCAGTGCTTAAGGTTGGAACATGTGACTTCATGTTTTGGATATAGGTTCGAACTGGACAATAAGATCTTGAGTTATTGCACTGATACGGGATATTGCGATAATGTGGTGGAACTTTCAAGGAATTCCGATCTTTTGATATCCGAATGCGCGTATGCCTCTGCGCAGGAAAATCCTGCATGGCCTCACCTGAACCCCAAGCTTGCGGCTAAGATAGTCTTAAGATCGAACACAAAGAAACTAGCCCTGACTCATTTCGACGCTGAAGTATATAAGACCATGGCTCAAAGGACCGTTGCGGAAAAGAACGCTCAGAAAAGCTTTAAAAATACTTTCGCGGCAAAAGATGACATGGCAATAAGGATATAATATGGACCTGAGACAAAAATCTATCCTTATCACCGGAGCAACAGGATTTATCGGCTCAAACCTGACCCGTCATTTGGTCGGACTTGGGATACATCCTCACATAATCTTAAGGAAAGAATCCAACACTTGGAGGATTAATGATGTTTTTTCAAAGATCGAGCCGCATTATTGCGATATTGTGAACAAAAATGACATCGAGAACCTTATAAAGCAATTGAAGCCACAGGTAATCTTCCATACGGCCATCTATGGAGGATATGCTTTCCAAAGTGACATTAAAAGGATCTTGGATGTGAACTTTTATGGAACTATCAATCTATTGAATGCTTGTGAAAAGATCGATTATCAACTTTTTGTGAACTCCGGCTCCTCATCAGAATATGGGATAAAGAACCTCCCGATGAAAGAAAGCGATCCGCTCGAGCCCGAGAATGATTACGGGATATCAAAGGCAGCATCTACGTTGTATTGCCAGGCAGCCGCCTTAAGGGGAAAAAAGCCTGTAGTATCATTAAGATTTTTATCTCCATATGGGTACTTTGAAGAAGGTTCCAGGTTAATACCTTCCGTTATCCTGTCCTGCATAAAAAAAGAGGCCATTAAATGCTCTTCGCCGGAACCGGTAAGGGATTTTGTTTTCATCGATGATGCGATAGATGCTTACATTAAAACCTCGGAACATATCGATAAAATTAGCGGCGAAATAATCAACATAGGCGGGGGAAAACAGCACTCTGTCGGTGATGTCGTAAATAAGATCGTAAAAATTATGGACTATAAAAATGGCCCCGAATGGAATAAAATAACCAATGCCAGGACAGAACCAAAAATGTGGCAGGCTGACATTTCTAAGGCGAGGAAGATCATCGGCTGGCAGCCAAAATACGGATTAGATGAGGGTCTTAATAAGACAATTGAATGGTTCAAGGAAAATGAAAGGTTGTATAAATGAGCAGCAGAATAAAACCAGGTAAAACCAATGAAATCTTCTGATTACATAGTTAAATTTTTGGAAAAACAAAAGGTCACTCATGTTTTCGAGTTGTGCGGAGGAGCAATAACTCATCTTCTTGATTCCCTGAGTAAGAGCAAGAGGATCCAGATCGTCTCCATGCATCATGAACAGGCTGCAGCGTTCGCATCAGAAGGATATTCCAGGACCGCAACAAATGGCATTGGCGTTGCCATGGCAACGAGCGGACCGGGTGCTACTAACTTGATAACAGGCATCGCCAGTTGTTTCTTTGATTCCATCCCCTGCGTATTCATAACCGGCCAAGTAAACACTAATGAATATAAGTTCAATAAACCAATAAGGCAGTTAGGATTTCAGGAAACTGATATTGTGAATGTTGTAAAGCCTATAGTGAAAGATGCGATCCTGGTTGAAAAACCAGAAAAGATCAGATACTACTTAGAGCGAGCCTTCTTTATCGCAAAATCCGGCCGCCCGGGACCTGTTTTAATTGACTTGCCTATGAACGTGCAAAGATCCAACATAAGAACCGGATCATTAAAAGGATTCAAGCCAAGCTCATCTTCTTATACTGATGAACGGATAAGCGACAAAACAATCGATAAGTCAATAAATTTATTGAGATCCGCCAAACGCCCGATCATCCTTGCGGGCGGAGGAGTAAGAACATCAAGAGCACAAGAAGAACTGATTGAACTGGCCAATAAAACAGGCATCCCCGTTGTTTCTTCCTTGCTTGGATTAGATTCGTTCCCACACGATGACGCATCTTTTGTCGGAATGATCGGAACATACGGGAACCGTTATGCCAACCTTGCCATTGCTAATGCTGACTTTATCCTTGCCTTAGGCACAAGATTCGATTCAAGGCAAATAGGAACGAAGCCAAAAACCTTCGCCAGGGAAGCAAAAATAATACATGTTGATATCGACCGTCATGAGCTTAACAATAAAATAAAAGTGGAACTGCCTGTCAAAGCCGACATTAAGAGGTTTTTGAGCATTTTAAATAAGAAATTAAAAGAATTCGACAAGCAACAGATCTTGCCATGGAAAAACAAGATATCAGCTTTAAAAAGAAGGTTCCGCTCATTTCAAATGTCTGCAGGAAGCAGGATAAAACCGAACTATCTTATGCATGTGCTTTCCAAACATCTTCCGCCCAACTCGATCGTAAGCGTTGATGTGGGGCAAAATCAAATGTGGGCTGCGCAATCATTGAAGATCGCTCGATCACAAAGGTTCATTACGCAGGGAGGAATGGGATCCATGGGGTCCGCTTTATCGATGGGAATAGGCGCCTCGTTCGCAAATCCAAATAAAATCGTTGTTGTCATAACAGGTGACGGCGGCTTTCAATTGAATGCCCAGGAGATGGAAACCGTGTATCACCACCATTTACCGATCAAAATCATCATGCTGAATAACCACTGTTATGGGATGGTCCGGCAGTTCCAGGAACAATATTTCAATAGTAAATTTCAATCTACGGTGATCGGCTACAGCGCTCCCGATTTTCAAAGAATTGTCTCCTCCTATAAAATTCCAGCCCGAAAGATCGTTTCGTCCGCCGAAATATCTCGGTCACTCAAGAGGCTTTTTTGCGACAGAAAACCCATGTTCATTGAGGTTCCCATTGCTCAAGATGTTGCAGTGCTTCCAAAATTATCGGTCAACAAACCAATTGAGGACCAAGAGCCGAGACTTTCTCGCAAAGAGCTGAAATCGATAATGGATACAGCGATTATCCGGGGGGATAAAAAATGACATCTGAGCAGAAAAAGCGCGAACAAATATTCAATATCATTAAAAAGATGTACCGAACAAGAAAGACCCGGGATAAGTTCATTCCCGGCAAAACAATGATCAATTATTCCGGCCGCATTTATGACGAAAAAGAGCTCATTAATCTGGTCGATTCATCCCTGGATTTCTGGCTTACATCCGGCAGATACGCTGACAAATTTGAAAAGAAACTAGCCGGATTCCTCGGCGTCAAATACTGCATGCTCACGAATTCCGGCTCATCCGCGAACCTGCTTGCAGTGTGCGCGTTGACCTCCCCGAAACTCGGCGACAGAAGGTTGAAGCCCGGGGATGAGGTTATCACTGTCGCCTGCGGCTTCCCGACAACCTTGAACCCTATCCTCCAGAACAACCTTGTCCCGGTTTTTATAGATGTGGAACTCGGTACTTATAATATTGATGCGGATAAGATCGAAAAAGCAATTTCGAGAAAAACCAAAGCCATCTTCGTCGCCCACACTCTGGGAAACCCGGTAAATATCGAT
>Ga0315286_10000272_pt1 | contig 41565 bp, 36 predicted proteins | sample YL17G10_0_MG_FD_205038 | JGI IMG/M metagenome (GOLD analysis project Ga0315286, IMG submission 205038) | Sediment microbial communities from Yellowstone Lake, YNP, Wyoming, USA - YL17G10_0 | ecosystem: Environmental > Aquatic > Freshwater > Lake > Sediment | place: USA: Wyoming | collected...
AGATGATGCCGAAGTTTTGTCTGCGGCAAAGATTCCCGTTATTGTCACCCCGAATTCGGCTGTGCGAAAAGAGGTCGATCTACCGCCGATTGGCGAGTTCATGATGCACGGTATCCCGCTCGCACTGGGTACCGACTGGGGGGTTGTTGACCAATTCTCAAACGTCAGAGCAATGGCGGCCCTGGCGCGTGCGCATGGCAGGTCTTTGCCGACCGGATTCGATATGCTCGCGCTCTGCACTCGCAATGGAGCGCATGCGCTGGGATTATTGGACGAGTGTGGCACTCTGGAGCCGGGGAAAAAGGCGGACATCACGTTTATCGGGATTTCCGATGTCCGGTGGGGCCACAATTTTGTTGGCAACGACTTCGCGGGCCTTCTTAGTGCCGTATTCCTCGAAGGCTCCGCGCGTGATGTGACGGACGTTATGGTCAACGGCAATTTCTGTATCCGCGAACGTAACATTCTCACCTACTCTGAAGAAGACCTTCTTCAGGAAGGAAGCAGGCTTATGGCAAAGCTCGTCGAGCGTTCATCAGAGAAGGAACCGGTAGGGTCGGCGGACGTAATGCGACCAGCAACTCCAATTCTTTCCCTTGAACCATCGCGCGACGAGGAGGATAGTGAGCCGTACGATGACGGATTCCGAATCATCAAGAATGAAGATCGGAATAACGAGCCGTCCAAGAAAGTCATACCGATCCCCACTGAGCTTCCCAAGCAAGTCGAAACCCCAAAAACGGTCAAGAGAGTTTTTGGCGAAGATGATATTTAATCTCATGAAACTAATCCCAAGGAGACGATGGTGAAAAGACTACTAATCCTGGCAGAGATAATTCTTGGATTTCTGTGGTGCAGCACAGTCGCAAGAGCTCAGAGCTACGCCGGAGACGCGGCAACAGTTGAACCGACCATGATTGTCGACAAACCGACTGCCGGTCTTCTCAAACGAGGGACCTATGCCGTGAACACGAATTTCTTTCAGGAGGGGGGTGTTCTTCTCGGGCTCTCCGTTGGCGTATTCGATAAGTTTAGTTTTGGCATTTCCTACGGTGGAACAGACATCATCGGCCCGAACAAACTGCTTATGAATCCACTTCCCGGTGTCAATGTCAAACTTCGGATCGTCGATGAAAGCTCCGCGATGCCGGCGCTGGCCCTTGGATTTGACTCGCAGGGAAAAGAACCGTATTTGGACAGCTTGAACCGATACACGATCAAGTCACCGGGATTTTACCTGGCAGGGAGCAAGAATTTCAGCTTCCTGGGCAATCTGAGTTTTCACGGCGGCGCGAATCTTTCTCTGGAACGCGATGATGGTGACAAGGATCTAGATATCTACGTCGGTGTTGAGAAATCTGTCGGAAACAATATCTCCATACTCGCAGAATACGACTTCGCCAACAATGACAACAATTCAAGGTCCATCGGACAGGGAAAAGGATACTTGAATCTCGCGTTTCGATGGTCGTGGGGAAAAGGTCTTGTTGTCGGATTTGACCTCAAGAATGTGTTCAAGAACCAGGAGCACGTCGAAATTGGGAATCGGATTCTTTCATTGGACTTTGTCGGTTCATTCTAGGGATTCCCGACTGCGACCAAAGGGGGGATTGCTGAAGGTGAAATTCAGCGAAGGGATCGCGTGTCGCGGCAATCGCTATGATTCTGTTCCTCGGTGTATACAAACCGGACACTTAAGTAGACAATATTGATCCGCACATGACCCTGAATAGCTCGATTTTGTTCTGTTTTTGGACAGATTTGGGCTTTTTTCTTTGTGATACATGGCACTGTTATTGCACGATGTTTTCCCAGAGAAATCAACCAAAGGTGTAACGATGAAAACACGACGCACGATACTTTTGAACGCAGTTGTCGCAGGGGCACTTCTGGTCTCTCTCACCGGATGCTACACCCAGCTGGCAACCGTCGAAGAGGAAACAAGCTATCGCGACAATGATACAACCTACCAGGATGACCGGCGCGTTGTCGACGACGACTACTATCTGCGTCATCAAACGTCTCTGGGATTCCATTTCTACTATCCGACGCCGTTTGCCTACGGAGGTTACGATCCGTGGTACGATGGATTCTACTACGACAGACCTTGGTATTATTCGGGCTACCTAGGATATCCATTTCTCTACTATCCCCAATATCCTTATCCATATTATTCGCTCTATGGATGGAACCGACCATATATGTACTATCCATACGCATACACAGGATATTCAGGCTATTTTGCTGATCGAGGATCGTTTTATGCCACGCGTAATTCGGGTACGAGGCGCACCGGATCCTTGCGCGGATCATACGATAACAACGGACGTGGATCGTCCTCAGTGGGAACCGGAAGCCTGTCATCGCCATCCTCGGGTCCATATATCATTCCTCGCCGTGGGAGTAATCGATCGTCAGCCGGCTACGGCGTCAACTCTGGCAGCGTCCCGCAACGGAGTGGGAGGAGTGGCGGTGGAAGAGCCGGGGTGAATTCGACTCCGGCCAGGGAAAATCCAAGAGGTCGTTCACACCAAATGTCGGTACCCAGTCGGATCACTATTCCGCCTTCACGCCAGCCGGCAAGTGGAGGGGACCGTCAACGAGGCGAAAGCAATTCGGGAAGCAGAAGCGGCGGATACTCACGGAGCGGTTCGTCCGGAAATGAAGGCGCATCGCGACCGACATATGTTCCTTCCCCGGCACCCTCTCCAAGCCCCGCCCCCAGCTACAGCCCGCCAGCATCGCGCGGGGGTGGTAGCAGCAGTAGCGGTGGGAGTCGGAGCAGCGGAAGTTCACGCACGGGGAGATGATAACGAAACGCCAAACCAATCACAGCCATGAAAACGACTCGAGCACTAATCCTTCTTAGCCTTGGGCTTCTGATTTCGCAAAACTCCTTCGGGCAGTTCGCGGAGGATGCGCTGAGATTCTCGCAGTTTGGTCTCGGTGTGGGGGCCAGAAACCTTGGTATGGGAAATGCGGCAGTCGGAAACGTAAGTGACTACAGCTCTCTTTTCTGGAACCCCGCAGGACTTGCCCTTCAGCGCAACTATGAACTTTCCCTGGGATTGACGCAGCAGGGATTCGTCAACGATGCGACGTTCCTTGGTTCCACCACGAATGCCTCCAAGAATGCCACCAACCTGAACAATATTGGATTTGTATATCCGGTTGCAACGTCGCGGGGGAGTCTGACATTTGCATTTGGCTACGGGCGAACCTCGGACTATAGCGGCATGGCTTCATTCGAAGGATTCAATAGTGGAAGTTCCATCGTGAAGTCGCTTGCCCCTTTTACCAACCTTAACGGTTTTTCGTCCAACGAACGAGCCTCATTTCTCGACAACAACATACCGTTTCAGATTTTCCTGGCAGACACCGCAAACTCGGGTGGCTATCTCTATCCCGTGGTGACCGATAGCGTTCAACAGACTGGAACAGTGACGGAGGGAGGCGGGGTGAATCATTGGTCACTGGGCGGCGCGATGGATATTGCGCCTGATCTCTCGGTCGGCGTCTCGTTGAACTTTGTTTCCGGCTCATATTCGTATGACCGTGTCTATGTGGAACGCGATTCACGGAACGTCTACCACTATGCTCCGCCGTTTGATTTCGACAAGTTTACGTTTCAAAGTTCTATTGCGAGCGATATCAGCGGCTTCAATGCCCTCGTTGGGCTCATGTACAGAAAACAGGGTCGGTACAAGATCGGTGTCACTGTTCGTACCCCGACCAAATATGAGATCAATGAGACTTTCACGGATATTGGGAAGAGTTGGTTCAAAAACGGAGACTACTTTGAACATCAACTGGAGAACCGGACAACCTATCGAATAGAGACGCCGATTGTACTCAGTGCCGGTGCGTCAGTTCAGTTGCTCGACTTCATCACGCTGGCAGGAGATGCAGAATACACGGACTGGACGCAGATGAAGTTTGACTCGAACAATGCAGACCTCGTCGATGAAAACCGCGTCATCGCGAAGATCTTCCGGGCGACAACCAACCTTCGGGGTGGTGCCGAGGTGACATTGTTTGACCTGGGCGTGAAGCTCCGCGGCGGCATCGTCTGGAATCCTTCTCCGTACAAGGGCGATCCGGCCGACTATGATCAACTCTATTACACAGCGGGCATTGGTGTTCAATTGGACAACCAGGTTACACTCAATGTCGGGTATGCGCTCGGCACGTGGAAAACGTTTCGAGACAATTACTACATTCCAAATGTGAACGAGGCATCCACAACGAAAGAAAAAATCCAGACCAATACCATCAACGCGACGCTATCCCTCCAGTTTTAGGCACGTTCTGCGAAGTACTCTGATGCCATTTCGACAAGATCCGCCTGATGTTTGGCGGATCTTTTGTTATTTTTAGCGTGCTATGCTGCACCCGTGCCACAAATCCAGGAATGGACCCTAAATGAAATCCGACCGATTGAAGAAGAAACGACGGGATCATGAACCGCCTCCGGCTGTCACTGAGCGGGGATGGCGCTATCATCATCTTGGGATACCCACCACGGTTTCCAGAAAGGGTGAGCGATACATCAAACATCTCAAGATTCATGTCGCAGGATTCGACAGCAGCCCCTATGGGATCGAATGGATGAGGTTTGACTCAGATTGCCCCATTTCCGACATCATCAAGACGGTTCCACATGTCGCCTTTGAGGTTCATGATCTGGATGCTGAACTGAAAGGGAAGCGAATTCTCTTCCCTCCAGGTGTCCCTTCCGATGGAGTGAGGGCGGCGATGATCATCCACAATGGCGCGCCGATTGAATTGATAGAATTCCGGAAGCGCAGGAAAAAGGCCCGATCTTGAGTACGAACCATTGTTCTGAGCTGTCCTCCCGTTTCCCTGTTCATCAATCCTGATTGTCGATTGCACAGATTGCGCCTCAGACGGCAGCGTCCATCGCGAAGGTTGTTGATTGCCAAGTATCTGGACCCTGGACACTTGATCGTGCGGTTCTGATCTAGCCATTCTTGGTTTGCAACACCCCTCAACTTTCTTTACATTAAATCCACTTTTTGTACGCAGAGCCGTTCCTCCTCACGAATTTACGGTATCTCATGACGTTTCGCCAAAAAATCCTCATCGGTGTAGTCAGTGTGCTCGTTCTTGTCCTGCTCGTTCTTGCGGGAGTTGCATACCATCTCATCGCCAAATCCTTTCCCCAAACATCAGGCAGCGTATCGATCAAGGGACTCCGGTCGGAAGTGACCGTGTACCGGGATGAATACGGTGTCCCCCATCTGTTCGCCGCATCAGATCGCGACGGATACTTTGCCGTGGGGTATACGCATGCTCAGGAACGACTTTGGCAAATGGAGTTGATTCGTCGGGCTGGCATGGGCCGGCTCTCTGAGATTCTGGGCGAACCAGCCCTCAAAGCTGACAAGATGTTCAGGACACTGGGGATTTGGCGGCTTGCGCAGAGGATTACTGCGACTCTTGATCCGCAAACGGGTACCGCGCTCCAGGATTACGCCGACGGCGTCAATTCCTTCATCGTGGCACACAAGGGAAAATATCCGGTTGAGTTTGACATGCTGAGCATTGAGCCTGAACCGTGGACTGTTGAGCATTCGATCGTTGTCAGCCGGCTCATGGCATGGGAGCTGAACTATTCGCGATGGGTCGATATCCTCCAGGGAGAGCTTGTCTCCCGGTTTGGTGACCAGCGAGCGCGTGAAATTATTCCTTCCTGGCCTGCAGGCGCTCCCGTCATCGTCCCGACGGAAAAAAAGAAGCGAACAGCGTACCTGCCGTACGAACTGATGGAGGCAGATCAGTCGTACAGAAAGCTCATGGGAATGGGGAGCCTGTCTTCCGGAAGCAATGCATGGGTCGTCGGAAGTGCCAAGTCCATGACCGGCAAACCCATCGTTGCCAACGATCCCCATCTGCTGCTCATGATTCCGGCGCGCTGGTATGAGTTGCACCTGACCACTCCAACCGTCAACGTCGCCGGTCCAACCATCGCAGGAGTTCCTTTTGTCGTCATAGGACGGAATGAGCGCATTGCCTGGGGAGTTACCAATGCGATGATGGACGACGCCGACTATTACACGGAAGATGTCGATTCCGTGCAGCATCCGACGAGGTACAGATTCAACAACGAATGGCGGCCGATTACGCAAGAGATCGACACGATCCTTGTCAAAGGGGCTCTTCCCGTCGTCTATGCCTCGTATTGGACACATCACGGCCCCATTATCAACCGAATTGAACCGTCCGCGCAATTCTCCAGTCAGCTCATTTCGATGCAATGGACGGGGAATGATGTCTCGAACGAGGCGCTGGCGTTCTATGGTATCAACCGGGCCGCCACTTGGGATGATTTTAAGACGGCCCTGAGGTCGTTCGGTTCGCCGTCGCAGAACTTTGTCTATGGTGACGTCGACGGCAATATCGGATACTACACAAGCGGAAAACTGCCACTCAGAACTTCCAGGGCAGCAATCGTTCCATATCCCGCCAACTCCGCTGACCATGAGTGGAAAGGGTATGTTCCGTTTGAAGAGATGCCACAGCGATACAATCCGCCGGAAGGATTCATCGCTACAGCGAACAACAAAATCACAGACGATGCCTACCCGTATTACATCTCAAATCATTGGGAGCCACCATGGCGGACTACCCGAATCACGGAAGTGCTGAAAGGCATGGAAAAGGTTTCGGTGGACGATGTCCAACGGTTGCAGTCCGACCTTGTTTCTCCGCAGGCCCGGGAAATTGTCCCGATAATCCTGAAGGCTTTTGAAGGCCAGGATGTTCAGAACAACGACGTCAAAACAGCGCTGACGTATTTCAGAACGTGGGACTATCAGATGAAGAAGGAGGATGTGGCGACCACACTCTTTGAAATGTTCTTCGTCAACACTATTCACAATACCTTCGAGGACGAATTTGGCAAGCAGTTGATGGGGCTCTATGATACGCTCGCGAGCACCCCATTCAAGGTCACAACAGAACTCCTGAAGAAAGACTCGTCAGATTGGTTTGACGACATTACGACACCACAGAAAGAAAACCGCGACGATATTATCCGCAAGAGTATGAATGATGCGGTCAAGGAACTGAAGCAGCGCCTTGGCGGAGAACTGAAAGAATGGCAATGGGGAAGACTTCACAAGATCGAATTCAAACACATTTTTGGCGTGAACGATATTCTGAAAAGAGTGTTCAATATCGGACCTTTTCCGGTGGGCGGATCCCATTCCACCGTCTGGAAAGGAGACTATAATCTCAGTACTTCATTCGAAAATACAGTCGGGCCCTCGACGCGACAGATTTTCGACCTTGCGGACATGAACAACGGACGCGCTGTCACGCCGCCGGGCCAGTCCGGCCACGTTTTTTTCAGAAACTATGATGATCAAGTGCAACTCTGGCTTCTGGGGACTTACCGTCGCATGCCAATGAAACGCGAAATGATTCAGCGAACCTGCAAAGACGTGCTAACGTTGGAACCGGAGCGATGAAGCTGTCTGCAAATCTTCAAGAGATACTTCTGCGGTGTCGTTCCATGTGTGTCCTCACGGGAGCGGGGATTTCCGCAGAAAGCGGAGTGCCCACGTTCCGGGGAGACAATGGACTCTGGAAAAAGTTCAGACCGGAGGAGCTTGCCAATTTCGAGGCATTTATTCGAAATCCTGAGCTTGTCTGGGAGTGGTACAACTATCGCAGGCAGCTGATCGAAAACGTGATCCCGAATCCGGGACATGTCGCATTGGCGCAGATCGAGCAAATGGTTCAAGAATTTACGCTGGTGACACAGAATGTCGACGATCTCCATCGGCGAGCAGGGAGTAAAAGAGTTTTGGAACTTCATGGCAACATCCAGAGAAGTTACTGTGTTGACTGCGGCGCGCGGGATGACCGCCCTGATTTCACCGAGGAACGGAAAATCCCCCGATGCAGAACGTGCGGTGGGCTCATTCGTCCTGATGTGGTCTGGTTTGGAGAAATGTTGCCACAGGAGGTCTTTGAAGAAGCCGATGCAGCAGCACGACGGTGTGACCTTTTCCTATCGGTCGGAACTTCGTCGATTGTCTATCCTGCAGCCTCACTGCCTATGGTCGCGAAGCAGTCGGGAGCGTATGTCATTGAAGTGAATGTTGAACGCACAGACCTTTCGGGGAGAATGGACCAGACGCTGATAGGAAAGGCTGGCGAAATCTTGCCGCTGTTGGCAGAATCCATGATATCGAACAGAAGGGTACAGCAATGATCAGACCAAAAGATTTCGGCAACACGAAGATTGTTTGCACCATTGGGCCGGCGTCCGAAAGTGTGGACCAGCTTATCAACCTCATTGGTGCAGGCATGGATGTGGTGCGCCTGAATTTCTCGCATGGTTCCTATGAAAACCATGCAAGAATCATTGAAAACATACGAGAGGCGCGGAAGCGGACCGGTGAACATATTGGGATTCTTCAGGATCTGAGCGGGCCTAAGATGCGCACGGGACTGCTGAAAGAGAAGGCAGTCGTGCTCCAGGATGGAGCTACGCTGACATTTACGACGGAAGATATCGTCGGAACGGCGGATCGGGTTTCGGCAACCTACAAAGATCTACCGAAAGATGTCAAAGCAAATGACATCATCCTTCTCGATGATGGCAAAATGAAGGTGAAAGTTGTCTCGGCTACCGGAACAGAAGTGAAATGCCTGGTCGTGAACGGCGGATTGCTATCGGAAAACAAGGGAATGAATCTGCCGGGCGTTCGGGTGAGCGCTTCCTCGATGACCGAAAAGGACATCGAGGACTTGAAGTTCGGGCTTACGCACGACATTGACTACGTTGCCCTTTCCTTTGTCCGCACAGTGGACGATATCTTGTATCTCCGGGATGTTATTGTCAATGAAGTACACAAAGGAAGACGGATCCCGATCATCGCCAAGATCGAAAAGGCCGAGGCAGTGAGCAATATCGACAAGATTATCGCGGAAGCGGACGGCATCATGGTTGCCAGAGGAGACCTGGGCGTCGAAATGCCAACGGAAGAGGTTCCGATCATACAAAAAATGATTGTCCGCAAATGCAACGATCTGGGTGTGCCCGTTATTGTCGCGACACAAATGTTGGAGTCGATGATTGACAATCCCCGACCGACGCGGGCTGAAGCCAGCGATGTTGCAAATGCGGTTCTGGATGGGGCTGATGCGGTGATGCTCAGCGGAGAAACGTCCGTCGGCAAGTTCCCGGTAGAGACGGTGGCAACGATGGATAGAATTATCAGACGTGCAGAAGTAGCGCAGAAGGATCGCCTCGATATTGCTCAGACACCCAGAAGTCAGGAAGATCAGGTGTTTGATGCCGTGGCCCGTTCCGCCTGTCTCCTTGCGCGTCAGGTTCACGCCAAGGCAATAATCCCGATTACGCGTTCGGGCGTCACTGCTCTCCGAGTAAGTAAATACCGGCCGGAGGCAAAGATCCTTGCAGTGACGGGGAGGGAAAAAGTGCTCCAGCGGCTCAATATCGTGTGGGGTGTGCGCGGAATCGTCGTTTCTGACTTGCTCGACCAAACTGATATCGCCTTCCAGCGAATCAAGGACGACCTGAAGAAGGCTGGATACCTCGAATCGGGGGATTACGTCGTCTTTACGGCAGGAATTCCACTCATGTCGAAAGGCTCGACCAACACCGTGAAGGTCGAGAAAGTGGATTGAACAGGCGCTCGATCATTTCGTCAAGGTTCGGCGGACGCTATCGAGCCGGGGGAAGCATCCTGATTTTGAGAACAGAGTGACGCGGGGATCTACTCTTTCTTCGCTCCCTGTTCGATCCATTCGTAGATAACTTTGATATCGTCGTCACTCAGTTTCTTTCTTCCACGCGCCATTTGTTTACCAAATGGAGGTGTTGGGAGCAGTTTGAGATAAAGATTGCTTTCCATTGGTTTCCCCGGAATCACAATCGAGCCGTGATTTCCCCCCTTCATGAGCTTCTCAAAATCGTCCATAGACAATCCGCTTGGATTCTCGTTCTCTGAGTCATGACACGGTCTGCAATAGGACTTGATCAAAGGCGCGATGTCCTTTACGTACGTGTAGGCCGTCGGTTTGGATTGTTGGCGCGGTGGTTGTTGCAGTGACGTAAACCCGAGTCCCACGGTCGCTCCCACACACAATACTGATACGAATTTCTGCGGACGGGTCATCTTCTCTCCAGGAATTGAGTTGTTGTCAGTTGTTCTTTGCACCTTGCCGAATCCACTTTCGAACAGTCAAGAGATCCGTCGAACTGACGGGATTCCCCCCTTTGGGCATCCTGTTGTCACACGTTCCAGCCAACCTCATGTAGAGTGCCGAATTGTCGGGATCCCGCGGCAACACTCGTTTCTTTGTGACACAGCCTGCTTGTGCTTGGACACCTACCAGATTCAGATAGCTCACGGAGGTAGAATTGAGCGATAGGCTGCCGCTGCTGGGATGACATCCCGAACATCCATACGACGAATTGAAAATCGTTTGAACAGTGGAGGCAAACAAGACCGGGCTCTCGACAATGACAGGAAATGTTTTCGTCCCTTGAATGGTCGATGCATCGCCAATCGTCACAGATGAGGAACCGATGTTGGCGCTGACAATTCTCAGTGTGGTACCTGTCAGGGTAGCGCTGGCGACGGAGGCATTGGGAGCGGTAAGGATGGAATAAGGAGGAGTTCCTCCGGACAATGTCACAAACACGGTATCCTGCTGTGTCGCGAACAGCGAATCAAGAGAACCCGCGATGGCGGTGACAGGGGGAGCAGTGGGGGGTGCCGTCCCGGCGTCCTGACAAGATTCAAAAAGACCCAGCGCAATCAATACGACAAGTATCGCGGACAAAAAGTGTCTCATAGCGAACGACCTCAGCGTCTATAAGAAGAAATGAAAGAGGAATTGAAACTCGTTGTTGTCTGTACCCGTGGCTCCGGGGACATCGTTCATATTGATTTTGTAAAGTGGACGCAGCTCGACGCCGGATAGTACGAAAAACTCCGCGCCGACGGTGATCTGACTGAAGCTTCCGTTTGCGATATCCCTGTCGGGATCATAGAACTGGTATCCGAGTTTCAGGTCTAATCCCTGAGTGATCATCCAGTTGAGTTCGTTCCAGACCATGAATCCTGTCTTTGTCGCGACGTTCGGTTTCGACGTTTCGACGAAATCAACTTCGCTTGTAAGCGTCACGGTCTCAAACACCGTAAGTGCGCCGAAGGCCCCGTAGTACACTTGCTTGTCAACCGAGGTTGCGGAATTGTAATACGAACCTCCGAGGCTTAGATTCATTTCTCCGAGTTCAAACCGTGCGTCACCGCGGAGAGCGATGGCTTTGTCCTTGGTCGTCGATGTTGGTTGACCTACGCCGGGCAGCCCATTGAACAATCCGACGTTTACAGTGAAGATGCTCGGCGCAAAACCCAATTCGATGCCGGTGTCTTCCGACCGTTCACCGAATCGCAGTCCTGTCGGATACCCGGACGGGAAAACGCCGCCGTATTGAGCTCCACCGTACGGACCCCCACGGATGAAGGCGCTATGGTCGTCGACCTTCGTGCCGTATGCGGGAACAAATTTGCCGACCTTCACATAGCCGTCCAAGGGGAGAATCTTCGCAAGACCGAACACTTCGAACCCGCTGTACAGTCCTTTGTCGATATAGATCCTGAATTTCTTGTTGAGACGCAGGTCAAAGTAGATATCTCCCTGCATCTGGAAAAACGTACTGCTGTTGTCGGACGACAGGGCGTAGAACAATGTGCGAAAATCGGTGCCGACAGAAATCGTCGGGCCGAGACTGGTGGATAAGTCTTCGTAATCCGAACCAGCCTTGAATGTGGGGAACGTAATATCGTCACGACCGTAGGTCGCGCCAAACTCGCTTCGCATGCCTTTGCCGGTCGGATTGACATGGCACGCCTGGCACTTCGCGCCTGTACGGCTGGCATATTTTGGAAGGGCGATACTCTCGCTGGAAGCCAGCAAGAGCATTGAAAGAACTGCGATCGACGTGAGTTTCTGTAGCATGCAACCTCCGTGAGGACATGATGTGATTCAAGAATCAACCGGCGTCAAGATAGACAATGATATTTTGAATTTCAAGTAAACGGATTCCCAATCACGTTCGTGTGCCGGATGCACGTTGCTTGATTCTTCCTTCAGGTTCGACTACATTGAAAACACCCATCGATGGAAAATAGTTCTCAAGAGCCACGATTCTCTGAGCATGACAAAGACCTATCTGACCCACCTGGAATGCAGCGTTTGCGGTGCAGTTCATCCACATCGAGAAGTCCAAACCGTGTGCAAGCCCTGCGGAAAATCACTTCTCGCGCGGTACAACCTTCAACAGGCAAAGAAGGAGCTTCCCAAATTCCTCGCCGGCTCTTCCTGCACATCGCTGTGGAAGTACGCACCGATTCTCCCGGTTCAGGAGGAAGAAAACTTCATATCCCTGGGCGAGAATATTTCACCGCTCCTGCGACTGCCAAAGCTTGGGGCCGAGCTTGGCATGCAGAACCTGTGGATAAAAGACGAAGGACAACTCCCGACAGGATCATTCAAGGCACGGGGTCTGGCGATGGCGGTGTCGAAAGCGAAAGAACTCGGAGTAAAGAAAATCTGTCTCCCGTCGGCCGGCAACGCTGCCGGTGCTGCTGCTGCCTATGCGGCTCGCGCGGGACTCGAATGTATGGTCTATATGCCCGAGGATACGCCGAGTGTCAACATCAAAGAGTGCCAGGCATACGGAGCCGTCATCAAGCTTGTCAAGGGGAACATCAGCGACGCGGGCAAAGCTATGAACGAAGCACGCAAATCAAATCCCGACTGGTTTGATGTGTCGACATTGAAGGAGCCGTATCGGCTTGAAGGGAAGAAGACGATGGGATACGAACTGGCTGAGCAATTCGACGGAACGCTGCCAGACCTCATCTTCTATCCCACCGGAGGAGGAACTGGACTCATAGGGATGTGGAAGGCCTTTGATGAGATGGAGGAACTGGAGTGGATCGGACCCAAACGACCGAGAATGATTTCGGTTCAATCTTCCGGATGTCAGCCGATCGTCAAAGCCTTCAGTGAACGAAAGAACGAATCTGAGTTCTGGCACTACGCGGAGACCGTCGCCTCGGGATTGAGAGTCCCAAAGCCATTTGCCGACCATCTGATTCTCAAGGCCATCTACGCAAGTGGGGGTTGCGCCCTGGCTGTGACGGATGAAGAGATCGTTTCAGCCGTGAAAGAGATTGCCTCGAAAGAAGGATTGTTTGTTTGTCCCGAGGCCGCGGCAACACTTGTCGCTCTCTGTCATCTGCGATCGAAATCCGACGTGAGCGCAACGGATACAGTTGTTCTCTTCAACACGGCAACCGGTCTCAAGTACCCTGAGATAATGTCGTAGCGGTTCAAGCAAAACGAAAGGAGTTGTACCGATGAAACTCTTCTGCCGAATTGGAGTGCTGTGGTTCCTGACGACACTGACCTTGTTGTCTCAACAGCCTCCGGATCGAAACAATACTGTCACGACCATTGTGTCGGAAGTTTCCAGGGAAAACCTGAAAACAATCGTACAAAAGCTCGTGAGTTTTGAAACGCGGCACACGCTGTCCGATACGGTAAGTGAAACGCGGGGAATCGGCGCAGCTCGTCGGTGGATCAAGTCTGAATTCGAACGCTATGCGAAGCAGAGCAATGGAAGGCTCAAGGTTGAATTCCAGGAAGGGATCGCTAACGTTGGAAACCGAGTGCCCCGGCCTACCAGAATCTGCAACGTGGTCGCCACATTACAGCCCCGCAGCGGCGCCGTTGATTCCGACCGACTGTTTCTTGTAACAGGGCACTATGACACTCGTGCCGGAAATCCAATGGATACGGTGAGTGCTGCTCCGGGTGCAAACGACGATGGAAGCGGTATTGCACTTGTGCTCGAACTCGCGAGGGTCCTGAGCAAGCACGAATTTGAAGCGACGATCGTCTTTATTGCATTTGCGGGGGAAGAGCAGGGACTTCTCGGAGCAAATCAATGGTCGGAAATGGCCCGCCAGGCACGGCTACGGGTGCAGGGCGTCCTGAACAATGACATGGTTGGCAACACTATTTCGGGTGACGGGACCGTGGAAAGCAGTTACGTGCGATTGTATTCCGAAGCACTCAGTCCTCTGGACACAGGATCAACGCTGAGAATGCGAAACACACTCGGACAGGAGAACGACGGTCCCTCACGTACGCTGGCACGGTACGTTCAGGAAGTCGGTGAGCGTTATGTGCCCGGCTTCGGTATCAAAATGATTTATCGACGGGATCGATTCCTCAGGGGAGGTGATCATTCGCCCTTCCATGACCGCGGATTTGCGGCTGTTCGAATCGTCGATGTGAAGGAAAACTACGATCATCAGCATCAGAACACGCGAACGGAAGACGGCAAGCGCTATGGCGATCTGGTTGACTTCATGGACTTCAACTACCTGGCCAGGAACGCCCGTGTTAACATCGCCGTTCTTGCATCATTGGCACTGGCACCTGCCGGGCCAGCAGGCGTTGGAGTTATGACGACACAGTTGGCCTATGACACAAAGCTTCGATGGAACAAGAACAGAGAATCCGATCTTGCGGGGTATTTCGTGCGGTACCGTGAGACCTCCGCCGCGCAATGGCACGGGGGCATGTTCACGACCGACACGACCGCGACGCTCAAACTTTCGAAAGACGACTTTCTGTTTGGCGTGCAAGCTGTCGATAAGGAAGGGAATGCGAGCCTGATTTCTCTGCCAGTCCCGGTGCGATAGGATCCAGCACGGCTCTCCACGACGTAGGGCGAGACGAAGAATTCGGACAAGAAATCAGACAGCAGCTACGGCGGCTTTTCGGCTTGTCTGATATCGCAGGAGTTCTTCGACGGTCTGAATCGAGTGCTGTTTCTTGAGAAAGGAGAGGAATGTGATCAAGACCAGCGCCGTCGCATAGGCATCTCCCGACGCACGATGTCTCTGCGGTATTTTGATGTCGAGGAATTCTGCCACCGGGCCCAGCGATCGGCTTGGAAGGTTGGGCAAGATTCTTCGGCTGAGTTTCACGGTACAAAGCTTTGGATTGCTCAATTCGATTCCTCTCTCCCGAATCGCGGAATGGTATACAAAACCCCAATCGAATGCCGCATTGTGAGCCACGAAGACGCTGTTCTTCAGGAACCGAGCAATGTCCGGGACGAGCTCTCTTGCCGTCGGAGCATCCCTGACCATCAGGTTGTCAATTCCCGTCAAGTCTGTAATGAAGTGACTGATTGTTTGCAGCGGATTGATGAGCGATGAATATTCGTCGATCAGCACGCCATTCCGAATTTTCATCATCGCAATCTCCGTCATCCGGTCGGAGGTCGGACTCATCCCGGTTGTCTCGACGTCGACGACCACAAACGTCGCCTTGTCCACTGATTGTTTGAGTATGTCCGTCATCGTTCCATCGTCGGAATTTCTGTTGTCAGCGCTACTTCAATTCCCTCTTCCCTTGAACGAATTCTTCAGCGATCGTGACATCGTCTTCGCTGCCAATATAGAACGGTGTGTGCTGATGTAACGATGTCGGTCGGATGTCAAGGATTCGCCGGTTGCCGTCGCTGGCTTTTCCCCCCGCCTGTTCGATAATAAATGCCATCGGATTACATTCATACATCAGGCGCAGCTTGCCGTCGGGAAGTCTATCGTCGCCCGGATACATGTAGATGCCTCCGTAGAACATCGTCCGGTGGACATCGGCCACCATGGACCCAATGTATCTTCCTGAATAGGGACGCGACGTTGCATGATCTTCTTCCTGGAGGTACTTGACATATTTTTTGTCGCCCGGATGCCAATACCGATAGTTTCCCTCGTTGACGCTGTAGATATGTCCTCGCTTTGGGATTCTGATGTTTTCGTGAGACAACAAGAACTCCCCGATGCTAGGGTCGAGGGTGAAGCCGTGAACGCCGTCTCCCGTCGTGTAGACCAGCATTGTCGATGATCCGTAGAGTGCGTATCCTGCGGCAATCTGTTTGTAACCGGGCTGGAGGCAGTCTTCCAATGTTCCTTTGCCACTTGGAGTAATACGGCGATACACAGAGAAGATTGTCCCGATATTGACGTTGACGTCGATGTTCCCGGACCCATCCAGCGGATCATAGAGGAGGACGTACTTGCCGCGGGGATATTTTTCCGGGATGTGAAGGACGTCCTCATTTTCTTCTGATGCCATGACGCAAAGATATCCGCCGTGGTCCATGGCCTGGAAGATCTTTTCATCGGCGAAAACATCCAGTTTTTTGACCTGATCACCGCTCGGATTCTCTTTCCCCGCCGCTCCGAGGATATTCACGAGTCCGGCTTTGCTTACCTCGCGCCAGATGATTTTGAATGCCAGCGTGAGGTCGCGCAACAATCCTGAAAAGTCGCCGCTGGCCCCCGGGTGGGACCGTTCTTCTTCAATAATGAAGCGCTCGATCGTGATGACTTTGCTGCTCATGGTATTCCTCCTGCCGTCAACAGTGATATCAGAGCTTTGATGAAATGCCTTCCTGTTCTTTGTATTGGAGTTGGTAGAGACGCCGATAGATGCCGTTGTGGACGAGAAGCTCCTGATGGGTCCCCATTTCCCGGATTTCGCCTTTGTGCAACACAATGATTTTGTCGGAGTTTTGAATAGTGGAAAGGCGGTGTGCGATGACGATCGATGTCCTGCCTTGCAGGAGTTTCCGGATGGCTTCTTGAATCAGCAATTCCGTTTCCGTATCGACGCTGGAGGTTGCTTCATCGAGCACAAGGATTTGGGGATCGTACGCGAGGGCACGAGCGAAGGACAAGAGTTGTTTTTGTCCCACGGACAAGGTCGCGCCGCGCTCTTTCACTTCGGCGTCATAGTGTCGGGGGAGTGACTCGATAAACCTGTTTGCTCCGACAATCGTCGCCGCTTCTTTGATTTGTTCCAGCGACAAGTTCTCATCACCGAGCGAAATATTGTTTTTGATATCTCCGGAGAAAAGAAATACATCTTGAAGGACGACGGCGAGATGTTTTCGTAGTTCCTCGGGCTCGAGGTTCTGGATTTTCACTCCATCAATGAGGATATCGCCGCGCTGAATATCATAGAACCTGCTGAGGAGACTGATAATCGAAGTTTTGCCCGCGCCCGTGTGTCCGACAATCGCGGCTTTCTCGCCCGGTTGGATCTTAAACGATACATTCTTCAGCACCCACTCCGGAGAATGATCCCCATTCGTAGGTGCATTGTACGCAAACCATACATTTCGAAACTCGATCTCGCCACGCACCGTTTCCAGCCGTTGGGGCGTCGAACTCCGATGGGGGATTGATGTGTCGTCCAGGAGCTGGAAAATGCGCTCCGACGAAGCCATAGCGGTTTGAAGAATGTTGTATTTTTCGGACAGATCCCGAATAGGGCGCCAGAACATTTCGTTGAACTGTACAAACGCCATCACGGTTCCAATGGTCACGGTTCCTTCCAGGACATTCTGCCCTGCATACCACACGATGAGGCCGACCGACACGGCTCCAATCAGGTCGACACCGGGATAGAATACCGCATAGTAGAAGATCGACCGGAGGTTCGAATCCCGATGAGCGGCATTGATGGCCTCGAACTTCTCGTAGGATTTCTTCTCGCTGTTGAAGATCTGATCCACCATCATGCCGGTGATGTGCTCCTGCATGAATGAATTAATGCGGGCGATTTGCAGCCGAACGTCCCGATAAGCCTCCCGGGCTTTCTTCCGGAATAGGAAGGTGCCCCAGATCAGGAAGGGGAGCACGCTCAGAGTCACCAGGGAGAGCTTCCAGTTCATCGTAAACATGAAGTAGAATATCCCGAGGATGGTGAAGACATCGCTGAACACCATCACGATGCCGGATGAGAACATCTCGTTCAGGACTTCAACGTCGTTCGTGACTCTGGTAATGAGCCTGCCGATGGGATTCTTGTCATAGAATTTGAGCATGAGTTTCTGAAGGTGCCCAAAGACCTCCATGCGCAAATCAAAGATCGTTCGTTGGCCGATCCACTGTGTCAGGTATGCGCTGGCAAACTGGACCAGGCCGCGGACGACCATAAGGCCAACGAACAGAAGAGCGGTTATCAGGAGTCCGCGTTTGTCTCCCTGCGCAATGTTCTCATCGACGGCGATTTTGGTGAAGTATGGGCGGACGGCCTCCATGGCGCTGATGGCCAGGCTCAGGAGTATCCCGAGCGCCACGTGCCAGCGGTACGGGCGCAAATACCTGATGAGTCGTCTCATCAAGCGCGCATCGTAGGCTTTGCCAAGTACTTCCTCTTCGTGCATGACTCAATCAGAAAGTGATAGCGTAGGAAAGAAACACTGCCGGTTGTTGTTGCCTCTGCGTCGTGTGCTGCATCTGCAAATCCGTGCCAATGGTCAATTACATTTCTTCGAGCTGTTTCTCGAGGAGCTGTTTCTCGTTCAGGTCGGCGTAGATGCCGCCGGCGGCGACAAGCTCATCATGCGTGCCCTGCTCTGCGATCTCGCCGCCGGAAAGCACGATGATGGAATCTGCTTCTTTGACGGTCGATATCCTGTGGCTGATGATAATGCTTGTTCGTCCCCGCATGAAATCCCGCAATCGTTTCAGGATCTCTTCTTCTGTGTACGTGTCGACTGCCGAAAGCGCATCGTCGAGAATCAGGATTTTCGGCTGTCGAATCAATGCCCGCGCGATGCTGGTTCGCTGCTTTTGACCCCCAGAAAGCGTGATCCCTCGTTCGCCGATCATCGATTCATATTGTTTTGGGAAATCGACGACATCGGAGGAAATCCGGGAAATCGTCGCGGCTTCTTCTATCTGCTCCGGAGTTCCGTTTCCAACGCCATAGCGGATATTGTCAGCGATCGTCTCGGAATACAAAAATGTCTCTTGCGGAACATAGCCAATGTGGGACCGAAGCACCTGCAAGGGTATGGAACGAATGTCTTTTCCGTCGATCAGCAGCTGACCGCCGGTGATGTCATACAGACGTGGAATCAGGTTCACAAGCGTCGATTTGCCCGTGCCGGTGTGGCCGACGATGGCGAGCGTCATTCCATTGTCGATTTTCAGGTTGATGTTTTTCAGCGTGGGTTGATTGACGTTCTTGTGCGAAAACGAGACATTCTTGAATTCGATCGTTCCATCGAGCGAGGTGACGGACTGGTCCGTTGTTGCCTCATCACGGATCTCAGGTACGGTGTCGAAAATCGCGGCGAGTCGTCCCATCGAGGCATCACCCTGCTGAAGGATATTGACCACCCAGCCGAAAGCAATCATCGGCCAAATCAACATGGTGAGATAGGCCATGAAAGCCGTCAAGGTTCCGATCGAGATCTCGCCATCGATGACCCTGATGCCACCGGAGTAGATCGTGATGATAATCGAGACGCCAACAAGGATGAACATCATCGGCCATATAATGGACTGGATCTTCGCAAGAACGAGGTTCTTCTTCAGGTACTCCCAGCTCAAAGCGCGGAATTGCGCTATCTCATGGTTCTCCCGCACGTACGATTTGATGACGCGGATTCCCGATAGATTCTCCTGGGCATGTGTGGTGAGCTTCGAGAACTGTTCCTGGCGCTCCGTGAACTTCGCATGAATGAGCTTGCCGAGCCGATAGACGGCATAGGAGACGAGCGGCATAGGAGTCAGCGCCAGAAGCGTCAGTCTCCAATCCTTCACAAGCATCATGGTAAGAACCATGGTGAAGGTCATGAGCGTATCGGCCGGATACATGATGCCTGGTCCAAGGACGTTTCGCACCGAGCCAATGTCATTCGTGGCGTGCGCCATCAAGTCACCGGTGGGCGTGTTCTGGAAATACGAAAAAGAGAGTTTCTGCAAATGTGAAAGCAAATCGTTCCGCAGATCGAATTCGATGTGCCGCGAGATGACGATAATAGTCTGGCGAGTGAGAAACGTGAAGAAACCCGCGACGGCGGAAAAACCTACGATGAGTCCGGCCCACATCAGCAGGTCGGAGCCAACGCCCGTGTGACCCTCGATGCCCGCTTTGAATTCATCAATGGCGTAGCCGAGAAAGAGGGGCTGGACAACCGTGAAGACATTACTTCCCACGACCGTGAGGATGCCAATGATGAGCGTCTTCTTGTATCGGAGCAGGTACGGTAGAAGGCGACGAAGGTTCTTCATACAGGAGGGTCAGTCGATGATTTCAAATCTCGTGTACGGATGCAAAACCCTGGGAACAGTGATTTTGCCTTCGGGCGTTTGGTTGTTTTCAAGGAGCGCGGCAACGACGCGGGGAAGTGCCAATCCCGATCCGTTGAGCGTGTGGACAAACTCCGGTTTGCCGCCGGATTCCGGCTTGAACCGAAGATTCATGCGTCGCGCCTGGAATGATTCGAAATTGCTGCAGGAGGAAACCTCGAGCCACTTCTGCTGTCCACCGGCCCACACTTCAAGGTCGTACTTTTTTGTCTGAGTAAATCCCATGTCTCCTGTGCACATCAGCAACCGCCGGTAAGGAATGCCCAGGAGCTGGAGCAGCCGCTCGGCGTCATCGCGAAGAGAGTCCAGTTCTTCATACGAGGTGCCGGGATGAACGAATTTTACCAACTCGACTTTGTCGAATTGATGCAGACGATTCAGCCCCCGCACGTCCTTTCCGTAGGAACCGGCTTCGCGACGGAAGCAGGGAGTGTATCCCGCAAATTTGATGGGAAGGTCCTTTTCAGAGAGAATTTCATCGCGATGGTAGTTCGTGACCGGGACTTCCGCCGTTGGTATCATGAACAGCTGGTCGCGTTCCACAACGTACATAAGGTCTTCTTTGTCCGGAATCTGGCCTGTGCCACGGGCGCTGTCTTCGTTCACGACGATCGGAGGAGCGATCTCGGTGTAGCCGTGGTCACGCGCCTGATCGAGGAAGAAATTGATCAATGCCCGTTCGAGGATGGCACCCTTTCCAACATAGAACGGGAATCCCGCTCCGGCAACTTTCGCCCCGCGGGTGAAATCGATGATGCCGCATTTGTCGGTCAGCTCCCAGTGGGGCTTGAGTTGGAAGTCGGACGGGGACAATTCACCCCAGCGGAATGTTTCCTTGTTGTCTGCCGGAGTTTTGCCCGGCGGAACCGACGGATGCGGGATATTGGGAACCGTGAGCAGAAGGGAGTTGAGCTTCGCCTCGACTTCCCTCAGTTCATTGTCGATGGCCTGTATTCTGTCCTTCACGGAATCCATTTCCGAAATCATCTTCGAAGCGTCCAGACCCTGCTTTTTTAGTTTCCCGACCTCCGCCGAAACTGTGTTCTTCCGTGCTTTAAGCGACTCCCCCTCCTGAATCAGCAAGCGCCGACGATCATCGTATGAGACAATGTCATCGAGATTGACAATGATGCCTTTTGCCTCGCTCCCTTTCTTCACGAGGTCAAGATTGTCGCGAATGAATCTTAGATCGAGCATGAGAGTTCTTCCCTGTTAGTCTGAGACAACGTGGAGGTCAACCACCAGAGGCAAATGGTCCGATGCCGTTGATTGGAGCACTCGGGCAGAAACCGGCCTGAGGTTTGCCTGTGAGTTTCCGGTACTCGTCCCCGGTTGTTGATTCGAAACAAAAACGTAGTCTATCCGCTTCTGCGGGCTGTTCGAAGGGTATGTGGCCCCCCCCGTTGCATGCACCGCATTCCAACAATCCTCAAACCCCTTTGCGATCGCATTGAGGCACTCGCTACCCGTGGTGTCATTGAAATCACCGCAGAGGACAACCGGCCGCGGCCTGTATTCCAGTGCTGCGGCAACGATCTCGTTGACATGCGCAACTCGCACCGAATCGTGCGTTGTCGGATCGAGATGAGTATTCATCAAGACGATCTCGGTCCCGTTCACATCCAGCACCAACTGCATGACGGCACGGGGCTCACTCGAAGGGAGTTGATAGTGAATGTTTCTTTCCTGTAGAATCGGGAATCGTGTGAGAACGCCGTTCCCGTATTCTCCCCCCTGAAAGTCAATCGTCTTCCCGAAAGCGTACGTCATGCCTGTCAAGTCGGCAAGCTTCGTGATCATGTCTGTGTTGGCAGACCTTGCCGTCAAACGGTCAACCTCCTGGAGCGCCACGATGTCTGTATCGGCTTCCTTGATGACCTCGGCAATCCGTTTGATGTCAATCGCTTGATCCGTCCCTTCGGCATGATGGATGTTATACGTCATGACGCGAAGAGTCCGTTCACCAAAGATCCTCCCTCCGCCCGAACAGCCGACGCAAAGCAGCGGAAGGCAAACGAGTGGAATCAGCCATAACCGATGAAATTTCATAGGACATCATTGGATTCAAGAATGAGATTCATCAAACCTTCTTCTGCGCCTTCAGCTCGACCTTCAAGAGCATCAATCCCTCGCGCGTATTCATCGGCATGAGTCCCAATTCTTGCTCAGCTTTCTGTGTGACGAATCCCGTTGCCAGAGGGCGTTGTGCCACCTGCGTCACATCTGCCAGTTTCGTTCGGGCCACCAACGAGGGATCGAAACCGAACACCTCCGCAATGCGGAGGGCAAATTCGTAGCGGCTCAATCGCTCGCTGCCACAAATATGAAAGACGCCACCCCGGTCAAGTTCGAAGATCCTGACGATACCGTCTGCCAGGTCACTCACATGCGTCGGATTGCTCACCTGGTCGTCTGCGCAGTGTATCTGCTTCCCGATCCGGAGGTTGTGAATTGCCCACAGAGCAAAATTGTCGCGGACACCGATGCCGGTTCCGTAGACAACAATTGTTCGCACGATAGCATGCGAAATACCGCCGGCTCGGACCGAATTTTCACCCGCCAACTTCGCCTTCCCGTAGTAGCTCAAAGGCTTTGGCTGCGCGTCCTCTGCGTACGGCCCATGTTTTCCGTCGAACACGTAGTCTGTCGAAACGTGGATCAGCTTCGCATTGACTTTGCGGGCCGATTCAACCAGGTTCTCAACCGCGAGGACGTTGGTCTTCCAGGCCTCCTCGCGATGGGACTCGCACCAGTCGACGTCGGTGGCGGCTGCGGCGTTGATAATCACCGAAGGCTGAAAACTGGAGACAAGACTCTTCACATCTCCCTTCTGAGTGATATCAAGCTGCGTATAGTCGAACAGACGATCGTCGAGGACAAACGTACGATTCCTCGACGTATTGAGGACTTCGTAGACTGTGTTGCCGCTGAGAATAAGAGACACCTTCTGGCCCAGAAGGCCATTGGCACCGCAGATCAACACACGCTTCATCGCAGACTCTCTTCCAGTGCCGTGGCAGCATCCGTACCTTCAGTCCTGTACTTGATAATAATCGGAGTGTACATCGCAAGATGATGCTCTTTTGCAAACGATTGGTCGATGTGCCTGCTGCCTTGAATGACGACCGCGCCTTCAGGAATGATGAGGGGAGATTCGGGAGTGCGGCGATAGATTTTCTCCTTGGCCACATCGTACACCGGCATCGACCCTGTCAACAAAACACCCGCACCGATCACGGCCCCTCGCTTCACGACCGTCCCTTCATAGATCCCGCAATTGCCCCCGACAAAAACCTGATCTTCAATAATGACCGGCAATGCACCGATAGGCTCCAGAACCCCGCCAATTTGTGAGGCGGCACTGAGATGCACCCGCTTTCCGACCTGGGCACATGATCCGACGAGCGCATGGGAATCGATCATTGTCCCCTCGTCGACGTAAGCCCCGACGTTGACATAGGCAGGGGGCATCACGACCACATTCCTGGCCACATACGACCCGTCCCTGATTGAGGTTCCCCCGGGAACGATACGAACCTCGTTTTGAAGAGAGAATTGCTTGAGCGGATAGGTGTGCTTGTCAAAGAACCTGAATTGATCGTTGATAGAGACGTCGGCGAGAACGCCGAGACGAAATCCGAGGAGGATGCCTTGCTTGACCCAGTCATTCACGGCCCAACCGCATGGACTTCCAGCTGCGGCGGTCGGTTCGGCTGATCGTATCGACCCTTCATTCAACAGCCGCTTGAATTCATCAAAGCACCGCAATGCGGCCGCGCGATCGATGGCCGAAGTCGACTGATTGTAAAATTCCACTATTTGTTCCCGCAGCATCATGACGTCAAATGAGCTTGAGTTCGGAGAGCACCGCCTGAAGAGCTTCTCTGTTTCGTGAACCAATCGCAACGAGCGGGAGGCGATACACTTCTTCAATCAATCCCATCATTGCCAGTGAGGCCTTTACCGGAATTGGATTCGATTCGATAAAGTTGATGTTCATGAGTGGAAGCAGCACATTGTGAATCGCACGGGCTTTCTCCCATTTGTTCTTTAAGCACGCACGAACGAGGTCAGAGAACTGGCGCGGAACCTGATTGGCCACAACAGAAATACATCCGTCTCCGCCGAGGGCCATCAGCGGAAGGGTGATGGCATCATCCCCGGAAAGAAGAGAGAAGTCGTCCGGTTTGTTGCGGGCAATTTCCATGATCTGTGCGAGATTGCCGGATGCCTCTTTGACAGCGAAAACATTTGGAATTTCTTCAGCCATTCTTAGCGATGTTGCCGCCTCAATGTTCCCCCCTGTACGCCCTGGAACGTTGTATACAATGATCGGAATATCGACGGCTTCGGCGATCGCACGATAATGCTGAAAATACCCTTCCTGCGTCGGCTTGTTGTAGTACGGGCCGACGACCAGAGCAGCGTCAAATCCCAGCTTCTTCGCCATGCGCGTCTGTTCGATGGCTTTTTGGGTGTTGTTGTTCCCGGTGCCACCGAAGATTTTCACTCTTCCTTTGGATTGGTCTTTCACAATCTCGAAGACTCGCAGGTGCTCCTCGTGCGTCAGCGAAGGGCTCTCCCCGGTCGTGCCGACCGGAATCAGAGCTTCGACTCCTCCTTTGATTTGGAGGTCAATCAGTCGACGCAGTGCAGGTTCGTCCAGTGCCCCGTCCTTCTTGAACGGTGTGACAAGCGCAGTCCCTGTCCCTTGAAATTTCTTCCTCCGTCTCATTGCCGTGGTCTCCTTCAGCGAACGATATCGGTCAATACATCTTCCATCGTGAATAGTCCCCGCTTGCCTTGAATCCATTCTGCGGCCAGGAGTGCGCCCAAGGCGAATCCTGTCCGATTCTTCGCAGTGTGCCTGAGCTCGATGCTGTCGGCCAATGAGTCAAACGTCACTGTGTGCGTACCGACGATGGACCCTAGTCGCGTGGACGTGATTTGCAGCTGTTCAGGCTTGATGGTTCCCTGTGGTGGCTCAGTCAACATGGTTTTCTTCCGCTCGATCTGTTCGAGAAGAATCTTTGCAGCGGTGAGGGCGGTCCCGCTGGGGCTGTCGAGTTTGTCTTTGTGATGTGCTTCGTGGAGGGACACATCATACTCTCCAAAGTGGTTGATGAGCCTTGCCGTTTCCTTGATCAATCGGAAAAACAGGTGGACGCCGATCGAAAAGTTCGATGCATACACCAGTGCCACGTTGTTCTTTTTCACGGCGGAGGCGATTTTGTCGAAATCGTTTTGCCACCCTGTTGTCCCGATCACGAGGTTTCTCTTCAATCCGGCCCACCGTTCCACGTACGGCACGACGGAATCGGGCCTGGCAAAATGTATGCCGACATCCACACGTTGGATCTCATGGACCGTCAGCAATGAACCCGACGTTAACCGATGGATGACCTTCAGGCCGCGTTCCGTCGCCAGCCGGTCAATCTCTTTTCCCATTTTGCCATAGCCGATGATTGCGATGTTCATTCTCCGTTGCCTCCAATGGCCTGGAAGAGATCCATATCCGGCACCGGTTCAAAAAACTCCGCATGGAGCCGTCGGACTGCTTCGGTGACAGCGGTCTCGTCGACGACCAGGCTCATGTTGATTTCAGATGCACCCTGCGAGATCATCATGACGTCAATGTCACCAAGGGCGCGGAAGATTCTATCCGCGACGCCGGCCGTCGAATGCATCTGATCCCCGACAATGCAGACAATGGCCTTCTTGTCGTAGATGGAAACATCCGAGAACCTCTGAAGTTCACCGACAATACTCTCACGCTGACTCGAATTGTCAATTGTGAGCGAGACTGCGACTTCTGATGTGGTGACCAGATCGACCGAGGTTTTGTGTCGATTGAAGACTTGGAAAATGGATTCCAAGAACCCATGGGCCATCAGCATCCGTGTCGATTGAATGTTGATGACGGTGATTCCTGACTTTGATGCGATTGACTTGACACTCACATTGGTCTTCGGTGGTTGGGCGACGATACGGGTTCCGCTCATCGTGGGCCTTGCCGAATTGAGGACGATGACCGGGATGTTCTTTTTGACGGCAGGCAGGATGGTGCTGGGGTGAAGCACCTTGGCACCGAAATAGGCCAATTCGGAAGCTTCCCGGAAGGAAATGATCCGGAGTTTCTGCGCCTTCGGAGCGATCCGTGGATCAGCTGTCAGCACACCGTCGACATCCGTCCAGATCTGAATCTCTTCCACATCCAACGCAGCCCCAATGAGCGACGCAGAGTAGTCGGAGCCGCCACGGCCGAGGGTGGTGGTTACCCCTTTTTGGTTGGAGCCGATGAACCCTTGCGTGATCACGATTTTTCCGGAACGAAGATGAGGATTCAGAGCCTCAGGAATCTTGACATTGATCAGATCAAACAGGGGAGAGGCGGAGGTATAGTGGCCATCGGTTACCATGAATGTTCGGGCATCGACGAGTTCGACGGGCAAACCACGTTGTTTCATCCCTTCGAAGAGAATCAGCGAGGACATCCGCTCGCCCACCGATGCAAACGCGTCGAGCGATCGATTGGTCAATTCTCCAAGAATTGCGACACCTTGACAAAGATTCCGTAGCTCTTCGATCCGGCGTTTGCAGAACTGCAGGACTTGCTGGTAGGAAGGCCGGTCGTCGATGAGGTTTTCGGCAATCGTGACGTGCCGGTCCAGCAGGTTGTTCAGGATCGAAGTCGATTCTTCGATATTGCCGTCGAGTGCGAGATGGGCGGACTTCAGCAGATCGTTGGTGGTACCCGAAACGGCGGAAAGCACGACAACAGGCTTGCGGCTGCGTTCGCGAGCAATGATGTCGATTACATTGTTCATGGCGCGGGCGCTCTCGACGGAGGTGCCGCCAAACTTCATTACAATCATACGGAACTCACGTCCTTGATGCGCATGCTGGTTTATCCTTCGACCGTGGGTTGTTCAAGTTTCTTCAGAGCAGCTCCCAATCCATCGATTCCGGGGATTGTCGCCTTCAATCCTGCAATTCGATTGGCAAACTCAGTTGCGAGGTGATAGTCTTTCTTGAGCAAGTAGAAATACAGAAAGGCAGCGCCAAAGACATCGCCGCATCCTGCGGTGTCGACCGCCGGGCCGAAGACGTGTCGTTCAAAATCATGGTGCGTGAGCTTCTTGTTTTCCTGAAGAACCGCCGACACGCCCTTTTCTCCGCGCGTGATCACCAACGCATTCACCATGAGTGACATCAAATGGTTGGTGAGAGTGCGTTCATCAAATCGCTCGGCAGTGAGGCCTGCGGATTCCTCTTCGCTCAGCTGTACGGAATTGATCATGAAGCACCACCGTCGCCAGTCGGTCAATGGCCTGCGGAATCGTCGATTGTCCCGATCGATCCCGAGCGTGAGCGAATGGAAATCAAAATGAATCGGAGTCCGCGTATCACGGACTGCCATGCGTATCCTGTCGAGCGTCTCGAGCGTGATATCCGAGCCCGACACCATGTTCACGAGGATAGCATCTGCATCCAGGTATTGCTTGATTTTGTTGAACGGAATCGGATCGCTAATGTGTTTTGAACATTCAATACGATGACTGTTGTCCTTCTCGTGGAAAATAAGGACGCGGTTCGTCTCTCCTTTGAACCTGAAAATGCCGCTTGTGTCGACATTGGGAAACGCCTCGAGCCGCTTCAGGAATGCTTCATGTTCTCCATCGCCGACGCCCAGGACCGGATGAATTGTGTCGGTGGATGACATCACCTGCGCCAGCGTGGCGATCGAGTGGAAGATGCCGCCAAAGGTGCCGGAGTCCCCGCGTGGCTTCTCCGTCTCACTGGGGAAGTGGTTCTCGTCAATGCACAGGTGTCCTACGACAGTGATGGTCATGGTTCAGGATCTGCGCGTTGGTCCAAGATCCTGGAGCTGCTGTTCATTGATGCGCCAGAGCCCCTGACACGGAAATGCATTCTGATACAGCGGCTTCCCGATGACGACGGAATCAATCCCGTATTTCTCAAGTTCTTGCAGTCGAATAAGGTCCTGATAGTTGTGTACGCCGCCCCAGGCTGTGATGCGGACATTTGTTTTCGTTCCAAGCTCTTTCAAGGTCTCATAGTCCAGGATATGGGTCTCTCCGTCTTCGCCCCGCTGCGAGAACAGAATCCGGCTCACCCCAAGTTTTTTCATTGCCAGGGAATGTTCCAGCGGAGTCATGGGAGCTTCCACCGTGCGGTGTTTGATCAACATCTTCCCCTTCCACGCATCGATGCCAATCGCAATCTTGCGAGCACCGAACCTATGAATGAGTCGCTTCATGAGGTCAGGCTGTTCGACGGATGCCGTCCCGATAACCACACGGTACACACCCAATTCGAATATCCGTTCCACTTCTTCAAAGGATCGAAGGCCGCCGCTCATCTGGATGGGGATGTCCACCGTCTGCACCATCCTTCTGATAATGTCCCGATGCTTCACTGTTCCTTCCGCGACGCCGTCCATGTCGACCACGTGGAGCGTTTTTGCATTCTCACCTCTCCACAGAATTGCCATCTGTACAGGGTCAGCGGAGTATGTCTGCGTTTGTCCGTCAGCTCCCCGAACGACCTGCATGCAGCTGTCGTGGCTTATTTCTATGGATGGGAAAATGAGCAGCATGGTACCTCTCCAGAATACAAAAAGAGCTGATGGATCAGCTCATTTCTAAGCCAAAGTGCGCAAATTTGGGGAGAAATTCAACCAAGGATCGTTCAGACCCTGGATGTCGAATGGCGTGCCGATTGAAACCTGATGGGGGAAGTTGCACTTCGGCAGGAGTCGTTAGGAATCAGCAAGCGACCAGGTCAGCGCTGGGCGGTAAATTTTTTCCGGCGGTTGCGGATGTAGTCGACAAAGATGTATTCGCCGAGGTTGCTGAGGTCGGAATAGAAGGCGCGGCCTTGATTGGCTTTCGTAAACTCTTCAACAAAGTTAATGAGGTAAGGATCATGCGCGACCATGAAGGTGCTCACCGTGATTTTTTCCCGCCTGCATTGGACTGCTTCATCCAGGGTCTTGTTGACGATGCGGGGATCAAGGCCAAAGGAATTCTTGTAGAGCCTGCCAGCGTCGTCAAAAATCGCGGAAGGCTTTCCGTCCGTCACCATGAAGATTTGCTTATTCACATTCCCGCGCTTCCGCAGCAGATTCCGAGCCAACTGCAGTCCGGAGCGCGTGTTGGTGTGGTAGGGTCCGACCTGCAGGAAGGGAATCTCATTGATGCTCAGCAGCTTCGCCTCATCCCCGAAAACAACAAGCGAGAGATAGTCCTTCGGGAATTTGATTCGAATCATTTCTGCGAGCGCCAGCGCCACTTGCTTGGCGGGCGTGATGCGATCCTCGCCGTACAGGATCATACTGTGGCTAATGTCGAGCATCAAGACCGTTGCGCAACTCGTTTGGTGCTCAGTCTCGTAAACTTCCAGATCTTCTTCTTTGAGCACGAAATTGTCGAGCCCGTCCCGAATGAAGGCATTGGTCAAGGTCGATGTCAGGTCGATATTGGTTGGCATATCGCCAAACGAGAACTTCTTTGTTTCGCCCAGTCGGTCGATACCGGATCCGCTGTCCGGAACATCGTGATTTCCCTCAGGGGCCTTCTTTAAGGAAGAGAAGATCTGTTTCAAGGCATCCTGCCGGATTTTCTGAACTCCTTTGGTCGTGAGGTTGTTGACTCCGTTCACCTCTTCGATGATACCCATTTCTTTGAGTTTTTCGATGAGTTCTTCGATCGTGAGGTTCTCGTCGATAATCCCGTAATTCTCTCCGATTTGTCGAAGCCATTCCAGAGCTTCCTCAACATCGCCGCTCGTTTTCACCACAAGGTAACTGAAGAGCGACATCAGGGATTGAAGGCGCTGTTCATCTGTTTGGGATTCGGGCGTCCACTTGCTGTACCGGTAGCGCATTACACGTCCTCGTCTTCAGTGTTGATTTCATTGCCGGTAAAGATACTGCCGATCATGTCTTTATAGGACGTAACGCGATCGACTTCATCCTTCGCGATTTTTGAGCATTGATGCAGGGCGTCGAGAACAAATTCCATTGCAGAGGAAAGCTCGTGCCTGTTGTCCGCGGGGATCTTCATGTGCTTCTTCGTCGTCTCGAGAAGCCCGGGCACGCGTTCCAATTCGCGCTGATAGGCTTCGAACGGTATGTCGTCCGCAATCTCGACCTTGTTGCCGGCCTCAAACCAATTCACAATTCTTCCATACTCGGAATCGTCTGTCTGTTTGGTTTCCCCATGCGGTCTCCCTTTGCGCTTTAACGGGTCGGGAAAATAGTTCTGAAAGACAAAACGGACGGCTTTGCCGATCAGTGCCTTGCTTACCTTCATGGAACCTTCCTGCTCACCCTCAAACACCAGCTCCACTTTCCCTGTCATTCCGGGGAGGATATGCTGAAGATCGCAAATGCGGGGGACGACGAACCGTTCTTGCAGGATGATGGAACGGCGTTCGGCATTGCTCACCAGACTTTCCATGGCGGAAATCGAGAGACGCGCGCTCACGCCGGATTTCTGGTCGACGAACTCGCTCTTCCTCGCCTCGAACGCAATCTGCTCAACGATCTCGCGGAAGTAGTGCGGGATGATGACATTCTGCCCTTCGCGCTCTGTCCAGGCTTCTTGAGTCGTAATGGCGATCGCATCGTCGATGGACCGCGGATAATGGGTGTGAATCTGGGAATCGATGCGGTCTTTGAGTGGCGTGATCAAATTGCCCCGATTGGTATAGTCTTCGGGATTGGCGGTGAAGACCACCAGGAGGTCCAGCGGAATCCGAATATTGAATCCGCGAATCTGGATGTCTTTTTCCTCCATGATGTTGAAGAGACCGACCTGGATGCGCGGCTGCAGGTCGGGCAATTCGTTGATGGCAAAGATTCCGCGATTCGTCCTGGGAATGATGCCAAAGTGAATGGCGCCTTCATGCGCATAGTGGAGGCGTTGTGTTGCAGCCTTGATGGGGTCGATGTCGCCGATAAGGTCCGCAATCGTAACATCCGGAGTCGCAAGTTTCTCCGAGAACCGCTGGTCGCGGTGAATCCATTCGATTTCGACGTCGTCCCCGTATTCCCGGACCAATTCAATACTTCGCTTTGTGAGCGGCTGAAACGGATTCTCATTCAGTTCGCTTCCTTTGATGGCGGGGATATGCTCATCGAGGAAGGAGGGGAGCATTCTCACGAGCCGGGATTTTGCCTGGCCGCGCAGTCCCAGAAGAAGAATGTCATGGCGTGCCAGTAATGAATTGACGACTGCCGGTACCACGGTCTTTTCATACCCGATGATGCCGGGAAAAAGAGGCTTGTTGTTTTTCAGCCTTTCAATCAGGTTTTTCCGAATCTCATTCTTGACGGTCAGCACTTCGTAGCCGCTGCGCCTCAATTCGGCTATCGTTGATGTTCTATTCATCGTGTCTCTCTGGCTCCTTCTCATTCAATGGTTGTCTATGCTGCATGAACGCCTCTACCGCCCGGGAGAAGTGTGAATTGCGCCTCCTCCAAAATCCACCTATCTTCCAAAGAATATGAACACACCAAACAAGATTTTAGTTCTTCGTTTCAGTTCCATCGGTGACATTGTTCTAGCGTCCCCGCTCCTGCGGGTTCTTCGAGCTCGTTTTCCCCAAAGCCAGATCGACTTTGTCACACGCAAAGAATATGCGGAACTGGTCAAATCCAATCCCAATCTGAACTATACTTTTGAATTCGACGTCACTTCTGGCTTTGACGGTCTCCGGGCTCTCAAAAAGACAATCCAGAAGGAAGGGTACGACCTGATCGTGGATATTCACGATAACCTGCGGAGCCGGTACTTACGCCGGTTTTCGGGTTCCCCCGAGGTCGTGACAGTCAACAAGCGGCTGATCGAGCGTGCCGTCCTCGTTAAACTGAAGAAAGATATCTACAAAGACTCCATCTCGGTTGCGGACAGGTATATCGAATCCCTCCGCCCGTATGGTCTGCAAAATGACGGGAAAGGACTTGAACTGCACATCCCTGACGAAGTCCAATTCAGCGCCGCGGGGAAAATCGCGAAACTTCGGCTGAACCGATTTGAGAAAACAATCGGGCTTTGTCCTTCGGCCCGTCATGAAACGAAACAATGGCCACGCGAGAGGTTCGTCGAACTGGCTATCCGCCTGGCGAAGGAACTTGATTCATCGATTCTCATTTTCGGCGGGGAGGCGGACCGGACGCTCGGGGCTGAGGTTGCTTCCAGGATTGGAGAAGCGGTTCCGGGGGATCGGACAACAAGCTTCTGTGGCCAATTGTCGCTGCTTGAGACTGCCGCCGCGATGGATTTCTGCGATGTCATTGTCTCGAATGACTCAGGTCTGATGCATATTGCCAATGCACGGCAGAGAAGCCTTGTCGCGCTCATTGGTTCCACGGTGCGACAATTTGGTTTTCTCCCGCAGGACTCCGACAGCATTGTAATTCAACGGGACGACCTCAAGTGCCGACCCTGTTCGCATATCGGGCGAGCCTCGTGTCCCGAAGGACATTTCCGCTGCATGAGAGATATCGCGGTCGAAGATGTCTATTCGAAGGTCAAGCGTTTGCTAACGGCGAAAGCACGCTGAATCGATTGGATACTCTGATCCGGTGCCGTTACGGGTACCAAGCTCGCTTCCGTCTGCAACTGCCGGCGCGACGTGTGTCCAATGTATCGGCACTTTTAGCCCCCCCGGTTGACGAGTCGGGCGAACGACGGTCTTGTCCGTGTGCAGTGGAGACCCGCCAAATCCCTGACTGCATGCTCGTTTTTGGCGAAATTCAGGCACATCATGGGCGAATCGGCGGTTTTCCGAGATGGCTCAAGTTCGAACCCACACCGGGTGTGGTTTTTTCCCTAATAATTTGCCACATTGCGCACAAGAAAATGAGCGGCGGTACGATCACAGTTGGTCAAGGACTTGGAAAATCTATACTACCGAAATGAAAACTCCAACAAAGAAATATAGGATTGCGCTCATTGAGGACGAAAGCTCAATTCGTTCATCGGTGAAGGCGTATTTGAAAAAGCAAGCGGAAATCGAGTGCAGCATTGTCGCCGGTTCGGTGGAATCGTTCTTGGAGCAGCTGAAAACCGAAGCCACCCCCGATGTTGTTCTGATGGATCTGAAACTCCCCGGTCTCTCGGGAATCAGCGGCATCAGTTACCTCAAGGAAAAATTCCCAACGATGGAGTTCATCGTGTTCACCGCGCACAGCGATTGGGAATTGGTCTTTGATTCGCTTCGAGCGGGTGCGGCGGGATATCTCCTCAAAGGTGCTGATCTTTCGGAGATCAAAGATGCGATCGAGTTGTTGTACTCCGGGGGAGCTCCCATGTCTCCCGAGATTGCTAAGAAAGTGATCAAGCACTTCAGCTCGGAAAAAATTACGAAGGTTGGAGAAATCCTGACCATGAAGGAGCGGCAAATCGTCGACGGACTCGTGGAAGGACTGAGCTACAAGATGATCGCTGGCAAACTTAACATATCGATCGACACAGTCCGCTTCCATATCAAGCATGTCTATCGCAAGCTTCACGTCAATTCCAAGGCAGAAGTCATCGGGAAATCGATGCGTGGAGAGATCTAGGTTTTCAGTACAGTTGTTCCCGGGGAATTCCAGGATTCTCTGGCACATTCTTTCCGGGCCTCACCTATCGCCAACGCTCCGACCAACGACACTCAAAGCAAACCAAAGGGGAGCACGAAACATCTTCATGCGGTTGATTACCTGACCGAAAGTGGCGATACTCTACCAAATTGGTGCAGAGGGTCAATTCGGCTCTGGGCTTCATCCTCATCTCTGTAGCTTCCCAGGCCCTCCGTCAGTTCAATCATGTGATGCTCTGCACAATTGCATCGGAAATTGGCTCAAATCGTGACCTCTAACCGGAAGTTCCCTTGCATTTTAGGATCGATTGCATTATAATTCCTACCAGGAATGGTGGGGGATCGGACAGATCTGATGCGCGAGGGATAGGTACGAGGAGCCTCGAGGATTCCAGGAAGAGGGCATAGTTTTGATATGGGACAAAGCCAGTTACTGTTGATCACTGCGGGCGTTCTCATCGCTATACTCGCCTTCGCCACGGCTGCGGGGCTATTACTGAGCGAAGATCAGGAAGCAGCGAAGAAGGCAATGATCAACGATATGAATTCTATCGCCGGGAATGCGCGGCGCTACTACGTGCGACCCGCATCAATGGTGGGGGGCAACAATCAGTTTACGGGATACGTTGTCCCTGTACGGTTCAGAAAGAACAGCAACGGGGTGTATAGTGCCACGGTGATCAATCCAAAGGTTCTTCAAATTACAGGCAAGTGGTCGAGAGACACGACAGCAGGTATTATTGTCCGGATTGACAACCTCGGCAAGGCGAGCGGCTGGACTTTCTTCGGAGATTTTGAATAGCAGACTATGGCGGGTGCATTAAGGCAATCAGAATTTCGAGTTGACGCGAAAGACAAGAACGGGAAGCCGGCGCAGTTCTATGTTATGGCTTCCAACAATGGCGAGGCGCGAAAGAAGGCCAAGACACAGGCGGGCGTTCGCGGCGCTTCCGTGGTCGGCATCCGGAAGAAGAAGACTTATGTATACCGGGTCAAACGGGGTACCAAGATTGTTGATGGGTTCCAGAATGCATACTCGCGCGATGAAGTTGTCAAAGCGCTTGAGAGTCTCCGGTTTGATGTCCGATCGGTTCGTCGCGTGTGGGATTTCAGGGGGCGCGCGCCAATCACGGAGGTGGTGAGTTTCGTTGCAACGAGTGCCCGCCTTCTCGAGCAGAAGCTTGCCTTCGCCGAAGTCCTTCAGATCATGTCCACCAACGTTCAGAACCGATATATGAGAGGAGCGCTCAAGGACATTATCAATGACCTGCGGAACGGCCTGGATTCCCGCGAAGCGTTCATCCGGCAAGGGAGGGTTTTTGGAGAACACACGGCATTGATGCTTGGTATTGCGTCCAAAAGCGGCGACATGACATCAATCTTCAAGAGTGTCGCGAAATTGGTTGAACGTCAGGCCGAGTTCACGAAAGGACTCACCAGTTCTCTGATGATGCCGGCCGTGACATCGCTGACACTTGTCGCTGCGATCGGTTTCTATGCATTATTCCTCCTGCCGGAGATGATGATGACGATGGGACCGATGCTGAAAGAAGTCCCACCATTGACGGCGTTTACGCTTGGGGTCAGTGACTATATCAAAGGGAATTTCGTCATATTGTTGGTCATCATCATCGCTGCGACCGTGGCATTCTATATGTACATCTTTTCTGCGGAGGGAAGGTTTACCATGCATCGGTATCTGATTCGGATGCCGTATCTTGGAAAGATCATGAAGAACACGAGCGTGGAGATTTTCTGCAACGTTCTGGGAATCATGTACACAACTTCCGGCGAAAACATTGATGCAATCCAGACTGCGGGCGATTCGAGCGGCAACCTGTTCCTCGCGCGGCAAATCCGGACCGTCACGGTTCCGATGATGCTCAAATTCGGCACAGAGTTTCCGAGAGCGCTCGAAGCGACCGATTTCTTCCCGGAAATGGTGATTTCCAGGTTTCGTACTGCTGCAGAGACCGGCGACATCAAATCGACGGCGGCTCAACTCGCGGATTTCTATCAAACAGAAAACTTCTACGCACTCAAAAACCTTACGAGCCTCATCGAAGTCGGTATTTCGATCATGATTATGGTTGCGATGGTGTTCCTGACATACCTGTCCACGGAAACATCGTCCGTTAGTATCGAAACATTCTAATGCCACTTCTCAATAGAAGTCTTGTGATTTACCGCTTGATTATTGAAGCAGGGCAGTCATGCCGGATTCCACGTGTTCAAGCGGTTTCACAAACACCGAATCACCTGGCGGAAGCGGCACACATGACCCGGTTGAAGTGCCTCGGAGTAATGGGAAGCTGACAATGGCTGAAACCAAATTGGTCCGACCGGGAAAGCGCGAACTCGGCGATATACTCGTCGAGAAGGAGATCATTTCTCCTGAAACGCTGTTATCGGCCCTGGACGTGATGAGCAAGGAAGACCGCAAGAACCGCCGAAAGCTTGCTCAGGTCCTCGTTTCAGATTTCAAGGCCAATCGAGACCTGGTCTACAAGGAAGTCGTCAGCTTCTACGCGTTCAAGACTCTTGAAATCAATCTTGCGACCGTGGAAGAAGAATCGCTGGCGTTCATTCGCAAGGAACTCGCTGCGCTACCCGAAGCAGTACGGGATATGGCGATTGAAAACCAGGTCCTGCCATTCCAGCTCGATCCCGCCAATACAAACCGGCTCTTCATTGTGACACCCGACCCGACGAATCCGGAAGTATTCTACACTGCCCGCGGATTCCTGTATCACAAATTCGAGATTTACTACGTTCCGTTGTCCGATTGGGAAGAGCTGTGGAAGCGTGTTAATATTTCGCGCGGCGGCTATAGGGACCATGGATTGTCCATGAAGGACGTGAAGGAAGTTGAGGCTGAAGAGGATAGCGCGTTGTTCGAACAGGCCATCGAGGAGGAAATCAGCAAAAGCGGCCTCGTGGAGCTTGTGAGCAACATATTTGCCGATGCTGTCCGCCTTGATGCCAGCGACATCCATGTGATTCCCGTGGGCGAAAAGACGACGCAGTTTCATTTCCGGATTGATGGAAAATTGACGCTTTGGTACACGCATACTGAAACAAGGGCCGAAGCCGTCGCGGCGGTGGTGAAAGACCGCGCGCTGGGTGTCGATCGGTTCGAGAGAACCCGGGCGCAGGATGGATATGCTCAGCTCCTGGTTGACCGGCGAACCGTTCGTTTCCGTGTCTCTGTCATCCCGATGGTCGGCAAGGAGATGAGAAGCAAATTCGAATCCATCGTGATTCGAATTCTCAAGGAAACGACGGTCGGCATGCAGCTGAAGGATCTGGGATTCGATCCCTACGCCGAACATGCTTTTCTGCGCGCCATCAAAAAGCCATACGGAATTGTCATTGTGACCGGCCCGACCGGAAGCGGTAAGAGCACGACCCTCGTTGCGGCATTGAAGACCATTCTTGACCCTACGCTCAACGTCCTCACGGTCGAAGATCCGGTCGAGTATTTTATCGAAGGAGCGCGTCAGGTCAAACTCAGCGCAAAGCTCGATTTCGAGGGAGCGCTGAGAGCGATCCTTCGCCATGATCCTGATATTGTCATGGTTGGTGAAATCCGCGACAAGATAACTGCCGATATTGCCGTCAAGCTTGCAAACACGGGACACATGACGTTGTCGACGCTCCACACGAACGACGCGCCGAGCGCTGTTAGTCGTCTCTTCAAGATGGGGGTTGAGCCGTTCTTGCTGGCATACACGGTCCATGTGGTCATCGCTCAGCGGCTGATGCGGAAACTTTGTCCGCGCTGCAAAGCGCCTGCGGTGAATCCAGACAAGGAAGCATTGCTCCGGCTTGGTTTGACCGAGGAGGAGATTGCATCGACGAAGTTCTACAGGCCGGTGGGCTGCATCAACTGCATCAAGGGATTCAAAGGACGGACGGCAATTCATGAAGCCCTCTCCTTCACCAAGAACATACGGAAGATCATCCTGGAGGGGGAAAGCTCGATTGACGAAGATGCTATCCGCAACGAGGCAATCAAGCACGGGATGAGGACACTTCGGCAGTCGGCGATTGAATTAATGAAACGGGGAATTACGAGCATGGAAGAGGTGGCGAGTGCCACGGTGGAAGATGATTAGCGGGTCCCCGGAAGAATTGCTTGCGGAGGTGATACGATGGGTTTAGGTCAATCGATGATAACGGTGCTCTTCTTCGCGCTCCTGACGCTGATGTTTCTGAATGCGGTCCAACTGATGAACAAGGCAGATCGCGAATTGATGACCGTGAATGCCTACAAAACGGCGGCCGATTTGGGTCAATCGCTTATGGCTGAGATCCGGTCAAAGAAATTCGACAAGTATTGGAAGTGGGAAGCGTCGAAGAAGCAGGAAACTACTACAGATATAAATGTCCTCACTGACTACTCATTGCTCGGTCCCGAAGACGCGGGTGAAGTGGGGTTAACAATGCCCGACCGGTCTCCCTTCGCATCAATCGGCAAGTATAATGATGTCGATGACTACAATGGTTACTCGCGATTGACGGATAGCATCAATGGCCTTGCCCCTTTTCGGGATAGCGTTATCGTCTATTATGTGCAAACGACAAATCCGATCACCAAATACAACAGCCGGTGGTGGTATAAGATGATTGAAGTCTGGGTTACGCAGGATGATTATTTGTCGGAGGTAAACCGAAGTACAGGAGTACGGACTTCCAAGTGGATCAAGTTCTATTCCGTCGTTGGCGCCTTCGTCAGATATAAAGGGTAGACGTAGTGCATCGCTTCTTCAATGCGATTACAAGCATAGACGAAAACCCTCTTGTTGCCACCCCCGAAGGGGTCCCTTTGGGACAAGGCACCGAGTCTCAAAGAAGAAGGATTGAAAAAGCAGTCCTTTCACACATGTTGGTGCCTTCGTGACTTGGTGGCAGGACTTCTGGGCCGCGTCTCTAGTTATGAATAGGTGAAAACAGACCTTGGGTGCGATTCTTGACATCTTATTGTCCATGGTCATCCGGGGTGCGATTGCTATCGCAATCCTCAATATGACTGTTGCTCTTCAGGGGAAGCTGAGTGAAAAGACCAGGCAGGCCAACATGTTCAATCTCGTTACCACCGTTGGTCGCGTGCTGGCTAATGATATGAAGAAAGTGGGCTATAGAACATCATGGGATGTCAACTTCAATATCGCCTCTCCGGATTCCGTTGAATTCCAATGCGATACAACCACAATCGCTTCAGCTACGCCAGCTATTTGTTGGATCAAATATTCTGTAGGAAGTACTTCTGAATTGTCGGGTACGGCTAATCCCAAAGATCGAAAGCTCTACCGGACCGTCCGCTTGGCGTCTGGCGGAGCAGGGGTACGATCGCTCGTTGCGATAGGAGTTGTGAAGCTGAAGTTCACCTACCGTATGGGTGTGGGTGATGGTAGCTCTACGAATGATGCCACCAGGGTTATTCAATCATTTTCAGTAAACCTGGTTATGGCTTCAGGAGAACTTGTGAATGGATTATATCCACAAGCGGAATGGACATATCACTTTTTCCCGACCATTAATTTTAGCAGCCCTGCATATACATGGGGTTGATATTCGAGCAATTTCCTATTTTTTGTCAAGGAGCCATGACGGGGGGATCCTAAGTAAATGGGCAGTTCCAAAGTAGTTCTGGTAGGAGCGGTCTCGGTTGTGTTCGGCTTGTATTCCCTATCCATAACCAGGGTGGGTGCGTACGTTGGCAGCACGGCAGAAGTCTCTTACTACCTTGTAAAAGCAGAAGACAATGCAAAAAGTGGTGTACATTGGGCATTGAATTTCGCTTCAAGGAATTGGGGATATACGGCTCTGGATGGTTTCTATCCAACCACCCCTCAGACAATAAATCTCACCGATCCCAACGGCAGGTCGGAGGGATACTTTACGTATCAGCTCGCAATAAGTCCGCTCCCCCTGAAAAAAAGTACGACACACACCATGACAATCGTTTCTCGCGGAGTGTACAAAGCCCCCGGAGAACCCTCTGCATTTGCAGGACATGAAGTCACACGAACCGCCACGGCAATATTTGATTACACTGACGAGGATAGAGGTAGTCCTGTGTGGCTCGGCGTCCAACTGCAGAGTGACTTTACAACAGTCAATTACACACGCGAGCGCCAGCTCGACAGTTTGCAACAATCAAAAGGAAATTTGGTGGGGTATTGATCAATGTCTCATTGCTCTCGCTCGAGTGTTTTTGTGTTTCTTGTCAAAGCTCTTGGAGCACAGACATCAATCACCCCTCTGCGTAACATCAAGAAATAAGAAAGAAAACTGACAAGAGTCGGCGTTTCTACTTCCTTTCTGCATCTGTTTCCCCTTCGCCTTCCAAACCAAACTTTATAAAAAGACTATTGAGTCAGCAATAGCTGTCATGCCGGACATGTGTGCAAGGCTTGGCGTGGGCTTGAAGCGCGAAGGATTCGCGCATCCGAATTCAATTGGAATTGGAGGATTGCTTCGGTATATGCCCAGTCGCGATGAGGATCACAGTCCATTGTTGAGCCCCCTGCCAATGTCCTCCCCTTGAAACGTGCCAAAAAGGTGCGTTCCGCACTGCTTGTCTCCAAAATTCTGTCCATATTCTAAACCTAATACTCCCATGAAGGGTTCTCGTCCGCGTCTCTTGCCATCACTTCGGACCCTCCGCCCCCCAGGGAGCAGATTCATCATTAATCGGTCAAAATTACCTCGGTCATTACGACCAGCTGTGAGTCAAATCGACCGATACCTCTTGCCGCTCCGGAGACGCATCCTTTTTTTTGATTCGCTTTGCCAGGTTTTCTTAAATACCTGCTCTGAGCAGATGGGTACGCAACTTGTAGCAAATTGGCTGAAACTAAATTGGTCACAGTAACTCACTAACACTACTCACACAACCAAAGGAGATCCGTCATGGGTCAACAGCAACTTCTACTCATCATCCTTGGCGTTATTATCGTCGGTATCGCCATCGCAGTCGGATTGAGCCTCTTTGCAGCCCAGAACATTCAGGCCAACAAGGATGCTATCATCAACGACTTGAACAACATCGGAGCGCACGCGTATCAGTTTAAGATTCGTCCTGCCTCCATGGGCGGCGGTTCTGGAAGCTACTCAGGTCCTCCGACCTATGCGATTCCGACCAAGATGCTATCCAACGCGAACGCGACTTACTCCGTTACTGCGAACACAGGGGCCACCGTTACGATCCTTGGAGTTTCCTCGCAGAACGCGGCAAACACGGTCACCGCGGTTATCGACGCACAAGGTGTTCCTACATTTACCGCAACAGGAGATTTCCTGTAAGAAGCACCATCAGCTGTATAGATTTCAAATCCCGCCGCACGGCGGGATTTTTTTTGTGGTGTGCGCGATCCTTCTCGATTGTTCTGATGATCCAAAGTTGTTGTCTGGTCTGTACCTCTGTGGAATCCTTGCCTCCGCACAATTACTTTCGTAAATTGGAGAGTAGATCGTGGAGTTGTCTGTCTCTGACTCCGTAGCTTTTAGCCGCCGTCCTGAGCGACCTGTCCGCCGAAGGTCAAAGACCGCAGGCGGAAGCGCGTAGGCGGAAGTCGAAGGATTGGCGGGCAATTGGATAGTGAGTTTTCTCTGACCCCGTAGCTTTTACCCGCCGTCTTGTTGGCGGGCAATTGGATAGTGAGTTTTCTCTGACTCCGTA
>Ga0315286_10000273_pt1 | contig 41529 bp, 35 predicted proteins | sample YL17G10_0_MG_FD_205038 | JGI IMG/M metagenome (GOLD analysis project Ga0315286, IMG submission 205038) | Sediment microbial communities from Yellowstone Lake, YNP, Wyoming, USA - YL17G10_0 | ecosystem: Environmental > Aquatic > Freshwater > Lake > Sediment | place: USA: Wyoming | collected...
CGTGGTGCGAGGGACCCCGAGCCCCGAACTGAAGAGGCTCTATCAGACGGTTCTGGCTGCGCAGGAAGAGGCCATTACGAAAGTCAAAGACGGGGCGGACGGGAAGAGGATTCATCAGGGTATCTGCGCGCGGTTTGAAAAAGCCGGGTATAAGACAGGCTTGGTGAACGGGCGCATGCAGGGCTACTTTCACGGCACCGGCCATGGGGTTGGACTCGATATCCATGAAATGCCGCGCATCAGCCGCACCGGGTCTCTGCTCCAGGAAGGCCACGTCGTCACCGTCGAGCCTGGCCTCTACTATCCCGGTCTCGGCGCCGTCCGCATCGAAGATATGGTGCTCATCACGAAAGACGGGTGCCGCAATCTGACGAACTCTCCCAAGACGTTCGAGTTGGGCTGACCAAGACGTAAGGCGTTAGGCTTAAGGGGCAAGAAGTATCCCCACGTTTCACGCCTCACGTTTCACGTTTCACGTCTTCTATGCGCCTGACCTTCACGATTCAACGATTCAATCCTGAAGTCGATTCCACCGCCTATCCTCAAGAGATCCGGCTCGACGTCGGCCGCGGGATGACCGTTCTCGATGCCCTCATTCGCATCAAGCAGGAGTGCGACGGGAGTCTGGCACTTCGCTATTCCTGCCGCTCTGCGATTTGCGGCTCCTGTGCGATGACGATCAACGGCAGCGAGAAATTGGCCTGCCGCACCTCCCTCCGCAAAGAACTTGAACGGCATGGGCATATCACGGTCGCGCCGCTCCGTCACTTGCCGGTGATCAAGGACCTGGTTGTGGATATGGGGTCGTTCTGGGAGAAGATCCGCGACGTGCATCCCTGGCTGGTGTCGGCGGCTCGGCCTTTGCGTGAGGGCGTGCCTGCCCAGATGGAGGCGCGAGGCCATGCCAATCCGCAGTTTCACAATGTGGATGCCTGCATCATGTGCGGCGCCTGCGTCGCGGCTTGCACCGTGTATGAAGTCTCGAAGGGGTTTGCCGGCCCTGCAGCCTTGGCGAAGGCCGATCGTTTCCTTTCCGACCCGCGAGAATCTCGTTCATCGATAAGAGCCAGGCTCTCGGCGCTCCAAGACGAGGATGGGATCTGGGATTGCACACGCTGCAACTTCTGCGTAGAGGTCTGTCCAAAAGGCGTAAAACCGATGGAGGCAATCGTCCGGTTGCGGCGGGCCTCGCTCGAACGAGGAATGACGGCGACCGGCGGCGCGCGGCACATCCTCGGCTTTACCGATCTGGTCGAACAACAAGGGCGCTTGAACGAAGCGATCATGCCGCTGAAAGTGGTCGGGTTTGCGCCGCGGGGCCTCTTGCGTATCCTGCCTCTGGGCATCAAGATGTTCTTCAAAGGAAAAATCCCCAATCCCTTCGGACATGCGCTCCCCGGGCTCAGCCACCTCCAGGCCCTCATCCGGCGAGTGCGACGTGCCACGCCTCCAGCCTGACGTCCATGGCTTGGACATTTCGATTTCTTGAAGAGATTGCCCTGGCCGATATCGCCTTCGAAGCCGAAGGGGAGTCGATCGAGGAAGTCTTTCGCGGCGCGACGCAGGCGATTCTAGAGACTATGGCGAACCCTGCTACGGTGTCGGGAGGATGGGCGCGCGCGATTGAACGGACCGATGTGGACCCGTCGGCGCTGTTGTTCGATTGGTTGTCGGAGGTGGTCTACTGGAAGGACGCAGCGGGGGTGGTCTTCCGAGAGGCGCCGCTCACCCTGACGCGGGAGGGGGACGTCTGGCTGTTGCGAGCACGTCTGATCGGCGCGCCGGTGGATCAGCAGACACAAGAGCTCCACGCCGATGTGAAAGGGGTCACGAAACATCGATACGAGCTCAAGCAGACAGGCGGTTGCTGGAAGGTATGCGTGGTGCTCGACGTCTGATGGTGGACATGTGGTGGAATCTGATGATCTGTCGATCTGTTGACTTGGGAGAAGCATGAGATGGGAATGTAGAGATTGGCAATCTTTATTTTTGGAAAATCGTCAGATCAATAGATCATCAGATCAACAGATAAACGTCACGAGTCTCTATGAAGCTGAATACCAACATGCAGGTAAACCGGGTTACCGATGAAATCTGGGAGATCCCGCCATCGGAGAAACCTGGCATGTTAGTGCCGGCCAGGATTTATGCAACCAAGGGAATTCTTCAGGCCATGGATTCCGGGGTCTTCGATCAGGTGACCAATGTCGCCTGCCTGCCTGGCATCCGCCGGTATGCGCTCTGTATGCCTGATGGACATTGGGGTTATGGATTTCCGATCGGGGGTGTCGCGGCATTCGACGTGCGGGACGGCGTCATTTCTCCCGGCGGTGTGGGATACGACATCAACTGCGGCATGCGGCTGATTCGGACGGACTTGACGTTGGCGGACGTGCAGCCATATCTAGAGAAGCTTATGACCGAACTCTTTCGGAAAGTGCCGGCCGGTGTCGGGGCGAGCGGATTCGTTCGGCTATCACGGGCGGAATTTCGTCGCGTGATGACCCATGGGGCCAAGTGGTGTGTGGAGCGGGGATACGGGTGGCATCGGGATCTCATCCGCATGGAAGAAGGCGGCTGCATCGAAGGGGCTGATCCGTCGATCGTGACCGACCATGCGATCCAACGTGGTATCAACCAGCTGGGGACCTTGGGATCGGGCAATCACTATCTCGAAGTCCAGGTAGTCTCGGACGAGCGAATATTCGATCCAGTCACGGCTGCGGCGCTCGGCATCACCGGCCACGAGCAGATCGTCGTGATGGTGCATTGTGGCTCGCGCGGGTTCGGCCATCAGGTGGCGAGCGACTATCTCAAGCGGTTTGAAAAATCCATGCGCCGCTACGGCATCACCGTGAAAGATCAACAGTTGGCCTGTGCGCCGTTTCGGTCTCCCGAGGGGCAGGAGTATTTTTCCGCCATGAACTGTGCTGCGAACATGGCCTTTGCCAATCGCCAAGTCATCACGCATCAGATTCGCGAAGCCTTCGCGACGGTCTTCGGTCGGTCCGCCGAGGCATTGGGCATGGAGCTGGTGTATGACGTGGCGCATAACATTGCCAAGGTAGAACGGTATGCAGAAGGGGAATTGGTGGTGCATCGCAAAGGAGCGACCAGAGCGTTCGGGCCTGGGAGTCCGGAATTGCCCGAGGTGTTTCGACAGACAGGCCAGCCGGTCATCTGTGGCGGCTCGATGGAGACCGGCTCATACTTGTTAGTGGGGACGGATCACGCTGTGCGCGACACGTTCGGGTCAACGATGCACGGGGCCGGGAGAACGATGTCGCGCGCGCAAGCGAAGAGAACGGTCCGCGGCGCGGAGCTGCAGCAGCAGATGAAACAGCGCGGCATTCTGGTCAAGGCCGTGTCGATGTCGGGCCTCGCGGAAGAGGCCGGCCTGGCCTATAAAAATATATCTGAGGTTGTCGAATCGGTCGATCGTGCGGGAATTACAAAAAAGGTGTTGGAATTGCGTCCAATCGGGAATATAAAGGGGTAGTATCATACCGATCTGGGAAGCGCGACGATGGAGCAACGGAAGAACCTCCGGTATCACGTCCAATTTCGCAGCTCGTTTTCCTCCGTCGGAATGGTCGGCGGAGAGGGCAGCCTCATGGATCTCTCCGTCAGGGGTTGTCGCATCGAAAGTCCCACCGACGTTCAGCCAGGAGCCTCTCTGCGGGTAGGGATCGAGGCGATTGAGCACGAGCCCCCAATTCAGATTCAGCATGCGGTAGTTCGGTGGATCCGAATGGGGCAGTTCGGCCTTGAGTTTGAGACGATGGCTCCGGAAGAATGGGTCCGCCTCCAGCACACCGTGAAGCAGATCGAAATGGAGCCCTACAAACGGGACAAACAGGATGCTGAACGTAGCGAATCTTCCTGAGTCCTGGTAGAACAAACGTCCCCCCGCCAGTGCATATTTCCTGAAATTTATTGCCAGAACCAAACTATCTGCTAACGTCACTACGTAAGCGGTCTGTGTGCGGTTGCAGTTGTGGAAACCGCATAGGCCGGTCAAGTATGCATGCCATCATCCGACGTGAAAGTGGTAAATGTGCTTGCGCGTGTCTCCATCGTAATCGTCGCACTGAGTATCCTCTGCGGGGCGATACTGACTTCCCTCCTGGTGCCTGAAGAAGCGCAGGCCATCCCAGCCTTCGCCCGGAAATACGATGTGAACTGTACCGCCTGTCATACGGCGCCGCCGATTTTGAACGCATTCGGTCAGCGGTTCTTGGAGAATGGGTATCAACTGCCCGGTACGGAAGACGGCGGGATTACCGGCAAGAAAAAATTGGGAGATCTGAATCTGGACGATGTGAACCAGTATCTCGCGTTCCGCCTGGTCGGCAATGTGACAAGCAGTTGGAGTTTTAAGCAACAGAACCCTCCAGGCGCCGACGCCGGAGTCGTCGAAAACAAGACCGAGTTTACGTTTCCTGAAAATTTCGTGTTGTTCGCCGGCGGGACGGTGGCCCAAAACATCGGGTTTATGGCCGAGCTGGGCCATGACGTCGAAGGTGGTGAAACCGAGGTGGAGCGGGGGTTCGTGACCTTTAACAACCTCGGGTCTCACGATCTCGCGCATCTGCGAGTCGGAAAGTTCGACCCCAGCGCGTTCTCTTCCTATGCCACGGTGCGCCAACAGTTGAACGATGTCGGGGAGAGCCAGACGAGCTGTTCTGGGACCTTCGTTCCCTGTTCCTATAACCGGGTGGGCCTCTCGCCCAGTGCGTTCGCCACCAAATTCTACGGCCTCTACGATCGGTCGGGCACCTATCTGTCCCCCTTCGCCTCCTCGCTCTACAATTCGGGCGGGGAAACCGGCGCCGATATTCATGGACGCCCGTTCGGCGATTGGTTGTTGTATCAGATCGGTGTCTTGAATGGGGCCAACGAGCCCTTCGGCGATTCGAACAAGGGGAAGGATGTCTACGGCATGATTCGGTTCGACTATGCCCAGTCGAATTATTTTTCCGCCAATATTTCCGGGTTTGTCTACCAAGGCCACAGCAATGCCAAAGTGCAGACGCAAGAAGACGTCAATTGGAATCGCTATGGGGGCTCGGCGCGGGCGACCTATAAAATGGTCGACGTGTACGCGGCCTTTGCAATCGATAAGATCAACAAGACGCCGACGGGCATGGCAGGTTTGTTCGACTCGACCGCGAGCGGTCTCACGATCGGCGCCGATACCTATGTGACGAGCAAGACGCTCGTCTCCTTGCGGTACGACAACCTGGATGCCGGCGGGATGCGGGATCAACGAACGTCGGCCTCGTTTATCGGCGTGCAAGCGAAGTATTATCTCCGTAGCAATGTGGCGATTTTTGCCAGAAACGATTTCAATCTCAGGCAATCAGAAGGCGGAGATACCGCGGCGCGGAATCTCCGAAACGCCTTCTTTTCCGGAATCGATGTGATTTTCTGAGGGGGATGGGCTATGCGAATCCGTACACTGGTCGCGATCGGCGCCGGGCTTGCGATGCTCAGTGTGGCTTCGTACGCGCACGCCGTGAAGCCTGAAGATAATCAGGCGACCAGGGAAAAGGGGAAACAGATCTATGATCAAGCATGCCTCTTCTGTCACGGCGCCGAGGGAAAGGGCGATGGGCCGGCCGGCTGGTTCATCGGTCGCTATTCCGCACCCAGGCCGAGAGACTTCACAACCGGCGAGTATAAGTTGCGGACCACCGCCTCAGGTGACGCACCGACCGATCAAGACCTGTTCAAAACGGTGACTAATGGGATCCCTGGCTTTATGCCTTCCTTCGACGGCCTCCACGTCGAGGACCGTTGGGCGGTTATCGCCTACATCAAATCATTTTCGGATGTCTTTCAACAGGCACCCGCGCCGCCCCTTCCCATCGGGTTTCCATCGATTCCACCCTCACCGGAAAGCCTGACGATCGGCGGCACATTGTATCGATCCCTGGAATGCAGTACGTGTCATGGTCCTGGTGGAGTAGGCGACGGCCCCCTCGCTGAAACAGGAGACTTGCGCGACGGTATAGGGCTTCGCATTGCAGCCGCGGATCTGACGAGTCGCGCGTCGTACAAGAACGGGTCTTCGCCACGCGATATCTATCGCACGCTCATCACCGGAATGGATGGAACACCCATGCCGTCGTACGCCGGACAGTTCGTTGGGAAGGAAGAGCAACTCTGGCATGTGGTGAACTACATCCTGTCGTTATCTCCAGAGGTTCGACCATGACGAACGTTCCATTTCGACAACTCATGGCCCTCGGCGGAGTAGGGTTCGCACTCGTGGCCCTTAGCCTGCCTGCGTGGTGCGGCACAGACAGCGGTCTCACTGCACCGACAGGCGCGACGATCGTGGGACGCGTGATCTTCCGCGGCACAGTCCCTCCGCCGCAGGTCATCCCGGTCACACGAAATCAGGAGACCTGCGGCGCGTCACAGTCTATTCAGCCGATGATCGTCGATCCCGTATCCCACGGTGTCAAGGACACGGTCGTCAGCCTGGCGCTGCACGACGAGTCCGTCATGCCAACTACCGACGCGCCCTCGACCATCTCCACGATCACGAATCGGACTTGTGCCTTCCATCCACGAATCGGGATTGCGAAGACGGGCGATTTCCTTGAGACTAGAAACGATGATCCGGTGATGCACAACACCCACATCTATGCGGACAAGAAAACGTTCTTGAACGTGGCTCTAGTGGCCCACGGCCAGCCAGTCCAGAAGCATATTAGGAGTCCTGGACTATTGAGGCTGGCGTGCGACGCGCATCCGTTCATGCAGGGATTTGTGATGGTTTTGGATCACGACTTACTCGCCACCACCGACGCCCAAGGGTTGTTCTCGATCACCGGCGTCCCTCCCGGCAAGCAAGAAATCAGCATCTGGCACGAAACACTGGGCACGCTCAAGAAGCAAGTGCTCGTCCCCCCTCAGGGCAACGTGACTGTCACGTTCGAATACCCATAGGAGTACGAGACAGGCAACCATGCCGACGCTAACGGTCCCCATCTGGACATGGTCCATGCGCACATGGACCGGCAGTCTGCAGACCCGACTGACGGTCGGGCTCTGCGTCTTCATCCTGCTGATCCTAGGTGGCGGTTCGGCATGGACAATCACCCAGCATACGCACGATCTCCAGCAGGCCGCCGAAGAGCAGGTGCGCGAGGTCGGACGCGCGTTTGCCGTGATCGGAGCGGCAGCGATCTTAGACAACCTGTTCCGCATTCAGGAGGCTTTTTCGTCCTATCAGAAAAATCCCGACATCCGGGAGCTGGATGTGATCGACCCAGACAACCTGATTGTTGCATCCAAGCATCCTGAGCGGATCGGAACCGTCCTGAGCGATCCTCTGTGGATGATGTCTAAAAATTCCGGCATTGAACAGCTCAGTCCGTTCACCGACCAGGACGGTGAACCGGCCTTAGCCTTCACGGAGCCATTGCGTAACGAGCAAGAGATTGCCGCGTGGGTTCGTATCGAATATTCCCTGGTTCGGATTCGGAACGAAGCCCGGCTAGCCATGTGGCTCACGATCTCTATGACGCTGGTTGCAATGCTGATCGGCATCTTTATGATTCGGTTTGTCATGAAGCAGGTGGGAGCGGCCTTCAATTCGATTCTGGTGAAACTGGAAGAATCCTTCTCGACCTTCGATCTTTCCGGCAACGCGGTGGTTTTCCAAGGGAGTCCTGAGAGGGTGGACGAGGCGAGTCACCGATCCGATCACGGCGAATTTGAACAAGCCGTGGTTGCGGCCCATGTGACGGCTGGGCTTCTCAAAGTCCAGTCCAGGGAGCTGCTCCAGATGAACGTCTCCCTGGAGGATAAAGTACGCCAGCGGACACATGAACTGTCCGTGGCCTGCGATCAGGCCTTGGAAGGCGCGCGCGTGAAGGCCAGCTTTTTGGCCACGATGAGCCACGAGATCCGCACGCCGATGAACGGCGTGATCGGTATGACCGGTCTCCTGCTCGATACCGACCTCACACCCGAGCAGCGGGAATGTGCCGAGACCGTCCGCAGCAGCGGTGAGCACCTGCTCATGATCATCAACGACATCCTTGATTTTTCAAAAATCGAAGCCGGCAAGATGACCTTGGAAATCCTCGATTTTGACCTGCGCACTGCGGTTGACGAAGCGGTAGATCTGATGGCCAAGCCCGTCGCCGACAAGGGGCTGAACCTGGCCTGCTTGGTTCACGCGAACGTCCCCTCCGCCCTCCGCGGGGATCCCGGGCGTCTCCGCCAGATCCTGATCAACCTCATGTCGAATGCCCTCAAGTTTACGGCGCAGGGCGAAGTCCTGGTCTCCGTGTCGCTGGCTCAAGGAACCGACGACAACGCCACGGTGCGGTTCGAGGTGCGAGACACCGGCATCGGCCTGTCCCCTGATGGGCAAGGGCGCCTGTTTCAGTCCTTTAGCCAGGCCGACAACTCGACCACGCGCAAGTACGGGGGCACCGGGTTGGGCCTGGCCATTTGCAAACAGCTCACAGAACTCATGGGGGGCCAGATCGGTGTGGAGAGTCGGCTGGGGGAGGGCAGTACGTTCTGGTTCTCGGTGCCCCTCGCCACACAGCCGCCCGGCACACAATCGGCGCGCGATTTGGTCTCCCAGGATTTGCGCAGGCTCCGTCTGTGCATCGTGGATGACCAGGCCACCAACCGCCGCATTTTGGAATTGTATGCCACGAAGTGGGGCGTCCGGTGTCTGCTGGCAGAAGACGGCCCCCAAGCCTTGGCATGCTTGCGCGCCGCGGCCGCGGAGGACGGCGCGTGCGATCTCGCCATCATTGACATGCAGATGCCCAGGATGGACGGCCTGGCACTGGCCCGGGCGATCAAGGCCGATCCGGCGCTGGCGCCCACCAGGCTGATCCTTCTGACGTCCCAGGGGCAGCGTGGCGATGCCAAGGCGGCGCAGACGGCCGGCTATGCCGCGTACCTCACCAAGCCGGTGCATGAGGCGCAACTGTATGAGTGCCTCCTCGCCGTGGCGAACCCGCCCGCGTCGGCCCCGCCTCGCGCGGGACAGTCAGAAAGCCGACCGGTCCCTGCCGCGTTGATCACGCGCCACAGTTTGGCCGAAGCAAAAACACAGGTCACCCCCAAGATTCTGGTCGCGGAGGATAACGTCATCAACCAGAAGGTCGCCGTCCGGATGCTGGAGAAGTTGGGCTATCGTGTGGATATTGCGGCCAATGGCAAAGAGGTCCTCGAGGCGCTCTCGCGTATCCCCTATGCCGTGGTCCTCATGGATTGCCAAATGCCGGAGATGGATGGATTTGCCGCGACGGCAGAAATTAGAAGACGTGAAGCGTTAAGCGTGAAGCGTGAAGCGCATGACGAGATACGAAAGACGTGTGAAGCGTTAGACGTGAAATGTGAAACGTCAGATGAGATCAGAGGGCGTGAAGCGTCAGACTCCGGAACGAAATACGCTTCACGCTTCACGAACGACGCGCCGCACCGGCGCATTCCCATCATTGCCATGACGGCCAACGCCATGCAGGAAGATCGAGACCGGTGCCTCGCTGCCGGCATGGATGACTACATGAGTAAACCCGTGCAATCCAAAATCTTAGCAGAGATGCTCGCGCGCTGGGTTCCAGCGGCCTCTCCTGCCACCGTCACTGCGGGAATGGGTGAGGCGGGCTCAAGGGTGCAGGCTGAAGGCTGAAGGGGTGCAGGCTGAAGGTCGGAGGCTCAAGGTCAGAGGTCAGAGGTCAGAGATCCGTATGCTTCAGCCTTCAGCCTGGACCCCTTCAGCCTTCCGTCTGCAGCTCACGCACATCTTCTGACGTCGAGTTGGCGCCGGCTTCGCTTTTCCAGATGTTGAACGAGGCGGAGTACCGCTTTTTCAAGCTGAGTATAGATCATCGGGCCTTCAACCAGTGTACCGAGTCTTCCAAGTGCTTCCAATTGTCCAGCGGACAACACCACCTCCGATGCACAGAGGTTGCTGGCCGTCCCTTTCAGCGCGTGCGCTGCCTGTTCGACGGCGACTTGATCTCTGTCGGCCAAGCCTGCGCGGATCGCCTCCAACATGACTTGATAGCGTTGAAGAAACAGCTCAACCAGCTCCTCCAATAGATCGGTATCGCCTCCGATGTTTCGTAACGTCGCAGCCACATCAAAGATGACCGGGAGAGCCTCAGCGCCTGTTCCATCCGTGCTGTGTTCTGCACCGCAGACATGTGCGGCCTGCGGATGAAGGGACACAGAAATCCACCGATTGAGGGCTCCCCGGAGGTCTTCTTTTCGTACGGGCTTCGTTAAATAATCGTCCATACCGGCCGCGAGGCAGCGTTCTCGATCTCCGCTCATGGCATTGGCCGTCAACGCGACGATCGGAATGTGCCGGGAATGATGAATGCTGAGTGTGGAATGAGGAATGGAGGGAGGAGAATCGACGATATTCAATTCATCATTTTCAATTCCTAATTCAACATTCCCGCGCGCCTGTTCGCGTTGGCGAATGAGCCTAGTCGCCTCGAATCCATCAACGATCGGCATCTGGCAGTCCATCAGGACCACGGCATAGGAGCTTCGGGCTAATGCCGCCAGCGCTTCTTGGCCGTTTTCCACGACATCCGCTTGATACCCGAGTTTTTCCAGCATGCGAACGGTCAGTTTCTGATTGATGAGATTGTCTTCAGCCACCAGGATTCGGGGCGCCGACTCTATTTCTGCGAGGGTGTGTCGCGTGATGAACGGAACACTCGGTATAGTCACCGCTGCCGGCTTCCCCTCACTCACGAGCCCTGACAATCCCAGCACGGTTCTCAAACAGTTCGAAAGTTGATCGTGGCGGACCGGTTTGGTGAGATACGCGACGAATCCGGCTTGGCGGGCCAGTTCCGCATGCCCTCGCTGAATGAGTGAGGTAAGGATCACTAGACGGACGAGAGATCCGACAGGATGGACCTTCATTTCCTTGGCGAATTGCAATCCATCCTTACCCGGCATCAACATATCGACGATGGCCACATCGTACGATACACCGTGTCTTGCCTGCTGCTCGATCAGCGCGATGGCTGAGGTGGCATCCTGGGCCTGATCGTCGACCATGCCCCATCCCGTGACCAGGTGATGGAGAATGATTCTGTTCGATTCATTGTCGTCGACGATCAGAACGCGGCGTCCGGTCAACTCAGCCGACGGTATGATGGCCAAGGGGGACGTTGTCTGTTTGATAAAATGGGCGGTGCACCAGAAGGTACTGCCTTGTCCCGGTTGACTGGTAATGCCGACACTGCCGCCCATTTGCTCGGCGAGCTGCTTTGAAATCGCGAGCCCTAAACCGGTCCCACCGTATTTGCGTGAGGTGGAGCTGTCAGCCTGGATAAACGGTTGGAACAGTCGAGCTTGTACCTCCGGGGAGATGCCGATTCCGCTATCGGTGACTTCGAATCGGACGACCACCGCATCGACGAGGTCCTTCTCAAGGAAGGCTTGAACCGTCACATCGCCCTGTTTGGTAAACTTGACCGCGTTGCCGACGAAGTTCGTGAGAATCTGACGGAGCCGTCCCGGATCGCCGCGCAGACCGGTCGGTACGGCCGCATGCACCAGGCCGGTGATTTCCAGTCCTTTGGTCTGCGCCCGTTCCGCAAATTGACTCAAGACATCTTCCACTGTCGTGCGAAGATTGAAGTCGATACATTCCATCTCCAGTTTGCCGGCTTCGATCTTGCCGTACTCAAGAATATCGTTGATCAAGCTCAGTAAGGCCTCGCCGCATTGTCGAATGGGTTGGATGTAGGATTGTTGTTCTTCCGAAGGCTCCGTATCCATCAATAAGTCCGTCATCCCGATGACTCCGTTCATCGGCGTCCGCAACTCATGGCTCACGGTCGCCAGGAACGACGCTTTCACTCGAGCGGCAGCCTGCGCTTCCTTGAGTGCCTGATCCAATTGACGATTGCTGTTGTGAAGATGTTTGGTTGACTGGCGGAGCTCCTCTTGGGCTATCTTCACGTCGGTCATATCGACCGCATAACCCCGAACCAATTGTTGCGAGGGGACTGGGCAGAAAATCCACGAGAAACTTGCCTCAGCTAAGGAGACTTCTTCTCCCCGTATCTCCTGTCCTGATTCGAGGCAGCGTCGGACGAGCCGGGATAGCTCACCAGGAACCACGGCGGGAAATCCGCCGGTAGCATAGCCAAACCGCTGCAGCAATTGCGTCATCGCGGGATTCGCATAAACGAGGTTCGCATCGGTGTCCAACTCGATAATGGGGGACGGACTTTCTTCTGCCACGCGCGCAAGGCGGTCATAGTCTTGCTGCAGTTCTCTCTCGCGAGTCAGCTCACGTATCGTCAACACCCCGCCGGCGTCTCCGTCGGTGTCGAGTGGAACACAGCTCCATTCAACCGGATGTGATTCGTGCGTGGGGCCTGTGAGCGTCGTCTGGGATTTTTGTATGGGGTGACGACTGGGGAGGGACTCTTGAATGCGCGTCGCGATGTTGTCGACGGATGCCCCAGGCCGCTGTAGGAATACTTCTTGGAGAAGCTTCGATGAACAGAAATCTGCCGAGTGTCCCAGGAGGCGAGCGGCTTCGGCATTCACAGACAGGATGCGGAGCTGACTATCGAGCAGCACGACCCCAATCGGGAGCGTATCCAGCGTTGCTTGGTCCAGAAAGTTCTGAGGCTTGGATGAACTCGAAGGGCCAGAGGCCCTGGCACGAATCTTTGCTGGAGGTTTCATCAGGCCGCCTCCTCGTGAATCCCATCAAGAAACATGGCCACATTCACTCGCTCATGAAGGGGATCCAGCACCTTCGTGATGGTCCGCGCCGACGCCCCTGCTGCCTGGGCTCCAAGATCGACGCGAATCGGCGTGAGATACGATCCTCCCTGCGGCCCAGTGATCACTTTCACGATCGGCTTGAGCCGCTGCTGGTGATTCATCCCCACGACCACCGCCTGTTCTCCCGTGTTCATCAGGACCAGACTGCCGATCGGATACACGCCTAGACTGCCGATCATGGTTTGGATCAAATCCTTTGCATACTGTCCTGTATCCCCAAGACGAAACAACTGTCGGATGGCATCATGCGGCAGCATCGCCGGACGTCCTCCACGGCGACTCACCATGCCGTCATAAGCGTCTACCAGGCTGACCAGCTGTGCCAAGACTGAGAGGGAGTCTCCCGTGAGTTTGTGCGGGAACCCACTCCCATTGCTGCACTCATGATGTTCCGCAACAATCCGGACGACCGCGTCCCGGTCCTCTTGTGCATCCCGTAAGATGGCCAGTCCTAGCGCAGGATGCTGCTGCATCATTGTCCGTTCTTGCTCGGTGAGGTCGTGGCTTCTACGGTACAGATTCCGCGGCAACCGGACATAGCCGATGTCGTGCAGCAACGCGCCGGTGCCGAGCGCGTCCAGGTCTCCTTCCGCAACCCCATAGTTATGTGCCACAATGAGCGAGAGGGTACAGACATCGAGTGCGTGTGAGGCCAACGTGCGATCGAACCGTTTCATCTTTTGGAGAGAGAGGAGACTGAGCATGGAGGCGCCATCATCCAGCACACGCGAGAGTACATTCCCGACGACAATCCGCAACGTATCCGGCCGAGGGACGATTCCTGCCTCTAATTCTTCAAACATACGTTCCACCGAACAAGCCGCTTCTCTGTAGGTCTCTTGGGCGGCCGCGGCCTGTTCCCGTGCGTGCGAGGGCGTCGGCGCGTCTTCCTGCGTGACATGGGGCCGCGGCTGTGCTGTTTTCGTCTCTCCGCTGGAGGCAGGCTGAGGAACCCCTTCTAGCGAGGCCGGTTTCACATCATGGCTCGGCTGAGGGGCGGCGGCTGTTTCCTGTGCCTTCGACGACGGAGAGGCGTCTCCAGACGGAACCGGATCCACATCGAGGCCTTGGCTGGGGTCGATCTTCAGTTCTCTGATCCCATGCTGTCGGAGCAGGTCGATGTCTTTTGTATGGCGGATGAGACGTTTATGGAGGAGGAAGGGTGTTCGATACCAAGGCTGGTCCATTCCAACGATGAACATCCCCGGTTTAAGTTGGTCGATCGTGATCGTTTTCACGTGTTTCATCGATGATGCTAGGCCCTCGAAGTTCTGAGTGCTGAGTCACTGGGAAGTTCTGAGTTTTGAGTTCTGGGTTCTGAGTTATCCGGAAACGCTGAAAGATAAGTGCAGAGCTCTGAGTGAGAACCAAAAACTCATAACTCAGAACCCGGAACTCAGAACTACTTCAACCGCCTCACCTACCCCCTTCTATCGGGATAAATTGAGCTGAACTTGACACAAGCGAAGGAAATTCCGGCCCAACGTGTTGTATCGGGTTCCGGTAGGCCGGCCGCGCATCCCCTCTCAAGATTCTCCCTTCGACACCGATAGAGTCCATCAGGACATGTTGCTGCTCGATGGTAACGACCCAGGTAGATAGACTGAAGGCTGAAGGCTTTTAGTCTTCAGCCTGCTATTGAAGGATTCATCTCTGCTTGAACCGAAGGTCGTAGAAACCGAGAAGGTGTTGAATGGCTTGGTTCGTGCTTTGCAAGATCATTTATAACCTTCAGCCTTCAGCCTATCCACCTGAGTAGTTACGATGCGCAAGCGAATTTCCATTGATCAGCTGAAAATCGGCATGAAGGTCGAGAAACTCGACCGCTCCTGGCTGGCTACGCCGTTCTTGCGTCATCGATTTACGATTACGTCCGCAGAACAAATCGAGCAACTGCACGCCAGCGGTGTCAAACAACTCGATGTCGATGCTGACGACGCCTACCAGGACTCCGGCTCGTTCGTGCCGGCTATGCCGGCGGGGCCTGAAATTTCTCAGCCGATATCTCCAACCCTGGAGCCCGAGCCGTCGACCATTCCGTTTGCCGAAGAGCTGCCCGCAGCAAGACAAGTCTACAAGGCCGCCAAATTGATCATTCAACAGGCTATGGAAGACGTCCGGATGGGTCGCGCGCTGAACATGGAATCGGTCAGTGAAGTGGTCGGGAGCATGGCCGACAGCATCTTGCGCAGCCCTGACGCGCTCACCAGTTTGACACGCCTCAAACAGTTCGACGAATACACCTTTTTCCATTCCGTCAACACGTCCGCCCTGGCGCTGTCAGTCGGGAAACATCTCGGGTACGCGCGGGAGCCGTTGCTTCAGCTAGGAACCGGCATGCTGCTGCACGATATCGGTAAAACGATGATTCCGGTCGAGATTCTGAACAAGCCGGGGCGCTATGAGGCCCATGAGTTCGAGATCATGAAGCAACACGTCCTGCGCGGAGCAGAGATACTGTCGAATACAACCGGCCTCACCGATACGTTTCTGAAGCCCACACTGGAGCATCATGAGCGCGTTGACGGGACTGGATATCCCCATCACCGATCCAATAAAGACCTCAGTCAGTTCGGCCTCATTGCCGCCATTGTAGATATCTATGATGCCGTGACGAGCGACCGTTGTTATCACAAAGGGAAAACACCCCACGATACGCTGCAGTTTCTCTATCAATTGGGGACGCAGGGCCACGTGGACGGGACGCTGGTCCAGCAGTTCGTACAGGTCGTGGGGGTCTATCCCGTCGGTTCATGTGTGTCGCTCAATACGGGGGAGATGGCGATCGTGAAGCAATTCAATCACCACGCTCCAATACGGCCACTGGTCGTGCTGATCACGGACGAAGCCGGGCATCGGCAATCCACTCCTGCCGACCTCAACCTCGCGGCTCAGCTCCGCCGACCGGAGCGGACGATCGCGTCGATTCTTGATCCGACCGCCTTGGGGATCAATCCTCGCATCTATCTTGATAAGGAAGCTGCATGATGGAACCAGAGTATGCCCCCGCACATTCGTCGATTCTCAAGGTCGGATTACCGCTTCAGCTGGTGATCGGATCCGGTCAAGACAAAGTGAACTGTGGATCCACATTACTGGGCTGGAAAGAGCGGGCCTGGCTGATTTGCGAATGGCCGTTCCATTTCGGGCAAGCGGTTCCGTGCGAAACGGGAACCCACTGTCTCGTCCGTTCTATGGTGGCCGGCAAGCTCGTCGCATACCCAAGTGAAGTCTGCATGACACAGATGTCTCCACTTCCTCTTCTCTATCTCGCATTTCCTCGGAGGACCGAGGAAATCCATCTCCGTAAGGAAGCGCGCCTCGCCAGCAATGAACCGTTGCTCCTGGTGCAAAGTAATCCTGGCGGTGCGACGCTGGCTCTGCCGAATGGGTCTGTTCCCATGGGCGGTTTGTTGCTGGATCTCAGCCTGTCAGGATGCAGAATCGCTCTGCAGAGGCCGCGCGCTGACGTGGTGCTGGGCGCCACGGTCTATTTAGAGTTCGAGCTGATCGGGATCGGTCACGTCGCGCATCTCGCCGGCGCGATCAAGAATATTGCAGAACGTGACGGCGCCCTCTCACTTGGAATTGAGTTCCGCTTTAACGGAAAAGAGGTCATCGAATATCGCGGGTGGGGAGGGACGGTCCAGAAGGCCATCGAATATTCCGTGATGCAGCGGCAAACCGATTGGGGATTCTTGACGCCGACGTCAGAACCATGACGGAGTTGCCAGCGAGGGTTGATCTGGTTTCTTTGGTTTGTTTTGTTTATTTGGTTAATTTCGTTCAACCAAATAACGGTCTTCTTCTGCCGGTGGACTTTTCAGCATCCTGCTAGGTAATTCTTACCTGGTTGGATCCCTCTCTCAGATGCGCGATCCCCAACAAACCGCTGTCCGCCGCACAGTTCTCTTTCCCGTTCGCTCCCTCAAGAAGTGGTCTAAGCCTTGCACTCGTTCGCCGATAGTTCGAGTCGTATTGTGAATTGAGAAGAGGACCCACCGATGCATCAAAGCCCGACAAAATCCCTGTGCCACGTCATCATTACAGGCGGGGCCGGTTTCATCGGTTCCCAGATCAGCGCCCGCCTCATCAAGGGAAAGACGTGCGTCACAATATTAACGCGGAATGTGTCAGCTCCACGGGCAGCGGCGCTGGCCCAACAGGGATGCAAGATCGTGGGGTGCGATCTTGCCGATGAGCATCGCATCCCGCGCCCAGATATCCTCGATCCAGCCGACGCGTTGTTCCACTTTGCCGCCGATGTCTCTGTCAGCAGCCCTACGCTCCGGGCAGCGAATGTCGAAGGCACCAGCCGCGCCTTAGCCCTAGCTGACGCATTGGCGATTCCTTATGTCGTATATGCGAGCAGCATCGAGGCGCAGGGGCTCGGATCAGATTACGAAATTCCTCTTCGGGAAGACAGGGCGTGCCGTCCGGTTTCGAACTATGGACAGTCGAAAGTTCAGGCGGAAGAGCTTGTGACTGCGTGGGGATCGTTGCCGGGCCATCGGGCTCTGGTGCTTCGCATCGGCAACATCTATGGACCAGGGAGCGCCTGGTTTCTCCATTCTTCCCTGTTGGCCTTGCTGGGCGCCACGCCGATTCGGACTATCTGGACGCAGCTCCGGCATCGTCTGTTTCAGCCGCTCTTTATCGACGACCTGGTCGAAGGTCTTTGTAGAGCCGTCGACCGTCGGCTCGCCGGCACGTACAACATTACAGGGGAGGAGCCGGTCACGGTCGAAGGCTACCTGGCCAAACTTGCGGCCCTTACGCAACTGACAGACCGTATTCCACTCCTGCGCGTGCCTGCAGCGCCATCCGGCCGATCGGTTCCGATCGCACCGGACTTTGCGTACGTCTTGATGGGCACTCAGGAGCAGTGCCATCGCGCTTATGACAACAGCAGGCTCCGCGCAGAGATCGGCTCGTACGCGCGCTGGTCCCTGTCCCGTGGGCTCGCCGCCACCCTGCAGTGGTACGACACAAGCGGCCAGCTGCCGGCTCTTCTGGCGGCATTGCGCCGACAACCGGGAGCCATGACATGCATGTGACCATGATTTTCCCGGGAATCGCGCTGCCGGGCTTTGATAGTTTCAGGAAGAAGCCGACCATAGACGCCAATTTCATCGACCATGGCCTGGCGTCGCTCAGCGCAGCGGCCAAGGCCGCCGGCCATACGGTCGATCTGATTGACCTCCGCACGTTGCGAGACTGGACCCACTACCGGGAAGAGGTCCGGCGGCGAACCACCACAGTGTGGGCCCTTACCTCCTGGAGTCTGCACTATCCTGACGTCGTCCGTGCGATCCGGATCTTGAAGGAAGAGCGGGAAGACGCCATCGTCATTCTCGGCGGTGTCCATGCCACCATCAAGACCCAACAAGTTATTGCCAACCGCCTCATCGACTACATCATTACGCAGGAGGGCGAGATCAGCTTCGTCAAATTGCTCGGCGCGCTCGCAGCGGGGAAGCCGGCAGACCGCCTCATCGTCGGCGAAGGCCCGGTGTTGGATGAGATCCCCTGGGTGGACCGCGATCTCTTCGATATGCGCGGCGAGCTGGCCACGCCGATGGTGCCGGGCATGCCGACACCGTTTGTCACGACCAATGCCGGACGAGGCTGCCCGTTCAAATGCAACTTTTGTCAACCGGCCGAACGGGCCGTGTTCGGCAATCGGGTCAAGATGCGGAGCCAGGAGAACGTCATCGGTGAGCTCAGGTATCTGAAAGATCGCTTCAAGTTCAACAGTTGGATGGCGCATGACGATCTGTTCTTTATCAATCACCGCTGGAGCCGTGAATTCTGCGTCCAGTATAAGGCCGCGGGGTTCACGGAGCCCTACATCTGCCAGATGCGTGCGGATCTGATGTGCCGTTATCCGGACGTCGTCAAGCAGATGGCAGAATCCGGATTGGCATGGGCCATGATCGGGTTCGAAAGTGGGAGCCAACGAATTCTCGATCTGTTCGAGAAAGAAACCACGGTCGAGGAAAACCTGAAGGCGGCTGCCATCTGCAAAGAATATGGCATCAAGGTGTGGGCCAATATCATGTTCGGCGCGCCGACGGAAACAAGAACGGAAGTGATGGAGACCGTCCGTATGGTGTGGAAGATCAAGCCGGACCATTTCAGCAGCAGCTACTTTACCCCCACACCCGGCAGTGGCATGGCGGAGGAGGTGGAGAAGAAAGGTTTGACGATGGTGGACCCGTTCAATGGATCCAACCGGACTCCGAACGAAGCCAAGATGAAAGATACGGATTATGAATGGCTGACCAAGGCCATCGCACTTGCGTATGACGGTGGATCGGAAGAACGGCTGATCGCGCTCGGTCAGCTTCCCACGCAACCCCAGGAGACCTCATGCGCATCGCGCTGATCAACAGTCCCTCCCTTTCGGTCCGTCCGGTGAGTCGCAGCATGGCGGGTGGCCTCGGCTTCGACGGCAATGACGGCATGTTGCTGCCCCCGCTGGACCTGGCCATCATGGCCGCCACCTTGCGTCAGACAGGTGAATGGGTCGACCTGATCGACGCCGACCCGCTGGGCTTGGACGCAGCCGCGGTCTACGCCAGACTGGAAGGCCACCATTGGGACGTCGTAGTTGGAACAGTGTCGCTCCCAACCTTGGCTCAGGACGCAGCGTTTCTTGCTGAACTTCGCCGCCGACACCCGGCAGCAAGAATAGTTGGAAAGACTCTGGTACGGGACCATGCGGTGTTGAAGGCGCTGCTGGAAAGAAGCAAGGCCGACCTGGTGATTCATAGCGAAGCAGACCTCACGATCACCGACATTGTCTATGGCCGAAGCACAGCCGGCACTGCCTGGCTCGAAGCCGGTATCCCTGATGGCGGACCATCGTTCCGATTCGATGAGGGATCGCCGGTCGAGGATCTTAATCAGTTACCGTTTTCCGCCCGCGATCTTCTTCCTAACGAGCGCTACATCTATCCGTTGCTCGGCACTCCCGTCGCGACGCTGCAAACCAGTCGAGGATGCCCCTATCCCTGCGGGTACTATTGTCCCTACCCGTTAGTTGAGGGTGTCAAATGGCGATCGCAAACGCCCGAGCGCATATTTGCCGAACTGAAAGACGTCGTCGAACGGCAAGGGATCACCAAGATCTATTTTCGTGATGCGACCTTCACGCTCAATCAAGAGCGAGTCGCCAGGCTCTGCGACCTCATTGTCGCCGCCGGCTGGCCGCTCGAGTGGGTCTGCGAAACGCGAGTCGATTGTCTCGGCGATCCATTGCTGGAGAAGATGCGCGCAGCCGGCTGTGTCGGTCTTCTCGTCGGAGTGGAAACGGGCGATGAACAGGTCATGCACCTGCGAGAGGGTAAGAAGGGCCTGACCATCCCGATGCTGGCCCATCTGCGCGAGAAGACCTGCCTGCTTGGCATCCGTCTTCATTTCCTCCTCATCGTCGGCCTTCCGCAAGAGACCCGTGAATCCCTTGTCGCCACCTACGATCTGATTCAGCGATACAAGCCGGACACGATCGGCGTCACGATCATTACACCCTATCCCGGCACACCCCTACACACGGAAGGCCTTCGCGAGGGCTGGATCGACTCACACCAGTGGAAAGATTACGGCGGCCACCAGATTCCGATGCATACGCCCAACCTCACCAGGGCCGACATGGAGGCAGGCAAGCAGTTCCTGGATGAAGGTTTCGGACTGCTACAGAAGCGGCAAGTCGGCGGGCATTCCAAACCTTTGGAGGCCATGGCACAGCAACATTATGAACAGCTGTTGCGGTGGGCCTATCGCCTCGACGGACCGGTCGCGCAACTTCGGGATGTGCTCGTACCGGCGCCGGCATTGGCGCAACCAGGCAAGCAGCCCTCTGTGGCCGCTGTTCTACCATGTGCGCCTTCCCCTGCACGGTTCGCCTTGTCGGTAGTCATCCCGACCTATTGTCGACGTGCCATCTTGCGAAAGACGTTGCTGGCCTTGATGTCCCAGACCTTTGCGCCTGAAAAGTTTGAGGTGATTGTCGTGGATGACGGGTCCACTGATGACACTGTCGCGATGGTTCGGCAGTTCAAGGCTCCCTTTGCCCTCCGCGTCCTGGCGGCGGAGCATGCCGGCGCCAATGCCGCCCGCAATCTCGGGATTCGAGCCGCTCAAGGAAGGGTGGTCGTCATCACGGGCGACGATATGATCCCGGAGCCGTCGTTTCTTGAGACTCATGCAACGTTCCACGAACGTCACCCAAGCGAAATGGACGCCATGCTGGGCTTCATCGATTGGTCGCCTGAAATCTCTGTGACGCCATTCATGAAGTTCATCGTCTCGCCGGAAGGGGGCCAGCAGTTCGCGTTTCATGAAGCGCGGGGCGGGAAGGCCGACTTTCGACTTTTCTACACAAGCAACCTGTCGGTGAAGCGGGATCTGCTGCTCAAGCAGCCGGTTCTCTTTGACCAAGACTTTACCTATCCCGCCTATGACGATGTGGAGTTGGGATACCGTTTGAGCGCGCAAGGTCTGCAACTGCATTACAACGCGATGGCGGTGACCTGTCACCATCATGAGATCACCCTGGAGGGATTCGTCCAACGGCAGCGCAAGGCCGGGCATATGGCAGTCGTGCTAGCGCGTAAACATCCTGAGTTGAGCCGTACCCATCTCAAGATTGACGACGCGCTCAAATCCCGCAACGCTCTTGGGGAGGCTCAGATCGCAAGGCTCATTCAGGTTACTCAAGAGCTGGAAAAGCCGGACCTGCAGCAATTGGCGCTGATCCGATCCGGTGCGGAACGGTTTGACCGAACCTATCTCCATCGCGTGCTCCATCCCGTCTATCAGACGCTCCTACAATCCGCCTATGCCTGGGGCATCTGCGAAGCCGTCGACCAGGGTGCGTGCTCCATCCCGTCTGCCACAGCGAGCACGCCGCCGAACCCTCGTTTCAAGGCTTCGATCATCATTCCCGTATTCAATAAGCTCGAGCTGACCAGCCAATGCCTCACCACGTTGGCTGCAGCCACCACGATGCCGGAATATGAAGTCATCGTCGTGGACAATGCCTCAACCGACGGCACGGCAGAGTTTCTTGCTGCGCTGGGCGGAGACGTTCAGGTCATCCGGAATCAGGAAAATTACGGCTTTGCCATTGCTTGTAACCAGGGAGCCAAAGCCGCGCGAGGAGAATATCTATTGTTCCTGAACAACGACACCATACCGACTGAGGGTTGGTTGAATGCCCTGGTGGATGAGGTCGAACGTCACCCTGATGTTGCGGTGGTCGGCAGTAAGTTGCTGTACGAAGACGGCACCATTCAACATGCGGGCGTGGCATTCTCGCGCATCTGGTTCTCTCCCTATCACATTTATAGAGGATTTCCCGCCGACGCACCGGTCGTCAATCGCCGCCGGGAGTTCCAATGCGTCACAGCTGCTTGCATGCTGGTGCGCCGGGAAGTCTTCGAGAGCGTCGGCGGATTTGATGATGGCTATCGCAACGGCTTCGAGGATGTGGACCTGTGCCTGAAGATCGGCGAGCGAGGGTGGAAGATCGTGTATCAGCCCAACAGCGTCGTGTACCACCTAGAAAGCCAGACTCCCGGACGCAAGGCCCATGAACGGGAGAACTCCAAACGGTTGCTGGCTCGATGGGGTCACAAGTGGTGGCTGGCCGATGAGGATGCGATCTACGTGCCGGATGGCTACGCCTACCGATCCGTGACTGAACAGCAAGAGCTTCGCTGCCGTCTCGATCCACTCGCCGATCCGGAGGAAAAGCGGCGATGGACAATTGCGGCAGACGCCCAGCTCGCCGCCCAGCGTCAGGACGTGTCCGCCCTCAAAGAGCTTCTGGCCAGGGTTGAGGAATGGCCGACCGACGAATGGGTCCTTCGGAGAGCAGCATCGGTGTGCCGCTGGAGTGGAGCATCGAATCTGGCTGACGCGTTCTGGAGGCGGGTGCTGAGTCTGAATGAGGAGCCGGATGCGCGGATCGCTCTCGCCCGAAGCGCTCTCGATCAGGGGCTGGTCGAGGAGGCCGACTCGCACGTGAACATTCTGCTGTCCAGTGATGCTCAACAGGGGGAAGGCTGGCTCCTGCGCGGTATCATCGCCATGCAGCGGCACGCGTTCGATGCAGCGAGCCTTGCTTTTCAAAAGGCACTTGACTGCGGCGGCGATTACCGCAAGGCCTGGATGGGGCAGGGGATGGCTGCCGCAGGACTCGGACAACCAGAAGGGGCTTGGACCGCCTTCTCTGCAGTCTTGGACCGGCACCCCGACGACGCGGACGCGATCCATTGGCTATTGAGAGCCGGCACGGCCTTGGAGCGGTGGGAGACGCTTGCCGGGCACCTGAAGCGGTTTGTCTCCAGAAACCCCGGCGACCTCAGTCTTCGGTTCGCGCTGGCAGGCGTGTTCCTCCGTCTCAACCGTAGGACGGATGCGCGGCGCGAACATGATTCGATCCGTCTGCTGGACCCGGTCTTTGATGGTCTCAGCGAATTGGCGAGCGCTATCGATGAGAGCGAACCGGTTCTGACTGAGCATCATGCAGCGTAACTACTCAGGTAGATAGGCTGAAGACTGAAGGCGTTTAGTCTTCAGCCGTCAGCCTGCTATTGAAGGATTCATCTCTGCTTGAACCCAAGGTCGTAGAAACCGAGAAGGTTTTGAATGGCTTGATTCGTGCTTTGCGAGATAATTTATAGCCTTCAGCCTGAACACCTGAGTAGTTACCATGCAGCATGATGAAGAAGCCACGGCGCGCAGGCTGCTGATCCAACTCGCCAGACTGGGCGATCTGGTGCAGAGCTTGCCGGCCTTCGCCTCACTCACGGCTCGCTATCCGCACCGGTCTCTCGACCTGCTCTGTCCTGCGCCGCTGACGGACCTTGCCGGGCTCTTTCCGGAAGTGGGGCGCGTCTTAAAGTGGAACGGGGCACAATGGCACGTGTGGGCTGATTCCTTCGTCGGAGAGTTTCAGCCCTCGTGGTTGCGCGAAGTCGAGGAGTACCTCGCCGAGTTGACGACCGAGCCCTATAAGATGGCCTACGTGTTGAATCATCACCCACGGGCAATCCTGGCAGGCACTCTGTTGGCAACAGAGGTTCAAGGCTCCAACCTGTACGGGCCGTTGGATGAGGAGCTGTCACCCTGGGCCTTGTATCTGCGCCACGTTGCACAGACGCGGGGCTCCAATCGCATTCATCTCTCCGATACGTTCTGTGGGCTATGCGGAGTGACCCCTCCGCCGGCTCCGCCTCTCTTGCTACTTCCCTCGAACGATCTTCCTGGCGATCTGGCTGAGGTCGGTATATCGGCAGGGCAATGGATCGCGGTGGTGGTGGGAGCCGGCGACGCGGATCGATCCATCCCCGTGGCGGTCTGGATAGAATGGATCTCAACGGTACTCGCCCACGATTCACCCTGTGCGGTCGTCCTGGTCGGAACTGAACGCGACCAGACCACCGCCCTTGCGATTCAGGATGGGCTCTCGCCGATGATTGCAGGACGCCTGTGGGATGCCACCGGGCGCACGACCCTTCCACAACTCGCCACGCTCTTGAAGCGATGTCACTGGGCCGTCGGCGCCGACACGGGTCCGCTGCATCTGGCAACTGCTGTCGGCACCAACGCAATGGGGTTCTACTTTTCGCGCGCGCGTGTGCATGAAACCGGCCCCTATGGACAGGGCCACTGGGTGTGGCAAGCAGATCATGCCCTGCCGGCGACCTGGCCGATCCGACCCAGCGTGGCGCTACTTCTCGATCCCGGTATAGCGTCGCAACAAGAACCAGTCGCAGGGTGGTCCTTGTGGCAGTCTCACCATGACGAATGGGGAGCCATCTTTCGGCCAATGGGCGGCAGAGGTCCACAAGAAGATCAGCGGGCCACTGTGTGGCACCAGTTATCGGAACAGCGCTTGTCGTTGCAAGGTGTGCAATGAATTCCTTCGAGGCCAATGTCAGCCGGCTGGCACAGAGCGATCCCGCTCTGGCAGCGGCACTCCGCCAGAGCGGGGGTGGCACGCTGGAGATCGTGCCGGCGCGCACCGGTATGCCGTCGGCGCGCGCGAATGGACGCTGGATTCACAGCGCATACGATCCCATAAAAGAAGCGCAGGCCTGGGCCGAGGGCCAGAGCCATCAGGAGGGAGAAACGATTGTGGTCTTCGGCGTGGGTTTGCTCTACCAAGTCGAGGCGTTGTGTGCACGCCTGCCCAGGACTGCATCGGTCGTCCTCGTCGTTCCCGATCTGAGCGTCTTAGCCGATGCGGCGGCGGCCCGCACTTGGGGTGACTGGATCGGCCGCGTATCCTGGGCTTGGGGCACCACAGAGGCGATCAGTGAACAGATTGCCGATGCCGGCCATCCACTACGACTCGTCACCTATGCCCCGGCTGCGGCGTTACATGCGGACAGCCATCGTGCCATTGAAACGGCCTTGCAGCGGAGGGTCGCGGTCCAGGCCGGCGGACAACTGCGCATCGCCGTCGTGGGGCCGATCTACGGAGGCTCACTGCCCATTACCCGTTATGCAGTCAGCGCGCTCGAATCACTCGGACATCAAGTACGGTGTCTCGATCATAGCGTCCATGCCACGAGCTATCACCAGCTGGAGTTGCTCAAAAACTCCCAGCATCGCCTGGCCTTGCAGAGTAAGTACGCGGAGATGCTGAGCCGGGTCACGATGGCCCAGCTGGCAGAAGATCCACCCGACCTTGTGCTGTCGCTGGCACAGGCGCCATTAATTTTACCGATGTTGGAGCATCTCAGGCGCAAAAGGTTTTTGACGGCGATGTGGTTTGTCGAGAATTACCGGCATCTGACCTATTGGCAACAGTTGGCGGCGGGCTACGATTTTTGGTTCGTGATCCAGCAAGCGCCTTGTATCGCCGCGCTCAAACAGGCAGGCGCGAAGGAAGTGCGCTATCTTCCGATGGCCGCCGATCCATCCGTGCACCGCCCCTTGGAGTTGACCCAGGTTGAGCGAGAGGAATACGGGTCGGATGTCTCGTTTGTCGGCGCAGGCTATGCCAACCGCCGCGAGATCTTTCCTCGGCTCCTCGGTCACGATTGGACATTCAAGCTCTGGGGCAACGAATGGGACGGCGCGGCCGATCTGACCTCCGTGCTTCAGCGCAACGGTGCACGGATCGATACCGACACCTGTCAGAAAGTATTTAACGCGAGCGCCGTGAACCTCAACCTGCATTCTTGGGCAGGGACCGGACTCGATCCCGAAGGGGATTTTGTGAATCCCCGCACCTTCGAACTGGCTGCCTGCGGGGCCTTTCAGCTTACCGATCGTCGTTCGCTGCTCCCGGATGTATTGACCGCGGATGAAGTCGCCACCGTGTCGTCTCCAGATGAACTCCCCGCCGAAATCACCCGCTGGCTTCGCGAGCCCGAACAGCGCGTCGCCATGGCGGCGCAAGCCCGCCAACGTGTGCTTGCCGAACATACCTATGCACACCGCATGCGCGATCTGCTGTCCCAGATCGGCGTCGCCAGCCCGGATCGCATCGGGTCGATTCTACGAGGAGACCGTCAGGCAGAAGCGCTAGCGTCTACAGCGGCTGATCCATTTCCATCTTTAGCATCGACCCTGCGAACGTTTCCCTCCACCCAACGGGTGGAGCTGAAGCACCTTGCGGCACAGATCCGTTCACGCGGCCCCATGGGCACCCTATCCAGGGAAGATCTGATGGTGCTCATGTTGGATGAGTATCGATCCGAGACGAAAGATTTGGTGTGACTGCTCAGGTAGATAGGCTGAAGGCTTTTAGACTGAAGGTTTTGATACGAGATAATTTACAACCTTCAGCCTAAAAGCCTTCAGCCTATCTACCTGAGTCGTGACGACTTGATATGACGAAACAAGTGTTGATCATCAATGTGACTCGCATGGGGGATCTGATTCAGACCGGCCCCTTGTTGTCCCGGTTGCGGGAGGAATGGCCCGACGTCTCGATCGACCTGGTCGTCGATCGAAGTTTCACGCCGACGGCGTCACTCCTTACCGGAATCCGCCGGGTCATCAGTTGCGATTTCACTCGATTACTCGATGACTGCCGCACGCAATCCAAGAGCCTTGTGACGCTCATGCAAGAGATGACAGCCTGGGCTGCACCGCTGTGGGAGGCGCGGTACGATCGCATCGTCAATCTCACCTTCAATCGCCAGAGCGGTTTGCTTGCGTCGTACATCGGCGCGCCAGACTTAAGAGGGATTACGGCAGGTCCAGACGGCAGTCCCATCGTGCAGAATCCCTGGCTGTCCTACTTCACGGACCTGCATCGGCATCGACGTTTCAACCGGTTCAATCTGGTGGACCTCTATGCCATGGGCGGCAGCGGGCCCGGCGCCTTTTCACCGCTGTCGGTCACCGTTCCAGCCGATGGTAGAGCCTGGGCCGACGAGTTTCTCCGGTCTCAGGACCGGACCGTCCGCCAGTGGATCGCCGTACAGGTCGGAGCCAGCGACGTCATGAAAGCCTGGCGGCCAGAGTATTTTGGCCGGACGCTGGCACACCTGAGCCGACACCCAGGCGTGGGATTTGTGGTGATTGGCACGGCCGTCGAGGAAGAAGCCATCGAGCTGGCTAAGACGACCTACCGAGCAGGCGGAGGAGCCGCACCGATTCTCGATGCAAGCGGTCGGACGACACTCAATCAACTTGTCGGCCTGCTCTCGCGCTGTCAATTGCTCCTTACCAACGACACAGGGCCGATGCATCTCGCGGTCGGCGTCGGAACCGCGGTCATTGACCTGTCAGTCGGCCATGTCGATCACCATGAAACGGGACCCTACGGGCCAGGCCATTGGGTGATTCAGCCGGATCTCGCCTGCTCGCCTTGTGGGTTCGACCAGATCTGTGCCCACCATGCCTGCAAAGATCGATTGATTCCCGAAGAGGTCGCGAATCTCTGTCTCCATGCACTCGGGCTCGCTCCGTTTCCCTCCTGGAGTGCAGGTGTGCGCGTGCATCAATCCGGCGCGGATGCCGATGGACTCGGCTCCTTCATTTTGTGCGCAGGACATGTGGATGCCGGCGCTGCGTGGTATGCCGCATTCTGGAGGAGATTCTGGTACGAAGATTTCACAGGCAAGCCGAGTCAGTTGGCTCCGAACCTCGAAACCGCGCCGGACCAAGACCATGCGCTGGCCTGGATGAGAGAAGCGGTTCAGCCGCTCCGCCGATTGGAACAGCATGCCCGGCATATCGCAGCGCTCACGAGGCGTCACCCGCTGCCGGTCTCAATTCTACAGCGGGAACAGGAGCTGCTCCGCCAGGAGCGCGAGCAGCTCCTGCCTCGGATGATGGCCCATTCGGCCACCGGCCCGGCTACTGTTGCCATGATCAGAGACATCCATAACGATGATGTTCCCGGTCTGACGATGCTGGCCGATCGGCACGTACAGGCTTATCGACGTTGGCAGCAGCGCATCGCTCGGACCCGAGAGCTGTTGTCAGCCGCACCAGCGGAGATCGAGACACGACAGCGCCAGTTGCCGATGATACCGAATGCCGCCGTAGGATAGGTGGCTGAAGGCTGAAGACTGAAGGCTGAAGTGTTCAGAATTTCGGGTCCCGACCTTCAGCCTTCAGCCTGAACACCTGAGTAATTAAAAGAAGGAGTTGAACCATGCGTATCACACTCGATCACGATCAGTGGGACGTCAGTGACGATCAGCCGGTCAGCGAGGTGCTGACGCAGGTCAGCGATCGCGCTCACGCGCAGCATCGGCTGGTCACTTCATTGAAGCTTGGGGGGCATCCGATCACGGATCGCGATCTTCAGCCCATACTGTTGCGTAAGCTCCTCAAAGAGGTCGGACCGATCGACGCGTGCTCACAGAATATTCTTGAGATCATGACGGACGCTGCGCCGGCCATCACCCGGTTTGCTTCGACGTTGAAAACCGAGGCCCAGGGATTCCTCACGCCGCTGCGTATGAGCGGCATCATTCCCTCAGCATTGGACCGATGGTTCGGACAGTTGGCCGATTATGTGGAGCTTCTTCAGGCCGCTGGGCAGGGCAGTCCGGCCAGCGGCGATCTGCAAGCCCTTTCTTCCTGGATTCAGGAACTCTTGGACGCCCGGTCCATTCAAGATCCGGTTCGCCTGGCGGATATCCTGGAGTTTGAGGTCCTGCCGCAATTGGCATCGAGCCCGCATGAATCATGAACACTTCTGCTGTCGTTGCCGGTCAGCTGCGTGAAGCGTATCTCGTGTTTCTGGGAAATGTTCAATGATCAATTTTCGATGTTCAATTGAACATTCAACATTGAACATTGAGCATTACGGTTGGTCACGCTTCACGAGGAACACGCTTGCTGAACCTCCTTGACGAATACTGCCGGTTGTTGACCACTGTGACCTCTCTTCGTCCAGCCCCTCAGGCCCACTCAAGTCTGGACCGGCTGGGACCGATAAGGGATGCACGACCAGGGAACTTCGCCGGTATGCATGCTATCGGCGGGATCTTAGGTCAAAACAATCCTGGCACGGATGCCGGGAAGTACGAGTGGTCGATTCGTTCGGTTTTCAAGGAGGAATAGGTCCATGGCTTTAATCGTCAATAACAACCCGGCTTCGATCGCGGCTCAACGCAATTTGACCGTGAACACGAACCTGTTGCAACGGTCGGTGGAACGGTTGTCTTCAGGCCTTCGAATCACTCGCGCATCGGACGATGCCGCCGGACTCGGCGTGTCCGAAACATTGCGCGCGCACATTCGCAGCATCAATCAAGCGACGCGTAATGCGAATGACGGCATCAGCTTGACGCAGGTCGCCGACGGAGCTGCGGCCACAATCGGCAACTTGCTCTCCCGTCTCCGTGAGCTGTCTTCGCAGTCCGCCAGCGGTACAGTCGGTGTCACGGAACGGTCTTACCTGGATCAGGAGTTTGTGACACTCCGGTCTGAAATCGACCGGATCGCCACCGTGACCGAGTTCAACGGCCAGTTTCTGTTGAGCGGGGCCACCAATTCATTCGAAGTCTTCATCGGCTTCAAGAGCGGCGCAGGCAATTCGCTCACAGCCGATCTGAACGATTTGGACATCACGAGCATCGGCTTGGCATCCGTGAACATCTCGACGTCGGCAAACGCTCAGAGCGCGTTGAGCAATATCGACAGCGCGATCAGTTCGATTGCCACCGCCCGAGCGGAATACGGCTCTATTCAAAACCGATTCGAGGCAGCCATTTCGAATCTTCAAGTCACGAGTGAGAACTTCGTGGCGGCAGAATCTCGGATCCGCGACGCAGACATCGCCTACGAGACGTCGCAATTCACGAAGAATCAGGTCCTCGTGCAAACGGGCATTGCGGTGTTGGCGCAAGCCAACGCGCTTCCGCAACAGGCACTCGCGTTGCTGCGGTAGACCGACTGATCGTTCCGCCGGAGTCATCACCCAGTCGCCTCACCGGCGGCTGGGCCTCCGGCGGACGATGAGGGAGCAGCGTCTCCAGGGAGGCATCTATGGTCCAAAACATTCGACCACCTCAAGGTCCCTATTTCGTCCCGCGCCCGTCCGAGAGCGCCGCGAAGCCGGTTCGCGACGGGGACGGCAGGGTGGAAGCCGACATCAGGATTCCTACTCCAGCACCGACGCCGACAAGGGAGCAGGTGGAGCAGGCGGCAGCCCGCGTCACGGAAGTGCTTCGCGGAACCACGTCCCGTCTGGAGATCGAGATCAATTCCGATTTGCACAATTTGCACAAGGTCGTGGTCAAGATCCTCAACGGGGAGTCCGGAGAAATCATTCGCCAGATTCCCGCGCAGGAACTTCTGGACCTGGCCAAGCATCTCGATGAGCCGAAAGGTCTCTTGGTTCGGGAACGCGCGTAACAAGCGTCGTTCGTTCGGGAGTGGAATTGTTCATTCAGGGTTCCTAGTTTCAAGTTCCAGGTTTCAAGCTTGAGGTTTCAAGTTTCATGTTTCAAGTTTCAGGAACCCCTCTGCGAAAACTAGAAACTAGAAACTCGAAACGCTTGAACGAGATACGCTTCACGCTTCACGCTTCACAAACACAGGAACGCTGCAGCTATGGCATCGATTTCGTTCGGGGGATTAGGAAACGGACTGGATTTTGGTCAAGTGGTCGATCAACTGGTCAAAGTCCAGCGTCTTCCCATCGATCAACTTAGTCAGAAGAAAGCGACAGCGCAGTCAAAATTGACAGACTACGCATTGCTTGGGGGCAAACTTCTGGCCTTGCAATCGGCTGGAGATGCTCTGCGATTGCCGACCGCCTTCGATCGATCGGGCACGACCGTATCAGACCAGACCGCCTTGACAGCCTCGGCATCCTCGGCTGCGACGCCCGGATCCTATCTCGTCCGGGTGACGCAATTGGCGCAGTCGCATCAGATTACCAACAAGGGAGCCACAGCCGTTTCAAGCGTGACCACCGATATTGTCAGTGGTGCGTCGGCCACGTTTACCTTCCGCGTAGGAACAGGAACCGACCAGACCGTGTCGTTGAGCGATACCGCTACGCTCGAAGACTTGCAGACGAGCATCAACGACTTTGGCGCCGGCGTGACCGCGTCGATTGTGAATGCCGGCAACGAGACCACGCCGGCCTATCGTTTGATTCTCACGGCCACTGCGTCAGGGGCGAGCAATGGGGTGACGATCGTGGCTGACGGAACCACATTGGATTTTGCCAATGGCGGTGGCACAGGAGGCGTCGATACCTTGCAGGCTGCGCAGGACGCCATCGCCATCGTCGGCGACCCGACACTGAACCCCGTGACCTTGCAGCGCAGCAGCAATGCCATTACAGACGCGATTCCAGGCGTCACGCTCGCGCTCCTCAAGACAACCGGATCCGGCGCCGTCTCCGTCAATGTCACGCGTGACAACGGCGCGGTGAAAGAGAGCATCAAAAAGTTTGCCGCGGCCTATAACGACATCGTGAAGTTTGTGAACGAACGCACCACCTACGACGTCGCCACAAAAAAGGGTGCGCTATTCTTTACCGAACCTACGGCGAAAGGCTTTCTATCACAACTCCGGCAGGCCCTCTCCGCTCCTGTGAGCGGGCTGACCAGTTATTCATCCGTGGGGGAAATCGGGTTTAAGACAGAACGTGACGGCGCGATCACAGTGGACAATGCCAAGCTGGACAGCGTGCTCAGCATCAACTACAACGCCGTCAAATCGCTGTTCATCAATCAGACAACCGTGGCCGGTGTCGCTCAGCGAGTCAATGTGGCCATCGATGCGATCGATGACATCAGCACAGGCTCGCTCACGGTTCGCAAAAATGCATTGACCAAGCAGCTCAGCAACCTGACGGTCGAAATCGGCAGGAAAGAAGATGCCCTCTCGGCCTACGAGGAGGCGCTCAAGAGACAGTATGCAGCGCTCGACGGCCTCCTGAGCCGGCTGAAAGGCCAGACCACCTTCTTGCAATCACAACAATCACAGGGATCACGATGATGAATACCTTCTCCAACACAGCAGCCGCCTCACGGTATCGTCAAACAGAGGTGCTGACCACATCAGGCGTTCAACTCATCGTCCTGCTGTACGATTCCGCCATTCAGGCGATCGAACTCGCGAGTGACGGGATCGCCCGGCGGCATCAGCCCGACAAGGCTCGGTTTCTGGGACGAGCCGTCGGGATTGTCAGTGAATTGTCCAGCGTCCTCGACTTTGAACGAGGTGGTGAGATCGCCAAGTCGTTGTACCGCCTCTATGACTACATGCTCTCGGAGATCACGCAGGCCAACCTGCGCAACGATGCCCGCCGTCTCGACGGCCCGCTGCGATGTCTGAAGGAAATGCGCGGAGCCTGGCACCAAGTGGCTCAGCAGCAGGACCAGCCGGCATTGGGAATGATGAATGAAAAATGTTGAATGTTGAATTATAGGAATCGGCAACAACAGGCTGTCCAAGAGCATCTCATGAATTCCGAACATTCATCATTTATCATTCATCATTTAACATTCGACAGTTCAACAGCCTGGGAGCAGAACCTGCGCACCTTGACGGCACAGGCCGGCCAGGCTGCGGAGCTCGGACGGTGGGACCAGGTTGAGGAATGTTACCGGCTGCGCGGGGAGCATCTTCGGGACCATCCGATACCTCCGGCGCTCGCCACGGATCTGACTGTATTCGACCGGGAGGTCGCAGCCCGAATTGTGAATGCTCGTTCAGCCGTTCAATCGCAGCTGGTCGAGACAGCGAAGATCCGCCAGAATTTGCAGGAGGTACGGTCTTGGCAAGGGCTGAGTGCGACAGAACATCCTCGCATGGACCAGCTAGCATGACCGGCTGACACGAAGCGTATCTCGTTCAAGCGTTGCAAGTGTCGAGTTTCTAGTTTCATGTTTCTGGTTTCAAGTTTTCGGAGGGCGTTTTTGACAACATGAAACCTGAAACTAGAAACCAGAAACTTCGAGTCCGAACGAACGACGCTTCACGCGCAAGAGCGGGAACATATTCATGTGATGAATGACGTTTAATATGTAACTAACTGACAGGACAAGGAGTGTCCAACGTGATGAATGACGGGACGTCCGAATTCGAAGCCGAACTCCGCGCCGCGCGCACCCTTTCACAGGAGCTTGCACAATCGAACGATTTACTCGCCGGCGAGCGCGACGCGCTCAAGCAATGGAGCCGGAATCTTTTGGCCCTCAATCATCTGACACAAGTATTGACCGGTTCGTTGGACAGCGAGACCATCGTCCAGTCTCTGTTTACCGGGCTCGCCACCCTCATCCCGTTGGATATCATTGGGCTCGCCCTCACAGAGCCGCCTCGGGTCATGACCTGGTCTCGCTCGTCATTGTTCAATTGTGAGGAAATGCAGGTTCGAGAACGGTTACTGCGTCGTTTCCCCGAAGGCGCGAAGTCAGGGGCGCATGTTCGAGAGTCCCTGCGCCTGCCCCAGGCTGGGGTCCCTTCGTCTTTCCCTACCCTAGGCGACGACCGTCACACCATAACGATTCCATTCACCATCGCTCCGGCTAAACAGGGAATGCTTCATATCGAACGCCGGCAGGGCACGTTTACTGAGGTGGAATTCCATGTCTTGTCGACCGTGGAGACGTCACTCGCATTGGCATTCCGGAATGCCGATACTCATCGGCAGATCCAGGAACTGGCCTCGCAAGACAGCTTAACCGGATTGCTGAACCGCCGGGCGCTTGAGGATGTCCTTGCGCGCGAGTTCAAAGCAGGTTCCCGCTACAGTTCATCGGCCTGTTTTCTTCTCGTGGACTTGGACTATTTCAAGGTGGTCAATGACCAGCTGGGTCATCTCGCGGGGGATCAGGTGCTCATGAGCACGGCGGCTTTGATGCGAAGGGCGGTTCGCGATATCGATGCAGTCGGGCGATATGGCGGGGAAGAATTCGGGATCGTCCTTCCCCATACCGTTCTCGACCGCGCGCTGGTATTGGCAGAGCGGCTGCGCCGGAAGATTGAATGTCAGGCGTTTGATGCGGGCGAAGGAGGCGCGCGGATGACCGCCAGCATCGGTATTGCCCACATCCCTGACGCGAGCATTTGCTCCGTGTTCGACTGGATTGCCGCGGCCGACTCGGCGCTGTACGAGGCCAAAGCCCTCGGAAGAAACCGTGTGGTGGTCCAGGCGCGATCGGTCGAGTCAGCCGTATTGACCTGTGCAGCGTAATGGCCGCCAAGTTTATTTGGTTTGTCTGGTTCATCTGGTTGATTTGGTTCATCTGGTTAGTTTCGTTCAACCAAAAAACCAGACAGACCAGACAAACCAAACAACGGCCTTCTTAGGCAATGAGTACAACCATGTTGCCACCATCGACCAAAACGACCAAAAGCCTGTCGGACGAGCGGCGTGAATGGATTCGAATCGACGATCGGCTGCTTCTCGAGTACCGGCTATTGACCGACCCGGCGGAGGGGCCCATACCAGGCATTCTGCCGGTAAGCAACGAGGCGATCACGGCTGCCATCGCCAAGCCGACATCCGATTTATTGCTCCGCAGCGGTGAACAGCTGGCGGAATCTCCGCTCCTTCCCTGGATCATGAAAGTAGACTGGCTGCTGGAAGTCATCGTGAAGCAGCTTGCGAAGATGCAGCCGGAGGGAATCGCGATCGCACAAGTCGCCGATGTGACGCTGAGCGGGGGCGGCATAGGGTTTCTCTCGCCGCGGAAGTTTGCCGTCGACGACATCTTGAGGCTAAAAGTAATCCTGCCGCCCTTCACACCGATTCATACGACAGCCCGTGTGATTCGATCCAGCCTGGCCAAAGACGGAATGCAATACGACATTGCGTCGGAATTTACCGAGCTCAGCCCGGCTGATCAGGAACATCTGATCCGTCACATCATTCAGACACAGGCAGAACGATTGCGCGGTCGCCGCAAGCAATCCGGCGGCTGAACGAGACCCATCCGCCGGCCGTCGTTCGTCTGTCTGGTCTCTTTGGTCTGTTTCGTCTTTCTCGTCTGGCACCAGACAGACCAGAGAGACGGGGCGACAACGAGACAGACAAAAATACCGCTTGTGAGATACGCTTCACGAGTGTCGGGAGCCCTGCTGGTGGCCATTGGGACAGTTTCCTGCCGGTTGATGATTATCCGTACTCCATAGGCAGAAGTCCGAAGGCTGAAGGTTGGGTTTGAAGATCCGAACACTTCGGCCTTCAGCCTGTATCCTTCATCTCACCCGTCCCTCTCACATGTATGCCTCAAGTTTTCTATCGGCAGCGCCGATATCCTAATCACTATGAACAACGCGGTTTCCACATCAACGATGTTTCAACCGGACGGTGCGCTATCAACGGACGGCGAGATCTTGACGGTCATGGACGTGGCCCGTTTTCTTCGGGTACCCAAGTCCACCGTGTACAAGCTCGCTCGGGTCGGCGAATTGCCGGCGTCGAAGATCGGGAAGCATTGGCGCTTCCTTCGTCGCGACATCCATGAATGGATGCACAGTCGCTCCCATCAGGGCTGACGATCCAATCTCTGCGTAAGGTGGACGCCTGGTTGACGGACCGACGGCGTGCGCCTTCGATGAGTGAAGCGTCGTTCGTGAAGCGTGAAGCGTTTTCGATTCGGAATCGGATGTGTCCGTTTCCCGTCTGTCCTGCGCTTCACGCTTCATGAGATACGCTTCACGTTGCAGAAGAAGGAGGTTGAGACCATGCCTGCCGATCCGAACATGAAGATCCTCGTCGTGGACGACATGTCGACCATGCGAAGGATCGTCAAGAACATCATGAAGCAGCTTGGGTTTGCAAATGTCGAAGAGGCCGAAAATGGCCAAGAAGCGCTCGACAAACTCAGGGCGGAATCATTTGGATTCGTCATCTCTGATTGGAACATGCCCGTCATGACCGGGATCGACCTGTTGCGTGCCATTCGTGCCGACGACAAGTTGAAAGCCATCCCTGTCTTGATGTTAACGGCGGAGGCACAGAAGCAAAATCTCGTCGAAGCGATTCAAGCGGGTGTGAGTAATTACATCGTGAAGCCGTTTACCGCTGAAGTGTTACAGGAAAAAATGAACAAGATCTTTAAATAGCCGAACTGTGCGGCGGTTGATCTGGTTTGTTTTGTTTATCTGGTTGATTTGGTTCATTTGGTTGGTCTGGTTTTTGGTTGAACGAAATTAACCAAATAAACGAAACAAACCAACCAAATAACGATCTTCTATTGCAGGAGGCTACCGTGCTGAATGGGAAGGTCAAACTGTACGACGAACTCGGTGAATTGGCCCGTTATCTCGAAACGGCCATGCGGAAGATGGCAGAGGTCGGAGCCCCGTTGGCGACCAACAGCGCGCAACTCCCTCAAGCGGCGGCCCATCTGCTCGATCTGAATAAGATGACGGAAGAAGGCACGCTGGAAGTCATGCGCTTGGCCGAGATCATTCAGGATAATCGCGCCCGGGCCGCCAAGGAACTGGCTACGGTGGTTTCGACATTGGAAGCAGTCGATTGCCGCACGCTCGCAGCACGCCTGGGGAAGACCGCCCAAGAGTTGGCGCAGGACGACAAGCATTTGATGGACATCATGACGGCCCTGTCGTTCCAGGATCTTGTGGCTCAACGGGTGAAGAAGCTTGTGACCATTGTTGAGGATGTCCAATGCAAGCTCGTGGAGCTGGTGGTCGTGTTCGGTCTGAAACAGGAGGGCACCGGGCCCGAGACCCAGGGGAAAGCCAGTGAAATACTCAGGCAGCTGGAAGCATCAAAATCCACAGCGATGAAGCAGGAGCTAGCGGACGAACTGCTGTCCGAGTTCGGATTCAAATAGTCGGGATCTCCATCTCGCAGAGAGCGAGATGGAGAGTTTCTGGTTTCTTGTTTCAGGTTTCATGTTGTCAGGGAACAACTCCGAAAACTTGAAACTTGAAACTTGAAACTTGAAACTTGAAACTTGAAACTTGAAACTTCTGAACCGGGTATAGACTAAATTGGATATCGCAACAATTCTTGGACTCGCCCTCGCCCTCGGGTCGATTATTGGCGGACAAGTCCTTGAAGGCGGCCATCTCGGCTCGATTATGCAGCTCACCGCCTTCATCATCGTGATGGGCGGAACCATCGGAGCTGTCTGCGTTCAGAATCCGCTGTCAGTCGTGTTGAAAGGCTTCTCCCTGTTGAGTCTTGGCATCATGTCCCCGAAGCATGACAACAAGGGGATCATCTCGACGATCATCGATCTGGCTAATGTGTCCCGCAAGCAAGGGTTGCTGGCCCTCGAAGGCAAGCTCAAAGATATCCATGATCCGTTTTTCAGAAAGGGTGTGCAATTAATCGTGGATGGGACAGACCCGAAGGTGGTGCACGAGATTTTGGAGATCGATGTCGAACAGCATGAAGAAGAAGGAATCCACGCGGCGAAGGTTTGGGAGTCCGCAGGCGGATATTCGCCGACCGTCGGCATTATCGGCGCGGTACTCGGTCTGATCCACGTCATGGAGAATCTGGCCGATCCTTCCAAGCTCGGCAGCGGCATCGCCGTCGCCTTTGTGGCGACCGTTTACGGTGTCGGAGCGGCCAATCTGTTTTTTCTTCCGCTTGCCGGCAAGCTGAAATTCAAGCTGAAGGAAGAGTCGGCCTCCCGCATGATGATCATCATGGGTCTCGTGGGGTTGGCGCAAGGCGAGAATCCGCGCCTTTTGCAGGAAAAACTCGAGGGCTATCTGCCGGAATCGGAACGAACGAAAGAGGAGAAGAAGTGAAGCATATCTCATGCAAATGTTTCGAGTTTCATGTTTCTGGTTTCAAGTTGTTCGTTTCGGATTGCTGAAACTCCGAGGCCGAACCTGAAACTTGAAACCTTAAACTAGAAACCAGCAACTCCACTCCCGAACGAACGACGTTCTGTGAACTATGGTAAAGAAGAAACACGAGGAACATGAAAACCACGAGCGCTGGCTCGTGTCCTATGCGGATTTCATCACGCTGCTCTTTGCCTTTTTTGTCGTCATGTATTCAGTCTCGTCCGTGAACGAGGGCAGGTTCAGAACGGTGAGCGATTCGATTAAAGCCGCGCTCAACCCCATTGTCAGCCCCGCGAATACCTCGGTGCCCTTCACGATTGGCGAGAACAAAGCAGTGAAGGTGGATCCGGCCATCGATAGCGCCAAGGAACCGGCTGTGCGACGCCTCCGTCAGATTATGAGTTCCCTCAAGAATGAAACACAATTAGAGATCAATCAGCTGAAGGAATTCACAAACGGAGATATCGTGTTGACGTTGCCGGATACGGTGTTGTTCCGCACCGGGGAATCCGTCCTTCGGCCCGAGGCCCGTCCATTCCTACAGGCGATCAGTGAAGTGCTGATCGAGTTGGATCGTCATGTGCGTGTTGAAGGGCATACCGACAATGTGCCGATCGCCACGGCACAATTCCCATCGAATTGGGAGCTGTCCGCCACCCGCGCCGTGACGGTGGTACGAACGTTGTCCGAACAGTATGGCGTGCAGTCCAATCACCTCACCGCGGTGGGTCATGCCGATTCTCGTTCCCTCACAGATAATCTGACGCCCGAGAATCGGGCGAAGAACCGCCGAGTCGAGATCGTCGTCCAGGAACCCAAACCGATCCCGCAGCCGATCGAGACGACGGAGCCGCGCACCGCCTTGGAGCGGTTTGGCGCTCCCCCCCTTCCCGACGATATTCCCCTGGCGCTGCAGCCACTTTTACCCCCGGCGGAACAGGCCCCCCATCCATCAACGAAGTAATGTCGTCCAGCACTCAAGAATCGCAAGGAACATTCCGATATGGTTTCTAGTTTCTAGTTTCGGGTTTCAGGTTGTTGGGGAACAGCCTCTGAAAACTTGAAACTAGAAACATGAAACTTGAAACGAGGAACGGTTCACGCATCACGCTCTGTGGCGCTGGCGGACTTTTTCACCAACGTATTAAGAGGGACTATGGAAACCGATTCCAGGCTTTGTAAGCCATCCGGCGACCTGACGATCTTTGAAGCGGCGGAATTCAAGGAGTCCCTGCTCGCGGTATTCGCAAACGACGGACTGGTGTGTTTGGATCTTGCCGACGTAAAGCGTGTCGATACGGCGGCGATCCAGCTGATGTGGGCGGCACGAAGGCTAGGCCGCCTCCTGGTCACCGGCATCCCGCAAGAGCTGCAGACAAAGCTGACCCGGCTCGGGTTCTCCGAACCGCTCAGCGAGTAGCGGATCGAGACCGACGAAGAAGTTCTGAGTTCTACGTTCTGAGTTAGAGGCGAACCGGGAAGGGCGGGACGGACGAGGATTCGAGATCCGAAGTTCCTAGAACTCAGAACTCAGAACTCAGAACCCAGAACTTCGAACTTCGTGTCTCGCTCACGACCTTGCAGGCGCGCAGAAGGGTACAGACCTCGCCATGTTGATACCGATGGTGGAGTATTGGCTCTGGGCAATAGCCGGGGCCGTAGTGGGAGCCGGACTCATGGCCTGGACGGGACGACGGTCGAAGAATCTTCAGCCGTCCACCCCAAATCATGAGGAAACGAGCACCATCGACGGGCTTCTGGAACACCAGAAAGCGTGGGAAGCATTTGCCGCCTGCGTCGTATCCATGATTCCGGTCTTGAAGAAACAAATGGAAGCCGTGACCCAGCAGACGGAACGTGCGGCGATGGATTTGATGGTCCACTTCAGAGCGGTGACGGCGCCGGCCACGAATTCAAGACCCACGGATACATCGGCAAATCTGTCTAAGGTCGTTATGGCGATGCAATTTCAGGACATCACTCAGCAGAAGTTGGAACACATAGGTCAGGCGTTGGATCAATGGCACAAGCACCTCCAAGCCTTGTTGAAGGGGCCGCAGGACGAAGGCGCCAGACGGGAAATCGCGGTGCTGCAGCAGCTTGAACAGAGTTACACCATGGAAGAGGAACGCCGCCTCCATGCGGCCGCCATGGCGCCCGACTATCAAGAACCAGTGCCAATCGAAACGGAGCAGACGGAAGCGGAGTCGGATTCCGTTACGCTGTTTTGAGCAGCAGCTGAAACGTTTCAGGTTTCAAGTTTCTAGTTTCATGTTTTCGGAGGGTGTTTCCTGACAACCTGAAACTAGAAACAAGAAACTTCGAGTCCGGACGAATGGCGCTTCACGGTTTTCTAGTACGCCGCTTAGAGTTGGAGGAAGAGATGAGTAGGACTGCTCTAGTCGTGGATGATTCGCCGACCATGAGGCAGATGGTGGCGCTTACCCTCACCAGCGCCGGCTTCCTGGTCGTCGAAGCTGAGCACGGGAAAGATGCCGTCGCGAAGGTCGTCGGTGGGCCAAAGATGGACATCATCGTCACCGACCTGAACATGCCGGAGATGGACGGCATCAGCCTGATTAGAGAGCTCCGCAAGATGGCCGCATTCAAATTCACACCGATTCTGATGCTGACGACGGAATCGGCGCCAGACAAGAAGCAAGCCGGCAAAGAGGCCGGCGCGACCGGCTGGATCGTGAAACCCTTCAACCCAGAATTGATGCTGAAAGTGATCGCGAAGCTATTGCCATCTTGAATAACGTGAAAGGTGAAAGGTGAAACGTTAGGCGTCAGACGTTATGGGTATCGGAAGTCGGCTCCTTGCCTCACATCTTACGTTTCTCGTTTTACGTTTCACGTCTCACGAGGCCCTATGAGTAACGATTTCGCACAATTTCAAGACGCCTTTTTCGAAGAAGCCGGCGATCATCTGGCCATCATCGAAGAAGGATTGCTTCAGCTTGAACAGTGCCCGCACGATCTCGATCTCTTGAACAAAATTTTCCGTTCGGCCCATTCCATTAAAGGGACGAGCGGCATGTTCGGATTCGCCGTCGTGGCGCAGTTCACTCACAAGATGGAGACACTCCTCGACTTGCTTCGAAACGGACAGAAGGTCGTCACGCCGTCGATCGCCGATCTGCTGCTTCGATCGACCGACTGGCTGAAGACACTGATCGAAGCGGCAAAGACCGGCTCACCGGTGGACGACGAAACCGTCCAACGGCTCACGTCCGAGCTTGCCGCCTCGCAATCCCAGACGGAACCGGCAAGCGGCACGAAGCAGACGTCTTCCCCCTTGCCCCTAGCCTCGAACCCCGCGCCTGCGGGATCACCGGACCGCCATCATTTTCACATTACCTGGGCCCCTCCGTCCTGGCTCTTCCAGCGAGGCCTCGATCCGCTGCAAGTATTCAAGGAGCTTGCCGGCCTGGGCACCCTATCGAATGTCACTGTGAACAGCTCCCGGTTGCCCGATCTTGT
>Ga0315286_10000274_pt1 | contig 41427 bp, 32 predicted proteins | sample YL17G10_0_MG_FD_205038 | JGI IMG/M metagenome (GOLD analysis project Ga0315286, IMG submission 205038) | Sediment microbial communities from Yellowstone Lake, YNP, Wyoming, USA - YL17G10_0 | ecosystem: Environmental > Aquatic > Freshwater > Lake > Sediment | place: USA: Wyoming | collected...
ACCTTGCTCCGTCGTATATCCTCTGTAGTCGAGGCAGGGAAAAGGCGGGAACCATGAAGGGTGCATGAAGACCGGATGAGCCCTCGCCCACGGTGGCAAGGGGGCTCGATCAGTGGACGATAGGGGCGCTTCGGAACGTCTGGAGCGCCCCTGCTTCATTTCTGTGGAGGTGCACCAACCGAAGGCGGGCACGGTCCGGTTGTGTACGGAACAGACGAAACGTGCCTCCGGGATTCACGATCGAATGGATGGCTCCAATAGGCCATGTGCAGAAGCAAAGCGGGGCGTTGTCTGGTGGACGAACGCCCCGCTTTCGTGTCCTCGTGCGCCCCGTGCTGCGGCGCGGTTGCCGTCTCGGACTACTTCACCGGGTGGCCGTACCCGATGTCGTCGAAGTACAGCATGCCGGCGGCGCCCGCCTTCGGGCTGGATTTGTCCCCAACGCCGAGCGTGATCTTCTTCACGGCCGTCAGGCTGACGCCCGTCAGGTCGCTCAGCGGAATCCGCCATTCGGTCCAGCCCACCATGGCGCTGGCCGACGGATTCGGGTTGACCACGGTCTTGGTCTTGCCGGCCTTGTCTTCGACCGTCAGGTACAACGGCGCCGGACCGTTACTCGGCATCGTCGCACCGATGGCCACGGCCTGCCATTGCCCGGTGATCGTGCCCGCGGCGGAGACGTTCGAGATCTCCGCGACGGTGGTCAGCGTCGCGTCGTGGCTGGTCACCGCCAGACCGATGTAGACGGTGGCTGCCATCGTAACGGTCGTGTCCGTGCCCTGCTGAGTCCAGGTCTTGCCATCCGCCGAGCGCTCCGCTTTGAAGACGTTGCCGGTGCGGGTGATCCGGACCCAGTACGGAGCCACCAGGCCGGCGGTTTGGCTGTTGGCCGACGCGCCGCTGGCGGTGCTGCGCCACTGGAACGACACGCCACTGGCCGGGGTCACCGCGATGTACGCGTTCTTGGAGCCGGTGTCCAGCGTCTCGCGGATCATGGGACCCGCCTTCGCCCAGACGTTGGTGTTGCCAATACTGTCGACTCTCATGGTGATCGAGCCGTTGCCGTTGAGCTGTTTGTAGACAAAGCGGAACTGATCGGCAGCGCCCCAGATGTCGGTGCCGCCGGCGCTCACGGTGAAGGCGTTGTTGCCGTTGTCCATAAAGCCCGCGGCCCGGCCTTGGAAGTACAGCGACAGGGTGTCGGCGCCGTTGGCCGTCCAGTTCTGCACGGGCGAGAACTCCCGCGACGCTTCGCTGAACAAGAACTTCGGACCGGCGTTGTTGTAGGCCATGGGCAGGGATTGCTTGCCGCCATGAACAATCACTCGCTCGGCAAACGGAGCCGGGTCGTTGCCCACGACAGAACCGGATCCGTCGCCCTTGGGATCGAAGTTGTCGATCCAGGCATCGTAGATGCGATTGTCCGTATCGTTGTAGCTCTCGAAATCATCCACGACCGCGAATTCCTGCGTCGTGAAGCTCCAGACGTTGCCCGAATAGGTGACGGTGCTGACCTCATCGACCTTCCAGTAGTAGGTCGTGCCGAAGTTCAGACCGCTGGGGACATAGCTGTGCTCGGTCACCGTCTTGGCGGGAGCGGTTCCACCGGCCACGGCGGCCTGATCGGTGCCAAAGAACACCTTATGCGAGCTGGCCTCGCGACCCGGTCGCCAATTCAGGCTTGTCTCCACGCTGACGCCCGTCGCGGCGGTGGCCGGCTGCGGCGCAAAGGCCTGTACCGGGATGGAGGAGAACCGGACCTCGCTCAGGCCGGTGACGTTCAGGCCGCCCCAGGTGCTGTTGATCGTCAGCTTGACGTACTTGGCCGTGACTCCGCCGAGACTGACGGTGGTGTTGGCGGCGTAGCTGGCCATGCCGGCCCCGCGGGCGAACTCGGGCACATTGTCCAAGGCTTTCCACGTCGTGCCGTCGGTGGAGTACTCGATCGTGACCTTCTTGGCGCTGAAGCCAATGTAGCTCTCGACCGGCCCGTTGGAGTTCCACACCTTCAGGTCAAACAGCTTGTAGGCCTTGTCAAACTGATACTGAATCCAGGCCGGCAGCGGCCCCGTGAGGCTGCTGAGCCACATCGTGGTCCCATCGGTTCCGTGCAGGTCCTTGTCGAGGCCGGAGCCGTCGATGGTTTTCTCCGGGCCCATGTTCATCTGCGCGCTGGAGGCCGTGGCGGCCACCGGCTTGACGGGGTAGCCGTAAGGTTCGGTGGTGAAGGACCAGACCTCACCCTTGAAGATCGTCTTGTCGGGGGCCGCATTCACTTCATCGACCCGCCAGTAGTAGGTCTGCCCGTAAGCGAGCAGGCCGGCCGGATCGAACGTGGTGGCCGTCTGGCCCTGGCTCACCAGCACGCCCTTCGCATTCGTCCGCGAGGCGGTGTTGACATCGGCGAAAGCCGTCCCGAAATAGACATCATGGCTCGCGGCAAACTGACCCGGGGTCCAGGAGAGGATCGCGTCAACCGGCACGTCAACGGCACCGTTTGCTGGACTCGGACCCCGACTGAGTTCCTTCGCAAGGGCAGGTTCGGACGAGAGAATCAAATACCCAAATCCCAGGCTCTGGTCATGAGCTTCCCGGCCCGTCCAGGTCATCTGGATTTCCCGGTCCGTGGCGTCCGTATCGTCAATCACGGGATGGAAACCGATCGTATTGCCTACCGTCCACTTCAAGTTCTTGATCTGTCCGTACTCGATCGCGGCCTCGCAAACGTAGCCATCGGCAGTCCTCGTGGACGCTACCTGCATGTAATTTGGCAGGGTCTGACCAGCGCTATCCATGTTGCACCAGTTCCAGTACTGGTTATTGGCATTAAAACCGTACTGGTAATGCTCCGCATGGGGCGCCACGGCATTGGTCGTGCCGAAAAACACTTCGATGGCGTCCGCATTCCAGATGTCGCCGTTGGTTTTGTTCATGGACAACCTGTCGTCCTTCACCACCACGGCGAGGTAGATCTTCTTGTCGTCCCATTGTAGATAGAATTTTCCACTGCAGTCCGCAGGGCCGGTCCAACTCGGCTGCCCGGTATACATTTGCGCTGCGGCATCCAGAACGGCGGGGGTCATCGCTTCCAGATTCCAGTCGCTCAGGTCTCCGTCGATGGCCTCCGGAGTACCCTTGAGACACGTTATCACCAGTGGTGCTCCCGTCGTTGGGTGTACGGCAGGGGGGGCTGCCATCGCCAAACTCCAGCCCAGCAAAGTGAAAATCCCCACGAAAAGCCATTTCTTGGTTAACATTGTTGGTCCTCCTTTCGATTGAGCCTACGGAATTGCGTTGTTGCGGCGTTCACCGGGACCCACTCAGTACGGCCCCAGGGGGCGAGATACGTGCAGGGTCACCTCCTTTCCGAAAAGACGATGTGCAGAGCCATAATGGAACAGACGCAGACGCGAGCTAATTGTGGATTCAGCCCATCTGCCCTTGAAGCACGTGCATGACAGGACACATTGCATAGCGGCCTCCAAATCCGATTCGCTGCACGGTCGCTCGCTCCAAACCGTCGCGGCCGCACCAAGAACCCACACATCCATCCCTTCTTTATACCAAGCCCGCTCGCTGGACACAACATGTTTTCGGTCGAATCCGCAGCCGTGACCGCCAAACTGCGCACAATATCGGCACTCATACCCCTGTCCTTGAACTCGTGCAAGCCAGGATTCAGCCGGTCATAGCGAGGAATACGCACGAGCAGGGGTGGCACGGCTGTTGTCTATTGACAATCAGACCGGAAACAGGCAACATACGTACTATCCTCCCTGCACGGGCAGGGAACAGCTACACGTATGATGACGCGGGCCATCGCACGAGTTTGGCCGTGACCGATGACAGCGGGACCAGCAGGAATTCCCGAATCGTGCGGCCGGCCCAGCGAGGCCGCAAACCAAAACGACAGAAGAAACAGGTGTGGTGTCCCGAATGGCGGTCCGTTAGGCGGACCGCCACATACAAAAACGCAGTGTTTGGCGTGAAAATGCGGATCAGGACGGCAGGAATGACCTTAACGAACCGCCGTTCTATGGTGTCTCCGGAATTTCCGCATCTGGGAACTCTGGAGCAATGGATAGTGCTTTGAAAGACGAACTGATCACGTAGTCTATGGAGCACCATGCAATGCTAAGAGACTTGATTTGCCTGGTCTTGCTTGCCGGATCGCTGACTCTGGCCGGTTGTGCCGTAGAGACTGTTGTTCAGAATGAAAAGGGCAGAACGGTCGAGTCCAATGATCGTCTTGGGGAGATGGTGACCATTCCTGCCGGCAGTTTCTTGATGGGCAATAATGGTCACGAGGGATTTGGAGGCCCTGAGGAATTCCCTCAGCACTCCGTCCACCTTCCAACCTACCAGATAGGCAAATATGAAGTGACACGTGGTCAATACCGCAGATTCATGGAGGCCGGTGGCTATGATGATCCCGGCTGTTGGTCGCCGGAAGGTTGGAAATGGAAAGAAAGCGACGGGATCGTCTATGCAGGCATGGGTGGAAAAGTCAGCCGTATCGTCAGGCCAAACAAGGAGAAGAAACGCAATCGACCAGAACACTGGGAAGCCAAACAAGAATGGATCGGACACGGATACAACCACCCGGTCTTCAGGCAGACGGATGACCATCCGGTTGTCGGCGTAACTTACTATGAAGCAGAAGCCTACTGCAAGTGGGCGGGCGGAAGGTTGCCGACGGAGGCAGAATGGGAGAAAGCCGCGAGATGGGATCAGAAGAATCAGCATGCCAATACCTGGCCGTGGGGCGATACCTGGGATCCGGAGAAGTGTAATAATCCCGAAGACCACAATCCCGCCGGGGGAGGATACAGAACGAACCAGAGCACTCCGGTGGGCAGCTATCCGGATGGAGCAGGCCCCTATGGGTGTATGGATATGGTAGGTAATGCTTATGAGTGGATCGCTGATTACGCCCAATCATACCCAGGCAATCCAACGCCATTCGAGCACATCGGCTATCATTTCGTCAGAGGTGGTTGCTGGGACGATGACCCCTCCAGCATTCGTTGTGCCTATCGGGGCTGGTATCTTCCCCCCAGTAGCGGCGGGGTGGGTCCAGGCGACAGTGATTACATTGGATTCCGTGTGGCCCGCTGAGGTTGGTTCAACATGTCGTTTACCGGGCGAGTGTCTTCCCCGGAATTATCTAAGAAAGCTTTCGCATGGAGCTATCGTATGTCAAGAATCAATTCACACAGCCTGAGGGTGTGCGGTATCAGCATTGCTTTGATTGGCTCGGCCTGTTTGGCCTTTGCTTCCATAAGCTTCGGGCAGGAGGCAAAACCTGCCACCGCCAAGACCTTCATAGACTATTTTCTTCCGATGCCTATTGAGGGCCCGTTGGTGTCGGACGTCTGGGGCGCTCCTGGAATCTTCCCTCGTGATCCGAAGAACGGCCTTGAAGACCCAACCATGAAACAGTGGTGCTATTGGGATGGACAGATTATCAAGGGGCCGGATGGCAAATATCACATGTTTGCCAGTCGCTGGGATCAAGCCAGGGGCCACAACGGATGGTTTGACTCGTTAGCCGTGCATGCGGTCAGCGATAAAGTCACCGGGCCGTATGCCGACAAGGGCCTTTGTTGGCCTGAGAGTCAAGGTGGGAAAGGGCACAATGTGACGGCGCTTGTCATGCCGGACGGCCGTTATGCCGTTGTCGTCAGCGAGACAAGACCTGGTGATGTTTTTGTCTCCAAGTCTCTTGATGGACCCTGGGAACTTCTCGGCTCGATCAAGGTCGATGCAAATGGGTTTGCCAAGGCAGCCATGTCACTCACATGACCTTGGCGGTCCTCGATGTTCCCAAGAACGAGGAAAGGGGAAACGATACCCACGGCAGCAAGATTGTCGTGATTCCATTTGACGGTACAGCCTTGGATCGCGATCTGCAGAACGCTGCTAATGCAGCGCAGTCGGCTACTTCACCCGCGCAGCCCAAATGAAGCGGCGGCAATAGGAACGCAGCTTGCTCTGTCTCGATCGAGGAAGACGAATTCCAGGAATTTCGGGGGAATTCCGCCGCTGGACAGGCACACCCCGGCCTACTTCAGCTCGGTCAGGTAGATATTTCGGAAGCGGTGCTGGCCGCCCCCGGGGACCTCGGCTTGCAGCGCGATGTATCCCTCGGTAGGCTCGCCCAGGCCGTCCGCTTCCCAGGCCGGGGTGCCGTTGATCTGGAGGGCGGCTTTCGTACCGCGCACGGTAAGCTTGAACCGGTTCCACTGGCCGGCCTGGATCAATCCCTGGCTGTGGGCCTCCGGCAGGTCACTGATGTTGCCCTCCATGCCCTGCATCAGATTGGCCTGGTAACGGACGGGCCACGGTTTGCCCTGCGGCACAGAGTCGTAGCGGAAATAGACGCCGCTGTCCCATTTGTTGTCCCGCAGCGCCTTCCACTCGAACTCCAGGACGAAATCGCCATATTTCTTCTCGGTCTGGACCAGGCCGTTGCCCGCGGCGATGAGGATGTCACCGCTATCCACGGTCGCCTCGCATTTGAGGACCGTCCAGCCCTTGAGGGTCTTGCCATCGAACAACGCCACACGAGCACTCTTGCCTTGTGCCCCGGCCTTCTTGGACTTGCAGGCGGTACAACAGGAGGTGGTGGAGAGTGCCAATACCATCACGAGGGTGCAAAACACATGCAATGTCTTCATAGAACCTCTCACAATGACCTTGAACGTAAAATCATTCCAGCCCGCATCGCCGCTGAGGGCAATGGGCTGTGTGTCAGGGTAGTCCCTCCGCGCCGCCAAGTCAATAGTGGATTCATTCACCACAGAGGCACCGAGAGCACGGAGAAAACGGAGGAATCATTCGGCCGGACGGGCACACGGCAGCGGCGAGAGCCGGTAGGGTGTGCTCCGCACACCGCCTTCCCGCGTCGGCGAAGATCGTACAAGGAGAAGCCGGACCGCCGATTCCGCCGTCCCGGCCGACCAAGAAAACGAAAAAAAGTACAATGTCCCCTTCTTCCCCGTATAGTGGCAGTAGAAACTTGGCACTCAATCAAGACAATAAGTAAGGCGTCCCCAGAATTTCGACACTAGCCGAGAATCTCGAGTTGTCGCTTGGGGTGAGCACTGGCTACTACTCTGAAAATGTCAGCTTCGAATTGTCTTACAGCTCGGTCGATCAGTCGATCTGGCCAGGTGGTCGGGAAATCGTCATCACGGCCAATGGCCACCCACTTCCATCCCCACGGTCGTGGTCCCTTTATGGACGCTTCGGTATCGTGTACGGAAAGACGGACGGTGGGTATCCACGGTGCTCGCTGTGGCACCTGTCACCGACGCGCCTCGCGGCCTGGTTGGGGGGGCCGGGGCGATACTCCATTCAGGTGGCCATCGGCCCCGTCAATTCGAACCCAGTCGTTGTCGAGTGTCTGTCCGACGGTCGAGTCGAGATCATCGATGCTGGGGTGATCAAAGGCGTCAGGGCTTCAGCCCGCGACCGCTGATCGACATCACAAAACCCAATGGAGTCACCCCGCCTACATCCAGGTCCAGCGCGGCGTCAACAATCCCGGCCACAGCGTCCGGACCGAGCGTTGGCGGTACACGGAATGGACCTTCGGCAAGCAAGGGCAGGAACTCTACGACCACGACAACGACCCCCAAGAGTTGCACAACTTGGCGGGCGACGCGAAATACGCGGATGTGGTCGCACAGATGAAGGCCCTGCTCAAGCAAGTGCATCCAGCCCCCGTCCAAGGCGGCAAAGCCGCCCCCGGCACGAAGGACAAGTTCTGCAACTGACTGAGGGAATCACAGATGAACGCCGATGAACGCGGATTGCGGAATTCCGGCCTGTCCCTCTTGCCCGGCTGCCGCAGGGGAAGCTACGCAAGCTGCAGAGGCCAGAGAAAGTGCGGTCAAGCCACCTGTCCAGGCCGTTGACGGATGGGTATCCAACAGGTATCATTCCGGTATAGACGAAAGAATCATCGGACAGCCCAACGCTACGCACGTTATGTGGTGTTCCAGGCGAGAAAAGGGTGGCCTCATGAAGTTGGAAGAGAAGACGGCTCTGGACGAGTTGAAGCGGGTCTTGCGGGAGCGGTGCGGGGCGACTTCTGTGGTCGTTTACGGCTCCAAGGCCCGAGGAGACGATTCACCGGACTCGGACATCGACGTCATGGTCGTGCTGGAAGACTACACCCCTCAGATCGAAGCGGCCGTGGACGAAGCGGTGTATGAGATCAACCTGGCTCACGACTGTTTGATCTCGGTCGTGATCTTCGGTCGGCGGGAGCTGGAAGAAGGGCCGCTGGGGGAATCGCCGCTCTATAAGAGGATTCTGGCGGAAGGGGTGCCGGTTTGACGGGCTGGGAAAAGCAGAAGGAACTGGCGCAGTATCGGGTGCAGCCGGCCCAGGAGCAAGCGACACAGGTTCTGGATCAGGCGGATCGTTTCGTAAGAACGGTGACGGCGCACCTTGCGGCGGCCGGTAAGATGTGAAAGCCTCGCGCTACGAGGAGGTCGAAAAGCGACTGACCAAATGGACCTCAAGACAGTCCGGTTTCTCGCAAGCTATTCGGGACCGAAATAAGTGAGATGTCCGCGGAATTTCAAGAATTTCAAGAGTCCCTTTGTCCAGGAGGCCTTGATAGATTATGTCTGAGAAGACCCTATTCAATCCAAGCGTTGATCCTGAGAAGTTGCATCCCAGCTTTAGGTGTATCTGCGAGTCAGATGCCTCCGAACCGGCTCGCAGAATGCTGAATAATGTCTACCAAGACTTCAGCGATCCGGATGGCACTTTTCTTGGAGAGTTTCAGTCAGCCGGTTTCAACGCCAGATTTTTTGAGCTCTATTTGTTCGCTTATTTCTCGCGGTCTGGCTTTCTGGTAGACCGATCTCATGAAAGCCCTGACTTTCTGGCAACCAAAGATGGACTTACGGTCGCCGTAGAAGCCACAACCGTCAACCCTTCAACGTCTGGTGCATTGGCTGGATCGGAAGTCACGTTTACTGACATGGCCCCCGAAGAACGCCTGAAATATCTGCAGGAAGAATTGCCTATCCGGTTTGGCAGTCCCCTTTTCTCGAAACTCAAGAAACGTTATTGGGAACTCGATCACTGCAAAGGGTTCCCCATAGTGATTGCGATTGAGGCGTTTCACCAGAAGGACGCGCATGTTTTTGCTGATACCTCTCTGGCCAGCTACCTGTACGGGATCTGGCATTATGGCGATTTGCAGAAGTCGGGCAACCTCAGAATTAATGCCCAACCCGTTGGAAAGCACAAACTCAAGGAAAAATCAATTCCCTCTAATTTCTTTGCACAGTCGGATACAGAGAATATTAGCGCGGTGCTTTTCACGAATTGTGGTACGCATGCGAAGTTCTCTCGGATGGGTTATCTCCATGGCTACGGCTGTGACCTAATTGACATGGTGCGCACGGGTTACTTCTTCAATTCTGATCCAGATGCTATGGACCCCACATTTTTCTCATATAACCTCGACGAGCCACCTCTCGTTGAAACGTGGGGAGAGGGACTGGTAGCTTTTCATAATCCACACTGTTTGCATCCGATTCCTCATACATTTTTTGTGAGTGCTGTGCAGGGCTATGTAAAAGACGGGATGTTCATGACCGACCACACCTACGCTCCTTGGCACCCAATATCATCGACGACTATGGTTCGTCATGTAGGAGAGGCCAAGGCAAAGCTGTCCGAAGTGCTGCCGCGGCGGGGGCGTTGTGCCATCAGTTCAATCCCCAAGAAAGCATTTCAGCAGATGTGGGGATTCGCGATTAGCGAGGACAATCCGCTCATTGAGGAACGGGGCTGGTTCGCGGATGAATCTGGCAGTTTCCTTGAGGTTGTCTTCGAGGATAAGATCGATCACGATTGGAGTTGCGTGATTCTTGCACGCGATCAGCTTTTCCAGTTTCGCGTGATATTCTGTGAATCCAGCCTGTCAACCCGCTGGTCTGCGGTGGACATCCTGCACGAAAAGATGGTCAAATTATTGTCGTCGCCCAAGCGGATTTATACTGATGGGGGAAACGCGCCGGTGTCAGGTCCCTTTTCGGACAAGGTCCGCATGGGCTGAAGCCCATCCTACAGATCGTCCCGCATCCTTCATCGCCGGCCTGCGGCCCTTGACCTTCTCCTTTTGCCCTTTCGCACAGGCAAAGATGCGCTCACACAAAGGCACGAAGACACGAAGAAGACCGATACAGAAACACCACCAAAACTTCGTGGCTTCGTGTGAGAACTAAACCTCTCTTGTCTTCTCGCCCCTTCGTGTCCCTCGTGCTCTTCGTGGTTTCCCGCTTTTGCTATCTACCTTTCTCCTTTTGCCCTTTGCCCTGGCGGAGCGGCCTGCGGCCTGCGGGTCGGGTGTTGGGAGTCCCGCGTTTACGCGGGTTGGACTGGTCTTTCCCGCCTGAAGGCGGTACTCCGAACGTTCGCCCCTCGCCCCCGGGGCCTCGTCCCCTTTCTCTTGCCGTTGGGCGTGAACCTGGGTCCGGCGTTCGGGGGGCCACTCGTTGGGGAAGTTCAGGCGGGCGAATTCGCCAAACCATGCCACCGCCAGGCGATCGTAGGCGCGGGCCGCCTCGACCTCCGCGTCGAAGTAGCCGCGTCGAGTCGTGGCGGCGGCTGCCGAGCCAGGGCAGACGCAGAGTCATTTGGCAGATCTTCATATGTCATTGCGAGGAGCGTAGTGACGAAGCAATCTCAATCCGCAACGTGGAGATTGCTTCGCTCCGCTCGCAATGACATGCGGAGAGCCGACTTTGCGTTTGCCCTGGTTGCCGAGCCCGTCCGGCTTGCCCCTGAGGGGAGAAGGTCATAGAATACCCTCGGATCGCTGGTTGCAGTCTGGATTATCTTGTGGCCGTCAGGTGGGACGATTGAGGGGGCTTGTGAAAGGGAACACCGTGAGAAGGTCAGTGGGTGTCGTGATTGTCGGCGTCGTGCTTGTGCTCGTTTGTAGCTCCGTAGGGTGGGCGGGGAACACCCCCGGGGGCGGGGGTGCCACATTGGTGGCGTTTCCGGGGGCGGAGGGGTTTGGGGCCTATTCCAAAGGCGGGCGGGGTGGACGGGTGTACCATGTGACGACGCTGGAGGACGGCGGGACGGCCCGTAGCGACGCTGCGCCTCGGGGCAGCTTGCGCGAGGCGGTGGAGGCCCAGGGGCCGCGAATCGTGGTGTTCGATATCTCCGGCACGATTAAGCTGGCGAAGAGCCTTGATATCACGAACCCCTTTATCACGATTGCCGGACAGACTGCACCAGGCGACGGGATTTGCCTTCGCGATGCGGCGCTGGGGGTTTATGCGGACCATGTGGTCATCCGCTATCTGCGGCAGCGGTTGGGGGATCAGGGCAGGGCTGGCGATGCCATCGGCATCGGCAAGGGGCAGCACATCATCGTCGATCATTGCTCGGCCAGTTGGAGCTTGGACGAAGTGCTTTCCTGCTCGACGGGCGAGCCGAGCCTGGGCGACGTGACCGTGCAGTGGTGCTTCATCACGGAGGCGCTGAACCCGAAGAACCACAGCTACGGGTCGCTGATCCGGGGCTGCCATGGGGCCCGCTACACCTACCACCACAACCTGTACGCGCACAATCGCGGGCGGAATCCCCGGCCCGGCAACTACGACGACCGCAACCCGCACGAGGCGGACCCGGACGGCCTGCTGCTGGATTTCCGCAACAACGTGATCTACAACTGGAGCGGCTCCTATGCCGGCTACAACGCCGACAAGGAGAGCGTCACGCGGCTCAATTACGTGGGCAATTACCTTGTGCCGGGGCCCAATTCGGCAGCGACGGGCAAGGGTTATCGGGAAGGGTCGGTCTACAATCGGGGCTACTTCGCGGGCAACTGCTACAATCACGATCTCCCGGGCGACCCCTGGAGTCTCGTGATCTTCGACAGCTTCTGGACCGCCGAACAGATCGCGGCCGACAAGCAATCGCAGCCGTTCGAGACCGGCCCGATGCCAACCCCGACGCGCAGCGGCGCTGCGGGGCAGGATGCGAAGGACGCCTATCGGGACGTTTTGCGCCACGGCGGCGCGACCCTGCCGCGGCGCGACGCCGTGGACCGGCGGATCGTGGAGGAAGTCACGAGCGGCAAGGGGCACATTCTCAACAGCCAGACCGAAGTGGGCGGCTGGCCCGACCTACAGACGGCCCCGGCGCCGCGCGATAGTGACGGCGACGGTATGCCCGACGAGTGGGAGCGGCAGCGCGGACTGAACCCGAATGATGCCGCCGATGGTGCCCAGGACAGGAATGCAGACGGGTACACGAATGTGGAGGAGTACCTGAACGATCCTGTAAAAGGAGCGTTGGGACTTTGAACGGTGAAGTGTGATTTCTGATTTACGAATCAACCATCAAACTTCAAACTTCCCCGAGGTCTTTGATGATTTTCTCGACGACGGTGTCGAGACGCTCGGCGACGCTGTATCTGCCTTCCCCCAGTTGCTGCCGGACCTTGAGGACTTTCTCCTTGCGGATCTCCAGCCCCGGATTCCGAGGGACGGCGATATCTTCTGTCCTGCGTCCTCTGTCTTGCGGTTTCTTGGCACAGCACGTTTGGTTCATTGTCGATTCCCACCCCAATCAGATTCTACAGCAAGACTTACGAGCGAGACCACTTCCCGGCGGGGCCAATCTCAATTCGTTGCCTATGCTCTGGCCCGATGCCACTGTGCCCCCGGTCGTCCTGCGCGGAGAATCACCCGCCGGGACAAGTGGCCCCGCAAAAATCATCTCACGCTGCCCATGCGCAAAGCTTTCTTTGACATCGACTGCCCGGTGCACTCTTCCCAGGCGCACGCATACCAGATGAACACCGCCCCATCGTCCGAGAGCCTGTCCACCTCGACCATCGCGGCACCACACTCCGGGCAACGCGGCTGCACGACCGCCACGATGTTCTCCCCTGCAAACACGCCTCCATTCGCCAGTCGCATATTCAAGATCTCCTTTCCCAAACCCCATCATGGCCCGGTGACACCTGCCCAGGCCCACATCGCGACGATGCCTTTTATGGTATACGCGGGATAGACGGCCCTCGTTCGTCGCGGGACGCGTACAAAGTGCTCAGATTTGGCCCAAGTCCCGCGGTGGGGAGGAGTTTGCAGGGATTTCGGAGGCCAGATCGCCGTTTCCGGGGCGTCCGGCCGTATCCCCGCGCCGCCACACTCTGGACGAGGCATAGCCGAGCCGGTTTTTCTGCGACAGAGGCTCTTACTCTTTATGCCACAGGGACTTATGCTCGCAAGAAGGATTACTTTTGTTGTTGACTACGCCACAGTTGTAGTTTATGATATATCCAACCTTGCATTACGTTGCGCCTCGGCTACTGACGCGTGCCTGGTAGCCGGCAATCAGAAAGGAGAAACTCATGACGAAACCAGACGGCAACAAACGGAACAATTGCCGGAACAATCTGCGGGTCTGCACGCGCCAGGAGAACAGTCATAACCGCGCCAAGCGTATCGGCAGCTCGTCCCGATTCAAGGGCGTCCGCCACGATAAGGACTGCGACAAGTGGCGTGCAGGAATCTGGTTCCATGGCCAAAATCTCGGGCTCGGTACGTTCGACGACGAGGTCGAGGCCGCCCGCGCCTACGACCGCCTGGCGGTCGAGATCTTCGGTGAGTTCGCCCATCTCAACTTCCCGGAGGACTGGTCGCCGGAGAAGAGGCGAGAGGCCTATGCCAAGAACGAAACGGTACACGAACTGCTCAAGGCGAAAGCGGAACGAGCGAAGAGACGAAAGGCCAAAAGTAAAGGGGCAAAAGGTAAGACGAGGAACAAATAGGCCACCGCAGAAGGCTGGGGACAATAGCAAGCCCAGAGAGCGCATAAGGGGGACAAGCGGCGCGACAGCGGCAGGGTGGTCGGGTTCCCAAACGCAGAGAATCGCGTTTGGGGTCCCGCTCCGCCCACTGCTCTTGTGACCGGGGAGAATTCAATCGCGAAATACGCGAACCATGCGAAGGCGAGCCAGGTCGAAGGAGAAATCGCTTTTACCGCATCGTGGATTGCCTGTTTTCAATGCGACCCGGCGCCAGTCAAGGGCACAAGCCGCCAAAACCCGCGCAATGCGTACTTGTCACGATCCTTCCGAGATGGAGACAGCGGAAGAAACCATCTGCTCTATGGTCGGTGGGGCGATACTCGCAGATATGCCCGCTTCGGTGGGTGGGTGTGGAATGCCGCCGAGGAAGTCCCGTACTTCCTGCATATCCCGGATGGCGTGTTGCAGCAAGTCGGCCAGCTCTTCTTCCACAAGGCGTTGTTGAGATTCCCTCGCCTCCGAGAACCTGCGAACCGCCCGCATGATATCGGTCTGGGTGATGACGCCGCAGATCGCTTTGCCGTCCGTGACGAGCAACCGGTGGAGATGCATGGTCTCCATCTTCTTGATGGCGTCGAGAATGGAACAACTGGGTGGAACCGTCACGACGGGGAGAGACATGACGTCCACCACGCGGGTTTGCGCCGGGTCCTTTTGGAGAGCGACGATTCGCTTGAGAAGGTCCTTCTCCGTGAGGATGCCCGCGATTTCCTCCTCGTGCACAACGATCAGGCACGCGACGTTGGAACAGGACATCATGCGAGCCGCCTCCATAGCCGTCGCATCGATGTGCACGGTGGCGACTTGCGTCGTCATGATGTCAGAGACGCAGCCGAGCGAATCGAGCGAGATCAACGCTCGTGTGACGTCCGTTTGGGTCACGATGCCTGCGAGTCTTCCGTTTTCGACTACCGGCAGCCGCCGGATGCACTTGACCTCCATGATCCGGTCGGCCTCAAGGATGGACATATCAGCCGAGATCGTGTCCACGGGACGGGACATTCGCTCCGACACCGCAAGCCGATGAAGCTCGGTGCCTCCCCGCGCAACCGCGTTGAGCATGTCCTTCTCGGTGAGAATGCCGACCACCCGTCCATTGCAGGTGACGACGACGCAAGAGATACTCTGCTCCGACATCTTTTGGGCGACCGACAAGATGGTGTCGTCCGGTGTGGCTGTGACCACGTCTTTGCTCATGATCTCGCCCACACGAAGTGCGTTTCGGCACAGACTTCGCGAGTGATCGCGTGCCCAGGCCGGTCTGCTGATCTTCGGGCCGTTGACATCCATTCTCAGTTCCATGGGGTATACCTCCACGATCCTGTCCCGCTCTTTGTCAGGCATTTCTGGCATCCGGACTCCTGCCGTCCCACTCAGGAGATAGCTGTTGCTGTTTTCGGTATGGGGGCGGGGGAACTTTGGCGGAAAACATGTGCCGATTCGATTTGACCCACAAAATACGTACTTGTACGGATGCTATGTTGAGCCTGCTGCCGGGCGGAGTTGGCTCGAATGAGTAGTTCGCTGATGCTGTCGTCCCATAAAACCGGTGGTCGCCCGGCGACACCCGATGCACCGAGCGGCCAAACGCACGCTTGGGGACGCGATCAGTTTACAGTTCACAGGCAGAAAGGCCATCCTGCAATCATAGGTGACATGCCTCATGATAGAGGAGCATGATTATCGAGAGCCGATGATTGCTCAGCCGCAGATGAAGTGCTTGCAGTAGATCTCCGGGGGCAGTTGGCTGTCCTCGGAAGCAAAATTCGCCTCCTGTATGGGTGCTGTCGAGTTACCCGCGACAACGAAGGCACAGCCCCCCAGGGCGGTACTGTCGCTGAAACGAGCCTGGGTGCCTCATGACAAAGAAAGAGGTCCGGGGAAACCTCTGGAGTAAACCCGGACCCACGCAGATGCGTATCGTCTCCCCAGCATATCGGCAACCGGGCTGATTCTGCTTGCAATAATACTGCCCGCAAATGGGAAAAGGACACCAAAATACGTATTTAGCACGATGGTAACAGATGGATTCTGTACTCATAAGTGCGGTCAGTAAGCCGTGACCGAACACAGGAGCAGGACTTCTATCCGCATAAGAAGCATGTGGGCAGCCCTGTTGTTGGCGCAGCCTGTTTCTCAGGTCCTGCCTTTGGAACGACCACAATGAGATCGTGAAGTGCCATTTGTCGAACCCGGATTGTCTTTGTATACTGTAATCAACGAAGGCCCCCCCTTGGGAGTCCGGATAAGCGTCATATCCAATAACCTCGCATTTGTGGAAGGAAGTGCTATGTTTGGGGCCAGCACTACCACGGGCGTGGCGAAGACATTTTGCCCGCCAGTCGGACACCACAGTTCACATCTCTCATCTGATGCCGATCCCGCCCAAGGGGAATCCATCGATTCCGGTGAAGGTGGTGCATTGGCATCTGCCAGGAAGGCGGTAAGCAGAGCCCTCCAGAGCTCTGGATTCCTCGACATTGCCGCACCATTTGACGTGAGCTTGGCAGCGCATCTCCAGTACCATCCTGCCGAAACGGAGGCGGGGGATCTTAGTCCCGGTGTGCTGAACGAGCTGATGTCCTTGTTGAAGACCAGCATCGCAGCCAATCCGGAACAGGGGCTGGAGATGCAGACCCGTGTCCGCCCGGAACGGGCCGTCAGACTGCTCGCGTAAGTGCAGTATGTAATTGATGCGGTCTCCCTTGTTGCGAGTCCGGCAAGACAGGGGAGAATGGGCCGCGTGCGACTACATCTACAGCGAACCGGTCTGTACGTGTCATTCTGAACGGAGTAGAGTACACGGGCGACGAATGCAGCCGACGCCTGCCATCGCGCTCGGCCCATCGCTCCAAGAACCATTAGGTATTAGTACCTATTGTGGACCTGAATCCATCTGTGCATAGGCATCTGTGCATCTGGGGGCGCCACACTCAATTCAAGACGAAATAAGCAAGGGGTCCCCGGAATAAGTAAGCTGTCCCGAATGGCGGTCCGTTAAGCTTCGCAGCCCCGTTCTTTCACGTTTTTTGCAGATTGGCTGCCCAAGTGGCCGAAGTTGCTCATAAGCAGCGTGTCTCTCTGGTTTTCGCGATAAGAGCAAGAGCTGACGGTTTGCACGGATGCGACCATCGCCACGGATGTCTTTTTGCCCAGAAATCCCTTAACGGACCGCCATTCTAAGCTGTCCCCAGAATTCCCCCAGAATTCCCAGAGAGCGCATAAGGGGGCCAAGCGGCGCGACAGCGGCAGGGTGGTCGGGTTCCCAAACGCGAAAGATCGCGTTTGGGGTCCCGGCTTCGCTCACCGCCTTGCTTATGTCCATCGAGACACGTCCAAAGTGGCCGTGCTGGGGAAGTTTATCGCTTTACGGCCTCCAGCATAGTACGGGGATACCTGCGTCGGGATCACCTGTCGCGTGCGCCCTCTTTATCCCTTGCCTCAAGCGGAAACTTCAGCCATAATATCATAGTAGACTTGAAGATGAGCCGGTTCAAGAGGTGACGCCGTGAAGAAGACATTCGATGCCATGGCCTTTATGCGAAAGCGCCGCGAGGGACTTTCCCGCGCCTATACCGGTCCTACCGCAGAGCAGATTGAGGAGAGAATATAGGAGTCGTTCAAGGACGATCCCTTGTGAGAGAACCTCCACAAGGGGAAGCTACCGCAAAAAGGACCTGACACATGCAGTTCCCCCTAGCTGGGAAATGGCGAGCAACGATATGGATATTGAGTCCGAACGCGAAAGGTTGTCTCAATCCAGATTGCTATTGCGCTTCAGGAGCCAGATACGGCTCACCGAGATGGTGACGGTTTATTGGTCGGAGAGCGACAACCAGCACAACTACGCCATCTACTGTCCATTGATTCCAACGAGCAGGATTGAGGAGAGCTTCGCTAACCCAACTTGGGACGCGACATATGGGAGTGGGTCGCCGGGGACTGTCCAGTATTACACCGAGGGTGAGGAGAAGGTCCAATACCTTCGTTTCGGCAACGATGATGGTATCGAACCCCTTGTCATCGGGCGCTATTTCAACGGCATTCGCCCAGGCTACGCGGAATTGAGCGAGGAGTTTCGGCTCTTTCATAACCTATATCACGACCGCAAGGAGGATCATTACATTAAGATCGACGACGACGGTAATGAACATCTTGTCGCAATTGTTGAGGCGAATCGCATCCAGGTTCGCCTTAAGGAGATTCGCCAGTTCCTTGCGATAAAGGAAATGCACTTGGCAATTCAGTTTGACTGCCGCGAATACTCCGGCTGGCAGTTGAACGAATTGGGCCTCACAACAGGTGGAAATGACTCGCGAGATGACTTGCTCTGCTGGAGCCTCTACTACGGGGGCCTCGATGGCATTGGAAGCAACCGAGCCTTCAGCCGTTTGCTTGGCAAGAGACTGATCGCACCTTTGCCCAGGGAAAAGAGCGGATTTTGGGCGTTTGCGTGTGAAGAGCCGAAGAAACACGAGGATTTCATCATCGGGATCGATGAACATGGTGATGAAATCACCCACACTTCGGACCCTTTGCATTTGGCCGACCACTTCGGAGGAAATCCCGGTGCTCCGCACTACCTGACGCCCGTCCACTTTCGCAAGCAGGTGCTTGACAAGTACTACCAAGAACCAATGAAGTACTCAGTGGAGGATAATATCCTGCGTTGTGCAAGTCTGTGGCTTATGGCCATCGATAATCATCACGAAGACCAAGTATGTGCCTGGTTAGGCGATTTGGGGCGCGATCTGCCCTACCAGGAGCAACTCCATTGGCGGAGCTACAACATCCCACCAACGGGGTCGATGAGCGAAACGTTCATTCGTCGCCAGTTACTCTGTCAATGTACCGCTTCAAACCGGCCCGAGCATGAATTCTCGCGTCTCTACGAGAGACTGTCTACTGCATGCGATGAGTCCATCGGATGGCGGCTTCTATTGCCGCTCACAGACGAAGATCTTCATTGCCTCCAAGTTATCCGCGTGCCATCAAGCGACGAGCAGAAGGACTTTGATGATCTCGTACTCGCCTTGACGAAGATCCTGGTCGATTCGCTGAACGAGGAGAAATTGAAGGAGTTGCTTCCAAAGGAGGGACGCGACAGCATCAAGGGTAGCATATCGCGTCTCGAGAAGGTGTGCGAAACACGTGCGGTAAAGGGCCATGAGGACCATATCAGATTCCTCCGGCGTCTTCAAAGTCTGCGTTCCGAAGGGACCGCGCATCGGAAGGGGAGCAATTATCGTAGGACCACGAAAGAGTTGGGAATCGATAGTCTATCGTTGAGGACTGTCTTTCAGGATCTACTCGTGAAGGCCGTAGACCTCCTCCAATTCCTCGAGGCGGTTGCGCGCAGTGGTGCTCTGAAGAGAGACACAAGTCCAGCCGGGCAGTAAAACCGGGGAACATCTTCTTCTGAGCCTGCATTGACGACGCCGGTATGCTGCTCATACCAGGATCAGGAGGCCCAGGAGAGGGGGTAGAAGCGACAAGTGACATGTGACAGGTGACAAGTCGGATTATGGGTCTCTTGCTTGTCGCTTGCACCTTGTCACTTTCCGCCTTTGCGGCCGGTGTGGGCGCATTCGCGGAGGTAGAGCTCGATCCCGTCCACGCCCAGACGCAAGGTGACCTGCTTCTTGAGCCGCTGGGTGTAAGGATTCTTCCGGCGTTTCAAGGTGTCCTCGGAATTCAAGCGAAGCGAGGGCCACCACATTCTCATCCACAACATTTGACAATACCTCCCACTGCAATGGTAGGATGTGCGCAATGAAACATCGGCAGTGGTTACAGGATTGCGCACGGCGCGATGGCGGGCAAGCTTTTGCCGAAGCCGTCGCGCGCCATCCGGCGCTCGTATATGCCGGCGCGCTGCGCCGGAAGGGCAATCCCCACCTCGCCGAGGAAATCGCGGAGTGTTCACCATCCTTGCCCGCAGGCAGTTGCTCCGGGACAGGTCCCGCCGCCAATGAACCAGGTCAGAATCAAGGAGACCGCTATGGAAGAAACACGGAACTCAAGACCGACCCCTGCCGATCCCGGCAGGCAAATCCATTCCAATACGAGCGCAAATCTATCTCTCATCACTCGGCGCACGTTCACCCGCCGGACGGCACTCGCCGGCACTGCCATCGCAGTCGGCGGATCGCTGATGGGCGTCGCCTCGGCGGAGGAGCACAAACGCGTCCGCGTCGGCGTCATCGGCTGTGGCAGCGTGTCAGGCACGTATCTGCCGAGCCTGACCCGATGCCCTTACGCGGAAGTCGTCAGCCTGTGTGACATCCGCCCGGAGCGTGCGGAGCAGCGCGGCGCGCAGTTCAAGATCGCGAACCGCTATCCGAACCTCGAGGCCCAGCTTGCCGGCGTGCCGTTCGATTTCCTCATCAACCTCACCGACATGCAGCAGCACGAGGCAATCAACCGCCGCGCGCTGGAAGCGGGCAAGCACGTCTGGAGTGAGAAACCCATCGCCAATTCGCTCGCCGCCGGTCAGGAACTGCTCGCGATGGCTCTGCGAAAGAAGCATCGGCTGTGGGGCGCGCCGATCACGGTCCAAAGCCCGCAGTTCGCCTTCCTCGCCCGGACCGTCGCGAGCGGCGGGCTCGGGCGCGTGGCCGCGGCGCACGCGGATTACGGGCACGAGGGGCCGGGTTGGTCGTCCTTCTTCTACGAGAAACTCGGCGGCAGCCTGCCCGATCTCGGCGTCTATAATCTCACCACCCTGACCGGCGTGCTCGGCCCGGCGAAGGCGGTGACTGCGATGCTTTCGATCGTCAATCCCGAGCGTACGATCGAGGGGAAAGGCAAAATCAAAGTCACCGAGGAAGACAATGCGATGGTGCTGCTGGACCACGGCCACGGTGTGATCTCGCACGTCCAATCCGGCTTCAACTATTTCAATCCGCATGGTCACGTGGGCAGCAAAGAGAGCCGGCACACGGTCAGCATCATCGGCTCCCGTGGGTATCTCGGACTCGTTGGCTACGATTGGGAACCCCTTGGCGTCGATTATTCCTCCTATGAAAAGCCTGAGACCGCTCGTGAAGTCACGGACGCGAAAGGCTACGTCTGGCAGGGCGGCGCCGCCCTCGCCGCGGAATGCCTGGCCACGGGCCGCGAGACGTTGCTCGCCACCCCCGAGCACGCGCTGCACGTTCTCGAGATCATCTGCGCCGCGCGCGAAAGCTCCGCCACTGGCCGGCGCATCGCGCTTACCTCGACCTTCAAGTGGCCGGTGGTCCTGTAGCAAGGAATTCCTGGGATATCTTGACATTCCGCGGTTGCCAGCGAGGCTTGGCCCTCATCGCGAGACAACCCGCGATGCACCCGACATCTCACCGTTGACGCCCTGCTCTGGGTCACATCAACCGGCGCGGCGGGCCAGTTCTCTTGCGCATCATGCTATTGGCCCAAAGCGGCAAATGCCGGGGGTTTGGGGCAACGTCCCCAAGATCACAGCCTCGACGGGTCTGGCAAAGGCTGTCGGGTCATCCGCCGCGATTCTTTAGACGCGACTTGAATGGCGTGGATCGGGAGGATAGCATGGTTCGTTGAGTTCGGCTTCGGCGTGTTCGCATGAACAGATTGGACCCTATGCAATGAAGGAGAGAGAAATGAAAGCACAGATGAATCGTCGCAAATTCCTGGGAGGCGCTGCCGCTTCTGCGGCTGCGTTTACCATCGTTCCGAGGCACGTGCTGGGCGGGGCCGGCAATGTCGCCCCGAGTGAGAAGATCACCTTTGCCTACATCGGCTGCGGCACGCAGGGGTTGACCGAGATGGTGGGCATGCTCCCGATCTCGGAGATTCAGATCGTGGCGGTTTGCGATCCGAACAGGGATACCGAGGACTACGTCGAGTGGGGCAAGGACAGCGTGCGGAAGCAGATTGCCGCCGGGATCGGCAAGCCCGAGTGGAGGCAGGGGATCAAGGGCTGTCCCGGCGGGCGGGACGTCGGCAAGGAGGTCGTGGAGCTGTTCTATGGGGGCAAGAGCGATTCCGGCAAGTTCAAGGGCTGCGCCGCGTATGCGGATTTCCGCGAGCTGCTGGAGAAGGAAAAAGACATCGACGCGGTCAAGGTCATGACGCCGGACCATCTCCATGCGACCATTGCCATCGCGGCCATGAAGAAGGGCAAGCACGTCATGATGCACAAGCCTTTGGCGAACCGGCTGATGGAGGCCAGGCTCCTGATCGAGACCGCGCGCCGGACGAAGGTCGGCACCTATTTTCTGCCCGCCAGCGCCGGCGAACAGGTTCGCTTGGTGGCGGGCTGGATTCGGGAGGGCGCGATCGGCACGCTGCGTGAGATTCACAACTGGTCGTATCGGCCGGTGTGGCCGCAGTATGTCACGATCCCGACGGATAAGCCCCCCGTGCCGAAGGATTTTGACTGGGACCTGTGGCTGGGACCATCGCTGCCTCGGCCTTATCATCCCCACTATACGCACGCGGTCTTTCGCGGCTGGTACGAGTTTGGCGGCGGGTCGATTGCGGACATGGGGCATTACAGTCTGTGGCCGGTGTTCCGTGAGTTTGGCCTGGACAATCTGGCCGTGGTGGAGTCCACGCCGAGCCATGTCTGCACGATCGAAAACAACGTCAGCCGCAAGATTCAGAACGACTACTCCTTCCCGTTCGCCAGCACGATCCGGTTCAAGTTTGCGGCCAAGGGCGACCGGCCAGCGGTGGACCTGTTCTGGTATGACGGCAGCATGAGGCCCCCGACGCCGCCGGAGGTCGAGGAGGACAACAAGGAACTGGCGTCCGAGGGGATGATGTTCGTCGGAGATAAGGGCAAGATTCTCGGCGGCTTCCGCTGTGAGAACCCGCAGATTATCCCCGAGCGCAAGGCCCGCGAGCTGGGCAAAGCTGCGGCGGCCCCGCAGGCGCAGGAACGCGGGCGGGGAGGGCGCGGCGGCCGCGACGCCGTGTGGGTCAAGACCTTCAAAGGCGGCGCGCCGACCTACGGCGATTTCACGCTCGGCGGGCCGATCTCCGAGGCCTTCAACCTGGGCGCGATCTCGCTTCGGCTCGGCGGCAAGCGGCTGGTTTGGGACTCCGCGAGCGGGAAGATCACGAACCTGCCGTCGGCGAACAAGTACCTGACGCGCGAATATCGCAAAGGCTGGGAACTGACCGCCTAAGAGCGTCTAATACTATGACATTATGGGGGAAAGCTGCTGCCCTATGTCCTTCCCGCGAAGGCGGGAATCCAACTGCGCCGCGGCTTTCCTGGACCCCTGCCTTCGCAGGGGTGACAAGAGGGGATGCCGCATGGCGTTCATTGTGCCAAAGGCTCTAAGGGAGACCTTTATGAATTTGAGCAATCGTCGTGCTTTCTTGCGGGGATCGTTGGGTGCAACGGCAGGCGTGGCAGCCTCCGTTCTGAGCGGCGGGTCCGCGTCGGCGCAGTCCGGCGCCAAGACCGCCGGCCGGACGCCGATGAGGCTGTCCGTCCTCTCGTATTCTTTTCGCGGGCTGTTGGCGGAAGGCAAGATGGACGTCTTCGGCTATCTGGAAACGTGCAAATACCGGTACAACCTCAGTGCGGCCGACATCTGGAACGGCTTTCTGACCAGCATGGAGGAGGGCTATCTGAAGAAGGTCCGGGACGCCCTCGATGAACGGGAGATGGTGCTCGCCGATCTGTGTGCCGACAACGTCCACATTTGGGAGGACGACCCCGCCGTCCGCAAGAAGAACTATGAGAACGCCCTGGCCAACCTCAAGGCCGCCGAAATCCTCGGAGCGCGGTTCATGCGGGCGGACGCCGGCGGGCGGAACCCGACCTGGACCAGTGAGCAGTTTGATCACATCGTCTCGCGTTACAAGGAATACGCCCAATGGGCGCACGACCACGGCTTCAAGGTCGGCGCGGAGAACCATTGGGGCGCCGAGGGCGTCTGGTCCAACCTGCAGAAGCTCTACCGAGCGGTGGACCACCCGGGCTTCGGGATTTCCTGTCACATTGGCGGCTGGCAGGGCACGGACGCGGAGAAGGACGAGGCGGACCGGCTGGTCGCCCCGTGGGTTTGTCACACGCACATCCCCTGGAACATCACGGAAGGACCGCTGGAAGAGAAGATGAAAAACCTGCGCGACGCCGGCTATCAAGGCTGGTACAGCGTGGAGCACCATACGGGCAAGGACGAGTACACCGAGGTGGACATCCAATTGACGCGGGTGCGGGCCGTGCTCGAAGCCTGGCGGACCGGCAGCGCCGGAGCCCTAAGAGAGATCCCGCGTTCGCGCCGTCCGGCCGGTGCGGCGAAACCGTAGAGACACAAAGCTCCGCGTAATGACATGAGTGCCGGGTGGCGGCGTCAAGGCCGAAGGCCTTGGCGATGGTCCTGCGCACCGCAAAGCCGCCATCGCCAAGCTGCGCTTGACGATGCCACCCGAATCCACAAGAGCCTTTGGCGGCAATGGGCATGATATCAGGAGACACATGATGATGAGGGCTGTAGTAGTGACGCCGTGGCTGGTAGTCCTGGCGGCGGCAGGCCTCTTGGCCGGCGCCAGATTGGACTCGTTCCCCGGCATCCCCAGTTTGCACAAGCAGGGTGCGACCACGCAATTGCTGGTGGAGGGCAAACCCTTTGTCATCCTCGGGGGCGAGCTGCATAACTCGAGCGCTTCGAGCCTCGCCTACATGGAGCCGATCTGGCCGAAGATGGTCGCGCTGAACCTGAACACCGTGCTCGCCGTCGTGTCCTGGGAGCTGTTGGAGCCTGAGGAAGGCCGATTCGACTTTGCCCTGGTGGACGGGTTACTGGACGGGGCCCGCAAGCACAATCTGCGGCTGGTCCTCCTGTGGTTCGGGAGCTGGAAAAACGGGGTGTCCAGCTACATCCCCGGCTGGGTGAAGCGGGACGCGTCCCGGTTCCCGCGGATGCAGCCGCGACCGGGCGAGAATGCAGAGGTCCTGACGCCCCTGAGCGATACGAACTGCCGGGCCGACGCCCTGGCGTTTGTCGCCTTGATGCGGCATCTCAAAGAGGTGGATGGGACCCGGCACACCGTTGTGATGGTCCAGGTCCAGAACGAGGTGGGCCTGCTGGGGGCGTCGCGGGATCATTCGCCGGCGGCGGAGGCGGCCGGCGCGAAGGCCGCCCCGGACGAACTGATCCGCTATGTTTCGGACCATAAAGACAATCTGATCCCGGAATTCAAAGAATATTGGGAAGCCGCCGGGTACAAGACCGCGGGCACATGGACCGAGGTCTTTGGCGAAGGGGCGGACGAGGCGTTCATGGCCTGGTACATGGCCCGCTATCTCGGCAAGATCGCCGCTGCCGGCAAGGCGGAGTATCCCTTGCCCATGTTTGCCAACGCCTGGCTGGTCCAGAGTGAGGGCCAGAAAGCGGGACAATACCCGAGCGGGGGTCCGGTGTCCAAAGTGCTGGACATATGGCGTGCGGCGGCGCCGTCCATCGACTTCCTCGCCCCGGACATCTACCTGCCGGACTTCAAGGCCGTCTGCGCAAGCTACACCCGGTCGGGCAATCCGCTGTTTATCCCGGAGTCCAGCCCCGGCCCGGAAAGGGCCTTCTATGCCCTCGGACAGCATGAAGCACTGGGTTTTTGTCCCTTCGCGATCGACTCGCTCCCGGCGGACCATCCCCTGAAAGGCGGCTACCAGCTCTTGGCGGAACTGATGCCGGTCATTATCGAGCACCAGGGTGCCGGCCGGATGCTCGGCCTCCTGCAGTACAAGGAGGATAGTGAGCAGGCGGAACTGGCGGGATATCGCCTGGAGGTCTCCTACCGAAAGGAGGCCAATGCCAAAGGTTACGGGCTGGCGATCGCCACCGGGCAGGATGAATTCCTGGTGGCCGGCTCCGGCGTGAGCATTCACTTCTCCGCCCGGAGGCCCGGCCCGCGCCACACGCGGATCCTGTCGATTGATGAGGGCCGGTTCAAGGACGGCAAGTGGATTCCGGGCCGGCGGATGAACGGCGATGAAGACGCCGGCGGTTGGCGTCTGCAACTGCCCGGCGGCCCCCCGAGCATCCAGCGGATCAAGCTCTACAGGCACGACTAACACTACGGGGCTGTTGAAAACCCTCGGGCTCCAGCACGATAGGCGGAAGAACCTGCGTATCAGTACTGAAAAGACGGCATCTCTGATACCGTTCGCCGTCCGTTGCCGAGACTTTCAATAGCCCCGCTGATTTTGATTGCCTGACGATCTCGGCGTTTTCACGCCGACGGCGTTTGCCGCCAACCGACTGACTGTGCCGCGCTTACTTCGTTGCGGGCTTGGCAGCAGGCGCGGGGGCGGTCTTCTTGGCCGGGGCAGACGTCTTGGCCTTCGTCGTGGTCTTGGCCCCTGCGGCCGGCTTCGACTCCGTGGACTTGTTGCAACCGCTGAAGGTGAAAGCGGCAAGGACCAGCACGGCAGACACGGTAAGCACTATTTTCCTCATGACCATTTCCCTTCCCAACGCTGTTCTGTTATGAGTTCCGCTGATGTTCGGGCGTGTCAGAACTTCCAACACACACCAGACCACCACACGAGTCTTACGGAAGAACTCGCAGGGGACATATGATCGCCATGTGTGGGCCGTACGTCAAGATGGAATCCCGCAAAAAACGTCGCAACCCGCAGCTCGTGGCGAAAAACAGCGGATTGGCCGGCGGACACCCACGCAACCCGGCCTCGCTCCGCAGGACGGCAACTGTGAACGGTTGTGCCGCTGACCCTACCCCTTGTGAAAATTCTTCAAACTTTTCCATATATGGTATTGACGCGATAGTCAGATGTGACTATAAAGTCATCTGTGACTGAAGTAGTCGCACAACCGGACACGCCCAATCGGACCCAGCGGCGGGCGTCGAAGACGCGAATTCGCCTGCTGAAGGCCGCGCTGTCTGTGTTTGCCGAGGTGGGGACCGACGCTGCTACCATCGAGATGATTACGTAGCGGGCGGACCTGGGAAAAGGAACGTTCTATCGGCATTTTGCCGATAAGGGCGAAATCGTTGGGGCGCTCATCGAACAGTGTGTCGGCGGCCTGCTGGAGGTCATATCGGGGGTCGCAGGCCGGCCGCACTCGCTGCGAGAAGCGCTGGATGGGCTGATCAATGGTCACGTGGAGTTCTTTCTGAGCCGTCAGGAAGAGTACATTTTGTTGTTTCAGGGCCGCACGCTGCTGAAGCCGGATCGCGGAGCGGTCTGTGATATCGAGCGGCCTTATGAGGGCTATCTCCACTGCGTCGAAACGTTGGTCTGGCCTTTTCTGCCCAAGCCGGTGGATGAGCTCAAGATCCGACGTTTGGCCTGCGCCGTGGCGGGCTTCGTGTCAGGATTTTTGTCCTTTGCGATGATTACCATGAAACCCCAAGCGGTCCGGGAATGTATAGAGCCGATGCGAGGTGCATTTCTCGGCGGCGTGGTCAGTTTCATGGAGCAACCGTAGCCACGAGCATTTTTGTGAAAGTTCATTCGAACCATAACTAAGGCAGAAGAAAGGAATTGTGAATCATGTCTATCTGTCCAGCAACTGGAAGCGAGGACTCTTGTCACGGAGAGGCTTCCCTGTGTGGAACCGACGACGAACCTCCCCCCTTATTGGCGGTTGCGCCCACCCCGATTGAGACTCCGACTTGCCGGCCGAAAGGATGGGATGACTGGCGCTGGCAAATGGCCAATCGGATTCGAACCCCCCAACAATTAGCGGCGGTATTTCCGCGCCTGGCCGCAGGTCCGGACCTGACCTCGGTCATGACGAAGTACCCCATGGCGATCACGCCCTACTACGCCTCGTTGATGCGCCGTGTGGACAGTTCCGACCCGATCTTCCAGATGTGCGTGCCGCGCGTGCAGGAGCTGACCGATCCTCCGTTCCTGATGCCGGACCCGCTGGAGGAATGCAGCGACATGCCGGTCCCCGGCATGGTGCACCGCTACCCGGACCGCGCACTGGTCATTGCGACGACCATGTGCTCGACGTACTGCAGGCACTGCACCCGCAAGCGCATCGCCGGGACGCGCGAGACCAGCATTACGAAGCGGCGTCTGGAGCAGATTGCCGCCTACCTGACGGAGCACCCGCAGATCAGCGACGTGATCGTCTCGGGCGGAGACCCGCTGACGATGAGCACCGAGCACCTGGAGATGGTCTTGTCCCGGCTGCGTCAGGTGCCGTCCGTTCAGATCATCCGCATCGGCACCCGCGTGCCGGTCGTGCTGCCCATGCGCATCACCGACGAGCTGTGCCAGATGCTGCGCAAGTACCACCCGATCTGGATCAACACCCATTTCAACCATCCGCAGGAGTTGACGCCGGAATCCATCGCGGCCTGCAATCGGCTCAGTGACGCCGGTGTGCCGCTCGGCAACCAGTCGGTCCTGTTGCGAGGGGTCAACGATAGTCCCCAGATCATCGAGCAGCTTTGCCGTGGCTTGGTGCGCAACCGGGTTCGGCCCTACTACATGTATCAGTGCGATCTCGTTCGCGGCGTGGAGCACTTCCGCACCCCGGTGTCGCGCGGCATGGAGATCATGGAGTATCTGCGAGGCCGGCTCAGCGGCTTGGCTATCCCCACCTTCGTGGTGGATGCTCCGCACGGCGGCGGAAAAATCCCGGTCCTGCCGACCTATGTGGTCTCGCAGAGCCCGACGCATACGGTGCTGAGGAACTACGAGGGCATGCTGATCGCGTATCCGGAGCCGCAGCAGCGGTGCGAAGGTCATTGTCAGACCCCGCAGGAAGAGTCGTCGCCGGGCGTCTGGGAGCTGGCGGCAGGGCACTACAGCCGCATTCAGCCGGAGAAGACCGTGCGCCACGCAAGGCGCCAGCCCTGCTGCACGTCGGATGAGTCCGTCGGCGATTTCTAAATCAGTCTACGTAAGAGAAACTCATGGAGCGTCCTGCCGAGTCGCGCCACTGCGTCCCGGCAGGCACAAGAAAGAAAACAGGCTTGCGACTTGGGTGTCTGGGTGCGATGCTTACGCTTGCGTAAGCATGACTTGGTTATTGGATCGAACATGTCTACGCAAGCGTAGACGCGGCGCCCGCCGAAATCGCGCAAGTTCCGCGACGTGCGGGAGGAGATTGCTTCGTCACTTCGTTCCTCGCAATGACGTGAGCGGGCATTGGATGTCATTGCGAGCGCAGCGCGGCAATCTATAACCGCACGATTCGTCTGAGACGTGATAGCAAGCAGCGTAAGGAAATGAACAGAATACCACTACGAAACACATCCGCATCGTGTAAGCAGGGCCAGTCCCTGACCATTGGGTTGGTCTACGATCTCCGGGACGACTACTTGGCCAAGGGGTTCACGGAGGAGCAGGTGGCCGAGTTTGACTCGGCCGCGACCATCGCCGCCCTGGAGCAGACGTTGCAGTCGCTCGGATACGCGACGGAACGCATCGGCAGCGGCCTGACCCTGGCCGGGCAGCTCGCCGCCGGCAGACGGTGGAACTTGGTCTTCAACTTCGCCGAGGGCGTGTACGGCCGCAGCCGGGAGGCCCAGGTGCCGGCCCTGTTGGAGATGTATGGGGTCCCCTATACCTTCTCCGACCCGCTGGTCTGCGCGCTGACGCTGGACAAGGCCATGACCAAGCGGGTGATCGAGTCGGCCGGTCTGCCCACGCCCCGGTTCTGCGTCGTGAGTTCGTCCAACGACATCGAGTCTGTGGACCTTGCGCTGCCGCTCTTTGCCAAGCCCTTGGCTGAGGGCACGGGCAAAGGCGTGGACGAGCACTCTCGCATCGAATCGCTCGAGGCCTTGCGAAAGGTCTGCGTTCGGCTGCTGGAGCGATTTCGCCAGCCGGTCCTTGTGGAGGAATACCTGCCCGGTCGGGAGTTCACGACGGCCCTTCTGGGCACCGGCCCCGATGCGGCGGTTCTGGGGACGATGGAGATTGTGATCCGCGAGGGCGCTCCGGCCTCCGACTACTCCTATGAGGTCAAGGAACTGTGTGAGCAGTTCGTGGACTACATCCCCATGGCCCACGGGGTCCTGCGCCGGCAGGTCGAAGATCTGGCCTTGCGGGCCTATCAGGTGCTCGAATGCCGGGACACGGGACGCGTGGACATCCGTCTGGACGCCCGGGGCCGGCCGGCCTTCATCGAGATCAATCCTCTGCCCGGAATACATCCGACGCACTCGGACCTGCCCATGATCGCCACGCAGGAGGGCATGGCCTATGAAGAATTGATCCGCCGCATTGTCCACAGCGCCCTCGCGCGTCAGGAGTCCATGCCGTGCCACGTCGGAAAATCAGCGTCCTGATCCTGTACAACAGCCCGCAGTCCTCCGGCAGCCATGCTTTCGTGGAGAGTGAGGCGGGTGTTCTGGCCGAAGTGGACGCCATCAGTCGGGCCTTGGACCAGTTGCGCATTCCGCACCGGACAGTCGGCGTGAGACGGTTCGAGGAATTGCCCGGCGTTCTGGCCGCGGCGGACGAACCGGTCGTTTTTAATCTCGTCGAGGGTTTCTGGGCGGAGGCCGAACGGGCCAACCTGGTCCCGACCGTCGTCAGCAGTTTCGGCAAGGCCTGCACGGGCAACGATGCCCAGGGCCTGTTGTTCTCTCTGGACAAATGGCAGAGCAAGACTTTGCTTGCCGCCGCAGGAATTCCCACGCCCAAGGGCCTGATCGTCCCTCCGGGCCGGCCGATCCCCACCCGCGATTTGTTCGACGGACCCTACATCGTCAAACCCGTCCAGACAGACGGCAGTGAAGGAATTGACAACACGAGCATCGTGCACGGCCACGGCAAGGCCCTTCGCCAGGTCGTCCGGCGCATCCACGACCAACTGGGCCAGGCGGCCTTGATCGAGCAGTACATCGAGGGACGCGAGTTGAACGTCTCCGTGATCTCCCGGGTAGGGCGAGCGTCCTCGCTCGCCGGGAAAGGCCGTGCGATGCCGGCCGAGTTGGAGGTTCTGCCGCCGGCGGAGATCGACTTCAGCGCCTTCGAGGCGGGCCGTCCCCGGATCGTGGGGTATGAGGCGAAATGGCTCGAGGACAGCTTCGAGTACCAACACACGCCTCGCATCATCCCCGCACCACTGCCGAAGCGGCTGACCGAGCGCATCGGCGACCTGGCGGCCGCTTCCTGTCGCGCCCTGTCGTGCTTCGAATACTGCCGTGTGGACTTCCGCCTGGACAAGGCCGGTCGGCCCTACGTCCTGGAAGTCAACGCCAATTGCGACCTCTCGCCGGACGGCGGCTTCACCGCAGCGTTGGAAGCCGGCGGGATTTCCTTCGAGGCCTTCGTCAAGCTGGAGATCGACAACGCGGTAAGGCGAGTCAAAGACAGTTTGAAGTGTCAAGTGTCAAGTGTGAAGACTTCGAACTTCAAACTTCAAACTTCAAACTCCCCTATCAACATTCGCTGGTGCCGGCCTGAGGACCGCCAAACGGTGCTGTCTTTTCTCGCGGACACGGGCTTCTTCCGGCCGGACGAGATCGACATCGCCCGCGAGCTCCTCGATTCCGCCATAACCGAGGGACCCAAGGGACACTACCAATCCTTTGTCGCCTGCGTGAACCAGGGATCAGGGGTCAGGGATCAGGGTTCAGGGGCCGGGAATCGAGCAGCGGCTGACCCCCGACCCCCGACCCCTGACACCTTGCAGTCCTCTGCGCCCGTCGGCTGGGTCTGTTGGGGTCCGACGCCCTGCACGCTCGGTACGTTCGACATCTACTGGATTGGCGTGGCGTCCAACATGCAGGGCCGGGGCATCGGCCGGGCTCTCACGAACTTCGCCGAGCAGGCCATCGCGGAGTGCGGCGGTCGGCTGTACGTCGTCGAGACCTCCAGCCGCGAGACCTACGCGCCGACGCGTCGCTTTTATGAGCGCCTGGGCTATCATGAAGCCGGACGCATCCCCGATTTCTACGGCCCCGGTGACGACCGGGTCATCCTCATCAAATCCGCCAAAGACTCGCCAACCGGCAACAAACAATAGCGAGAGCTTCGTAGGGTGGGTTCTTAACCCACGCGTCCGGAGTCAGTGGAAAGAAGACCAATTTTACGCGTTTATCGCTTTTGGGGTACCAACGGAGAGCTTGTTGAGTGCGGCTACGCGGGGTAGACTACTTGTGCCGGCTCGGAGGATAGGGCAACGCTGGCGAGCGACCCGAGCGCCGCAGCCGGTGGTATACTGCGGAGAGGGCTCGGCTCTATGCCGGGCCTTTCCGCTCTCTCCGCTGGCACCCGAAATGCGATAAACGCAATCTTGGTGAAAGGGTTGGGGCATGGGTTTTCCGCTGACACGCGATGAGTATCTGTATGCCGTTGCTAAGGAGACCGCCCGCATGTCTTGGCCGGGGCAGATGGCTCCCATTCTCAAGAAATGCGCAAAGAAGACTACAGAGACGTACTTCACTTCGGCTTTTCTCATTCATCGGAAGAAGATCTGGGGCGATCAGAGAATCTCCAACTATGACAAGTGGCATGAAGGATGTGTCAACGAATTGGCCGAATCGCTAAAAGGAAAGATAAAATCTCAAAGTCGGAGGGGCGCTCCGACTGATTACCGTGCCGAGGCCGTGGCTGCCAAACTCCTCAACACATTCATGCATCAACTCATGAAATACGAGCGGAGTCGATTCTTGTGGATGGACCTGCACTTGCCGCTTGACCAAAGGACATTCGCAGCATTGCGTAAGCTTGCAGCGGATAGTATTGCTCTCCGGTATTCGGGGATGCGCGAGATCCTTGCGAAGAATCCATACGCCGTTGCCCCCAAAGAGTACAAGTTTATCCAGAGTCAGCTCAGGAAACTCGTAGGTGAGTTGAGTCGGGCGAACAAGGAAATCAAGCTCACCTCTCGAATTGAGTTGAATGTTCTGTGGGCAGATGCACAACGAAACGAGGGCTGTGCTGATTAGCGGTGATGAGATGTCTCGTTGCTTCTGCAGAGTCCGTCTCACGCGGCAGGTACGACGGTTGCGAGCAGGCGGGTTTCCGCATCCCGATGATAATAGGTGCATCGGAGATGACTACTCCGAGTAGAGGAGGTACTTTCGCCTTGTCTGGTCGAAGGCCTTGCATTCGGCGGCCCAGGCGGTTTTGAGGGATTGCAGCGGGTTTTGGGCGGTGATGACTTCGCGGATCATGGCGGTGCCGCAGAGGCGGTCGAAGTGCTTCTCGCTCCATTTGAAATGGGCGGGGTAGAGGCGGTGAAGCTCGTTGACGATCAGGACGCCGGTCCAGAAGGGTTCGAGGCGGGTCCGGTCGGTGATGAGGATTTCGACGCCGTGACACTTTTGGTTTTGGAATTTCGAGCTTGTGGGGATGAACGAGGTGGTGGCGAATCGCAGGCCCGGCAGGCTCAGGCTGTTCAACTTCGCGGCCAGGGCGTTCGGATCGATCCAGGGGGCGCCGAACTGGCGGAAGGGCTTGGGTGTGCCCCGGCCCTCGGAGAGGTTGGTCCCCTCCAGCAGGCACAGGCCGGGATAGAGGGCCGCCGTCTGGACGTCCGGCATGTTGGGCGACGGCTTGATGAAGCGAAGGCCCGTCTGGTCGAACCACATGCGGCGCTGCCAGCCGGTCATCGGCACGACGGTGAGGTCGGCCTTGACGGGGACCCCAAACGCGTTAGATCGCGTTTGGGAACCCGTGCCCTTGGCCAGCCAGCCTTCGCTGTTGACCATCCGGGCCAGCTCCCCGACGGTCAGGCCGTAGCGGACGGGGATGGGATACAGGCCGACGAACGTGGCGAATTTCGGTTCGAGGACCTTGCCCTCGACCTGGAGGCCGTTGATCGGGTTGGGCCGGTCCAGGACGACGAATCGTTTGCCGGTCTCGGCGGCCGCTTCCATTACCAGAGACATCGTGTAGAGGTACGTGTAGAAGCGGGCGCCCACGTCCTGAATGTCGAAGACCAGCACATCCACATTGGCGAGCATCTGCGGCGTGGGTTTGCTGATGCTTCCAAACAGGCTATAGACCGGCAGGCCGGAGACCGGGTCGGTCTCGTTGCCGACTTTCTTGCCCGCCTCTTCCAAGCCGCGAAGGCCATGCTCGGGGCTGAACAGGGCGACCACCCGCACGCCCTCCATCGCCCGCAGCACGTCGACGATGTACTTGCCCTCGCTGTTGTAAGAGGTGTGGTTGGCGATGATGCCGACGCGTTTGCCTTGGAACAGGTCTTTGTGCTCGCCGATGTTGTCGAGTCCCGTTCGCACCGAGGCTGAACAGGTCCCGGCCAGCCACGCGGTCAGCAGGATGCAGGTCACGTTCACCAGTCTCATGCGGTCACTCCAAGCAATCACGATGTGGGCATTGTAGCACGCGGGCGAGTCTGCGACCAGCGAAAGCGTTGGACGGTGCTGACGAGCCCCGCCTTCTATGCTATAATTCGGCTCGATGATTCGCTTCGCGACCCCATCCCGTGGAAAGGAGAAGGCATGAACCGGAACTATTCAACAAGGGACACTGGACGACATCTCCTCTATCTGCTTTCGTGCATCGTGGTGGCAATCCTGTTCCTGGCGACGAGGGCCGGGAGTGCAGAGGCGGCCAGGGATCAGGCAGGCGCGGCGGCGAAGCTGGGTTCCATCAAACCCACGGCCTTGTTCGCCCGCGACAAGGAGAGCCTGCTTCAGCTCGTGGAGGTGACGGTCGAGAACGGGGACAGGCCCCTGCAAGCGAGTCTGGAGGTCAAAATCGGGTCCCTCACCCGATACGTGCCTCTGAGCATCGCCAAGGGCGGGAAATCCACGGTCCAGGTCTATGTGCCCGAGGCAAGACAATCGACGCCCGCGCAATGGACCATCAAGGCGAGCGGGACGATTCTGGATACGCGCCAGATCGACTTGCGGCCCCGCAAGCATTGGACGATCTATTTCGTGCCGATCACGCACCACGATCTGGGATACACCGACACGATTGAGAACGTGCTGAACCTGTACGCGCGATTTTACGATGATGTGGTGCGGTTCTGCGATCAGACGAACGATTGGCCCGAGGAGGCCAAGTACCGGTACACGCTCGAAGGGACCTGGTCGCTCCAGCACTTCATTGCGACCCGCCCCAAGGCCGCCGTCGATAAGCTCGGCGGATACGTAAAGCAGGGCCGGATCGAGGTCGGGGCGCTCTTCGGCAACGAGATCGACAGTCTCTGCGGGCACGAGGAATTGGTCCGGCTGATGTACCCGTCCTTCCGCTTCAAGCGCCAGTACGGCGGCGAGATTTCCGTCGGCTCGATCACCGACCTGCCCGGCCTGAGCTGGGGACTGCCAAGCGTCCTTGCGGGTTCGGGCGTCAAGTATTTCTTCGCCGGTCTGCCGACCTACTTCGAGTGGGGCCGCAACGACATTCACACATTTTGGGACGAGTCGGCGATCCTGCGTCACGGCCGGCCCGATGCCTTTCGCTGGCAGGGGCCGGACGGCCAGACCGTGCTGGTCTACTACCAGGGCACCTACGGGTTCTTCAAACGCGTGATCGGGCCGGATACCTATGAGGAGGTCCTCGACAATTTGCCCGGCATGCTCGAAGAGATGGAGGCCAAAGGCACGCCTTTCGACATGATGCGGTACATTCACAACGGCGTGGACAATCACCCGCCCGATATGCGAATCAGCCAGGTCGTCAGGCAGTGGAACGAGAAATGGGCGTACCCGAAGCTCGTCGTGGCGACCAACACGATGTTCTTCAAGGCCCTGGAGGCGCAGTGCCAGGATGTCCGCACGTTTCGGGGCGAGCTGCCTCATACGGACTATGTCGTGGGGGCCATCTCGACGGCCAAGGAGACGACCATCAACCGCCTGACGCACGACAAGCTGCTCTCGGCGGAGAAGGCCGCGACCATTGCCTCCGTGACGGGCGACGGCTCCTACCCTGGCGAGAAGATATCCCAAGCCTACGACAGCATGCTCCTTTATGACGAGCACACCTGGGGCAAGGACTACCCGGCGGGCGAAATCCAGGACTGGGCCTGGAATGAGAAGAGTCACTACGCCTACAAGGCGGCGGGTCTGGCCCAATCCATCCTGGCCGACAGCCTCGGCAAAATCGCCGGCAGCATCCGGCTCGAACCCAAGCAGCGGCACATCGTGGTCTTCAATCCCCTCGCCTTCGACCGGACCGATGTCGTGCGGTTGACCCGATTCCCGACGGACAAGCCGTTCGATCTCGTCGACGACCAGACCGGCCAAAAGGTCCCGTACCAGATCGTCGAGCTGGATGGCCCGCTGGCTGCCATGCCCTACGCACCCCAGCGCTGGGCGAGAGGCGCCTTTGAAAAGCACGAGCTATTCGACTTGGTGTTTGTCGCGGAGAATGTGCCCTCACTGGGATACAAAACCTATCGGCTCGCGCCACGCGACGATGCGCCGAGCTTCGAAAGCGGCATACGTGCCGCACAGGATGGTTTTGAGAACCGCTTCTATAAGGTTGCTCTCGACCCTCGCACGGGCGCCATTGCGAGCATCTACGACAAGGAACTCGCGCGCGAGCTGGTGGACCAGCAGGCCCCCGACAAGCTGAATCAGTTCGTCGCCAAGTGGGTCCAGACCGCCAAGCAGGAGGGGCCGGCACCGGCGGAGATTCGCATCGGGCAAAAGGGGCCGGTCTGCGCGAGCCTCGTCGCTCGCAGCTCCGGGCCGGGCTGTCCGCAGATTGTCCAGGAGGTCATCCTGTACACGGGCATCAAGCGGATCGATCTGTTCAACCGGGTCCTGAAGGACTCCACGCCGCTGCTGGAAATCTACTTCGCGTTTCCCTTCCAGGTGGAGGGGCCGAAGTTTCGCTTCGAGGGTTCCAACTCGGTCATCGAGCCGCTGCGGGACCAGTTCCCCGGGTCGAACTCCAACTACTACGCCGTGCAGCACTGGGCGAACGTGTCGAACCAGAACGTTGGCATCACGCTGTCGCCGGTGGAGTCGCACTTGCTGGAGTTCGGGGGCTTGTGGCCCTGCTACGTCTCCCAGGCCCACCACGGCGTGACGCCCGCCGACTTCGGACGCGACTTCGTCAAGCCGGAACAGCTCACGAAAGGCCACGTGTACGCCTTTGTCCTCGACAGCAACTTCCGCACGAACTTTCAGCCGGTGCAACAGGCGGACATCCTCTTTCGCTATTCGCTGACGAGCAGCGCCGGGCCGCAGGCCAACAGCACGCATCGCGATTTCGGCTGGTCCATTCACAATCCGCTGATGGCAGTGCTGACGAACGGCGGCAAGCAGGGCACACTGGAAAGCCAGGCAAGCTTCTGCCGGCTGGACAAGCCCAACCTCCTGGTTGTGACGATCAAACGGGCGGAAGACGGCCACGGCCTGATCGTGCGCCTCATCGAGACCGACGGCAATCCAACGACGGCGACGCTGACCATGCCGGCGGTGACGGTTGAGAAGGCGTGGCTGACGAACCCGGTCGAAGAAAATCAGACCGCATTGAGCTGCTTGGAGCACAGCGTAACCGTGCCCGCCAAGGCCTTCGGCATCACGACCGTGCGATTGCAGATGCCTTCCCCATAGCGATGTCCTGTCCACGGCAAGATCGCAGCGGGGGATGCATCAGGTCGGTGGGTGGCACCCTCAAGCGCAGCTTGGGGGTGGTTTGACGCGATGTCTGTCGGACCATCGCCAAGCCCTGCGGGTTTGACGATGCCACCCGAACCAACCGCCATTTTCTTGCCCTGCACCCCTCGCGCCGGAAGTTCGTGTTTAGGGATTGACCTCGGACGGCCAGGTTTCTAAAATGGCCCCTGCTGCGTCAGGTGAGGCCGATCCTCGGCCCCTGCCGCGAGCACGGTGCAACGGTCCGGGTATGACCAATCATCAGGACGGACAGGGGTCAGTCTCCTGCCGGCGCACGAATTATGTGTTCAAAATGAGCACTTGCTTGAAATGCAAAGAAGGTGGAAAGGTCCTCGATGCGATTGATCCTTATCGACCGATCCGACAGCCGGCATCAATTCTGGCCGTTGGTGTTGAGCCGCCCGATCTGGGATTTGCGCTGCGGCATGACTTCGCTGGGCGAGAAGCTCCAGGCGAAGGTCGGCGCGAGCGATGTAGCCTATTTCCTGCCCGATTACCTGGCCGAGGTGTACCGGGAGAAGACGGAGCGCCCGGTCAATGAGATGTCGGCCCTGACGGGCCAGGATGTTCTGATTGTCGATGCTCGCGTCAAAGCCGACAGTCTCGATGTTCCCGCTGCAGGCCGAAGCGAGATCGGTCTCGATGAGCAAGGGGATGTCGTGTACGCTCGCATCGGCAAGGCCGATTCGAAGAAGCTGCAAGGCAGCGACATCGACGCGCTGCTGGCCTCGGCCAAGGCCGCCTTGCCCAACGTCCGCTGCACGTTGCCGACGTGGCAATATACGTGGGACCTGATGCTGGCGAGCCCGCACCAGATCACGGCCGATTTCGCCGCCGCCGGGAAGCAGGGGATCGAAGGGACCGTTGAGGAGCCCACGGCACTTCGCGGCAGCAAGAAGGACGTTTATATCGCCCCGGGCGTGACGATCCACCCGATGGTGGTGATCGACGCCGAGCATGGCCCGGTCTACATCGATGAAGGCGCGGAGATTCATCCGTTCACGCGGATCGAGGGGCCTTGCTACATCGGCAAAAAGTCGATCCTGCTCGGGGCCAAGTGCCGCGAGGGCAACTCGATCGGGCCGTACTGCCGGATCGGGGGCGAGGTCGAGGAGTCGGTCATCCAGGGCTATTCGAACAAATATCATGACGGCTTCCTCGGCCATGCCTACGTGGGCGAATGGGTCAATCTCGGGGCGCTGACGACCAACAGCGACCTCAAGAACGATTACTCGACGGTCTCCGTGATGCTCGACGGCAAGCACTCGATCGACACCGGCTCGACGAAGGTCGGCTCGCTCATCGGCGACCATACCAAGACATCCATCGGCGTGCTCTTCAATACCGGCTCGGTCGTCGGGGCCATGGCGATCATCATGGCCACGGGCAAACCCCTGCCGAAATTCATTCCGTCGTTCGGCTGGTTCATCGAGGGCGTCGTGACGAAGGGCTTCGGCAAGAAGACCCTGTACGGGACCGCCAACACGGCGATGGGCCGCCGCAAGCAGAAGTGGACGCCGGCCCAGGAAACCATGTGGGACAAGATTTTCGAAATGACCGCTGGGCCCCGGGATGAGGCCGTCAAGAAGGGCCGCAGGGCCATGATGAAGTGAACACGCATGAAACGCGAAGCGCGTGAGTCCTATCGGTCCTACAGATCCTCTGTCATGGCGCTTGACTCACGCGTGAGATTGATGAAGCAACACTTGAAACGGGAGGTGCAGTAATGGCGACAGTGGCAGAACGCGTCAAGGCGGTGACCGCGCGGGTCCTGGGGCTCGATCCCAAGGATATCCATCTGGAGAACAGCTTCACGGAGGACCTGGGCGCCGAGAGCGTGCAGTCGATTGAATTGGTGGCGATGTTCGAAGAGGAGTTCGGCATCGAGATGGATGAGGACGCCGCCCTGTCGGTAACGACCGTCGGCAGCGCCGTCGATTTCATCGCGAAAGTGTGCAAAGAGCAGGGCGTAGACGTGGAGGAGTAGCCGCCGTCACGCATGAAAGGACCGCAAATGGGGAAAACCAGAAAGCATCACAACCTGCCGGAAGTGACCCGGCCAAACCTCGTCGAAGACATCTTTCCGTACGACTTGCCCCCGCTGATTCAGTTCGAGGGTCCCGCCGTCGAGTATATCGACGGCAAGCCCGTGGAGTTCAACTTCGCCTCGGTCAAAGACCGCGACATCGTCATCACCGACACGACGTTCCGCGACGGCCAGCAGTCGCTGCCGCCGTACACGGTCGACCAGATGGTGCACGTCTACGACCTGCTCTCGCAACTGAGCGGACCCAACGGCGTGGTCCGCCAGACGGAGTTCTTCCTCTATACGAAGAACGACCGCGAGGCGCTCGACCGGTGCCGGGCGCTCGGGCACAAGTACCCCGAGTGCACCGGCTGGATCCGGGCGGTCAAAGGCGACTTCCGTCTCGTCAAAGAGGTCGGCCTGAAAGAGACCGGCATGCTGACAAGCTGCTCGGACTACCACATTTTCCACAAGCTCAAGTTCCGCAGCCACAAGGAGTGCATGGATTCGTACTGCGAGGTCGTGCAGGCCGCGTTCGACGCAGGCGTCCGGCCCCGTTGCCACCTGGAGGACGTGACGCGGGCGGACATCGACCGGTTCGTCTTGCCGTTCGTGGACCGGCTCATGGAGATGAGCGAGAAGGTGCCCGAGGAACTGTCGGTCAAAGTCCGGCTGTGCGACACGATGGGCTTCGGCGTCAGCTATCCCGGCGCGGGGCTGCCGCGCAGCATCCCGAAGCTGATCTACAAGCTCACGCACGATGTTGGCGTGCCGGGCAGCCGGCTCGAATGGCACGGGCACAACGATTTCCACAAGGTCCACGTCAACGGCGCGACCGCGTGGCTTTACGGCTGCGACGCCCTCAATACGACGCTCTTCGGCTTCGGCGAGCGGACCGGCAACCCGCCGCTGGAAGGCGCGATCTTCGAATACGTCGCCCTCAAGGGCGGCCTGAACGGGATCAACACGCTGGCGATCAGTGCGTTGGCCGATTACATGCGGTCCATCGGCCTGCCCATCCCGGACAACTATCCGTTCGCGGGCAAGCTGTTCAACGTCACCCGCGCCGGCATTCACGCCGGCGGCCTGCGCCAGGATGAGCGCATCTACAACATCTTCGACACCGAAAAGCTGCTCGGCACGCCGCCCCGCGTGGCCATCACCGATAAGAGCGGCGCCGACGGCGTGGTCCACTGGATCAACGAGTTCTTCGGCCTCAAGGAGGACGAGCGGATCAACAAGATCAAGGTCCACAAGCTCGCCCGCTGGGTCATCGACCAGTATGAGGTGGATGGCCGGCTGACGACGATCAGCGACCAGGAACTCGCCGCCAAGGCCAAAGAGTTCTTCCCCGACTACTGGGCCAAATACAAGGCCAACAAATGATTGATGAAGGATGCCCCGGATCGAAGTCCGGGGTGACAACATCGATAATGGATGATTCGATCCCGGGTGCCACGCCTGTCGCCGGCAAGCGTGGCACCCATCGTTTTGGGCAGGGATTCGTAGGGTGTGCTGTGCACACCTTCCTTTCTTGGGTTGCCATCTACAACCCGATAGGGATACAATAGCCCTGAATGTGAAACTCGAAGATACCCTCCCGAGCCGATCGTGCAGGAGATGGCGCCATGATTACGAAGCTGAGCATCGCGAACTTCAAATCGATTCGTCAGTTGGACATCGACTGCAAGAAGGTCAATCTCTTCATCGGCGAACCCAACACCGGCAAGTCCAACATCCTGGAGGCCCTGGCGCTCTTGTCCTGGTGTGCCCGACCGGGACCAATACCTCTCAGCGATTATGTCCGTTTCCAGTCCCTGCAGAACTTGTTCTACGATCAGTTGCTCGACCAAGAGCTGAATATATCTCTGTTGGGTGAACCTGCAGCGGAGTTGTACCTCTGTTTCCTCAACGATCGATTCGAGTTTCGCAAACAACTTGGCTCTGCGCCGTTTGCGACTATGGACTATGCAGGGAATATGGGTGCGAGCCCGTATAGCGAGGTCACCGATGTCAAGTTCTA
>Ga0315286_10000275_pt1 | contig 41233 bp, 42 predicted proteins | sample YL17G10_0_MG_FD_205038 | JGI IMG/M metagenome (GOLD analysis project Ga0315286, IMG submission 205038) | Sediment microbial communities from Yellowstone Lake, YNP, Wyoming, USA - YL17G10_0 | ecosystem: Environmental > Aquatic > Freshwater > Lake > Sediment | place: USA: Wyoming | collected...
AATAAATATGTCAGGATAGCGGCTCTTTTTCACGACATTGCAAAACCGAGAGTAAAGCAGGGCGAAGGGCCCGACGCCACTTTTTATAATCATGAAATTTTGGGAGCAAAAATGACCATTCAGATTTTAGACCGGTTAAAATTTCCCAAAAAAGACATTGAGAAAATTGTAAAATTAGTCAGATATCACCTTTTTTATTATAATGTTGATGAAGTTTCAGAAAGCTCGGTCAGAAGGCTCGTGCGCCAAGCCGGTCCGGAAAATATGGAGGAATTATTGCAGGTGAGAATGGCAGACCGGATCGGTTCCGGCGTGCCCAAGGCAGAGCCATATAAGCTAAGACACTTAAAATATATTATTGAAAAGGTGTCTCAAGATCCGATTTCATCCAAAATGCTTAAAGTTAACGGAAATGAGGTGATGAAAATTTTGGATATCCAGCCGGGTCCCAAAATAGGACAAATTTTAGATATTTTGCTCAGCTTTGTTCTGGAAACGCCTGAGAAAAATGAGAAAAAATTTTTAGAAAATGAAATCAAAAAAATGGGCAAATTATCGGAAAAGGAGCTTAGCTCCTTAAGCCAAAAGGCGATGGAAGAACGAGAGAAAATAGAGCAGAAAAGGGACGAAATGACGAAAAAAAAATATTGGGTAACATAATTTCTCGGGGCATAGTATACCGGTAGTACGCACGCTTCGGGTGCGTGAAGATTGGGTTCAATTCCCAATGCCCCGACAAGATTAGATTTAATCTATATTTTATTTCTAACCATGACATATCGGAGAGGGGTCGGGAGAACCCTCCGGTTCTCCCGTGTAGGAAAATATTAAAAACCGAGGGTTGTTAAGGAGCGGTGATAGCGCGGTCATCGAAGATGACATTTAAATTCGCGCGTGCCGCGACCTCGTTATATAATACCACTGGGCCTATAGTTTAACGGCAGAACGGCGCATTCGCATTGCGCAAATGTGGGTTCAATTCCCGCTGGGTCCAAATGAACACTAAGGAATTAGGAATGTTGGGCGAAAAAGTGGCTGAGGACTATTTAAAGAAAAAAAGATACCAGATTTTGGATAGGAATTATTCGCCAAGATTCATTTCCGGTCCTTCTCGTGGCGAGATTGATATTATCGCCAAGAAAGATGATATTGTCAGTTTTATTGAAGTAAAAACCTTGACTTCAAATAAAATAATTTCGCCGGAAGAGAAAGTAAATTACCAAAAACAGAGGAAAATTCTGAAAATAGCTGAAAATTGGCTGATGGAAAAGAAAATTCCTCTAAACAGCAAATGGCAGATTGATGTCATGGCAATTAAAATTGATTTGAATAATAGAAAAGCAAAAATCCGGCATTTTAAAAATGCCGTATTTTAGATAAGATGAGAGATATTCGCCGGTTTTTACAATAATTTATGAATTCAATTGCAAAAAAAATCATCAATAAAACAAAAAATGGTTCAATCAGAATCGCCGGCTTGATTAAGCCTTGGGCTGAGCCAATTTTGCTCCCGCCGAAAATAGGATGGAAAGCAGCCAAATTTGGAGCAAAAATTGCCGTAAACGGAGTAAAAATCGCCGCAAGGCCTCTTCAGAAAATTTTTGTCCCGGAAAAAGCAGTAACCGAGATTAGAATAGAAGATTTAAAAAAAATGATGCTGGCTGCCTCAAAGAAAATTGTTTTACATCAGGAAGAAATCAACAGAATTAATGTCTGGCCTGTGGATGACAAAGACACAGGCTATAATTTAGCGGCCACGCTTTTGGGGATAGAAGGGGTTATCAGCCAGAAAGAATATAAATCATTTTTGGAATTAACTCAGGATATAAAAGAGGCGTCAATGGTTAATGCCCGAGGCAATGCAGGAATGATTTTCACCGGATACCTGATCAGATTCTTGGAGCAAATTAAAAGTTTAGACAAGGTAGACGGTATAAAATTAAGTATGGCCATGAGAAAAGGAACAAAAGCCGCCTATCGTTCAATTTTTAATCCGGTGGAAGGAACAATTTTAGACGTGATGAAAGCAGTGGGTAAGAAAGCCTATGAGACGGCGAAAGTTAAAAAAGAAAAAAACATCATCAAAATCTTGGAAGAAAGCCAAAAAGCGGGGAAATTGGCATTGGATTTAACAAAAGAAAAGTTAGAGATTCTAAAACAGAATAATGTGGTAGATGCCGGAGGTTTGGGCTTTCTTAAAATCTTGGAAGCCTGGCTGGAAAGTTTGAAACAAATTATTCCTTCAGCAGAGAACAATGAGAGGCCGGGGACCGCTGAATTAAAATCAGAAGAGAAATTAGAGTATCAGTATGATACGGTATTCCAGATTAGAAAAATTAAGACAGCTGAATTAGAAAAATTAAAAGAGGAGCTTGGCTTATTGGGAAACAGCATTGATATTTTAGAATCAGAAGACAGAATTAAAATTCATATCCATAGCAATTTTCCGGAAAAAATAAAAGAAAAAATCGTTAATTTCGGAATTTCAGAATGGAAAGTGGAAGATATGGCAGAGCAAATCAGGAAAATCAGCGAGAAAAAACCGCTGGGGCTGGTGGTGGAAGAAATGGCTGATCTGCCCAAAGAATTTTTGGAAAAAAACGGAATAATTGAAATTCCATTTCTGGCGAGATTTCCTGACGGAGAAATTGTCGCGAAAGAAAACCTCTTTAAAAAATTAGAAGAAGGGGCAAAAACCGGCCGTGCTCTGCCGACAGCTTTGGCTCCTTCTTTTAAAGATTTTCTCTTGGTATATCAAAGAGCTTTAGACAGATTTGAAGAAATTATAGTCATAACTTTATCAAGTAAGTTATCGGGCGCCTATAGCTCGGCCCGGATTGCCAGGTCCATGGTAAAAGAAAAAAAGAGAATTAGTGTTTTTGATTGTTTTTCAGCGGAAGCGGGTGAAGGATTAGCGGCGTTTAAAGTTCAGGAATTGATTTCTCAGGGCAAAGAAAAGCAAGAGATTTTAGAAATTTTAAAGAGTTTTTGCCCGCAAATTAAAGTTTTTGGCGGGTTGAAAGATTTTACTTATCTGGCCAAGTCGGGCAGATTTTACTTGCCTGAAATTTTAGCCAAAATAATTTCTTTTTTTTCAAAGACAGGAGTTTGGTTTTTGTTTGGGATAAAAGAAGGAAAGGTGAGGTTTTTCGGAATAAGATTTGGCAAAGACCTGGTTAGAATTTTAATCAAAGAAGTTGAAAATAATCAAAAAGGTAAAGACGCAAATATAGCGGTTGTTTACGGGAAGGACCCAAAAGAGGCATTACGGTTAAAAAAGGAGCTGGAAAAGAGAAAGAACAGCAGGATTTTGTTTTTGTCTCAAGTTTCTCCTGCGGTGGGCGTCTATACCGGGCCTCAGGTTCTGATCGTGGGGATGAGTCCGGCTATTGACAAGGCATCTTGAAGCAATATAATGGAATATATAAAGAAAATAAAGAGAAATGAAACAAGAAAATATTTATTTTAAAAATTTTATAAAGATAACAATCCTCACAGCCCGGACAACCACTAAAGAAACTTATGTTATTCCTGTTTTATCATTTGCTAAAATGATTTGCTGAGGGGGAGAATTTAAAGAAATTGCCTACTTTAAAACTTAATCCCCTCAAGCCAAGGGGATTTTTTACAAAACAGCAACTGTAAAGATAGTCAAAGAACATTCATTCTTTTCCACCCTTCGCTTCGCTCGGGTAGGCGAAGAGGATAAATCCTCTTCTTCACCCTTCGCGTAACGCTCGGGTAATTAACCACTTTTTTAAAATTATGTCTGAAATAAAAAAGTTTTACTTAACTAAAGAAGGATTAGAAAAGATAAAAAAAGAATATCGGAATTTGAGAAGTTTAAGATTGGCCAAGACCAATGGGGAAGCGCCAAAGATTTTTGAATCGGAAGACTTAAACCCGGAATATCTGTCTTTTCAGGAAGATTTAAGCTTTTTGGAATCAAGAATCGTTGAATTGGAATATATTTTAAAGAACACTCTTTTGATCAGGCCTCCTGCCGGGAAAAAACAGAATATCATTGACTTGGGGGCCAAGGTTACGGTTGAAGTAAGCAACCAAATGGATGAATTTACAATCGTGGGAAGCTTAGAAGCTGACCCTGCGTTAGGAAAGATTTCTAACGAATCTCCGGTTGGCCAAGCTCTCTTAGGCCACAGGAAAGGAGAGGAAATATCTGTTTCTTCGCCGATTGAAACAATTTATAAAATTAGAAAAATAAGATATTTATCTTAATAAATCTAAAATTATGGCATAATAAGGCCAGGAGGAACCCTGGTCTTTAGCTTTATGAAAAATATTTTTAAATTTTTAATTGAAATCGGAAAACTTAAGGGGAAAAAAAGAAGGGGGTGGCAAATCCATAAAATTAAGAACCCTGAGACAACAGCCGAACATATTTTTCATTTGGCAATTTTAGTCTGGATCCTGGGAAAAAAGAAAAAACTGAACATAGAAAGAGCCATAAAAATAGCTTTGGTTCATGACATTTGCGAAGTTTATTCCCCTGATTTAACTTCTTACGATGCGGTAGCAGTGAGAGAAAAAGGGAGGTTAACAATAAAAGATGTTGCTAAAATCAGACCAAAAATAGGCCGTCCGACTATAAAACAAAGAAAAAAATTAGAAAAAATAAAGCAAAAATTAGAGGCGGGAGCAATGAAAAAACTTACCTCTAAATTATCTCCAGAGGTGAAAGGGGAAATAAATCAGCTGTGGTTAGATTTTGAAAAAGGCTTGAGCCGTGAGGCGAGATTTGTAAAACAAGCCGACAGAATGGTAAACCTGTTGCAGGGCTTGGAATATTGGAGGAAATACGGCAGAATTGAGTATAAACTTTGGGTAAGAAGAGCTAAAGAAGTAATTGATGAGCCAATTTTCTTGGAATTTTTAAAAGAGATTGAAAGGGAGCAAATTGAGAAAAAATTAAATCAAAGATAAACAAGGTAAAGATTTGCATTTTTTTTCAGCTTGACAATTTTATTAAAGACAAATATAATAAGCGCAGCACTTAAGAAAGTTGAGGGACGCCGGAAAACAGGCACATCAAATCATATCACCTCCTTGTTTCACCCCCCATTTGATGTACTGTTAGGCATCAGCTATGAGCCCTCCTCTGGCCGATATCGTTCCGGCCTCCCTTCCCTTTATGGGCGTGGCAAAAAGGTTAGCGAAAAACCCTTATCTATATTAAGTTAAGGAAAAGTTTTTCGCCCATCCCTTAGTAGCTGCGCCCCTTTTTATTTTAATAAAAATAAGGGCCAGCTATTAATGCCGGCCCGTTTAGGGAATGAATAATGAAAAATAATAAAAAAGGCATGGTTTCCATCAAGAGGCTTCAGCTTTAGCTAAAATCCTTTTTATAAAATCTTTTTCCTGTGCTTTCGCTGTTTTTTCAGTTTCTTTAAGCCTCTCGGCAAAAAACTTCTTTGACCACCCATCATTATAAGGGCATAAAGCTTCCATCCCCAAATCAAGAATCTTTTTTTCTATCATTCTACTCACCTCCTTATTGTTAAAGTTACTAACATAGCGTAATATATTTCAAAAATTATGTCAAAAAACCTCTGGCATAATTTTGTTTTTGGCAAAAATAAGATATAATAGGTTATTGTTGCTTAACATTTCAAACAATTTATGAAGAAGGCTGCCAGAATTACGAAAAATATGAAAATTGGAGAAGTAATTAAAAATTTTCCCGAGACGGTTTTTACGTTTATTAAATATGGCTTGCATTGTGTAAGTTGTCCAATGGCAGCGGGCGAGAATGCAGAGACGATTGAAGAGGCAGCTAAACTTCATCGGGTAGACCTTAAAAAATTTCTCAAAGATTTAAATAAAGCAATAAGGTAAAATGAAAAAAATTTTACTTCTTTTCTTTTCTCTTTTATTTGGAGTAATATTATTTTCCTGGGTTATTAAAACCGTAGGCTGGCAGGAGATAAAAAACTCTTTTTTGGGATTTGTCGGCTGGCAGGGAATGGTTATTTTGGGGTTTACTTTTTTAACGGCCTTGATAGGAATTTTTAAGTGGCGGGAAGTCCTTAGAGGAATTGGCGTTAAAGTTTCTTTCAGGAATCTCTGGCGGCCGTATCTTGCCGGTTTCGCCATCAGATATTTGGCTCCCGTGGTGATTATCGGCTCTGAAATTTTTCAGAGCCATGCCTTAAAAGAGACGAGCGCCGTCTCTTGGGAAAAAAGCATGGCTTCGGTAATCTTAGACAGAATTTTGGAATTGACCGCCAGCCTAGTGGTTATTTTTTTTGGAGTTTTTTTCTTTCTTTTCAAAATCGGGTTGCCGCCGATAAAAGTGGTCTTTATTTTCGGAGGAATTATTTTTATTTTAACCTCTTTAATTGTTTATTTTTACTTCAAGTCTTTCAAAAGAGAAAGCATGGCCAAAGCCATTGGTCGGATTTTCAACAATAAATTGGACAGCCATCCCTTGGAAATAGAAAAAGAGATTTTCAGCTTCTTTAAACTCAGGAAAAAAACAATGTGGAAAGGGTTCTCCCTTGCTTTTTTGAAGGCGGGAATAATGTGGCTTAGGGCATGGGTCTTGGTGTTGTTTTTAGGCAAAAGTTTGAGTGCGTTGCCGGCTTTATCAATTCTTGGTTTTAATTGTCTTGTATCAATGATTCCTATACCGGCTGATCTTGGTTCCCACGAAGCCATCCAGGCATTTGCCTTTAACTCTTTTGGGCTGGGAGCCGGCACCGGAACGGCTTTCGCTCTGATTATCAGGGGAGCGGAATTAATTTTGGCTTTGTCCGGCATAATGGTTTTATTCCATTTAGGATTAGAATTAATAAAGAACACCTTGTTTAAAAAAAACAGAAAAAATAGTACTTAACAAGGCGAAGAGAACTACGTTCTCTTCTTCATCTTCGCTTCCTGTGGAAGCTCGATAAATGAAATTTAATCTCTCTACTAAAGGAAACAATGATATAATAGATATAACCGATAAGGTTTTAGATTTGGTTAAAAAATCAGGAATAAAAGAAGGAATTTGTTTAGTTTTTGTCGCCCATTCAACCTGCGCCATCACCACCATTGAATACGAGGAGGGAGTAATTAGAGATTTAAAAAGAGTTTTGGAAAATATCGCCCCGATGAATAAAGATTACGAGCATTGTAAACGCTGGGGAGATTGTAATGGCTACGCTCACGTGAGGGCGGCTCTGATGCACCCCTGTTTAACGGTTCCAATTGAGGATAAAAAATTAATTTTAGGCCAGTGGCAGCAAATTGTCTTGATTGATTTTGACAACAGGCCCAGAGAAAGAGAAATAATTGTTAAAATAATAGGAAAAAATTTATGATTGGCCTTAATAAAGTTATTAGAGTTTTGGTTCTTTCTGATTTTTTACTCCAATCTGGCTGGGGATTGATTGGGCCTATTTTCGCCATATTTATAACTCAGCAAATTAAAGGCGGAACTTTAGTGGCGGTTGGTTTTATCGCTGCAACCTATTGGCTTGTTAAATCAATTGTTCAGCCCTTTATTGCCCATTTCCTTGATGTAAAGAAAGGAGAAAGGGACGATTTCAAATTTTTGATTTATGGCCTCTTTTTGGCCAATTTGGTTCCTTTGGGTTATATTTTTGTTACTCAACTTTGGCACGTTTTTTTATTGGAAATTATCAGGGGGCTATGCATGGCTTGCGTGATTCCCAGTTGGGCAGGCATTTTTACCAGACATATTGACAAGGGCTGGGAAGCCTTTTCCTGGAGCATTGAAAGTACCGGCATTGGTTTATCTTTCGCAATCTCCGCTGCTTTTGGCGGAATATTGGTAACTTTTTTGGGCTTTAAGGTTGTTTTTGCCTTAGTTAGTTTTTTTGGATTAGGGTCTTGTTTGCTTTTACTTTTAATCCGTAACCAAATTTTTCCTAAAGATCATTTTGCTCCCAGAGTGCCGCCTTTGAAAAAACCATTTTAACCATAATGAGGAACCAAGAGATAGCCAAAATATTTTATGGAATCGCTTTTTATTTAGAAACGGAGTCAGTGGCTTTCAAGCCCTATGCCTATGAAAAAGCCGCCATTAATTTAGAAACATTAAAAGAGGACGTGGAAGAGATTTACAAAAAAGGAGGGTTAAAGGCTTTAAAGAGTCTTCCCGGAGTCGGAAAGAGTATTGCCGAAAAAATTGAAGAATATTTGAAAACAAACAAGATAAAGTATTACGAGCAGCTTAAAAAGAAAATACCTTTTAATTTGGAAGAAATTATCGCTGTTGAGGGGATGGGTCCCAAAAAAGCCAAGGTTCTTTACCGGAAGTTAGGAATTAAAAACATTAAAGATTTGGAAAAAGCAGCTAAAGCCGGCAAAATCGCGCGGCTTTTTGGTTTTGGAGCAATTACAGAAAAAAACATTTTGGAAGGCATCGCTTTTTTGAAAAGAAGCAAGGGAAGGTTTTTGTTGGGAGAAATTTTGCCAAAAGCAAAAGAGGTTTATGAAAAATTAAAATCTTTAAAAGAAGTTGAAAGGATAGATTATGCAGGTTCCATTAGGAGAATGAAAGAAACCATTGGCGATATTGATTTTTTGGTCATCTCTAAAAAACCTCAAATCGTAGCGGATTTTTTTGTTTCTTTGCCCGGTGTAATAAAAATCTGGGGTAAAGGAAATACCAAAACTTCAGTCAGGATGAAAGACGGTTTTGATATGGACATTCGGGTAGTGCCGAAAAAAAGCTACGGCTCTGCCCTCCAGTATTTTACCGGCTCCAAAGAACATAATATTGTTACTAGAAAAATTGCCATTGATAAAGGATTAAAACTTTCAGAGTATGGACTATTCCGCGGTTCAAAAAAGATTACCGGAGAAAACGAAGAAGAAATTTATAAAAAATTAGGGATGGAATGGATGCCTCCGGAATTAAGAGAGAATCAGGGCGAAATTGAAGCAGCTTTAGAGCATAAGCTTCCAAAAATTATTGATTACAAGGATATTAAAGGAGATTTGCATTGCCATTCTAAATGGGACGGCGGAGCAAACACAATTTCAGAAATGGCAGAAGCCGCGGAAATCATGGGATACGAGTACATTGGCATTGCCGACCATACAAAATTTTTGCGAATTGAACACGGATTAAATGAAAAACAATTAGAAAGTCGCAACAAAGAAATTGATAAACTTAATTTAAAATTGAAGTCGAAGAAGATTTCTTCTTCTCCACCTTCGCTGTCTCGCTCGGTAATTAAAAATTTAAAATTTAGAATCTTGAAGGGTTGTGAAGCAAATATTTTGTCTGATGGTTCAATTGATATTAAAGACCAAGCCCTAAAAGAATTGGATTTTGTCATAGCTGGCATTCATTCCAGCTTCAAGATGGAGAAGGAAAGAATGACGGAAAGAATTATAAAAGCTATGAAAAATCCCAACGTTGACATTATTTCCCACCCCACAGGCAGAATCTTAAAAAGAAGGGACGAGTATTTGATAGATTTTGATAAAATTCTGAGAGTCGCCAAAGAAACAGGGACAATTTTGGAAATTAACGCTTACCCGGAAAGATTAGATTTGAACGACCGGAATATCCGCCGGGCAAAGGAAGCTGGCGTTAAAATGGTGATTAATACTGATTCCCACCGCAAAGACCAAATGCGCTTTATGGAATTTGGCATTGCCCAAGCCCGTAGAGGCTGGGCCGAGAAAGAGGATATTATTAATACTCAGCCGTTAGAGAAATTAATAAAATTTTTTAAATGAATGCCAATTGAAAAATCAGCCGGAGCCATAATTTTTCGGCACGAAAAAGATAAAATAAAATATTTATTACTTCATTATCCTTCCGGAAGCAGGACGACGAAGAATTATTGGGATTTGCCAAAAGGGCACATTGAAAAGGGAGAAAAAGAACAGGAAACAGTTAAGCGGGAAGTTCAAGAAGAAACCGGGCTGAAAGACGTCGAAATTATTCCTGGATTTAAGGAAACAATAAAATACTTTTTTAGGCGGGAAGGGAAAAATATTTTAAAATTCGTCACTTTTTATTTGACGGAAACGAAAACCGAGGAAGTGAAAATTTCAGAGGAACATATCGGTTATGAATGGCTGCCGTATGAAGAAGCGATAGATAAATTAACCTTTAAAAATGCCAAAGAAATTCTCAAAAAAGCTGACAACCACCTTTCAAAAAGGGTTTAAGCGATGACTTATAAAGAAGTCAGCAAAAAGCCGCAGAGGACATTCCTCTGCAGCTTTTCTTTTTTAAGAAAAACCTATTTTTTTGCCGTTTCTAAAATCTTTTCAAAGATTTCCGGATGATTTCGGGCTAAATCAGACAAAATTTTCCGGTCAAGTTCAATTTTATTCTGTTTTAAACCGTAGATGAATTTACTGTAAGAAATGCCGCTCTCTCGGCAGGCGGCGTTAATCTGAGTTTGCCAGAGCGCCCGAAACTCTCTCTTTTTAACCTTTCTGTCTCTATAAGCATATTTCCAGGCGTGCAAGAGCGCGTCTTTGGCCAGCTTATATTTAGATTTTCTTCCCCAGCGAAAACCCTTGGCATACTTTAAAAGATGTTTTCTTCTTTTGTGCGCGATTTTTCCTCGTTTTACTCTAACCATGGATTAATTTTTTAATTTTTTTGGCTTCCCATTTTGAAACCTTTACCCATTTCCGGCTTTTTCTAATTTTGTTACCCGATTTTTTTGCCCGCAAATGGTCAAGGCCGGTAGGTCTTCTTAGAACCTTGCCGGTTTTAGTAATTTTAAAACGTTTTAGGATGGATTTGCGTGTCTTCATAGACCGAGCTTCCGCAGGAAGCGAAGGTGAAGAAGAGAACAAAGTTCTCTTCGCCCAACCTTAATTATTTTTTGGAGATTATTATTGTAAAACCTCTTGGTTCCTTTTTCAGTTCTCTTTCTGTTTTGACAGGAATTTGTTTTTCTAAAATATCCATAAATTGGCTGATTTTTTCTTTGGCAAAGTCAGCGTGGGCCTTTTCTCTGCCTCTTAAAATCATTTCAATTCTGACCTTATCTCCTTCTTTCAAGAATTTTTCTGCCTGGCGTGCCCTGGTTTCCAAATCGTGAGCCGAAATTCCAAAAGAAAGCCTGACTCCTTTAATTTCGCTGCTTTTTTGCTTTTTGGAGGCTGTTTTTTCCTTTTTTTCTTCCAGATACAGATATTTTCCATAATCCATTATCTTGCAAACAGGCGGTTCTACTTTTTCCGTGAATTGAATTAAATCCAAATTTTTCTCCCGGGCCATTTGGATTGCTTCATTCAAACTTAAAATGCCCAATTGTTTGCCGGTTTCATCAATTACTCTTACCTTTAAAGCCCTTATTTGATTGTTGATAAATGGTTTTCTAATAATAGTTTTCAATCAATAAATTTAAAAGTGGAGAGGATTTGGTCTGTTAATTTTTCATCAATGCCTGAATAAGCAATAATATCAAACATATATCTGGGCGTTCCGTTGGGAAGAGAATCGCTTCTGCCAAAAATATATCTTCTGCCCAAACCCACGATTTCTTTAGGCGTGGCTACTATTGCATTTTGTCCGCTTATTATTTTGGACCCTGTCTTATTATAAGACTCCCCGGCGTTTTTATCAAACCAATCACTGACCGTCAAACTTTTTTGGTTATATAAAAATGTAATTACCATGCTTTGAGGAAAGCAATAATCGGCATCAGTCGCGCAATCGCTCGGTTTCTCAATTGTCACAATTTTACATTCAGCTCGTTGGGTGACAGAAAAATCAGATGGATACTTTATCTCATACCTATATTCCTCATTTCGATAAGTCTGCCAGTTTGCGGTTAGATCAATGTCCGGCAGGTTAATTACATGATTTGGTAACCACCAATGTTCGTAAACTAAATTTCCACCAACAACTATTACAACCAAAACTCCGACAATGATTAAAATTATTAAGATCTTTGAAATACCTGATTGTTTTGGAGAAAGCATAAATTTATTGGAGATGCCGGGAGTTGAACCCGGGTCTGAGGAGGTTTTCCAAAAGAGTTCTACAAGCTTAGTCCAATTTTAATAAAAAATATAGAATTTAAATCGGACAAAACTTCTATACCTTGAATCCAACTATTTTTCAACAGTTTTTTCCGGATTCCTGAAAGAACTGTTTATCTCGCTAATTTATGACACTCGTTTTTGCCCAGCGAGAATCAGCAAAACGAATGGCATTAGGCAAAAGCTAATGCGGGTGCTGGTTTGAATAAGTTGGCACTTATTCGGTTTATCAGTTTTGACAAGGTCTGATAACTTGGCTTGCCTATTTTTGGTTAACTTCTCATCGAAGCCTTTCATCCCCGCTTATTGTTCATTTTTTAAAAGTCTTTCTTTCTGTCGTTCAAATTCCCGTTTTTTTATCAGATCTCTTTTATCAACTTTTTTTCGACCCTTAGCAATGCTAAACTCCAACTTTATTTTTCCTCCCTTAGGATACAATTTTAACGGCAATAAAGTCAAGCCTTTTTCTTTTGATTTGCCGATCAAGTACTTAATTTCTTGTTTTTTCAAAAGCAACTTTCTTGACCTTTCTGGATTATAATCAGCCGTCGCGTTTTTTGGCTGATAAGGGTGGATATAACAGCCGATCAGATAAACCTCTTCGTCCCTTAAAACCACATAAGAACCGGTCAGATTTACTTTCCCTGATTTTATCGCCTTTACTTCCTGGCCGATCAAAGAAATCCCGGCTTCAAATTTTTCCAAGATTTGGTAATCAAAATAGGCCTTTTTATTTTCAGCAAGCGGTCTCATTCTTCCATTTTAGCAAAAATTAATATAAAATTAAATTAAATACCCGAGCCGCAGCGAAGTCAAAGAGGCGAGCCTCTTTTTTACCTTCACTTTCGCGCGACGAAAGTTCGGTGGCTGAAGAAGAGGATTTATCCTCTTTGACTAATCTTAAGATGTTGAAAGTAAAACCTTTTAAACAAACAACCGGCTTTTGCGGTCCCGCCTCTCTAAGAATAGTATTGGATTATTTCGGTATTAAAAAAAGCGAAAAGGAATTAGCTAAACTTTCCGGTTGCAGTAAATCAAAAGGCGTTGAAGCCGAAAGTTTGTTAAAAGCAACTGCAAAATTGGGCCTTAAGGGTTTCATTAAAGATTTTTCAGAAATTAAAGATATCAGAAAATACGTTCTGAAGAAAAAAATGCCTGTGATTGTTGATTGGTTCTCGGTTGACGAGGGACACTACTCAGTAGTGGCGGGAATTGATAATAAAAACATCTATTTGCAAGATCCGGAATTAGGCAAGGTTCGGAAATTAAAAATACACGATTTTAAAAGAATATGGTTTGATTTTTCCGGAGAATTTTTACGTTCAAAAAAGGACATTATTATCAGAAGATTAATAGTTATATACAAATAATAGGCGAAGAGAACTACGTTCTCTTCTTAATCTACCCGAGCGTAGCGAAGGGTGGAGAAGAACAAATGTTCTTCGACTCGCTTCCTAAGGAAGCTTGATAAATGATTAGGCAGGAAATTAAAAAAATAATAGAAAAATCAATTAAAGAACTCCAGAAAGAGGGAGAATTTCCTAATTTTGAAATTCCCGAAATTAAGGTTGAGCAGCCGGAACAAAAAACCCACGGCGATTACTCGACAAATATAGCGATGATATTGGCTAAAACATTGAAGCTGGATCCTGTAAAAATTGCAGAAAAAATAAAATACAAAATACAGAATACGAAATACAAGATACTTGAAAAAGTTGAAGTTGCCGTTCCGGGGTTTATCAATTTTTGGATTAATCAAAAAGAGCTTGAAAGATTATTTTTGAAAGTGGTCAATCAAGGAATAAAAGTTTTTCAGAGAAAGCCCAAAAAGCGGGAAACAATTGTAATTGAATATTCTTCCCCCAATATCGCCAAGCCCTTGGGAGTTCATCATTTAAGGACAACGATTATCGGGCAAGCCTTGGTTAATATCTTGAGGTTTTCGGGTCACCGAGTTATTTCTTTAAGTTTTCCGGGAGATTGGGGCACTCAATTCGGTTTGTTAATCGCTGCCTACAAACGCTGGGGAGATAAGAAAAAATTAAAGCAAAATCCAATTCCAGAGATGTTAAATTTATATGTTCGTTTTTCAAAAGCCGCAAAAGAAGACCCAAATCTCTTGGAAGAAGGCAGGAGAGAGTTTAAAAAACTGGAAGAAGGCCGCGCTGAGAACCGAAAAATTTGGCACTGGTGTATTAAAGAATCTTTAAAAGATTTTAACCGAGTTTATAAAATCTTGGATGTTAGAATTGAAAATACGATTGGCGAAAGTTTTTATGAATCAGAGCTGAAATCGTTAATCAAAGGAGCTCTCAAATCTGGCGTGGCGGAACGGGGGAACGATGATTCGGTGGTAATTATGATTCCTTACAGCGAGACGCCAGAGATTATTCAAAAATCAGACGGCGCTACGATTTATACCACGCGGGAGTTGGCGGCGATTCGCCACCGCTTTAAAAAATGGCGCGCGACAAAAATTATTTATGTGGCGGCCAACCAGCAATCGTTTCACTTGAATCAGGTTTTTGGGGCTGCGGAAAGATTAGGATTTGCCAAGAGAGGCCAGCTTATTCACGTTAAATTTGGCACGATGTTAGCTGCCGGCGGTAAGAAATTTGCCACTCGCGAAGGACGACTTATTCCATTGGAAGAAGTTTTAAAAGAAGCAATTGAGAGAGCAAGATTAGTGGTTGAAAAGCTAAATCCTTCGTTAAGTGAAAAAGAGAAAGAAAAAATTGCTAAAATTGTTGGCGTTGGTGCGATTAAATTTTTTGACCTGTCCAGAAATCGCTTAAGCGATATTGTTTTTGATTGGGATCAAATGTTGAATCTGAAAGGTTTTTCCGCGCCCTACATCCAATACACCTATGCCCGTTTTGCCAGCATCTTGCGGAGGGCTAAGTTCAAAAAAGGGAAAAATTTTCCGACCATCATTCCTCATCGACTACCCGAGCGAAGAGAAGGGTTACAGATGAAGGCAAACTCCGGAGGAGGCAAACTTCATCGACTAGAAAGAGAAATTATGGTAAAAATTCTTTTTTTTGACGAAGTCCTTGAAGAAATTTCTCAGAACTTTTTTCCAAACCAGCTGGCCGATTATTTATATGACCTTTCTAATTCCTTGAATAATTTTTACGAAACCCTGCCCGTAATTAAGTCAAAAGAAGACGAACGTCTTTTCCGCCTGCATTTAGTTTATGGCGCTAAAGAGGTTTTAAAGACCGGCTTAAATCTTTTAGGAATTTCCGCCTTAGAGAAGATGTAAATAGGCGATGAACCTAAAGGTTCATCTTCATCTACCCGAGTGTAGCGAAGGGTAAAGAAGAGGATTTATCCTCTTCGCCTGCGCCTACTTCGTAGGCTTGATATATTATGAAGTTGAAAAACAAGTATTTTATTTTGCGGCACGGCCAGACGATTTACCTGACCAAAAAGAAAAATTTTATTTATCCTCGGCCAGACAAGCCGCCGGTGAAGTTGACGAAAAAAGGAGAAAAACAGATAAAGACCGTTGTCAAAAAACTAAAAAAAAGGAAAGTCGATGAGCTTCGCTCATCTCCACGCTGCGCTGACGCTTGCGTAATTGATTTGATTTTCTCTTCAGATTTTTTTCGGGCGCGGCAAACCGCGAAAATTGTGGCAGAAGAATTGAACAAAAGGATATATTTTGACAAAAGATTAAGAGATATTAATGTGGGGATTTATCACGGCGGACCTAAAAAAGATTACTACCGGGATTTTCCAACACATTCCAAAAACAGATTTAATAAAAAACTTCCCAAGGGTGAAAGCTGGAGAGACTGCCGGAAAAGAATGTTAAATTTTCTGAAAGATATTGATAAAAGATTTAAAGGAAAAACAATTTTGATTATCAGTCACGGCGATCCTTTGTGGCTGTTAGAAGGAGCGGTGAAAAACTGGTCATTTGAGAAATTATTAAAAATTAAAATCAACAGAGTTAATTTTATAAAAGTCGGTGAACTTAGAAAAATATAGTATGGATTTTCCTGAGATTGAGAAAAAAATCTTAAAATTCTGGGAAAAAAATAAAATTTTCGAAAAATCAATTTCTCAAAGAAAAGGGAAGCCGGTTTTCAGTTTTTATGATGGTCCGCCTTTCGCCACGGGCCAGCCGCATTACGGCCATATTTTAGCCACCACTATCAAGGATGCCGTTTTGCGTTATTGGGCAATGCGGGGTTTTCAGGCGCCGCGCCGAGTCGGTTGGGATTGCCATGGTTTGCCGGTTGAGAATTTGATTGAAAAAGAATTTGGAATAAAAAATAAAAGAGAAATTGAAAAATTCGGGGTTGAGAAATTCAATATAGCCTGTAAAAATTCTGTCTTTCGCTATGTCAAAGAATGGGCAGCCACCTTGAAACGAGTTGGCCGCTGGGCCGACTATAAAGCAGCTTATGCCACCATGGATAAAGAATATACTGAATCGGTTTGGTGGGTTTTTAAAAAACTTTATGATTTGGGTTTAATTTATCGGGATTTTCGGGTTACCCCCTATTGTCCGCGTTGCGGCACGCCCATTTCCAATTTTGAAGTTAATCAGCCGGGCGCCTATCGCGACATTGAAGACCAATCAGTTTATCTTAAATTTCCGATTAAAGGCAAGGCAAATAATTTCTTTTTGGTTTGGACCACTACTCCCTGGACCCTGCCCGGCAATACCGCCTTGGCAGTGGGCGCTGACATTAAATATGCGAAAGTAAAAGTGGGACAGGAAAGATATATTTTGGCTAAAGAACGGCTGATAATTTTGAATGAGAAATATGAGATAGAGGCAGAGATTTTAGGCAAAGATTTGCTCGGTCTTGAGTACGAGCCAATTTTCCCAATGGCGCTAAGTAAGCCGGGCTACAGATTGGTGTCGGCCTCTTTCGTTTCTGTTGAGGAGGGTACTGGCCTTGTCCATATTGCTCCGGCTTTTGGTGAAGAAGATATGGAATTAGGAAAACAGGAAAATCTGCCGACAGTCGTTACCGTTGATGAAGAAGGGAGAATAAAAACCGGCTTGGGTATTCCTGGTGAAGGAAAATTTGTCAAAATTGCCGATGAAGATATCAAGATTAATTTAAAAAAACGAAAACTTTTATATAAAGAAGAAAAAATAGTTCACAGCTACCCTTTCTGTTGGCGTTGCGACACAATTTTGCTTTATTACCCGATTAATAGTTGGTATGTGGCCGTAACCAAATTTAAGACAGAGCTGGTTAGAAACAACCAGCAGATTCACTGGGTGCCGGAACATCTGAGAGATGGCCGTTTTGGCAAATGGCTTGAAGGAGCGCGAGACTGGGCAGTTTCCCGCAACCGTTTCTGGGGCGCGCCAATGCCCATTTGGCAATGTCAAAGGGGTAAAAATCAAAAACCGAGCCTCGCGATAGCGGGGCGAGGTGGAAGAAGAGGACAAAGTCCTCTTCGCTCATCTTGCGGAGAAATCAAGGTAATAGGTTCCATAGAAGAATTAGAAAGATTAAGCGGTAAAAAACCGAAAGATCTTCATCGGCCATACATTGATGAAGTCACTTTTAAATGTGAAAGATGCGGCGGAGAAATGATTCGCACGCCGGAGGTTTTTGACTGCTGGTTTGAATCAGGCTCTATGCCTTATGCTCAATGGCATTATCCCTTTGAGAATAAATTATTGGTTGAAAAATCCTTTCCGGCTGATTTTATTGCCGAAGGAGTGGATCAGACGCGGGGCTGGTTTTATACCTTGCATGTTTTGGCCACGGCCTTGACCTTGCGGGATTTGGGGCTGGGCCTCGGCAAACCGGCTTACAAAAATGTGATTGTCAATGGCTTGATTTTGGCTGAAGATGGGAAAAAATTGTCAAAACGCTTGCGCAATTATACCCCGCCAGAAATCATTTTTGAAAAATTTGGCGCTGACACCTTGCGCTATTTTCTCCTTACTTCAACGCAAATCGGGGAAGACTATTATATTTCTGACCAAAGGATCCAAGAAGTTTGGCGCCGGACTATTTCTACCCTGTGGCATGCCTTTTTGTTTTTCCAGACTTACACTGATAAAAATTTTAAGCCGGCCAAAAATTTCAAACCAAAAAATTTACTTGATTGCTGGATAATGTCGCGGCTAAACCATTTGTTGGCGCAAATAACGAAGGCGATGGATAATTACGAGTTAACTGATGGCGCCCGAGGGATTGATGGATTCATTGACGACCTGTCTAACTGGTATATCCGGCGCTCGCGGCGCAGATTCCAGAAGCCGGAAAGCGGAAAGGAGAAAAACGAAGCGGCCCGAACTTTATATTATATTTTGCTTAATTTAACCAAGATAATCGCCCCATTTATTCCTTTTATCAGCGAGGAGATTTATCAATCATTGACTACCCGAGCCGCAGTGAAGGGGGAAGAAGAGGGTTTATCCTCTTCGACTAAGAACTTTAAATTAAAAACTAAAAACCACGAATCAGTCCACCTCTGCGATTATCCTAAACCGGAAGAAAAGCTGTTAAATATTAAATTAGAGAAAAAAATGGGAAAAATAAGAGAGGTGGCAGGTTTGGCTTTAGCAGAAAGGGTCAAGGCAGGAATAAAAGTAAGGCAACCCTTAAATGAATTGAGAATTGGGAACCGAGATTCCATTTATGGAAGCGAAGGTGGAAAAGAGGACAAAGTCCTCTTTGACTATTATGAATTAAGGAACGAAAAAGAACTGTTAAATTTAATAAAAGAGGAGGTTAATGTAAAGAAAATCACTTTCGGCAAAACCTTAAAATTGGACACGAAAATAACCCCAAAATTAAAAGAAGAAGGCATAATCAGAGAAATAATTCGCAATCTTCAGGAGATGAGAAAAAAGGCAGGGCTCAAGCCGAAAGACAAGATTTCAATTTTATATTCGGGTGACGCGGGACTTAATAAAATTATTGCAGAAAATAAAAAATTTATAATAAAAGAAACTCTGGCCCAAAATCTTTCTTTGCTGAAAGGTCCAAGAAGAGAATTGGAAACAGAAAAAGAAATGGAAATTGACGGAATAAAATTATGGCTGGCAATTAAAAAAACCTAAATGGAACTTTTCGAAAAAGAACAAAGAGTAGGTGCTATAAAAGGGATTATTAATGCCCGTTTTATCAATATCCTTATTATCGTCGGTTTGGGCCTTCTGCTGAAGACAAAATATCTTGGCGGCTGGGCGCCCGGTTTTGAATATTTGATAATAGTCGGTTTTGGCCTCTTAGCTTTAGGTTATAATTTTGCTTATTGGTTTTTTATTAACCGGCCAATCGAAAAAATTAATGACAGGATGTTAAGTTTTATAGGCGTATGCCAGGTGGCGGCAGACCAAATAATGTATACCCTGGTTTTTTATTTCACGGGCACAGTAGAAAGCATATCCTTTATCCTTTATTTTCTGACAATTTTAATTGCCAGCAGTCTTTATAAAACTAAAGGCATTATTTTAGCGGGATTATTGGCTATTTTTTTCCATAACGCTCTCCTATTGGCTGAACTTGAAGGATTAATTCCTCACCTTGCCGCTTATGAAGGAACGGTCTGGTTTGGGAATGTTTTTATGACCCGGGGGAAAATGATCGGTTTTGCTTTTTATATGGGAGCGGCCATAGTTTTTTCAGCCGTACTTTCCGGTTTGTTCAGAAAACGAGAAAAAACCCTTCGAGAACAAAAAGACCAGCTATCTGTCAAAACTCAGACCTTGACCGGATTGACAAAAGAATTAGAAGGAGCCAAGACTTCTCTTGAAATAAAAGTAAAAGAAAGAACCGAGCAATTAAAAACACTTGCGGAGAGCCTGGAAGGAAAAGTTAAAGAAAGAACCAAAGAACTTCAGTTAAAAATAGATGAATTAGAAAAATTCCAGAGGTTGACTATTGGCCGTGAGGTAGCCATGGTAGAATTAAAAAAGGAGATTAAAAAAATAAAAGAAGAACTTAAAAAAAATCATCAATAAAATAATAAAATTTAGATAAAATAATATATGTCTAAAAAAGCAACAATAACTTTAGTAGTAATAATTGCTTTGACAATAACCTCAGGGATAATGTATTGGCAATGGACTGAGAAAAAAATAGAAACTGAAACAAGGGTTTATCACGTCGGACTTTTACAGATGGCGCCCACGGTGGCTGAAAATATGGATGGCTTTAAAATAGGAATGGCTGAGTTAGGGCTCAAAGAAGGAATTAACATAAAATACACGTATCGAGACGCCGAGGGGGACTTAGAGAAGTTAGAAAAATATGCTCGGGAATTGGTTGCTTTAAAGCCTGATTTAATTTTTGTTAATACATCTCCGGCGACAGCCGTTATTAAGAAGGCAACCGAAGGAACAGATATTCCCGTAGTTTTTTCTATGGTAGCCGACCCTTTAAGAGCAGGTTTTATAAAAACCATAGAAAGTTCCGGAAATAATTTAACCGGGACCGGTTGCGCCTATATTGCGATAGCTCCCAAAAGATTAGAAATTTTAAAAGAGATTAACCCTGACGCAAAAAAAGTTTTAATATTTTATCGGCCGCAGGATTTAAGCGGAGGGCCGGCAACCGAGAGTATTTTAGAAAAGGCGCCAGAAATTGGAATAAAGGTAATATCCGTTCCAATAGAAAAGAAAGAAGATATCAGAGATTATTTGGCAACCTTAGAACCGGGAGAAATTGATGCCATTATGGATTCGGCTGATTCCATGGCAACGGCCGGCTTGACCGAGTGGGGAATCAGCAAGGCAAACGAATTAAAAGTTCCTTTGATGATGCTGTCTAAGGGAGAATGCGAAAAAGGAGCCTTGGCTTGCTTTGGAGTTGACTATATTGATTTGGGGAGACAAAGCTCTTTGATGGCGAATCAAATACTGATGGGTATTAAACCTGCCAATATCCCTACGGAAATGCCAAGAAAATTTCTTTTTGTTATTAATTTGAAAACCGCCTCAGCTATTGGTTTGGAAATTCCAGAAGGGGTTTTACATAAAGCAGACATAATAATTAAATAATTTCTATGGCAAAACAGAGTTTTGGCATGCCAAACTCAGTTTGCTATTAGAATTAAATGGAGGAAATACGTAAATCCGAAGAAAAAGGATTGCCCAGAAGGACTTTATTGTATTCAATAATCGCTCTGGTGATTTTGGGATTGGTAGCCGTTAATATCGGGATAAATTTGATTTGGCTGGAATCATTCACGCGCGAATTGAGAGAAAGAAGCATAAATTACTTGCTTTCTGAAGCTAAAAAATCATCTGAAAACATAGAAAAATTTCTCCAAGCTGAAATTAGCGATATTAAAAGATTGTCTCAGGACGTGACTATCAGTGAAAATACGGAATTTTTTATCAGCCGTTTTTTAAAAGAAAATTCGGCGATTAAAGAAATTTCAATTATAAATTTAAACGGCAGAGAAGAAAAAAGATACTCGAGGAAAGAGTATTTTACAGAAAAAGATCTGAGAGATTTTGCTTTTTTGGAAGAATTTGAGAAAGCAAAAGAAGGCCAAATTTTTGTCAGCAAAGTAGACTTTACTCCAGAAGGCGAACCTTATATTAAAATTACAGCTCCCGTCAGAAAATTAGAGATAGAAACACCCCAAGCTGTTTTGCGAGCCACATTTTATTTGAAAGAGGCCTGGGAGGAAAAATTAGAGATGAAAATTGGAGAAACAGGCCGGGTTTCAGTGATTGATGACAAAGGAATGCTTATTGCCGACCCGGACCCTTCCAGAGTTTTAGAAAAAATTAATCTTTTAATTTTACCGTCGGCAAAACCCCTGATAAGCGGAGAAATATTTATGGGGAAGAAGTATTTAAATGAAAAAGGGATAGAGGTGTTTGGAGTGGGAGTTCCGATTAAAATTTTAAAATGGGGGGTAATTGTTGAACAAACTACCGAAGAACTGGAGGCTCCGATTAGGGAAATTGAGAAATTAACAATTATTTTTTTGGTAATGGGAACAGTAATTATTGGAGTTTTAATTTGGTTAGATTTGATTTTGAGAAAGGCTGATAAAGAAGTCCTGAAAAGACATCGCATAATTGAAGGTCAGGGCAAAAAATTAGAGGAAGCTAAGGCCTCTCTGGAAATAAGAATTCAGGCAAGAACAAGGGAATTGCAAGAGCTGGCGCAAAAATTAGAAGAACAGATTAAAGAAAGAACCAAAGAACTGCAGGAAAAATTAGGAGAATTGGAAAAATTTAACAGGTTGGCCGTTGGACGGGAATTGAAGATGATTGAGTTAAAAGAAGAGATTACAAAATTGAAAGAACAGCTCCAAAATAAAAAACACGATTCTAAATAATATCAGCCTTTAATCCGCTATAGAAAAATATGGCCCAAAAGAAACGTTCAAATCGTAAAAAAGAGCTTAGTCGAAGAGATAAATCTCTTCTCCACCCTTCGCTGCGCTTGGGTAAGCAAACTATGGAAGACCTGGAAGACCTCGTTTCTTATACCCAAGATTTTAACTTTTTTTTGCCAATTGCGGTTTGCAGTATTTCACCGAACGGAGACATTATTGACATTAATCGCGCATTTGAAGAACTGACTGATTACAAGCCCTTGGAGATTATCGGGAAATCAGTGAAAACTCTTTTTTTGGAGGAAGATAAAACAGATAAAATTATTAACGAATCAATAAAAAAGAAAACCGTGAGATCCAGAGAATTGACCTTGCTCTCTAAAGACAAAAAAAAGATTTTGGTGGACTTTTCGGTTTCTGTAAGAGAAGATAAAAAAGGAAACTCTATTGGTTATTTTGCGAGCATTACAGATATTACAGAAATTAAAAAATTTCAAGAATCACTTGAAGAACAAGTTAAAGAAAGAACTAAAGAACTCCAAGACAAAATCAGAGAATTGGAGAAATTTCAAAAAATAACCGTTGGCCGGGAGTTAAAAATGATAGAGCTAAAGAAGGAAATAGAAAGACTTCGCCTCTTAGAAAATCAAAAATAATTCTTAAATATGAATAAAATTACCAAAGACTACAACCCGCCCAAGGATGGGAGCTCCCGCTTCGCGGGAAGCTCTCGCGTCCCGACCGCGTCCTCCCATTCGCCGCGAGGCGAATGGGCCCCTAAAATTAAAGAACTGATGAAAATCCCGGGCAAGGCAAGAGGACAGGTTTTTTCCACCGATTTTGAATATATCAAAGAGTTAAAGGGTAAAAAGGGTACGGCTCTCTTGAAGAAGAGAATGGAAAATTTAGGAAAACCGATAGATTATGAAAATATAAAAACTACTGACTGGTATCCGGTAGGATTAAGAGTGATTTCTCTGTTAATAATTAAAGAAGTTTTTGATTGGGACGATAAAGAGATAGAAGAGATGGGAAAAACCGCGCCAAAACTCTCTTTTATTATGAAAATGCTGATGAAAACATTTCTCTCAACCGAAAGATCTCTTATGGAAGCCGCTAATTACTGGAAAAAACATTATTCAATTGGAAAATTGGCGCCGTTCGAGATTGATATGAAAAGAAAACATACGTTTTTACATCTTAAAGATTTTAAAATTCATCCAATTTTATGTCCTTATTTGACCGGTTATTTTTATACTATTTCTAATTTTATTTTAAAAAGCGAAAAGGTAACAATCAGGGAGACAAAGTGCGCCTTTAAAGGAGCAGCTTTGCATGAATTTTCGGTGAGATGGGAATAATAAAAAAACATAGCTTCCTACGGAAGCTTGATAAATGGAAAAAACCCAATATAAGAAAGATAAAAAAATAGAATCCTTAAAAGAATCAGATCGAATTGCCAAGACGTTGGTTAGGCGCGATTTTGAATTATCAGAACTCCGGGAAAGAAGAGAGCCAGAACTTAAAGAATTGAAGAAAAGAACTGAAGAATTAGAGGAGTCAAAAATTGCCTTAACATCCATATTGGAAGATATTGAGGATTCAAGAAGAGCCCTGATGAATATGTTAGAAGATGTGGAGGAAGAGAGGAAAAAAGTTGAAGAGGAAAAGAATAAAACCGCCACGATTATTAAAAACTTGACTGACGGACTTTTGGTCTTTGACAAAGGGAATAAGCTTTCTTTAGTAAATTCTCAAGCTGAAATCTTTTTCCAAATTAAGACAGAAGAGGTTATGGGCAAATCTCTTTCACAATTAGCCCTCCTTCCAAAATTTCTTCCGTTGGCAGAACTTTTATTGAAAGAAACTGAAGGAATCTTCAGGATAGAATTACAGCTTAAAGAGAATTTAATCTTAGAGATATCTACCATTCCTTTGGCGACAGAAAAGGAAAAACTGGGAAACTTGGTTGTTTTACATGACATTACCAGGGAGAAAGCCATTGAAAGGATGAAAACAGAGTTTGTCTCTTTGACGGCCCATCAATTAAGAACTCCGTTATCCGCCATTAAGTGGACATTAAGGATTCTCTTGGACGGAGATTTGGGCGAGATAACTTCGGAGCAGAAAGATTTTCTTGAAAAGACATATCAATCCAATGAAAGAATGATTTCTTTGATCAACGACCTTTTAAATGTGACCAGGATTGAGGAAGGGAGATATCTTAGCAAATTAACCTTGGTTAATATTGAAGAAGTAATTAATCTTATGGTAAATTCTTATAAAGATGAGATTAAAAGAAGAAAAATTAAATTTGAATTTAAAAAACCAAAAGAAAAAATGCCTCAGGTTATGATTGATGCAGAAAAAGTGGGATTAGTGGTTCAAAACCTGCTTGATAATGCCATCCATTATACTCAGCCCGGCGGAGAAATAACAATATCTTTAAATACCCGAGCGTCAGCGAAGGGTGGAGATGAACGAAGTTCATCGACTATCCGAGCGTCAGCGAAGGGTGGAGATGAACGAAGTTCATCGACTATCCGAGCGCAGCAAAGGGTCAGAGAAGAGGATTTATCCTCTTTTGCTCGCGGAGCAAAAGACATTGAGTTTTCAATAAAAGACAATGGAACAGGAATACCCAAGGAACAACAAGAAAGAATTTTTACTAAGTTTTTCCGCGGCACTAATGCGATAAAAATAAAGGCCGATGGGTCGGGTCTGGGCCTTTTTATCGCCAAAAATATTATTGAGGCTCATAACGGAAAAATCTGGTTTGAATCAGAAGAAGGAAAAGGAACTACATTTTATTTTAATATACCCATACATAAGAAGGAAGAATTTGCCGATTTTTTGACTAAGTTTTAGATATTTTGGTATAATTAATTTAATACCCGAGCGTTAGCGAAGGGTGGAGATGAAGGCAAACTCCGAAGGAGGCAAACTTCATCGACTGGGCGGAGAATTTAAAAATTAAAAACCGAGCCCTCTCCTCTGGAGGAGGGGGCGAAGGTGAAGAAGAGGACGAAGGACTCTTCGCCTCACAAAAAATATATGAAAAAGAAAATTTTAATGGCGATGATTTTCTACTTCGTTTAAAATCATCTTGATCAAAATTTTCTATAAATAAATCAAAAATATGAAAAAAATTTTGATAATAGAAGATGAAGAGATAGTTCTTGGTCTTTTACAAAAGAAATTGATTCAGGATGGTTATGAAACTTCGGTAGCTAGAAACGGCGAGGAAGGATTAAAAAAGATGAGAGAGATTAAGCCCGATCTTATTCTCTTAGATATTATTATGCCTAAAATGGGTGGATTTGAAGTAATGGAAGAGATGCAGAAAGATAAGGAATTAAAAAAGATACCGGTGATTGTTGTATCTAATTCTGGCCAACCTGTAGAGATTGATAAGGCTCGGGAATTGGGAGCCAGAGATTGGCTTATTAAAACTGAATTTGATCCGCAGGAAGTAATAGATAAGGTTAAAAAACAATTACCTCCATTTGAGAAATTTATAGAAGAGTATTAATCTGAAAAGGTCGATAAAAATTAAAAATAATTAAATAAAAAATGTTTACACTTTTAGTAATAGCTTTTGACGTTTTGGCTTTAACCTGGAGCGGAGTTAGAATTTTAAGAAAGAGCAAAGAGGTAAATTATTCATCCGGAAAATATCTTGCGTGGGGTTTAATACTGCTGGGTATTGCCATATTTTCTTACGGTTTAAGAAGTATTGTCATCCAGTTTGGTCCTTCTTTCTATTGGGTTGATCAGCTTATTTTCTACAGGCCTGGAACCGTTATTCACGCTACCGCGCTCTTTATCGCCTTTTCCTTTGTCTATAAAGAATTCGCACCGAAATTATTTGCTAAAATTACCGCTATACCTGTTTTGGGGAGTATGGTTTATTTAGCGTATCTCATGGCCTTTGCTCCTGAAACGAGAAAAGTTGTAGAGCAAGCTCCTTTGGAGCCAATTAAATTCAGGATGACAAACTATCCGTTTTCGTCGCCGATAACAGCCCAAGTTTTTCTTTATATCACTGTCGGAGCGCCCCTTGTCATTCTGGGAATATTTCTGTATAATGCGTTAAAGACGGAAAAATTAAAAGCTCTATTTTTTGGAATCGGGGTTCCGGTTATATCTTTTTTGGGTATCGTGGGGATGTGGAAGCCTGCCATGCTTCCTTTCCAGCTTAGCAGCGGGACATATAAAGGACTTTTTGTTTTAGCAATAATTTTGCTCCTGCTCTCTATTTTCGCGGCAAAAAACAGAAAGGTAATGATTAAAGCGTTGCTTTACGGATTAGGAATATCTTTCCAAGGACTGTTTATTCCGCTGTGCATTTTCATTTCTCCAATTTTCGCCAGATTAGGATATGGAATTGGAGCCCTTATGGTTTATAAAGCATTCGGAACTAAAGTTGAATAAGTTGTATGCCAAAGAAAATTTTAATTGTAGAAGACGATAAATTCCTCCGTGAATTGATTGTCAAAAAACTGCAAAAAGAGGGTTATGAGATTTCTGAGGCAGTTGACGGCGAAGAAGGAATAAAAAAGGTTAAAGAAGAAAAGCCTGATTTAGTTTTACTGGACCTTATTTTACCGGGAATTGACGGTTTTGAGGTTTTATCAAGAACGAAAGAGGATCCGGCTTTGTCTCAAATACCGGTGATTATTCTTTCTAACCTTGGCCAGAAAGAAGACGTGGAAAGAGGGTTGGGATTAGGGGCGATCGATTATTTAATCAAAGCTCATTTTACCCCCGGAGAAATTATTGAAAAAATCAGGGCGATTTTGAAATAATACTGGCCAGTCAAAGAGATATTAAAACATCCCCAAGGGTTGCAGAAATCTTTTGGGGATTTTTACTCTAAAAACATGATAGCGAAAGTCGAAGAGATAAATCTCTTCTTCACCCACCGAAGCTTTAGCTGAGGTAAAGAAGAGAACGAAGTTCTCTTTGCCTTCATTATGATTCGGGTAAAACAAGTTAAGTCTTTTCCTCAAGCCGATTATTTAAAAATTGGCAAAGCCTCTGATTTAAGCAATCCTAAAGAAAAAGCAATTTACCGCTTTTTTGAAATTCTGCCGGGGGGTCTTTGCTGCGCCGTTTTATTTTTTGTAGTTTTCTTTTCCTGGAAAAGACCTGTTTGGGTGGCTATTTTTATCATTTTTTTTGACCTCTATTGGTTGTTTAGGACAGCCTATTTTTCTTTTCATCTCCGGGGAGGTTACAAAAAAATGAAAGAACACCAAAGGATTGATTGGATAGAAAAACTTAACGAGACAGACATGAAAACGACTAGGCTAAATATTAAAAGCTGGCAGGATATTTACCATTTAATAATTCTTCCGATATACAAAGAACCCTTAGAGATTGTCCGGGAGAGCTTTAAATCACTGGAAAATAGCGATTGGCCAAAAGAAAAAATGATTGTGGTTCTGGGCGGTGAAGAGAGGGCAAAGAAAACAGCCAAAAAGGTGGCAGAAGAGATAGAAAAAGAATTCGGAAATAAATTTTTTAAATTTCTGATTACCTGGCATCCGATGAATCTCCCGGGAGAAATTCCGGGTCATGGTTCCAACGATGCTTGGGCGACAAAACAGGCGAAATTATTAATTATTGACCCTTTAAAGCTCCCTTATCAAAATATTATTGTTTCTTTTTTTGACGCCGATACGTGCGTATTCCCAAAATATTTTAGCTGCCTCGCCTGGCATTATTTAACGGCGGAAAAACCAACCCGGACCAGCTATCAGCCAATTCCTCTTTACCTTAATAATATTTGGCAGGCGCCGCCTTTTTCCCGGGTTTTCGCTTTTTCTTCAACTTTTTGGCACACGATGAACCAAGAAAGACAAGAGAAATTAATTACTTTTTCTTCCCATTCAATGAGTTTTCAGGCGTTGTTTGAAGTAGGTTTTAAACAGACAAATGTGGTGTCTGACGATTCGCGAATTTTCTGGCAATGTTTTTTGAAATATAACGGAGATTACAGGGTGAGGCCTCTTTACTATCCTATTTCAATGGATGCCAATACTGCCAAAAATATTTTCAAAACAGCCGTCAATATTTACAAACAACAAAGAAGATGGGCATACGGAGTGGGGGAAATACCTTATTTTCTCTTTGGTTTTTTAAAAAACAAAAAAATTAAGCTTTACAAAAAAATTTCGCTGGGATTTGAATTAATCGAAGGGCACTTATCTTGGGCGACAGCCCCCATATTAATTTTTGCTTTAGGCTGGCTTCCGTTGGTTTTCGGCGGGACCGAATTTTCTCAAACTTTAATCTCTTACAGTCTTCCAAAAATCACCAGTCGCATTCTAACCATTACCATGATCGGATTGGTTATATCTGCTTATTTAAGCCTGCTTTTGGCTAGGCCGCGGCCGCCGGGCAGTTATAGATTAAAATATTGGATATTTGCTTTCAGCTGGGTTTTGATTCCGATAATCACCATATTTTTTACCTCGCTCCCGGCCATTGATGCTCAAATTAGATGGATGCTGGGTAAGTATATGAGCTTTTGGCCGACCGAAAAAATAAGAAAGTGATTTTTATTCCAAGTGGATTCTTTTTTGAAAGTGTTCTATTTTGTCTCGTAGCGCAGGATATTTTTTCAGATAAGGATCTTCCTGCAAAATTTCCTTGGCGTCGTTTCTGGCCTTGGAAACCAAAACAGCGTCTGACAAAGAAGCCATAGCTAAGTCCGGAATTCCCCACTGCCGCTGTCCTGTGAAATCTCCCGGGCCCCTGATTGCCAAATCTTTCTCCGCTAATTCAAAGCCGTTGTCGCAGTTTAAAAGAGCGCGCAATCTTTTGTTGTAAAGTATTCCGGGCGAGTCGGTGAACAAGAAGCAATAAGATTGAAAATTAGACCGGCCCACTCTGCCTCTGAATTGATGGAGCTGGGCCAATCCGAATTTTTCCGAACCTTCTATTATCATGGCTGTCGCATTCGGGACGTCTACCCCTACCTCCACAACGGAAGTTGAGACCAAAATATCAATCTTTTTATTTTTGAAATCCCGCATTATTTTTTCTTTTTCTTGGCTTTTCATTTTGCCGTGGAGCATCCCTATTTTTAAATCAGGGAAAATTTCTTCCGACAGTTTTTTATATTCATCCTTTACTGCTTTCACGTTCATCCAAGAAAGAAGTCTTTGGTCTGATAAATAGGTTTTTTCGCCTGGCGAAATTTTGGCAGGTTCAATTCTCGGACATATGACAAAAGCTTGTCCCCCTTCTTTTATTTGTTGCCTTATAAATTCGTAAACGGCTTTTTTGTCTTTTGGCTGGATTATTTTTGTGATTATTTTTTTTCTGCCCTTGGGCAATTCGTCAATAATGGATAAATCAAGGTCTCCATAGACAGTCAAAGACAGAGTGCGGGGGATAGGAGTGGCGGTCATTGAGAGTAAATGGGGAATAAAATCTTTTTGCCGGCAAAGTTTGGCTCTTTGTTCCACTCCAAAACGATGCTGCTCGTCAATAATGACCAAAGCCAGATTATTGAATTGAACAGGAGTTTTTTTTAAGGTTTTGGGCGTTGTGTCCTGAATTATGGCGTGCGTGCCGATTAAAATATCGATTTTGTTATTCCTAACTTTTTCCAGCAGCTTTGCTCTTTTTATTTTTTTACCATCTGAATAGCTTTCTTTTCCGGTGATCAGGCCAACCTTCAGTTTGAATTTTTTTAGAACCTCATTTATGGTTTTAAAATGCTGCTTGGCTAAAATTTCAGTCGGCGCCAGAAAAGCTGTTTGGTGCCCGGTCTTGGCAACATTTAAAGCGGCCATGGCTGCTACTACGGTTTTGCCCGATCCCACGTCTCCCTCCAAAAGCCGGTTCATCGGCCTCGGTTTTTCCAAATCTTTTAAAATTTCCCAGCCGGCTTTTTTTTGGGCGTCGGTTAGCTTGTATGGCAAGGTCTTTATAAATTCTTTCATCAATCCCAGGTCAACAGAGACAGCTACTGCTTTTTCTTTCGCCAATTTAAACCTTTCTCTTTGGACAAAGAGGGAAAGTTCAAATAATTCCTCAAAGCCGAATCTTTTTTTAGCTTCCTCAGCTGTCGGCAAAGAATCGGGAAAATGGATTTGCCAAATCGCGGTTGCTAGAGGCAGAAAATCGTATTTCCTGCTTATTTTTGGCGGCAGGGAATCCGGAATTTGGTTTTTCAGCTTTGCTAAAAGGGGTTTTATGATAAATCTCAGCCATTTTGACGACAATCCTTCGGTTTCAGGATAAACAGGAATTAATCTGCCTGTGTGGTTTAATTCAAAATCAATCTCGCGGAAATTATCAGGGAGTTTTTCGTAGGAAGGATTTGATAAATATATTGATTTTCCTTTGCCGGAAATTTTTCCTGCCAAACAAACGAAAGTTCCTTTTTTGAGAGTGTTTGCGAGATAGGGCTGATTAAACCACATTACTTTCAGTTTTCCTGTTGGGTCTTCAAGAGCGGCTTGGGTCAGCATCATTCTTTTTCTGAAGGTCCGGATGTTTTTAATATCTGTGATTTGCCCCTGGAAACAAAAAGGGCCGCCGATTTGGGCTTTTAATATCGGAATTAAATTTGAAAAATCCTCATAGCGAAAAGGAAAATGAAAAAATAATTCTCCGACGGTCTTAATTCCCAGCCGTTTTAACCTTTTTTGATACTGGGGACCTACCCGGGGAATTTCCTCAATAGGAGTTAAGAGATTCATAATTAAAGTTTATTGTGCCCTCGAGAGGAATCGAACCCCTATCTGAAACTCCGCAAGTTCCCGTTTTATCCATTAAACTACGAGGGCATTACATCTTAAAATTATCACAGAATTAATTATCTTTCAACTTGATTTATTAAAATTTATTGTTAAAATAAGGTTGTCAGGAGGAGTCGCCTAATGGTTGGGCAGCAGGTTGCTAACCTGTAATCGTGTAAAAAGCGGTTTGTGGGTTCGAGTCCCACCTCCTCCGCTTTAATTTTAAAATATTTTACTTCTTGGAGGGGTACCGAAGTGGTCATAACGGGACGGTCTTGAAAACCGTTGGGGGCGTAAGCTCCACGTGGGTTCGAATCCCACCCCCTCCGCCAACTAAAAAGGAGCTAAGCTCCTTTTTGTTCAATAACTAAAAACTAATAACTATTTTCATTTACTCGAGCGTTAGCGAAGGGTGGAGATGAACGAAGTTCATCGACTTTTATTCTCGGGCTACAGCTACTCCCCAGACTTCTTTGGCGCCCGAGTTTTTCAGAACTCGGGCGCATTCTTCCATGGTGGAGCCGGTGGTGAAAACGTCGTCTACCAAAAGAATTTTTTTCTCTTTTATTAAATTTTTATTTTGGCAGACAAAAGCGCTTTTTATATTTTCCTTTCTCACCTCAGCTGTGAGTTCCATTTGCGGCCGAGTTTCTTTGGTTTTTAACAGAACATCCGAAATCAAAGGGATTTTGAAACAAAGAGAAAGGTGTCTGGCGATTTCTTCTGCTTGATTAAATCCCCGCCATTTTAATCTCTTTTTGTGCAAAGGGACGGGAACAAAAATAAAGCCAGTTCTATCCTTGAAAAATGCGCTCGGGTAGTCAAGCGATTGAAAGTGCTGTATAATTAAATAAGCTAAAGGTTTTGCCAGTTCTTTAACGTAAGGTTCGTATTTGAATTGCGAGATCAACTTTTTTATTATAAAATTTTGATAAGAGGCAGCGCAAAAAAGACCGGTAAGTTTTTTATTTTTTCTGCAGGAATAACAAGTCTTGCCGTCAAAAACAATTTTTGCAGGACTGCAAAAAGGACAATATTGAAAGGTTTGGATATCAATCAAAGAAAAACAATCTTGACAGAGATAATTTTCCTCTCCTTGGCAATTAATGCAATAAAGAGGGAAAAAGAGATTTAACAAAAACTGTTTCATCGCCATTAAGAATATTTTAACCGGAATTTCTTGATTTTTCCACACCTTCTTTCTGGACAAGATTTTTAATGATATAATATAGATAATGATTCGGTTCCCATTTAAGATTAAAAAAACTCCTAATAATTTTTTAGGAATTGATATCGGCACTTCATCAGTAAGAGTTGTAGAGCTGGGCCGCAAGGGACAGATTCGGGAACTTAAAAATTACGGAGAAATCAAAATCGAGTCTTTGCAAAAGTCAGCTTTTCGGACAATTGAAGAAAATGCGCTTTTACTTTCCGATAGCGAGATAGCCGGAGCCATTTCTGCTATTATGAAAGAAACAGGCATCCAGACAAAAGAAGTTAATTTTTCTATTCCTGATTTTGCCAGTTTTTTCACTAATTTTGAATTACCGCCAATGAGTGAAAAAGAACTTCCTCAAGCTGTCAGATACGAAGCGAGAAGTTATATTCCCCTTCCTCTTTCAGAAATAACTCTTGACTGGTCAGTAGTTCAGGGGGAAGTGTCCGGCAAAGCAAAGACCCCTCTGAAAATTTTGGTGGTGGCGATTCCTAATGAAATAATTAACCAATACCAGAAGATTGCTTCTTTTTCCGGTCTTGAAATGAAAGCTTTGGAGGCGGAAGCATTTGCCTTAGCCAGATCTTCAATTAAAAACGAAAAAGGAGTAATATCTGTTATTGATATAGGGGCAAGAAGCACTACTTGCAATATCCTGGAAAAAGGAATTCTGAAAATAAGCCACAGCTTTAATCTTTCAGGAAACGAACTGACAGAAGTTTTAAGCCGATCTCTTAAGGTTAACTATGAGGCAGCTGAGGAATTGAAAGGAAGCATAGGGTTGACAATAGTGGAAGAGAATGAGAGAAATGTCCGAGAAATTCTGCTGCCCTTGGTTGACTCTATGATATCTGAGATCAAAAAAATTTTTCAAGGTTTTTATCAGCAAGAAGGGAGAGGGGTAGAAAAAGTCATATTAGCGGGAGCAACAGCATTGTTGCCGGGTTTAAAGGAATATTTTGTTGAAGAATTAAAAAAAGAAGTAAAGGTCTCCAATCCTTTTTGGAGCATGACTTACCCTCCTATTCTGGAAGAGACATTAAAAGAAATGGGGCCTACCTATACCGTGGCTGTTGGTTTGGCCTTAAAAGGATTAGAATAAAATTATGGCGATAGAAATTATTCCAAAAACAAAAACTAAAAAATTATCTTTTCTTGGCATTCTTTTCTATTTCAGCCTGCTGTTATTTTTAGCTTTTTTGATCAGTTATTTTGTTTTGAATGTTTATCAGAAAAAACTGGAACAGGAAATTACCAATATAAAAAAAGACCTGGAAAAAACTCCTGACCAAAAAGCGCTGGAGGAAGAAATTTTTGGTTCTGAAAAAAACGCTGGCTATCAGCAAAAGATTAAAGATTTTAGCGCATTATTCAGCGCTCACAAGCTGCCTGTAAACTTTTTTAATTTCTTAGAGGAAAATACGCATCCAAAAGTCTGGTTCTCTAAATTTAATTTAGATTTAGAGAAAAATTTACTGGATATTTCCGGTGAGGCCGATAATTTTGAAGCGTTAGGCCAGCAGTCCTTGATTTTTAAAAGACAAGATTTTATCAAAAATATGAATTTATCTATGGCTTCATTAGCTAAGGATGGCAAGGTTAATTTCGACCTCCAACTTGCTATTGACCCCAAAATTTTTAAATAATGCAAAAAGTTATTATCAATATTTTCATCATTTTTTTATGCCTTATTTTAGGAGTGATATTTTTTGGGTGGCCTGAATATAAAAATTTCAATAATTTAAAATTAGAGATTAAAGAAAGAAAGGCGGAACTTGAAAACAAAAAGAAATATTTTTCTGAATTGGACAGTGTTTCCTTAAAATTAAAAGAATACGGTCCAGAGATTTCAAAAATTGATTCTGCTTTGCCCGCCGCCCCCATAGCGCCTGACCTGATTAATTTTTTGGCCGAAAGGAGCTCTCAAAACGGCCTGATTCTGGAAAAAATCAAATTGGATAAAATTTCTCCATTAGAACAAGGTTCTAAAATTCAGAAGATTTCTTTGAGCCTGTCTCTTTCCGGTTTTTACCCTGCTTTGAGAAGCCTTGTTTACAGTTTGCAAAAGAGCGCTAAATTGATTGAGGTAGATTCTATTATGTTTTCTCAGTCACAGCCGGGAGGAATTTTCTCCTTTAATTTGAAAATAAAAACTTATTCATATTAACTGATTACCATGGTTATTACTTTTGTTGAAGAAAGAAAAAAACAAAAAAAATTACTTATAGTTTTTGGATTTTTGATTGCCATAACGGCTGTGATTCTGGCTCAGTGGTTGCTGAAAAGAATTCCGCTCTCATTCACGACAGGCGGACAAATATCTCCGACTTTCAAGAAAATAGAAATAGACTTTACGATATTGGATAATTTAAAGGATTTGGAGGCTTTTGAAGAGATTAAACCCTTTGAGGGTAAAATAGGCAGAGAAAATCCTTTTCTGCCTTATTAATAAGGGCGAGCGACGAACTATGACGCTGCTGCAACAATTAGTTAAAAAAGGATTGTTAGAGAAAGAAAAAGCTGGTTCAATAGAATACGAAATTAAAAATTCTGGAAAAAAAGAAGAAGAAGCGATTTTGGAACAGAGAATAGTCTCGGAAGATTTTCTCTTTGGTTTAAAAAGTGAAAATTTAAAGATTCCCCTTAAAAGGATTTTTCCTGAAGACATTTCCTTGCAAATTTTAGAAGTTATTCCGGAAGATTCGGCCAGATATTATCATATAATTCCGATTGCTAAAAAAGGCAAGGTTTTAGAAATAGGAATGGTTTATCCCGAAGATATTAAAGCCCAAGAGGCTTTGGAATTTTTGGCCCGCCGGCAGGATGTCTCTTGCCAGATTTTTTTAATCAGTTTAACTGACTTTAAAAACGTATTAAAGAAATACCGCACCCTGAGAGGAGAGGTAACGAGAGCGTTGGAAGAATTAGAGACAGAACTCAAAGAGGAAAAAATTGAAGCCAGAACGACGGCCATCACGGAATTTGAAAAAATTGCCGAGGAGGCGCCGATTTCAAAAGTGGTCGCGGTTTTGCTGCGCCATGCGGTAGACGGTTCAGCTTCTGATATTCATATTGAGCCGACAAAAGAAAAAGTAAGGGTTCGTTTTAGATTAGATGGCGTGCTGCATTCCAGTATTTTTTTACCGATAAGGATATTGCCGGCCATTGTCTCCAGAATCAAAATTCTTTCAAATTTAAAGATAGACGAAACGCGAATTCCTCAGGACGGACGATTTACCACTAATGTTGGCGGCAAAGAAATTGATTTCCGGATTTCTACCTTCCCGACCGTTTTGGGCGAAAAAGTAGTGATGCGAATCTTAGATCCAACGATAGCCGTGGCAGACATTAAAGATTTGGGAATATCCGGAAGAAACTTTAAAGCAATTGATCAGGCTATAAAAAAACCTTATGGGATGATTCTCTTAACCGGCCCTACCGGTTGCGGAAAAACCACTACTTTATATGCCATTTTAAGGATTCTGAACAGGGAAGGAGTGAACATTATCACTCTGGAAGATCCGGTAGAATATTTTATTGAAGGAGTTAACCAATCGCAGGTGAAACCAGAAATTGGCTATGAGTTTGCGACCGGTCTCCGGCACATGTTGAGACAGGACCCTGATATTTTAATGGTGGGTGAAATTAGAGACGAAGAAACAGCCGCTTTGGCAATTCATGCTTCCTTAACCGGGCACTTGGTTTTGTCCACCATCCATACCAATAATGCCTTAGGAGTTATTCCCCGGCTTATTGATTTGGGCGTGAAATCCTACCTAATCCCGCCGACCTTGACCATTTCTATTGCTCAAAGATTGGTAAGAGTTTTGTGCCCTGATTGTAAAAAAAAGATAAAACCAAAAAAAGAAATAAAAGACATGCTTCTTAAAGAATTGGAAAGCTTGCCTCTCTTGGCTAAAAAGTATGTAAAAATTCCAAAGGTATTTTACGTTTATACGGCTGTAGGTTGCAAGAAATGTAACGGAGCAGGCTATACGGGCAGGATAGGAGTTTTTGAGGTTTTGGAAATGACTGACCAGCTTTCGGAAATAACTTTGAGAGAGCCTTCAGAAATTACGATTGAACAAGAAGCTAACCGTCAAGGCATGATAACGATGAAGCAAGACGGAGTTTTAAAGATTTTGGAAGGAATAACCGCCGTTGAAGAAGTTTTAAGCATGGCAGAAGAAGAGTAAAAATCCATGAAAAAATTTTATTGGCAATGACCTTTCACTTCGTTCAAGGTCATTTTAAGCAAAACTTTTTATGAAAAAAATTTTGCTGGTTGAAGATGACCCGTTTTTAATTGATATTTACAGTACCCGACTTAAGAAGTCAGGATTTAAATTAGAAATAGCTGATAACGGCGGAGAGGCTTTAAAAAAAATAAGAAAACGAAACGCCGCTAATTTTGGAAAAAAGAAAAAAAAGAATCTCTGGCCGGACGTTTTAATTTTAGACATAGTCCTGGCCGGGATTGATGGCTGGCAAGTACTGCAAGAAATAAAAAAAGATGAAAAATTGAAAGATTTAAAGATTATTGTTTTTACTAATCTGGGCCAGAAAGAAGAAGTGGAAAAAGGATTGCGATTGGGCGCTACAAAATATCTGGTTAAAGCTCATTATACTCCGTCAGAATTAGTGGAAGAAATAGAGAAAATCATAAAATAACCCTTTTTAATTATTAACCTATGCCAAACTATACGGAAGAAATTAGAGAGCTTCTTTCAATAACCGTCAGGGAGCAGGCCTCTGATTTGCATATCTCGGTGGGCCACTATCCTGCCTTAAGAATCGCCGGCCGATTGGTTCCTTTGGTAAAAATGAGGAAATTAACTTCTTCAGATACCCAAGGGCTGGCTTTTGCTTTGATGACCGATGAGCAAAAACAAAGAGTTCTCAGCGTGAAAGAGATTGATTTTTCATATAATTTTGATGATAAAGCCCGGCTTAGGGTTAATATTTTTTTTCAGCGATACAATATTTCTTGCGCTTTAAGATTAATTCCCGCCGAGATCCAGACGATCGAAGAATTAAACCTGCCTCCGGTTTTGCATAGATTCATTCAGCCGAACCAGGGTTTTGTTCTGCTTACCGGCCCTTCAAGCCAGGGAAAATCAACAACGCTAGCGGCGTTAATTGATGAAATAAATCATACCCGAGCGGATCATATAATTACCATTGAAGATCCGATTGAGTATGTTTTCGGAGACGACCGTTCTATTATTGAGCAAAGAGAAGTTTATCAAGACACTCTTTCTTTTGCCAGAGCTCTCAGATCAACCTTCCGGCAGGACCCGGATGTGATTATGGTTGGAGAAATGAGAGACCCGGAGACAATAGCTATTGCTTTATCAGCCGCCGAAACCGGACATTTAGTTTTTTCAACGCTTCATACAAATTCAGCCGCTCAGACCATTCACCGAATCGTTGATAGTTTTCCGGCCGAACAACAAAACCAGATAAGGGCCCAGCTGTCCGGTTCTTTGCTGGGAGTGGTTTCTCAAAGATTAATTCCCAGAATAAGAGGAGGATTGATTCCTGCCTGCGAAATAATGATTGCGACGCCTGCTGTAGCTAATTTAATCAGGGAAAATAAAATTCATGAGTTGCCCTTAGTGATTGAAACGTCAACCGAATTGGGCATGATATCATTGAACAGGTGTTTGGCAAATTTAATAAAAGCCAAAGAAATTTCTTTAGACAACGCTCTAAGTCATTCTCTGGATCCGGTAGAACTAAGAGCGTTGACCAGATAAATTAGTCAAAGAGGATTTTATCCTCTTTTCCATCTTCGTCCCGTAAACGGGACTCGATATATGAAGTTTAATTATCAGGCAAGAACCAAAGACGGAGAAATTCAGTCGGGAGTAGTTGATGCCACTTCAAAAGAGGCGGCAATTAATCTTTTAAAATCCCATCGCGTTTTTGTTACCGTTTTAGAGGAGATAGCTCCTCCCTTTTACGCGAAAAAAATAAGGCTTTTCGAAAGAATTTCAAGAAAGGAGATAGTGGCTTTTTCCCGGCAGCTGGCAATTATGTTCAAGTCGGAAATTCCTTTAATTGAAATTTTAGAGACCTTGGTTAAACAAGCGGAAAACCCGGCTTTGAGAGAAAAAATTATTGGAATGATTGATAAGATAGAAGGAGGGACTTCACTTTCCAAAACATTCAGTTTTTATCCTCAAATTTTCAGCCCTTTTTATATTAATATGGTCAAATCAGGCGAAGTTTCGGGCAAACTGTCTGAAGTTTTTTCATATTTAGCCGACCACCTGGAAAAAGAGCACGAGTTCAACGGAAAAATCAAAGGGGCGCTGATTTATCCTATTTTTCTTTCATGTGTTTTTATTCTGATTCTGGCTGCCATGGTTTTTTTCGTGATGCCCCAATTGACTCAAATTTTGAGAGAAAGCCCCGGAGAACTTCCGATTATGACGAAGCTTTTGTTATGGGGCTCCGATTTTTTAAGAAAGTGGATGGCGCTGATGATTGTTGTTTTGATTTTGCTGGCAGCTTCTCTTTTCTATTACTCAAAGACAAAAGAGGGAAAGAGTTTTTTTGATAAAAATTTACTGAAGTTTCCCTTGCTCGGCAGTTTTTTAAAAAAGACTTATCTTTCACGTTTCGCGCTCAATCTCTCAACCTTAATTTCAGGCGGCTTGCCGATTGTTCAGGCGATTGAAATTACGGGCGAAGTGGTGGGAAACGAGGTTTATAAAAAAATCATTTTAGAGACATCAGATGGAGTTAAAAAGGGGGAATCAATCAGCTCTTTATTGCAAAGATATCCCGATAATATCGCCCCTCTTTTTCTTCAAATGGTGGTAGTAGGAGAAAAAACCGGCAGATTAGACTCATCCCTGTTAAACATCGTTAGTTTCTATGAAAAAGAAGTAGACAGGGGTTTAGATAATTTTATGCGGTTCTTGGAACCGGTTTTGATTATCTTTTTCGGCATCATTGTCGGAGGCTTAATGGTCGCCGTAATTTCGCCGCTTTATCAGGTTATATCAGGCTATTAACCGCCATTTTTAGAAAAGTGAAGATAAGTTATCCACAACCTTATTTGACAGGATTGTGGTATGATAAATATTGATAGAGTAGTCGAAGAGGATAAATCCTCTTCTTCACGCTTCGCTTCGCTCGTGTAAACAAAAGGTCGAGAAATAATTACCAATAAAAATAACTATTAATAAAAATGTTTGCTAAAAAAAAGAAAAAAGGGTTTACTTTGATTGAACTTTTGGTGGTTATCGCCATTATCGGAATTTTAGCTTCTATTGTTTTGGTTTCTTTATCCGGCGCCAGAAGCAGAGCCAGAGATGCCAGAATTATAGCGGATATGAGCCAGATGAGAAGTGTCGCTGAGATGTCATTCGTTGACACAGGAAGTTACGCCGCTGTTTGCGCTACTCCCGAATGGGGGACTTTGCATGCTGATATGCTTACTCAGGGCCCCAACGATCCTGATTGTAATCCTCTAGCCGCTGGATATTGCGCTGAGGTTCAGTTGAATTCAGGCAATTGGTGGTGTGTAGACAGCTCAGCCATATCTAAACAGTATCTTTCTACTGCTCCTCCTATTTGTTCGGCGACTGTGTTTACTTGTGAGTAGTAATTTTTATTGAAAGAAAGACAAATTAAAAACTTTAGTTTTGTTTGATTTACGATTGGATTGTGAAGAAATTTTTAATTCGCCTCAATCAGATTTTGATAGAGGCGAATTTATTTTGTCAAATCACTATGTTTAACATCGTAAGTTAAACATGGTATATTGGATAATATGGTGCCGCAAAAAAACATTTTCTTTGATAGAAACCAGCCGTTCCACATTCTTAGTCGGGCCGTAGAAGGGAGAGAGATTTTCAAGGAGAAAGAAGATTGTCTCCGCTTTATTTTTCAAATGTACGCAGCGAACACGGGAAAGCCAGCTTTTAATTTACGCCGAAAGGACATAGTTGAGATCGCTCGCAATATATTAGCAGGAGAAAAGATTGCGTCTGACGCGGTTATTAACGAACACCCTCCCTTGGTAAGTATATTAAGTTTTTCTTTAGTTTTTAATCATTATCATTTTAGTTTGGTTGCCAATGTTAAAGGCGGCATTACGTCATTTATGCAACGGTTAAACATTGGATTTGCCAAGTACATTAATCTGAAATATAAAAGGAGAGGCGCCCTGTTTGAAAGTCGATATAAGGCAGTTCCGGTTCAATCTGATTTTCAGATGGATGCTGTTTTGCGCTATATCAATATAATAAATCCTTTAGATGTTTATCAGCCCGGATGGAGGGACGTTGGTTTAACCGATCAAGAAAGGGCTTTTAAATTTTTAGACGAATATCAATTTTCTAGTTTTCCTGATATTTTCGGTAGACGAAATTCTAAGATTACGGCTCCGCAGGAGATGTTAGAGAAATTTTTAAGCATAGGGATAAAAGCCGATAGCAAAGAATATATTAAATTCATAAAAGATTTTTTAGAAAATAAAAAAAGTCATTTCCCGTCTATTTTTTTAGAATAACACTGTACGCTGTACACCGTACCTGTTTAACATCGTAGTATGTTTAACATCGTAAGTTAAACAAGGGTTATAAATAAGATGATATTTTCATATTTAGTAATTTTTAATTTTTTAATCTTTATTTTTGGGTTGGTAATCGGCTCTTTTCTAAATTGCGTGATTTATCGCCTGGAAAAAGAGGAAAGTTTCTTAAAGGGTCGTTCTTATTGCCCTCATTGCCGGCATCAGTTATCTTGGCAAGATTTAATTCCTGCTTTTAGCTTTTTTATTTTAAAAGGAAAATGCCGCTATTGCCAAAAGCCAATCTCTTGGCAATACCCTCTTGTCGAAATATCAACTGCGTTGATATTTCTACTAATTTTCAATTTTCAATTTCCAATTTTTAATGAATTTTCAATTTCGCAATTTTTAATACTGCTATATCATTGGATAATTTTCGCGTCTTTA
>Ga0315286_10000276_pt1 | contig 41195 bp, 24 predicted proteins | sample YL17G10_0_MG_FD_205038 | JGI IMG/M metagenome (GOLD analysis project Ga0315286, IMG submission 205038) | Sediment microbial communities from Yellowstone Lake, YNP, Wyoming, USA - YL17G10_0 | ecosystem: Environmental > Aquatic > Freshwater > Lake > Sediment | place: USA: Wyoming | collected...
GCAATGATAATATCCGGCTCATCGGTTTTCAACAGTTCCAATGCACCGTTACCGTTATCCGAGATACGAACATCATATCCCCTATCCTCCAAACCAATCTTCATCATGTGCAAAGCATCGGTTTCATCATCAACATAAAGTATTTTTATTTTTTCCATTTATATTCCTATATATTCAATTAGAAACGACAACCATCGTCATGTGACAAAAATAATCCTAATTCTATCGAAAGTCAAGTATTCAATTTGGTTTTGCTGATGATTCTTCGTTATTCCCGTTTGAAATTTTTAAGCGCCTTTTCAGCTGCAGTAATAAGTGCATCAGGACCGACAGATAATCCTGTGGCATTTTTCATCCAGAGATCAGGAGCGACCCGACCCACGATTGCCATACGTTCGAACTCTGAACCAATAGCGCCGGCTTTCTTCATCTGCCCTTCTATTTGGAAAGCAATCATGTGACCGAGTGAATAATCGGGAAGATACATATACGAGTCAATTATGTGAGAATAAATACCAAGAAGAATAACATCTTGCTTCTTAAAAACAGGTGCGTAATATTTATTCCAAATATCTTTTGCGATTTGAATTGTAGCTTCCTTCAACTCAGCCGGTGTTGTATTCGGATGGGCATACATCCATCGCCAAACTTCCATGTCAAGAAGTGCAACACCCGTAATTTCATAAACCGCCCAGAAGTCGTTTATTACTTTTAGAACTTCGCTTTGTGCACCTTGTGTTGGTAAACCTAAAAATTCAAGATCGTGATCCTGAAATACATACGCCAACGCTTCGGTGAAGGCAGTATTCGGAACACCCTGCAAAAAATAATGATCGATGTTGTTAAGCGAAAATGTTTGCTCCACGTTATGTCCCATTTCATGGAGTGCAATGCTGTATCCCTTGTAATTCATTCCACTCTTTTCAATACGAGTGCGAAGATGTGTTTTTTCGGAACGCATTCCCGCACCCGCAGCATGTCCCGATCCGCGTGCCGGGTCGACAATGATATTATTCGCAAGATACTCGGATCGCTCTTTTGTGAAACCTAATTTCATCAAGAGACTGGGGATATCATTCTTGTAAGCATCTGCAGTTGGATATTTTTTCGAGGTAATCTCATCAAGCTGTGCTTCTGTGACGGTACCTCGCGGTCGGAAGCCATTATACCAAATATCGAACGGCTCCAGCGGGCGACCCAGACGGGATTCTATTATCCCGGCAACTTTGGAAACAAGCTTTGATGATAGAATTTGTTCAAACATCGATTTAACTCGTTCCTCCGGTATTTCCCGACTCTCATCAAATCGTCTGGCAATTAAAGTTGGTGCTGTTGGAGAATATGGATCGAGCTTCTTTGATGCCGTGAAAGTTTTTAGAAGAGTGGCATATCGTATATCTGGCTCTGGTGCGTTGGTTACTGTTTGATCGGGCTTTGCCGGCATGTCGGCATCTTTAACGGCCGCAAGCTTTACTTCGTTCGAGTAAGGATTCCAATCAACGTTGGGATTATTAACAACCACCTCAGGGATTGTTTGAGTAACAATTCTTTCCATAACCTGTTGAATCATTCGCTGCTTTACAAGCCCATCTTTTGTATCACTGTAACTTGCTTTTAACTCATCACGTAAATTCCAGTGCGAAAGTAAACGCAATTTGGGTGGAAAAAGTCGGTTGCCGTTATTATCGATGAGATGGTGCATCCAGATGTTGTACTCTGAGATGTATTTTTCCGCTTCAGAGGTTGCCTGAGCAATTGCAAGATTAACCTCAGCGGGAACCCGTTTGGAAAAAATTTGTGCAAGCCGCGCTTCCGCCCATTGACGACGAGACCACTTCTCACCATCCGTTAACCGCTGCTCAAGTGTTGTGAGTGTGAAGTTCAGTAGAACCGTAAATGCAAGTTTGTTCTTGAAAAAATCATCTATGACGTGCGCTGAGGGATCATATCCGGCAAAAATATCATCAAACTGCTTGATAGGTCCAAGGTCAAGATCAACATAAGCACGGAATTCACGACCAATTTCCTGCATATGCCCAAACAATTTTTCAAGTAGGTTCTCGAAACGATTGAACATCTCATCGAGGGTTTTTTGATCGCTGGCGAAGTTAGTTTTAATAAAATCCTCGAATGCACCAGCATCTCCATCCTCCGCCCGCCAGAAATCTGAGACCTGCCTTAAGCCTTGCTGTAAGCGAATACGCTGATCTTCACCAAATTTATTAACCAATTCGTTTTCAAGCTTTGTGACTGTGGCTTTCATCCAACTCGGTTGTGTTTGCGCATTCATTGTATTCGACCCTGCAATAAGTATTAAAAAAACAATTGCCAAGACAGTAAAATATTGACCGCTCATGATATTCTCCATTTGATTATTGATTTAATTCTGGTGGGAAGAATTTAACTTAAATTCCGAAGGTTTGCAAATTCCAGACATAAAAAACCTCCAGAACCGACACTACTGATTCTGGAGGTAGGATAATACACTCTTAGCTTTTCGCTCCTGGCTTTTGACTATTGGCTAATAGCTATCTCACAAGCAGCATCTTCTTCACATCTATAAAGTCACCAGTTTTTAATCTGTAAAAATAGACACCGCTTGAAAGAAGACTCGCATTCCACATAACCCCATAATGACCGGGTGGTTTTGTCTCATCGACCAAACGAGCGACTTCTCTTCCAAGCACATCATAAACAATCAACGATACATTGCTTATCTTCGCTATATCGAATTGCATCTTCGTTGTCGGGTTGAACGGATTGGGGTATGCATCGTACAATCGAAACTCGCGTGGTATCTTTTCATCAATCGTGCGAACACCGAGCGGGGCCTCACCGAAATCGTTTAGCACATATGTGATTAAAGATTTTGCACTTGCAGAATCGAGGTAATACAGAGGGAAACTCAAATAATATACTTTTAGATTTGGATCAGTTGCACGAAGACCGACTGGCTTTCCTTCAAAAGCAGTATCTAGCGGAGAAGATTGATATGTGTATAAAACCTGATTTGTTGGAGCCGTTGGAAACCGCTCGATCATACCCAAAGAATCATTCCAGAAGGAAAGTTTTTGTTGATCAATACCAACAGAAGAAAAACCTTGCATACCATTCGCCCCGATAAAATTCGGTTCAGGACTTATTTCCAATGAAGCATTAACTCCAAAAATATTTTCAAGAAATAGATACCAATATGGGTACGATGCAGATGTTAATTTTCTACCCATTAGCAGAAGTTTACCACCACCCAGTAAATAACCTTTTAATCGAAAAGGTATCGTATATGGAGATGGTGGTGGGATAAATATATTTTGATTCTCGTATAACCAGAAAATCGTTGAATAAAATCCAAAGTAATAAACTGAACTCGGATTAAAAACATTTGCAATATTATACGGATATTTAATTTCTCGATACTTATAATTTTGAAGGAATCTTTTGTAAAAAACACTTGTTGATTCAACAAAGGAAGTAGATGCTCCTAATGCTTGATTCACAATAAGTACACCTCGGTTCATCGAAGTAAAATATCCATCCAAAATCAAGGATGGTTGGCTCTCAGCATTGGTAAAATCAACTGCCTTTATATAATAGGAGCCTCCAACACTATCAATAAAGAATGTTTTCGTATAAACAGTATCGTTAAGTTTTGAAAAACCTGGGTCATTTTCTCTTCTGCAATAAATATTATATCCTGCTAAATCTTCTTCAGTATTTGGCGACCAATCCAGGTAAATGTAGTTCTTCCCTGGACCAACAACGAAATTCTGAGGCGTTGCAGGTGGAATGAGACGACCCGAATCCACCTGAGAAAATTGACTTTCATGATCATCGATATCGACCGATGAGATTTTATAATAATAGATTTTATCCCCCCATACATCAGTATCAAAATAAAAGGTATCAGTCAGAAGATTGATATTCATTCGAGTGAACAAACTCTCAGATGAAGTTCGCCGATACAAATTGTATCCTGCAATATCAGGATCACCGTTCGGCGACCAATAAATATCGATGGTTATTTGTTGACCGAAAATCCGTAGGTTTTTAGGAATTGCTGGTATGGTTGAAACCTCGTCTGACAATGCAGACAAATTACCTTTCTCGTCGATTGCAGCAACAGCGAAATATTGAATAATATCTCCCAATAATCCAGAATATGTAACAGAAAGATCTGATATTGAAACTGAATCGGTATATTGACCAGGTGTTGTACCATGATAAACACGATAAGAAGTAACTAAACCGTATGGTGATCTATCAATTTTATTCCATGATACAGTGACTGAATGTCCACCACCAGAATCCTTCACTGAGATATTGGGCATAATAAATCCGTTAGCTTCATAAATGCGATGAGCACGGCGGGCGTTGTTCAACATATCATCAACGGTGTAGCCCGATACAAGTGCATATGCTGTTGTGAGTGTATCCCTATTATTCACCGGGGAAAAAGGACCGAATGAGAAAAAGAATCGTGTGTCAGATAGATATGTTAGTGATTGATTTGGCGCAATTAGTTGATCTGCAAAACATTCACTGCTCATCCAGCAATAAATAAGTGAATCATCTGTTCCTGGATCTGGTCTTAGTGTTCCAAAAACAGACCATTGCCAGATGAATTTTAGTGAATCGATTGGTTTGGATGTTTGGAGTAGAGTAACACCCAACGGTGTTGATCCCCGATCGATCGGATTATGGATATACCCAGTACGTGTTGCAGAATCATAAGCTGCATAATTATTTTGATAATAACCACTGACATTTACCGGACCAATATCCATATCGGCGAAGAAACCTATGTAAGTATCTTGCCATGTTTTTCTGCCCACATTGATATAACTATAATCCAAAAAGATGATGGCGTCGGCAGCTGCAGAATTCCATGCATACGATTTTTGAATTATCTTCGCGCCCATTGGATTATGACCCGCTATAATCGGTCGAAGGAATGTATCGGTTGCAGAGCAATAAAGATCACTGTTAGAGATCGCTCCATAATCTTCATCAACATTTGGCTCTCCGTGATCCGGTAATCCATTTTGTTCAGTATAGACATCAGGATCTATTTTGTACACCATCCTCCCATCAACAAGATGGCATGAATCTACCTTAGCAGGATCCCGATTATCATCGGCTGGATCTGGATTTGTTAAAGAGTCATAAGGGGTACCATCGCAGCTCACTTCATACGGATCGGCAAGTCCGTCTGAACCTACATCATCGGTTAAAGGATTCCAATCACCATCGTTATCGTTCCCATCCAATTCATCTTCGTCAATTTTACCATCATTGTCATCATCATAGCCAAGTAAATTTGGTTCACCAATTGCATTTATCGAAGTCTTCCAGAATTTGTTGCGCAGTGGATGCTTTTGTTCCGGCTGAAATTCTTTCCGCGCATCACTTCCATTGTAACCTTCGGTAACCCTGATTCCACCATCGATAATTGCTCCGAGACGTGGACCAGCACCGTAAAGATGCTCTACAAGTGAACCAGCAGGATATTCCAAGCCAATACCATCCGGCACCGATTCTGCACCTCCATCCCAGGCTTCCAAACCAAGAGCCATCTGGTTACTAAGCCAAACACGCATGTTGAAACCCTGTTTTACACGCTCAGCAAAATTGTACATAACATTAGATTGCTCACGATCCCCATTTTGTTTTTTCTTTGTTGGCGTTCCAGCAAAAGAAAGGATTACTACAATGATAGTAAAAAGCGATAAACATTTTAAATATTTCATAACACCCTCAATGATATGTTATCTAATAGTTTTGCCTCGGGAAAAAATGAATCAGTTGCTACGATTCCCTCCAGCATAAGGATATATTACAAATTATTTTCTTAAAAATCAATCAGGGAATCCCTGATTTTTACTTCGTTTTCCCCGATGAACCTCATAAAACAGCTAATTTATAAGGAAATAAAAAACCTCCAAAATCCATTTCTGAATCTTGGAGGCATTCAAACGAATGGGGAATCTGATATCTGACATCCGATATCGGATATCAGTCGATCCTACCTCGCCAAAATCATCTTCTTCACGTCGGTGAAGCTACCAGCCTGTAATTTATAGAAATAAACTCCACTCGAAAGTCCACCTGCATTCCATGTAACTTGATAAACACCGGGTTGCTTAAATTCATTCACCAATGTAGTCACTTCCTGTCCAAGTATATTGAAGATCTTTAATGAGACCAACTGCAAATTGACAATTGAAAATTGAAAGTTTGTCGTTGGATTGAACGGATTGGGATAATTCTGCGAGAGTGAGTATACCGTAGGAATCTGATTACTAATTTCTTTCATACTCAACACAATCGGATTTGTTCCGCCTGCTTCATAATACCTTGCAGCAAATTCCTGAAGATATAAATTTGCAATACGATCATCTTGAACGATGATTGTATTCTCATCATTCCTCGTTTCTGCAGATCCCGACCAATTGTGTGAGCCGGTAATTAAATATGGGACTCCACCCAACGGCTCAGCATCAACAATAGCATATTTATGATGGAGCAAACCACTTCCACCCTTCAGTAAAATATCTACTCCATTCGATAGCAGGTAGCTGTACTGATTGCCCGTATCAGTATTATTATCCATAACAATACGTACTTTTTTGCCGGTGTTCTTCTTCGCGATGATTGTATCGGCTAATCCCTTACGAGTGAATGTCAAAATTGCAGTATTAATTGAATTCTGAGCTTTCCCTAATGTTTTGCCGATATGATACTCTGTGCGGTCACTTGGACTAAAATAAGATTCAACCTTAACTCCGCCGATTAAAAATTTGTGCGGTGTGTTATTAAGTTTGTAAGCGCTAAAACGTGAGGTTGTTGAATTGGGCGACGATGTATTGCTTCCCCACATTTCTTCGAACTCAGTTGTGTAGGCACCTGCCAATGCAACATCTTGAAATTCGATTACGTTTTGCCGATCATCATTCGTTCCCGGATCAGTGAAATTACATGAGCCAGTCCACACCCACACACTTTCAGGAGCGCCACCGCGATAATCTACTACGATGAATTTATTGTGCATTAATCCGGTACCATCATTTGAACCATAAAGGTCGAAGATTACAGGGATGCCATTGGAGCTAAGCGTCGACCATGGTGCGGTTGAGCTATTCTGGTTCTCTCCAATCACTCGTACTTTGACACCTCTCTGCTTCGCACTTACTAACGCGCTTGCAACTGTTCCACCCGCCGTTCCACTTAAGCTGTACAAGGCAACATCTATTGATCGTTTCGCATTGTTAATCTTCTCGACGATTTTGGAAACCACGTTGAAGTTACCAAGTGCAACTTCACCTGAAGAGACTGAAGAGTTTATGCTCTTAGTGAAATACACATTGATCTGGCCTGTTGTTGGTGCGGCAGATGTCGTGCTCACGATAAGATTACCGGCAAAGCTTGTATCGGTACCACTGATTGAATAAGCTTGTACGTTGTAAATCGTTGCCGGTGAAAGTGAAGTTATCGGAACATAGTGTTCGGTTTGCATCGTATCTTGATGAATCTCAACAACACCAAGCTCGTATGCTGTGGTTTTACCATAGTGAATGCGAGAAGTTCCGGGATTTAGCGTCTTCCAAGTGACAGCTAACGATGTGGATGATAAATCTGTTTCCTCAGGATACTCAGCGAAGATTGGTCCTTGAGAGATAATATCCATTGTAGATCGCGGCATTATTTGATATCCACCAATAAACGGTGATACTTGTTTATATTGACTGATGACTCCAATGATATCGAATTTACTTGCAGGAGCTACTTTACCAACAATACCTGTACTGTCGTCTATTCGGATCTGTACGGTGTCGGATGGAGATGATCCTGTTAGTCTATAATTTTTGTATGCCCAATTTGACACAGGACTGCCATTTAACTCGGTTACAGTAACACCATTAAGACGGACAAGGAGACCTTCATAATTTTCAACACCCCCAATTCCATCATTGTTGATAATAGTAGGTGTAGCTATCACCGGTTCAACTATATTCCCGGTGCTGATAATTGAATGCAGTATTGGCGGTTCCGTACTGCTACCAATCTGATTCAGTCCATTGAATTGATTTACTTTAGCAGTCACCAAAATCTCATCACCGATTTTAACCGATTGCGAAAAATTGAAATTATAGATTGATAAACCTCCGGAGTTATCTTGGATATTACTTGGACTGCCAAATTCTTTTCCAACAGTAATAATACCACGGACAGTGATAAGATCGCCGTTCTTCAGAGCTAAACCGGTTGCATCATTCACTTTCACATCCGAGATCGGAATTGCCGCACCATAAACAGTAATTGATGGTACTCCCGCAACGTCGCCATATGAACCATCTACACCCGATTGTACTTTTATCTTATAGCTGCCAGTGTAAATTGGTGATTTAATATTTTGAATTGTTATCTGCGTAGAATCTGCGGCAAAAATAATCCCTGTAAAATATATCGTGTCACCCGATGTGAATGCATTACAAGTCATATTTGTAAAATCAATATCGCTTATGCTTTTTGACCAACTAAAATCGGATGGGACAATGATTCTCAATGTATTAACATCATATGAGATATCTCTGTGATATGTTATTATAATTGATGTATTGGTATTTCCACTAAGAACGGTTGGACTGAGAGATGCCGATCCGGAGCCTTCCGGACGTGATCTTAACAAATTTATCCATGCTGTGTTTGAAAGAGTGTTGCCGATTCCACGAGTCGGGGATGTATTACCGAATGTCCAATTAGACGTCGAGGTCAGTTCCGCTACAGAACTTCCATTAAAAGAAATACTGCTTTGACCTGACGGTAAACCACTCGTGAAGTGTACTTTTGGATCTGGGAGACTTGAAGCGTTATTCGTTCCCCAGGATACCCCAAAAATATGAGCTTGAGTGAAATTTCGGATTTGAACTGCATCACTAGCGCCTGCCAAGTTAAAAACAGTACCACTAAAATATGTTGTATTATTTGATCGAACAGTCATCGAATAATCGCTCGGGTCAAAATCTTCTGTGAGAGCAGTTCCTGCACTGATGACAATAATTGTTCCCGATTTTAAATTTTGCCAATTCCCATTTTGTGAGAATACTAACGGCTGCTGCGCTGTTCCACTACCTGAGAAATCTCGGATATCCCATCCTCTGATATCGAGTCCATCCTGAAGGACAAGTAATTCTATCCATTCATCGGTGTTCGTACCCGAATTGAATAACTCATTGATGATTATACTCTGGCTATAACCAATAACGGTGAGCAGAGTAAATAGTAAAAAAAGAAACGGAATTATTCGATATTTCATATGTTTTCCTTTGTGATGAACTAAAAATAAACACTATTAGAAGATCAATTAGAACAATTTAAGAAAAAATCATCAAAATCAATAATAATATGTGTATAAAGTTGATTAACTCGAACTATATTATTATACTTTATTAGTGCCATAATTTGAGGGATACAGGTTGCTCGGTTGCATTTACAAATTAATCAGTAGAAACTTCGCTCGGCATATATTGGTAAAGATTCTCTTCTCTTACTTAGTTTGGGGTGTTCTATTTCCATCAATCTATTATTGCCAGACAAACTCCTGTGATATTATCTGGTCAGATCCTGTTAAACTCTCGATTGATTCGATCCCATTGACATCACCTCAGCTTTCAATTTCGGGTGATACAATTCATGTTATCTGGTTCGGGATAGATATATTCGGAACAAGTTCTCATAATGGAATTCAATATTGCCACAGCTTTGATGGAGGAATTTCTTTTTCGGAACAGATAACAATTGCTCCTTTGGGCGTTGCATCCGAACCTGGTTTTATATCATCCTCAGGGGAATTTGTCTACATTACATTTAGCGGCTCAGATGGCACTACATCTCAAATTTTGTTTCTGGGAAGTTCAGACGCCGGTGATACTTGGGAGGATACTGAAATAATTCTCACTAATAGTCAACCAAAAATTATTGCTGCCCATGATTCAATTGTATATATACATTTTGCCGGTCAGCAAGGTGCAGGGAACGGCATATTAAGGAGTGAGGATTATGGTGTCATCTGGGAGACAACAAATCCACAAATGCCGTTGTTATCCGACCTAAAAATTTCACAAGACACTATACATGCAGTCGGGATTTACGATGGAGAGCGCACAGAGGTTGGATATTATCAGATTACCGAGGGAGGTGCATTCTCTATTGGTCCTGAAGTTATTTCTAGCGAAGATTTAGTAGCTTCCCTTTATCCAAAGATTGCAATAAATGATAACCGTACTTTTTACATTGTATGGAACGACACCGGAAATGTTATTTTTCGCCGTGGCGGATACGATGAGAATGGAGATCTAATTTGGGATAATCAGTTCGTCATATCAAATGATAGATATGCCGTTTTCCCGGATATTGCTGTAAGTGGAACATATATTTCAACAGCGTGGGATAATCAAGATGGTGAAAAACGAACGATACTTACACGCCACAGCACAGACGGATCAACAAGTTTTTGTCCTACTGAAACACCGACGATGAGCATGAGAGCGGGTGAGCCGTCAATAGAACTTCTTAGAAACCGTTTACATATCGTTTGGTCGGAAGAGATAAATGAAAAAGGAGATGTCTATTACAGGCAAGGAGTTTTACCGGAAACCCGTAAAGTGGAAAATAATCCGATAACTTATGCTTTAAAACAAAATTACCCTAACCCGTTCACTGCAGGTACCAGAATTAAGTTCGATTTATGGACAAGAGAACATGTGGTGATTAGAGTGTACAACTTGCTCGGACAGCTAGTAGCAACATTGTTAGATGATTTTCAGGAGGCGGGTGACTCAAATTCAAGATTACCGATTACGTTTGATGGCTCGAATTTACCGAGCGGGGTTTATTTCTACAGTATTACAACACCCTATTTTACATCGACAAAAAAGATGATACTTATACGATAGTTATTTGTATTCGATACTTTCTTCAATGTACCGAAATATTTACTTCATTTTTTCAATCGTATTTATCTCACGCAGCAAGTCTTTCTTGGTAAATCTCGATTTACTCATGATAGTTGAAATGAATCCCTGCATTTGCTCTCTCGTGTCGTCATCAACTTCCATAGATGTAAGAATAATGATTGGTGTATTCCGTGTCTTTGGCTGCTGTTTGAGTTGGTAGGCGACATTGAATCCGGAGATATCAGGCATTATTAGATCAAGAATTATTAAATCTGGTGATTCAGAGATTGCTAACCGTACACCTTCTTTTCCGTTCATAGTTTTTATAACTTCGTATCCTTCGGCTTCAAGCATTACTTGGATAAGCTCGGAGGCAGTTTTATCGTCATCAATTATTAGGACTTTGGGGTGCGTCTTATGGTCAACACTACGAAGGGGAATCTTCTTTAGTGCATTGATTAATTCTTCACGATTCACTGGTTTGACGAAGTAATCAACCGCACCCATACTGAATCCGAGTTTTTTCTCATCAGTAATTGAAATAATAATGATCGGAATGTTCTTACAAATTGGGTGACGCTTGAGTTCCTTTAGCACCTGCCAGCCATCTTTCATTGGCATAATCATATCGAGGGTGATTATGTGAGGTCTGAGGCGCTTTGCCATCTCAAAACCTTCAGCACCATCCTTAGCAACCTCGGTCCGATAACCAGCTTCTATTAAATACATCTGGATAAGCTGGCTCGCCTGAGGATTGTCTTCGATGATAAGTACAAGTGGTTTTTCACCATCCGGCAATGTTACTGGCTGCTCATTTACAATCCGTACCAGTTGATCGGCCGATTCAATCACTTCCCCGGCAACTACCATCGGAATGCGAAAACGGAAAGTGCTGCCTTTACCCCATTCGCTCTCTACGAATATTTGACCTCCGTGCAATTCTATTAGCCGCTTCGTTATCACCAACCCCAAACCTGTTCCCTCCTTCGCGCTGTGTGAATTTTTGCCTTGTTGAAATGCGTGGAAAAGCCGCGATAAATCTTCAGGTTTAATACCAATACCTTCATCCTTCACCGAAACATCGATTTCATTAACAAATCTATGAATACTAACCATCACTTTACCATCGCTGTGACTATACTTGATTGCATTCGAGACAAGATTCATGAGAATTTGTTTGAAGCGTGTCTGATCTACAACCAACTGATCGATATCAGGAGCAATATTGAATATTAAAGAAATATTCTTCTCATGCATTGCCGCTTGCATTACTCGTTGAATACTCTCGGTGAAGTAAGAAACAGGGTATGCCTCGATGTGTAATTCCATTTTCCCTGCTTCAATTTTCGAGAGGTCAAGGATATCGTTGATGAGACCCTGGAGATGTTTACCACTTTCGTTGATGTTCCTCATAAAATCATTTACTTTTTCAGGCGGCAAACCCTTTAAGTCAGAAGTTAGAATTTCTGAAAAGCCCACGATCGCATTCAGCGGAGCGCGTAATTCGTGACTGAAAGTAGCAAGAAAACGTTTCAACGTATCATTAGCATCGTCGGTTCTTTTCTTCTCATTCTCTAATTCAATATTTTTGATGGTAACTTCATCCATCAATCTCTTTCGGCTCATCCCTATTGAAAGCTCGTTAGCAATGATTGATAGTAATTTCAATTCTTCTTGCACATATTTATCAACTTTGGGTGATAAAACTTCGAGAACCCCCTGAAGCTCGTTCTGGACTAAGAGTGGAATAGAAATGAGAGTTTTTAATTTTAATGCCTCGGTTTCACTCAGGAAATAAGAAGCAATCGAGCTGCGGGATAATTCATCGGATACGACAATCTTCTTTCCGAGAGCCGTCTGAACGGCGATTGTGTTTGCCTTCTCATGCACTATCTGATGCTCGACTTCTGGATCAACACGAACATCGACAAGTGACGGTGCCATCAAATGGAGAAGCGAAGATCGTTGGTCGTACCGATAGATACATACGAATTTAGGTGGTATTTCCATGAACTGAGCAATCCGCTCGCCCGCATTTAAGCACAAATCGTCTAAGTGCGGAGCGACATTTATAACATGTGATACTTCCATGAGCATTTCTTTTTGACGTTGCTCTCGCTTTTGGTCTGTGACATCTTGGAAAAAAACCGAAATGCCACTATCGGTCGGGTATATCCGGACGTCATACCATGCCTCGAAACGTTCATCCCTATAACAAGTCTCGATACTTTGAAACACTTTTTTCTCCATCACCATGCGATATTTCTCACCAAGTTCCGCATCTCGAGCATTGGGAAATATTTCAAAGACATTTTTACCGAGCACATACTCTTTTTTTAACCCGGTTCCTTCTTCCGCGGCTCGGTTCCAATATGTAAAACGAAATGCATTATCAAGTGCAAAAAAACCGCCTGAAATACCTTCAAGAATTTCAACGTATTTTTCCGGAGAATTCATTTTATACCTCTAGCTTTATTTAAAAACATATTTTAAAAATTGGCTAATAGCTGCCCAAGAGAGTTAGACATTTGGAGGTTACGCAATTTTTAAATAAGATGCAAGTATTTTATTAAGGAATGCTTTAGATGATACGTTTAATTTCTGATATTACGATGTATCCCCTTTTTTCCACAACTTATCCATTACAGAAACCGTTGAAAAAAGTCAATTTTTCAACGTTTTAATGAAACTTATCCACAAGCCCAAAATAATCGAATTTTCAAGTAAAAATTAAAGTTTTTAAATAAAGATGAATTTGGGAGTTTTTAAGAAAGAACGCATCTCCCATTTTGCTGATAGGTGCAATTTTCACAACTTGAGAATTTTTGTTTAAAATATCTTGTTTTAATTTTGTTCATAATTTCTTGAAGTTGTTCCTGAAAATTCGACATATCTTTTTCAGTAAACTTGAAGTGGACCGGATTCGAAGGTAATCTCAAGAATATTAAAGAAGCATCGATATTCTTTTGTTTGTAAAGATTATTAACTAAAAACGCATAGAATAACAACTGTATTTTATATACTTCTGACTTACTCTCAATATCATCGAAATCAATCCTCTCCGTTTTGTAATCAACGATGCCCCAATTGTTTTTTTTATTTTTATAAAGCCGATCAATCGTTCCAGTGAAATAATCGCCACCAAAAGATGCAGTTATTGTCAACTCTGTTTTTGTTTCAGTGGTTGAGAGCACCTCAGCTCCAAACTGTGACTTTAGAAATTTGAATACATTCCTTGATATGATCATTTCGATTTTATTACGCTTATCGATATTCGAATATCCACTTCTCTTAATCACATCTATGATCCTCGTTTTGATATTATCCTCACTGAAACCCACTTTATCGATTGTTTGTAAAACTGAATGCGTAAGTTGACCCTCAATTTCGCCGCGAATGACATCATCTGAATCATCGATTTCGTTGAAGTCAACCGGTACAATGTTTTTCTCTGGCAGACCAAGAATGTATTTTAGATAATACTTAGCTGGACATTCAAGAAATGTCTTGATTTGGGTTGCTGAAAAGTATTCACCATGGCTTTCACTTTGTATTTTTTGAATATATATCTCACGCGGGAGTGATATTTTTCTCGAGATCGTTTTCATCATAGGAATCACGAGTGGTTTACCGTCCCAAATTCTAATATCTAATGTCAATCGATGGGGAATTTCCAAAATAGGTTTTTCACCCACTTCTGTACTTAACACATGTATAGTAGCTGGTGGTAAAGCAATCTTACCGTTTTTTAAATTCGAATCATCCAACATCAACTCTTCAGATATCCATTTGAGGTACGAAGTGTGATTAGAACTTAAATTCATCTTACCGGAAATTATGAGGATATCGCGAGCACGCGTACAAGCTACATAAAAGATACGCTTTTCTTCCGCCTCTGTTTTTTGTCGACTTTCATGTTGGAGAAAGTACAAAAGCGGCGGAGTCATACTTTCATTTAAATCAACATCATCTTTAATGTGATACCCAATTCCCCTTTCGGTTTCGATATAAGGAGGGTTGTCGTAGCGAAACTTTTGATGAGCAAATGGAACAAAGACAACTGGGAACTCTAACCCTTTCGCGGCATGTATTGTCATAACCTGAACACAATTTCCGATTACATCCAGAGAAGCTTGCCCTTCACGCTCTTCCTGTTCAACCAACATCTCTATCCGCTTTACAAAATCATACAAAGTGGTATATCCTTTATTTTCAAATTCACGGGCGTCCCGAAGGAATTTTTCGATATTAGCTACATTCTGTTCGCCATAAGGCAAGCCGGCAACAGAGCCAGCCCAACCAGTCTGTAATAAAATCTTTCTTATAAGAGAAGGAATCGGGATGCGGTTTGCAAGCTCTAAATGTTCTGATAATATGAACACTGCCTGATGTACATTCTTCGACACATTTGCCTTTTGTTCGTAATCTTTGAACTTATGCCAGAATAAATTGCCGTTGCATAAAGAGATATCAAATAATTCAACATCTGATAATGTGAAAAACGGTGAACGCAATATCCCAGCTAATGAGACGTCATCTTCCGGATTAAGAAGGAATTTGAAATAATTAAGGAGGTCGTAAACTTCTTGCGTCTGATAAAAACCCACCCCACCTGTCAACACATATGGAATTTTAAAATCCATCAAAGTTTTTTCAAGAACTGCAAGGTGGGTTCTCCTTCTTAAAAGGATTGCGATATCTTTGAATTCCAGTTGCTTCGGAATATCACTTTTACCCTGATAAATAATGTGGTTGCTTTGGGTGAAATCTAAGACGCGCTGTGCTATCATAATACATTCATTAACAACCGCATTGGTAGCCCCATTAACTTCCTTATTTCCTTCACGATCTACAGCAGCATCTTCGGAAGGAACTAACAATAATTCAATAGCACCTTCAGCTCTACTTCTACGTCCTTGCACAAGTTTATTATATGGCACATCATACCGTGAATTTGGTTGCATCATAATGTGTGCGAAAACCCGATCAACAAAATCGATAAGATTTGGCAACAACCTAAAACTTTCGGCAAGAACGATTTCTTTTCCCGATTCTGTAGTTACAATCTGATTTTTTGCATGATTGAAAATTTCCACTTCAGCATCACGGAAACCATAAATAGATTGTTTAGGATCACCAACAATAAAAAGATTGCCAATTTTAAAATTTGAAATGAGAAGCTGGAGAATTTCATACTGCAAACGGTTTGTATCCTGGAATTCATCCACCATGATGTATTTAAACCTCTTAGAAATCGAATTCCTGATTTCGACCTTTAGTAAAAGCTCTCGCGTTTTTAAGAGAATATCTTCAAAATCGAGCTGACCGTATTCAAGTTTTTTCTCCTCATATTTACAGACGACATGCCGAAAAACATCCAACAAAACTCTTAATGAGCGCAGTAAAATTCTGTTGCCTTTCGATTCTTTATCGTCGTGTATGCTTGTTGAAAGGATAGAAAATGATAAATAGTGTTTAGATGTGAATTCAATATCATGCTCAATTTTTGTGGTATCTGTTTTTGAGCCGATGAATTCTTTACGCAGCGTCCCTTTTTGTGTGAAAATACAGTTTGTAAGTTCTACATAAAAATCGATTTTTCCCTCTATTGATCGATTCTCACTCCACTTTTTAAATAAAGCAGAAACTTCACCGGAAGTTTTACCTTTGGCGATCTGAAAAATCTTATTAAGTGATTTTAACCAGGATGGATTATCAAGTTGATCTGAGACAACTTCGATTGAAGTACGATTCCATCGTTCCAAAATCTGATCATCAGATAATGCAACATCGAGGCAGCCCTCACTTTGAAGCATGCGTTCAATCTGTTCACGTTTCTCAAGAAAAACACTAAGATACCGCTGAACAGTATCCTTACCGAGCATTCGGATTACATCCGTTACTGCGTCGCGTTGCTGTGTTTGTTCAGAGATAGAAAGAACTGATAAAAAAGTTTCTCTCATTGCATCGTATTCAAGTATTTGTTTATCTATCTCTTCAAGTATCGTAAATCCGGCATCGATGTTAGCTTCAACTGGATACTCACGGAGTAGTTGCGCACAAAACGAATGGATTGTCCCGATATTCGCGGAGATCAGTTGATCCCTGATACGCTCAAGTTTCAGCAATTCTTGGGAAGCAGAAGTGCCATTAATCTTCTCCTCGATATGATCGGCAATTTTTTTTCGAAGCTCGCCCGCAGCTTTTTCAGTAAATGTTATGGCAACAAGCTCGTTTACACGAGCATCCGTGTTTAGGAGAATCTCAACAAAGCGTCGCACAAGTACGAACGTTTTGCCTGCACCCGCATTTGCTGTTACCGACAAATGTTGCTTAAAATCAAGAGCTTCTTTTTGATTGTTAGTTAACACAGAAATGTTTTTGAAAATCATCCTTTCATAACTGCAAGTGGAACAAGCCTAGCCACCTTTCTTGCGATACCCGCACCGTGGACAACCTCTACAACGCGGCTGACGTCTTTATATGCATCGGGTTTTTCCTCTGTAAGTCCTGATCTTGTTTCACCTCTAACGAATATCCCTTTACTTTTCATTTCTTTTAATAATTGGTCCGCCGAGGTTTCCTTTTTTGCTTGAGTCCGACTTTTCGCCCTTCCCGCACCATGGCATGAAGAGCCAAAAGTCTCTTTCATCGCTCGATCTGTACCAACGAGTACATAAGAGCACGTTCCCATACTTCCGGGAATCAACACTGGCTGTCCCACACCTCGCAGCTCTTCAGGGAGTGCAGGGTGATCCTTCGGGAATGCACGTGTAGCACCTTTCCGATGCACAAGAACACGTTTACGAAAACCGTCAACCTCGTGATCTTCATACTTTGCGATGTTATGGCAAACATCGTACACAATTTTCAAATCGCCGCTACCAAGCATTCGCTGGAATACCTCTCGAGTCCAGTGAGTGATCATCTGACGGTTAGCAAATGCAAAATTTGCAGAGGCAGCCATCGCCTTTAAATAATTCTGTCCTTCAGAGGATTTGATTGGAACACACGCAAGCTGACGATCCACAACTGAAATGTTATACTTCCTCATACCACCTTGCATAATATCAAGATAGTCGGTACAAACCTGATGTCCTAAACCCCGCGATCCACTATGGATCAGTATAACGATTTGATCTTTATAAAGATTAAATCGCACGGCGACCTCATCATCATACACGTCAGTAACAACCTGAATTTCAAGAAAATGATTACCTGAGCCAAGAGTTCCCAGCTGATGATGTCCTCGATCCTTTGCATGCGAACTAACAAGCGCCGGATCTGCATTTGAAATCTTCCCGTAGTCTTCGATATGGAAAATATCTTCTTCTCTACCATAATCATTCTTGACAGCCCACTGTGCACCATCACGTAAAACATTATCAAGTTCAGTCTTGGTTACATCAAGTAATCCTTTTCGCCCTGTGCCGCAAGGTATATCACGAAATAATTGATTCAACATCTGCTCAAGCTTTGGCTTTACATCTTTGATCTCGAAAGGAGATGATAAAAGTCGGACACCGCAGTTGATATCGAAGCCAACACCTCCGGCAGATACAATTCCCTCATCAGCATCAGCCGCTGCCACACCTCCAATGCAAAACCCATATCCTTGGTGAGCATCGGGCATAGCAAGAGATCTTCCCACAAGTCCGGGTAATGTTGCAACATTTGCTACTTGATCTTTCGTTTGATCTTTCTCGATTTGTTTGATCAGTTCATCATCAGCATAGACTAAACCATCGATACGCATTCCTTGTTTGTATGATTTCGGTATGAGATAACGATAATTATCGAATTTTTTAAACATAGAGTCGGTTGATAGTTAGCGGTTGCATAATCCCTCTTTAATTAATCTAAATATCGAGATAGACACGTACTATTCCTCCATTTTTATTTTCTTGCACAAATAGTTGATGATATGTTACTGCTTTAACATCCAATTTCGTTCTGTGTTTGTTCTCTGAAAAAATCTCCCCGCGCACTTTTGCTTTTAAACCTGTGGGTGTAAGTTTCTGGATGATAAAATCCCTGCATATGAACCGCTGCCCGTCGTAAAGATACAATATTTCTGATAGCCAATTAACGAGTAGTTGATCTAAGTCAGACGAATTAACCGCAAGCTCACGCATCTCAGATGACTCTACCGTCGAGAGATCGAGAATGATAGACATTAAACCCTGAGCAGCGTTCTGAAACGCTGCGGCAAGCGATGCACCTCGCGCTTCAATACCAAGGTCGGATGGATGCTCAAGTATTTTGTAATTGGCTTGCATCCAAAGAAGATACAAATTCAGGAATGGATTTCCAATAACTCAGAGAGAGGGTCCGATTGAGAAGTAAAACAGCATCGGACCGATTGCAATCGGTGAATTTGGCAGTCCACGCTGAAAATAAAAACTTTTTCCCGCCCCAAACGATGCTGGACCAAGCGGAGTATCGAGGGCAACCTCGACACCGATGCCGTGGTGGAAGTTATCAAATTTTATTTGCTCGGGTATCAAAGAAATTGTGCCAAGATCGTAGCGTATTTTAAGGTAGGTTTCGAATATCAATTTAAACGGCAGCCAAAAACGATATTCCATGTTCATTAAAAGGAGCTGCCTGCCCCGGCTGTCGTCTTCACGCAGTCCTAAAAATGAATTCAAACCGCCCAGACTGAATTGTTCAGCAACAGGTAATGTACGATCAGCGAAACCAAAAATAATTTTCGGACGAAATGTATGGTGCGGTAAGATGGTAATATAATTTTCATATACTGCACCTATCTTTCCGAAACCAATGTCGCTTCCCAATTTCTTTGTTGCCGATTCAAATGTTAGTAAAAAATACATGCCATCCGTAGGAAAAGAAAATTTGTTTTCAGTATCTATCGTACTCTGGAATTTCAAACTTGCAAAAGTATATCTCTCCGGTGTGTAGCCGGTTCCACCAAGACTGGATATTCTATGGTTTTCAATACGCATCTCGGCAGTGACATCACCCAAGCGCTTAAAATGACTGCCGAACGAAAACGAGCCGCCGTACTTAATTTCTCGATATTTCCCCTGCTCAATTCTCTCCCATCGTTCCGTCCGAGATGGATAGTCGTCTGGATATTTATTGATATCTCGAGATTTATAATATCCGTTGAGACTTAAAGTGAAATAGGAATGAAATATTCGATTGATAGTATATTCGGTCTTAACAAATCTATCTCGATATCCGTACCTCATAACAACACCGAAATCTTCCCATGCCCCCCGAAAATTTGCATCACGGATATCTACCGTTCCCACTATGCCGTGCTCATCATCGGCATGAAATCCTATACGCATAAGCTCAGAGCTTTTTTCTTTTACTTTTAATACAACTACCGGCTCGTTGCTTTTATAATTAATATCTAACAGTACATAATCGAATAATCCCGTACTTTTAATATTAATTATTCCCTGCATTGCTTTATCGATATTAAATACATCTCCGACCTCAAGCGGAAACTCGCGTCGGATTATGAATGATCGGGTTTTTTCATTCCCAATATACTGGATGTCTGATATTTTACCTTCATTGATTTTAAATTTCATTATTCCACTAACGGGATCAACTTGTACCGACTCAATTCTGGCAAGTGAGTATCCTCGCTTCCGATATAGCAATAAAATATTTTCAAATGTGCTCGTCATAATTGAATCGTTGATGAACTGCCCTTTACAAGTACTGGCTTCGGAGATAATCAAATCAGCTGTAATAATTTTATTTCCGTTGAATTGAAAATCGTTTATCTTCGTTCGTGGTTTTAGATGGAAAAATACTTTCGAAATTTTAGCAGAATCTGTCACATCTGCAGAAACATCAAGGTATCTGCCACAACCAGAAAATTTATTCGTGTATGATTGAATCTGGGGCAGCGTGAGTGTATGATTAATTACATCCATATTGATTTCATCTTTGATTGGGTCATCTTTTAAGACGTTTTCATATTCGACCGTGATATCCGATGAATCGAGTACAGAAGGCAATGCGGAGATTTCTGAATGTCGGCTTAGAATATTTAAAATCGCTGGAATCTTTTCTTCGGTTGCAGACTCACCTGCTTTGATGAGTGAATCGATACCTGAAAAATCTGTTACAAGACGGTCACCACTTACCGGTGCGATAACAACATCAGCAAGTTTTACTTGTTGCTTATTAGATTCTTGCATCATGATAGTCATAATTTGATCGGCAACTTCCCATGGCGCTTTAAGTTGATCAATATTTCTCAATGAGCTTGTAGAATTCACAACAATCACCACATCACAACCGAGCGATTTCGCAACATCAGCCGGAATATTGGAAGTCAGACCACCATCCACCATAAACATCGAATCCCTTTCTATTGGAGAATACAGAAGAGGGACTGTAATGCTCGCGCGCATCGCTTCGGATAAGGAACCATGATCTATTACAACACGTTTTCCGGATATTATATCGGTTGCAATGACACGAAATGGAATTTTCAGATCATCAAAGCTGGAATCAGGATGATATAAAGCTTGGAGTGCCAAATATGAGAAAAAATTTGAGAGCCGCTGCCCGCCCGAAATCGATGAGGGAATGATTGGCTCCAAGCCGTCGAAGCGCATCGAAAAATATCCTTCTTGCTGTCTTTGTTTCTGGCCGACAAATAAATCTGTTCGCTTCGTTTCTTCGGTGAATGAAAGCAACTCACTCCAATTTGTGTTAATCGCAATACTCTCAATCTCCGTGGTTGAATAACCCGCGGCGTACATACCACCCACAACGCTGCCAAGACTATTTCCTACAATAAGATCGATGGGGATTTTATAACGCTCAAGCGTTCTTAATACTCCGATTTGTGCCAATCCCCTTCCCCCGCCGCCGCTTAATACAATGCCAACTTTGGGACGTGTAAGCTCTCGCGAGGTTTTAAACCATTTCATATAAGTACTATTTTCATAAATCGTAGGGCGGATGATGAGTTTTGATTGTGAGAACACACTTAAGGGAAGGATGGCTATTATTAACAACAACCAAATAGGCCTCAGAACAATATGCAGTTTATGTATCAAATAATTCTCTTTTTGATAAAATGTCACCCCAAATTAGAAAATTATAGATGGAAAATCAAGAAGCTTACTTTTGAGAAAAATCATTCCATTGCATTTGTATAAATCTTTGCAATTTTTCCTTGCACTTGACTCTATCAAATTTCCTTGCGTGTTCACGAATTGCTTTGGGATCAAATAAAATTTTGTTCAGTCTTTTAATCGCATCCATTACACTTTCAACTTTTTGTTCATTAAAAAATATTCCTGTTTGTGGATCTATCACCGTTTCAAGCAAACCACCATTTCCAAGACCGACGACCGGTTTACCACAAGCCATCGCCTCAACTGGCACAATACCAAAGTCTTCCTCACCGGGAAATATTAAAGCATGGCATCCTGAATAATATTTTTGAATATCTTCATCACTCGCCCACCCTAAAAATTCGATATTTTTCTTCGCTCGCGTTTTAAGCTTTTGCTCTTCACTCCCGCTGCCGATCACAATCAATCGCTCACCAAAATGATTAAAGGTATCAATGGCGAGATCGATTCGTTTATACGGAACGAGGGCAGAGACGATAAGATAATATCCTTCATCCTTCACGGAAAGTTGAAAGCGGTCAACATCCACCGGTGGATGTATTACATCTGAATCTCGATTGTAAATTCGACTAATTCGCTCTTGAACGTTTCGTGAATTAGCAACAAACTTGTTAACTCGCTTTGCTGTCTCCACATCCCATTTACGCAAGTAGTTAAGGGATAACCTCATCGCCGTTCTTGTAATGAAAGAAGCGCTACCTTTTCTAAAATATTGTTCGTACTGATCCCAAATATAGCGCATCGGTGTGTGGCAATAACAGATATGGAGTACATCAGTTTTCACATTCACTCCTTTTGCTGCAGCATGGCTGCTCGATATTACAAGATCAAATTCACTTAAATTAAATTGTTCGATTGCAGTTGGGAAAATCGGTAAATAATATTGATAATGTGTTTTACTAAGGGGTAAATTTTGTATGAAAGATGTTTTTATTTTCATCTTCTCGATTACTTCAGAAAGATGTTCTTTCCGATGGACGATCGTGAAGAGAGTCGCTTCTGGAAATAATTCACAAAGAACTTCAAGGACTTTCTCGCCGCCGCGCATCGAGACCATCCAATCATGGACAATAGCTATATTTTTCGGAATATTCATAACGTAGTGAAATATACGAAGAATGTTGAAGACGCTCAAACCAATAATAATAAAAATTGATAATAAATCCTTTTACTCCGTTTAATATCACCTTGCTTTCTTTATCGTACCTTCCTATATTAATGAAGTTCTTTTTTTCCAGATAATCTTAGACAATCGTCTATAAAAATATAAATCGATGGATATTTTCTTAGCCCTTGTTGTGGCACTAATTATTTTTTTGCTTACGGTAACGATTATTTTATTCATAGTCGGTCCCACGATCCTTCTTCAACCGCGTCGACGAACTGCCGAATTTTATCGCAAGCTTAATTTACCAATAACTCCTTCCGATGTAAATTTAGATTATGAAGAAATCAATATCATCACCGATCATGACGTTAAGATAAATAGCTGGCTTATAAAAGCATCCGAGCCAATTCAGGGTACTATAATTTATCTCCACGGTGTGGGTGATTGCAAAATTGATGGTATCCGTTTTGCGAAACTCGTGCATGATCATCACTTCAATGTATTTTTGTACGATGCACGCCGGCATGGAAACAGCGACGGGAAATATTGTACCTATGGTTATTTCGAAAAATTTGATGTTGTGAAAGTTATTGATTATCTCACAACACGTTCTGACATCCGATATGGTAAGATTGGATTGTTTGGAACATCGATGGGTGCGGCTGTTGCTATCCAGGCGGCAGCAATCGATAAGAGAATCACTGCTGTCGTTGCCGAAAATTCTTTCGCAACACTCCGCACTATCTTCGACGATTATCAAAAACGGATGGTCAAAATCCCATTCCATTATCTTCGGAATATTGTTATCATCCGTTCCCAGATAAATGCAAAGTTTAAAGCCAGTGCAGTCTCTCCACTTGAATCGATAGTCAATGTTCACATCCCGATTCTTTTTATTTATGGAACACTGGATTGGCTCATCAAACATCAATATTCCTTGCAGCTCTACGATCGTGCAAATCAGCCAAAGGATATTTTCTCGATAGAAGGAGCATCACATAATGATACCTGGAAAATTGCCGGCGAAGTATATGAAAAGAAACTTTTAGATTTCTATCAAAGGAATCTTAAGTGAGCAGAAGAAGTTTTAGCTTTCTCAGCTTCCCTATTCTCCTCAGCTTTATAACTTTTAGGTTTCTCACTGCACAAACTGATTTTTCTCAAGAAAATGCACACCGGCTCTTAAAATACTTGAGTATCGATATCGGTCCACGCACAATGGGTTCACCCGCCGAGCGAGAGGCACTTGCATTTGCAGTCGGGAAGTTCAAAGAGTATGGATGCGATACAACATATATCATGACTTTCGATCGCTTCTCTAGAGGCAATACGAATAGCGGAATTGCAGTTGGAATTAAACGAGGTGTAACGAAGCACATCATCGTCATTGGTGGACACATTGATTCGGCAGAACCGGAGATAGAAGGAACTAACGATGATGGTTCCGGCAGTGCCGTTGTTATTGAGGCAGCTCGCGTATTGGGTAAACGACGGACGCAGTCGACGATAATCTTTTGCTGCTTTGGCGGCGAGGAACAAGGGCTTATTGGCTCAACACACTTTGCACGGAATTTTACCGACATAGACAGTGTTGTCCTGATGCTTCAAATCGACATGGCTGATGGCTCCAGCATTCTCGATTTCGATCCTGATGCTCATCGAAGTTTGAGCGCACCGAAATGGCTCATCACTGCGGCGGTAGAAGAATTCCATAATCTCGGCTACAAAAATCTCAGGTACCCAACTCATTTCTTCTCGTTGAATTATTCGCAGAAATCAGGTCCCGGTTCCGATCACGAACCATTTCTACAGCAAGGTGTTCCGGCGATTGCCTTCGTCAGCGATGTTGGTTATCCGATACACACATCGCTTGATAACTTCGAGAACTTCAATCCTACAGGATTGAAACGATCGGGCGACCTTATTGTAAAACTCGTAGAGCGGTTCGACGGAGGAATACCAAGCCGAGAACTTGAAAATTATTGGCTTATAATGATTTGGAATATTCCAGTTTGCATTCCGCCATGGGGGTTATGGATATTCTTAATTGCTTCGGTGATACAAACCATCATCGCATTCATCGCGGTGAGAAAACGCCGCCAGCCACCCGATTCGACTCAGAAAATCCGATGGTCCGGTATTAAAATGTTCCTGTTCACAATTATAATTATTACCTTCGGCTGGTTTTCCGCAGATGTAATTGGTTTGATAAAAGGTGTTCGCCATCCATGGTTAAGTGTTATCAACTTATACTTTCTCCTCGCTATCATTGCTTCACTGGTTGGTGGATGGATAGCATTAAGGGTTAGCTTGAGGATGAAGCTTTCTGCCTGTCCCTATGTATTTTACAAGCGAGCGATCATCATCCTGATTATTTTTTTAATTCTCCTTGGACTGGCAAGTCTAAAGCTGACGGTTGAGCCAGCGATGGCGTTATTTTTAATCAGTGCGGCAATCTTAATCCGAAATCCCATCCTCCGACTCGCATTAGCACTCACCGCACCATTATGGATGTTAGAATTAGTTTTCTCAGAGTGGAGTGGCATCTTATTCCATGAGATTGCAAGATTAGATACCACCGAAGTTCCGAGGTGGTTTCTTTTCAATGGTGGGATAATATTTGCGCTGAGCTTGTACATACTACCGTTCCTTTTTGCCTTCACTGCCGTTGTGAAGGATTCACCCACACTTAAAGTGTGGATTTCCAAAATAAGATCAGCTAAGGTACTGATCGTTCTTGTCGTGGTGTTAATGCTATTTTCAATCTATCTGATTCTACAACCGGCATACAATAACTTCTGGCAGCGTGATGTCCACATCGACCAGGAATACAATATGAACAAACACACGATGAACATAAATATCTCAAGCTCAGAATATCTTGATGATATAATATTCAATCGGAACGGTGTAGACACTTCCTTGACTTCAAGAATAACGAAATTTAATTTCGAACCAAAGCGTGGATTTGATACAAACTGGGTTAGTATATTTAGAAAAGAAGAGAAGAATAAATTTGGTGACACAACACATTACGATATTGAGCTGACGCTCTCAACAAAATTCCGACCATATACCGTTTCAATTTCCTATTCAATTAATGGTAAAGAATTGAATGCTTTCGATACACCACATCAATTCCGGACGGATAAAACCGGCAAACGGATTGATTGGTACTCCTTTCCCGATTCGATACTAACAATTCCCGTCAAGTTTTCTGTAATCGGTAACGATAGTGTGAAGGAAAAGATCGAAATAGTTTTTGATAAGCTTGCATATCCCATAAAAGTGAAAGGTGAGATGGTGTACGTTGTTCCAAGGACGAAGGTTATTCAGGAATATTCTTATAGCTACTTCTGAAAAAATCCTTCCGATTGTCACCCTGATCCCGCTCTTTAAGCGGGAGAAGGGTCTAAAATCCTTCATAATTGAGATGTTTCTCCCGCTCTTCGAGCGGGATCAACATGACAAAAAAAATTTCAGAAGTCTCATTACTTGAGCACGATCATTTTCTTCACATAGCTGAATATCTGCTTTGGATCATCGATGCCCACAGCATGAAGATGATACAAATATACTCCACTGGCAAAAGCTTTAGCATCGAACTGCACTGATTTATATCCTGCCTGCTGCAAATTATTGACAAGCGTTATTATTTCCTGCCCAAAAATATTGTACACCTTTAGCGTTACCCAACTCTCAGCGGATAATTGATAGCTGATAACTGTTGACGGATTGAACGGATTCGGATAGTTCTGATTAAGTGTGAATTTCGTTGGGGTTTCATTCTCAACGACCTCGACATCAGTAACAGTATTGACAATAGCTCTCATGTAAAATGTTGATGGAAAATAGGAATTCTGATCTAGATAAATCCATTTGGATTGAGTTGCATCCCATTCCCAAGCATGACCGTTTGCAATTGTATCGAGACCGATCATTGGTTGGTTAGTACCATCATAAAATATCCCGGCCCAGAAATTTCCGCTTACTGTAATATTGTTACTTAGAAGCGGAAGCGAAAGCCAACCCTTATATTGGACATTTGGCGCATGAAGATCCGTAGGTTGAATAACTGGGCTAACGTACAACACAGTACTATCACTTAAAATCTGAATTCTAAATGATCCATTTCCATTCGGATTATTTTCTCCATAATAATAGAAGGAAATCGACACAAGCTTTCCGACTCCTGGTGAAAGGAATTGATTGACGATTCCCCAGTTCGCATCAGGCTCATAACATCCTGTGCTTGGTGTGCCGCCGAAATCGTAAGCAAGCTCGTACGTTCGTGGAAGCGTGGATATAATACCAACGCTATCAAAGGCGGCAGCAACCACATTATATTCAGGACTATCTATACCAAAGAAATCAATCGATGATTGAAGTGTTGCATGACGAGCATCGATGAATTGTGATTGATTTGTCAAATAGTACACTAGAGTTCGATAATATATTTGTTCGGTCTTCTGCCTACCAATAGCTGTAGCCACCAGGTAACATGCTTTATTAGGGATTCCACTATTTATATGAACTCCACCATGATCCTCTTCATTGAGTAAATATACATATTCGTTCATATACGCTGGTTGCCATAGTTGATCATCGGCGGTTTTCCCCATATGAGGATCAGCCATGTCTCGCAAGGCGTAACTTGGGAACCACATAGTAACAATATCTTCCCCGATGAGCCAATCGGTTGAATCAACCATGCTTGCAAAAACATCAGAATATGATTCATTGAGTGCACCACTTTGGCCTCGATATTCAAGATTTGCGGTAGCTTGTGTAACACCATGTGTCAATTCATGTGCAATCACATCTAGTGCACCAGCAAAATTGGAAAACAGAAATCCATCTCCATCCCCGTACGTCATGAATGAACCATTCCAAAACGCGTTATTAAAATTTATCTGATAATGTACAACACTTGATAATGAACCACCTTGATTGTTCCAGCTATTCCGGTTGAAATGATTAAGATAGTAATTATATATCTCACCTGTAGAATAATGAGCATCTACACCAGCTTTCATCCGCTCGTTATCATTGAAGTTTCTATCAGCATTCAAGTCGTATATGTATGTCAAGCGTGAGTATGGATAATTACTTGTGTCATTATTCGCATCATAAGTATCAATAACACCCTTGAAACTATCTATTGGAGGATTATACATCAATTGCTTGCTTGCATCAATTAAAAAATAGGTAGTGCCCGAAGCACCCCATTTGTTGGTAGCTTGGTAGATATTCAGATTTCGTGTTAAACCATTCAGACCAATTCCGGTACCTGTTGTCGGTCCATCATATCTGATTCCTGAATCCACCTCCAATACTTCACCTTTTGAGGCATCGATGATAACATATTGCATTGGAGTCATAACTGTAGGTACGCTAATTTTATAGGCTAACGTGGGTTTGTTTTCTCTCACATAGATGATTAACTCAGATACAGTCGATCTTTGATTCGCACATGCAGCAGATGCAATTTGAGTCGCCGCATTTTGTGTAACACTTGGTTTTAAAGATATATCCGGCGTAGGAATGAAACGTCCATTAACGCAACTAATAGAGCCATCAATATCAAAATGAACAATGAGCTGTGAACCTTTGATCGTGAGACCTTGATAAACTTGATTAAATTTCACATGTGTCATTCCTATTTGGTCCATCTGATTAGTAAGAAATATCAACTCTTCCGTTGGAGAATTAAGTTTAAAGAGTACTTTATAATCATCAATGAATTGCAACGCAGCAGAAACTGGAGATGAGAACTTCATTATATAGTTTGCCGCTGTTAATTTTCCAACGAGAAATGTCGGAGTTGCATTGAATTCATTCCAACTTATTTTTGTTTCATTACCCTGCGAGCGAAGCTGAGTTAGCACATTCAACTGCTCTTTCGTGGGTATACTTGTTGCTTGATTGTTATGTTGAATCTTTATCCCTGCCGAAACTGAAAACGTCCAACATAGTATAAACAAATATAGAAAAGGATTATGCATATATCTCCCTCTAATGTTAGTGAGTAATATACAGAATTATGCAAATGGGCAATACATCCATAGCTTATAGCAATTTACAATTCTATTTAACTTATGTCAAGTATGGTTAATTATTTCTTTTTGACCTTTTTCAAATCCAACTCCATGTAAATCGCATTCTTTATAGGATTTAGGCGGTACGGCTTTATCTCCCGAAATCCTAACGATCTGTAGAGTGGTATCGCCTCCTTCATCGAAGTAACGGTATCGAGTTTCATCGAGGAGTATCCAATTTTAATTGCCTCTCCGATAACCGCACTCGCAAGTCGCCTGCCTAATCCTTTCCCGCGAAATTCCGGACGAACATACAATCGTTTCATTTCACAAGTCGAACTGTCAATCTTCCTTAACGCCACGCAGCCGGCATTCTTCAGATCGACTTTTACCAGCAAGAGGACACCATCGGGTGAAGCGTATTCACCCGGTAAACCGGCAACCTCCCTATCAAAATTCTGGAAACATAAATCGAAGTTGAGTGAACGTGCATATTCCATGAACAATTCTTTCACAATTTGAATTTGTTCAGGCGAGCTGGCTCGTACAATTTGGAAATTATTCATTTCATTCTGTGCGTTTATCATTGCTTTTATTTTCAATCTTTAACAAATCAAGTATCTGTCTGAAATCTAACGGCAGTTCAGAATTAAATCTCATACTCTCTTTTGTCGCGGGATGCATAAAACCGACAGTTTTCGCATGGAGCGCCTGCCGTGTGATAATTTTAAGAAGATTCTGAACTTCTTCCTTTTTCTTTTTATCTGTCCCACCCCAGGCAATTCTTCTGCCGCCATAAGTCGGATCACCGAACACCGGATGACCGATATGATGGAGATGAACACGAATCTGGTGCGTTCTTCCGGTTCTTAATTTTAATCTTACCAAAGATAAATAATCAAACTCTTCTAACACTTCATATTCGGTTGCCGCTGATTTTCCCGAAACACTGACAGCGAATTTCTTTCGGTCGGATTTACTCCGCCCTAATGAAGCTTCAATCAATCCGGATTTCTTTCCTTTTTCAAATAATCCCCAAACGAGCGCCCAGTATTCACGCTCGATTGTATGGCGGGAAAATTGTTTCGCAAGATGGGCATGGGTAACATCGTCTTTGGCAATCACCATCAGTCCCGATGTATCTTTATCGAGGCGATGCACAATTCCCGGTCGGGTTGGATCGCTAATTGATGAAAGTCGATTATTGCAATGATAGAGCAGGGCATTTACAAGTGTGCCTGTATAATTACTGTATGCAGGATGTGTTACCATTCCGGCGGGTTTGTTGACTACAATGAGATGATGATCTTCGAACAGAATTTCCAAAGGAATGTTTTCAGCCACAACATCCGGCGGCAGTGGTTTAGGTAATGTTATATGAATAACCTCCCCCGGAGAGATTTTATAACTCGACTTTACAACCTTCCCATTAACATTTACCAGTCCTTCTTTTATTGCTTGTTGAACTTTTGATCGCGTTGCATTTTCAACATGATGCGTTAAGAATATATCGAGTCGCTCACGGACCTTGCCGGCAGGGACAATGATTTCAATTTCACGGGACGACATTGTCGTCACGATTGTAATGGTTTACTTTCTGTGGGAGGATTCGGCATATCTGTACGAACAATATCTGCGCTTGTATCTCCAATAACGCTGGAGATATCGGTTGCGGATGGAAGTGCCGCATCCACTTTTTTCGGGCTTCGATGTGCGAACAGCATTAAGATAACACCACACGTAACAGATGCGTCTGCAATATTGAATATGGGCCAACGACTCATATGATAACCGAAGATATCGATATTAAGGAAATCGGAATCGATGAAGTCGACAACCTTACCGTAAAAAAGCGGACCTTCATTAAAAAGTGCACCGTAAAAAACTCTGTCTATGAGATTGCCAACTGCTCCACCCAAAATCATAGCAAGCGAAATTCTGAATGCAAGGTTTTCATTCCGCGCTTTGTAAAGATAGATTAGAATTCCAATACTTGCGAGAATAGAAAAGATCGAAAAGAAGAGCTTTCCACCGATGTCGATTCCGAACGCCATGCCGGGATTTTCAATGTAAGTTAACCTAAGAAAATCACCTATGATCGGAATACTGCTGCCGAGCTGTAATCCCTGCACATTGATACCAAGAAACGGAATACTGAATCCCTTCACGAATAATTTCGTTAGCTGGTCGGAAATTACAATAGCAAGACTGAGATTAAGAATTCGCACGATTTACTCTTTCGATAGAATTAATTATTTATGGGAATGTAATTTACACTGCAAACATTGCTGTGCATGAGGGACAGCTTCGAGTCGCTCCTTCTCGATGAGCTTACCGCATGTTGTACATTTACCGTATTCACCTTTCTCAATACGCACAAGTGCGTCTTCCAAATGATTAAGGAATTTACCTTCACGAGAAGCGAATAAAAAAGTTTTCTCGCGCTCATTCGCATCCGTGCCTTGCTCCATGTGCGTTGAGTAAGTGGAACTTTCGGTTGCGTATTCACCGGTTGTACTGTCCATCATCGAATCGCGGAGAGATTCAAGCTCAACAAGAATTTCTTTTTTCTTTTCAAGGATGATGCCTTTGAAGTATCCAAGCTCTTCCTTTGTATATCGCGATTTTCCAACTGGTGCTTTAATGACCTCTTGCTTTGGAATTTTTATAGTTTCCTGTTTTATTACTTTAGCGCGAACCGGCGGCTTCAATTTCTTTACCCCGGATTTTCGCCCTTTGGCCTTTTCTTTTAATATCTCGATTGTTTTCTTTGCAATCGCATTATTTTTCTTTGATTTTGGCATGTTTTCATTTTCCCTTCATCATTGTAAAAAATTACTTTTGTTCAACCTCTGCTCGCTCAATACTGATCGAACAAGATTCACCATTAATATCCCATTCGGCTGCATATCCTGCTCCTACAAAATTCTCACGTAACTCAAGAGCCAATGTTTCGTTTTTTACATACGAACCGAGAGACTGTAATGCTTTTAATAATTTATCCTTTGCTTTATAAAAAATTCTGATACGATCAGTTACATCGAACCCTGCATCTTTCCTCATGTTCTGGATACGATTTACAAACTCTCTTGCAAAACCTTCCTCGATTAACTCCTCTGTTAATTCCGTATCCAGTGCGACGGTCAATGTATTATCGGATTCAACAATCCAGCCCTTGATGTCCTCATGCAGTATCTCAACATCCTCACGCACAATGGCAGTTCCCTTATCTTCAATCTGAATCGTAAAATGTCCTTTAGTTTCAAGCTCTTTTATTTCCTTTGTTGTGAATTTCCTGATAGCTGCTGCAATTGGCTGAACTGCTTTCCCATATTTTGGTCCAAGGACTTTAAAATTTGGTTTTACAGTTTTATGGACGATCTCCGAATCATCACTCACATACTCAACCTTCTTCACGTTAATTTCATCGAGGATTACGTCCTCCATCCGTGCAATTTCTTCTTTATCACGCTCACTTGTTGTTGGAATAATCACTCGCTTCAGCGGTTGTCGGACTTTGAGGTTCGATTTATTTCTGATTGCACGCACGAGCGACACAATCCGCTGCGCTTTTTCCATTCTCGATTCGAGTACAAGGTCGATTGCCTTTTCATTAACTTCAGGCAAGATCGCAAGGTGTACCGATTCAAAATCCTCCTTCTTCGTAATGGAATTTAAATTTGAATAAATCTCCTCGGCGAGGAATGGCGCAAACGGTGCCATCAATTTTGATATCACCACAAGGCATTCATATAAAGTTTGATAAGCAGCAAGTTTATCTGCACCCTTTTCATTTTTCCAGAATCTCCGCCGATTCCTTCTAACATACCAGTTCGAGAGTTGATCGATAGTGAAGCTGCTAACAGCCCGCGCTGCCTCAGTAACGTTATATTCCTCCATAGAGGCTTCATATTTCTTGATGAGTGAATTCAATGCTGAAATGATCCAGCGATCTATCTCTTGTCGTTCACTAATTGTAATTTGCTGTTCTGCAAATGTAAACTTGTCAATATTGGCATACAAGCTGAAGAAAGCATACGTATTCAATAGAGTTCCTAAAAATTTCCGCTGAACTTCAACCAGTCCATCTTCATCGAAGAGTGTGGGCCGCCATGGCGGACTTGTCGCCACTAAATACCATCTGGTTGTATCGGCACCATACTTTTCTAAGATAACGAAAGGATCAACAGTATTACCCTTCGACTTCGACATCTTCTGACCCTCTTTATCGAGGATGAGATCGTTCACAAGAATGTTCTTGTATGCGGGCTTATCAAACAGTGCTGTACTTATGGAATGCAAGGAATAAAACCATCCACGAGTTTGGTCGACTCCTTCACAAATAAAATCTGCCGGCAGCTGTTCTCCAGAATCAATTAAGTTTTTATTTTCGAATGGATAGTGCCATTGTGCAAACGGCATAGCACCTGAATCGAACCACACATCGATAAGCTCCGGTGTTCGTTTCATCTCACCGCCACAGGAACAATTGAACGTTACTTCATCAACGTGCGGCTTGTGTAGATCAATCGGCTCCTGAACCCCTTTGCCCTGTTTGTATTCTGCTATGCTGCCTATACATTTTAGTTTTCCACATTTTTCACAAATCCAAATCGGTAATGGCGTTCCCCAGAAGCGGTCACGTGATAGTGACCAATCTTTATTTTCTTCCAACCAATTTCCAAAACGTCCTTCACCAACCTCAGGCGGATACCAGTTTATGGTTTTGTTTATTTCAACCATCCTCTTCGCATACTTAGTTGTTGCAATGAACCACGATTCACGTGCATAATACAACAGCGGCATCTTGCACCGCCAGCAGTGTGGATAGCTGTGAGTGACTGTTTCTTTTTTATAAAGGATGTGGCGTTCTTTGAGATTTCTGATTATTTCCGGATCAGCATCCTTAACAAATTTGTTCGGGAAATCTGTGACCTCTGGACCAAACTCACCACTTTTATTGACTGGATGAATTGTGGGTAATCCGTATTTTTTTGATACCTGATAATCGTCCTCACCATATGCCGGTGCGATATGAACGATGCCGGAGCCGTCTTCGGTGGTAACGAATCCCCCCTCAATCACATACCAACCCTTTTCTTTTACAGAATGATAGGTGAACAGACGCTCGTATTCTTTTCCGATTAATGATTTGCCTTTAAACTTTTCAATTACTGAATAATCTCCGTCTAACACATTTAACCTTGCTTCAGCAAGGATTAGCTTTTCACCCTTGTGTTCAACCTTTACATAATCGACTTTGGTATTGACAGCCAGTGCTACATTTGATATAAGTGTCCAAGGTGTTGTTGTCCAGACAAGGAAGAAAGTGTTCTCCTCACCTTTCACTTTCATCTTGATATAGATACTTGGATCTTTTACGTCTTCATATCCCAAAGAGACTTCGTGAGACGAAAGCGGTGTTTCGCAGCGTGGGCAGTAAGGCTGAATTTTGTATCCTTTATAAATCAAACCTTTATCGAAGTACTGTTTCAGCGCCCACCAGATCGATTCGATATAATCGTTAGTGAATGTTATATAAGGATCGTTTAGGTTCACCCAGTAACCCATACGCTCGGTCATATTTTCCCAATCGGTTTTATATTTCCATACCGATTTTTTACACTCTTCGTTAAACTTCGATACACCGTACCGAACAATATCTTCTTTGTGCTTGAAGCCGAGCATCTTCTCAACTTCAATCTCGACCGGTAAGCCGTGCGTGTCCCAGCCCGCTTTCCGATGAACTTGAAAACCTCTCATTGTTTTATAGCGACAGACTAAATCTTTCAACGTACGGCTCATTACATGGTGAATGCCCGGACGTCCATTTGCAGTTGGTGGACCTTCATAAAATGTAAAGCCCGGCTTCCCTTCACGTAGTGAAATACTTTTCTGGAAAATTTTATGTTCTTTCCAGAACTTAAGGATTTCGAGCTCGAGCTGAGAATAATTTATTTTATCTGTGAGTTCTTTGAACACTAATTATTAAATCACTTTCTGTTTAGAAACGAAAATAACCACAAAATCAAACTTAACAAAATACTAAGAATAATACTTGTTGTTATCGGAAAATAAAATTGGTAATTATCTCTTTTAATATTTATGTCACCCGGCAGCTTGCCGAGGAACGGAATCTTATCGTACAGCATTAATAATCCGCCGATCGCGACAATTACTAAACCAAATACGAGCAACATTTTACCGAAAATTTGCATCTTGTTCTTGCTGGTTTCATGATTCAGGATTCACGTATAAAGTAACGCAATGCCTGACATTTGAAACTCGAAGCCGTTTTACAATCTTCTAACTAATTCTTTCATTATCCCCGTCAACTTTGGCTCTGCTTTGTTTGCAGTAGCGATGATTTCTTCAACGGAAACCGGCTTCAAAGTTTCAGGAAAACATTCATCAGTTATAATGGAAATTCCAAGCACACGCATTCCCATATGTACCGCTACTATTGTTTCGGGCACGGTCGACATTCCCACGGCATCGGCACCGATACCGCGAAGGAACTTATACTCTGCCCGAGTTTCAAGATTCGGACCCTGTACTGCAACAAACACACCGCGCTGAACATTAATTTTTAAATCTATCGCTATCTTTTCCGCTAATTTAATCAGCTCACGGCTGTACGGCTCTGACATATCTGGAAAACGTGGACCAAGCTCATCATCGTTCGGACCGATCAGCGGATTATCACCCTGTAAATTTATGTGGTCGTTGATCAGCATGAGATCGCCACGACGAAATTCGGGATTCATTCCGCCGGCAGCATTCGAGATTAAAAGCGTTTTTACTCCAAGTCCGAACTTGCACGACATCACACGAACAGGAAACGTAACCTGCTGCATTGTGTACCCTTCGTAGTAATGGAAGCGTCCCTGCATGGCAACAATCTTCTTACCTGCAAGTTTTCCGAATATTAATTTCCCGTGATGAGATTCAACAGTTGATATCGGGAAGTGTGGTATCTCATCATAATCCAGTACGATCTCTTTTCGGATTTCACTTACCAAACCACCTAATCCGGTTCCAAGAATAATACCGATCTCCGGACGTACCTTGGTGTGGTTCCGAATATATGTAATCGATTCGTCAATCTGTTCACGAAGTGACATCATAGAGTTAATCAAGATTTTTTATTATGTCTTCGATTTCCGTTTTCTCGTGCGATATTTCGTGTTGAGCCGCCATCTTATCTTTCGCTTGTAATTCCTCATCAATCTCTAACGCTTTAATCAGGTCAAGCTCGGAATTAAGTAACATTTTCAATCGTGTAACGAGGGAATCTCTCTTCACTTTTAAGATTGTGTGCTGCTCCTTCATAGTCGTTAAATCTGCTCGTGCTTTTTCAAGTATCTGTGTTGCTTTCAGCTCGGCTTCATGAATTATAAGCTGGGCTTCCTTTCGAGCGTTTTCAATCGCTTTACCGCTTGTTTCCTGCGCTTGCATGAAAGTCTGCTGTATAGCTTTTTCCATAGATGTATAATCTTTGAGCCGTGTTTCAAGTTCAGCGACTCTCTTTTTCAACTCGACATCTTGCTTGAGCAATTCGTCCCACTCTGATGCAACACTCTCAAGGAAACTTGTTACTTCTTTTACATTACAGCCGCGCAGCTTCGATGTAAACGTCTTTGTTTTTATTTCAAGAGGTGTAAGCTTCATTTTAATTTTAAGTTTTTATTCGGCTGCCAAAAATTGCAGTGCCAATTCGCAGCATCGTGGCACCTTCGTTTATTGCAACTTCAAAATCATTCGTCATGCCCATAGAGAGAATCGGAAGTCTCACTCCTTCGCTTTCAAGTGATTCTTTCAACTCGCGCAGCATTCTAAATGATGGTCGAGAATCTTCAGGGTCCGGTAAGAAAGGACCCATCGTCATTAATCCTTTCACGTTCAAACCTCGAAGCATAGCTAAATCTTTCACTAAGCTTGGAGCTAATTCTATCGCGGCTCCAAATTTACTTTCTTCTTTCGTGGTATTGACTTCAACTAAAATATCCATTGTTCTGCCGATTTTTTCAGCCCACTTGGATATCTGCTGACCGAGAGTTAATGAATCAACAGTATGAATCAAGTGAATCCAATCAGCAATATATTTTATCTTATTAGATTGAAGATGCCCGATAAAATGCCACCGGATTCTATCATCGCGAACTTCTGCATGCTTTTGCCGAAGCTCTTGAACATAATTTTCTCCAATATCAATGACGCCTGCATCAACTACATCTCGAATACTTTGTTCGCTGTATGTCTTCGTAACCGCAATCAGCGTAACTTCTTCGGGGTTCCTCCCAACTCTCAGACAGGCAGAAGCAATCCGTTGGTGGATATTTTTTAAATTTTCAACGATCATCGAGCTTTTAAACACTAAATATACCTCATTTTATCATAAAAAACAACGAGGTCGAAAACCGTTTTCAATAATGCACTTGACTTCCTTTTAATTTTTTCTTTATATTCTATCAGCAACTAGATTAATGTGTGCGTATGGATAATTCTTATTTTGAATATATGGATGATGAACAGAAAGAACCGACGGGTAACCGCGAGAGCTTCGAAGAAGAAATAAAAAAACTTTTAGAACATCTGAAAGACGACACCGGCGGCTCGGTCAGCATCGACGCGCTGGAGGAAATTGCTGATTATTACTTCGAGATTCAAAGATACCAGGAAGCTCTCCCCTTTATAAATCGTTTGATTGAATATATTCCTTTCAGTACAGATATTCTGCAAAAGAAAGGGATGATCCTCCATCATCTCCATAGATATTCAGAAGCACTCGAATGTTTTGATCAAGCGCTTAGGCTAAATCCAAACGACTTTGAACTTTTAATCGGTTGTGGATTTACGTTAGACAACTTAGGACGATACGAAGAAGCCCTGTGTTGCTATGAGAAAGTTTTAAAGCTCGATGCTGATAGTGAAGATGCTTTGTTTGCGAAGGCATTGACGCTTGAAAAGATGAACCGATATGATGAAGTTGTGAAAATTTTCAAATTCATTCTAGAAGGGACGCCAAATCACAAAGAAGCACTTTACGAGCTCGGCTTCTGCTACGACTGTTTAGACCAACCTACATATGCGTTGTCGTGTTACGATAAGCATCTCGATCTTGAACCATTCAACTACAATGCATGGTACAATAGAGGAATCACATTAAATAGACTCAGTCAATACGCTCAAGCGATTGAAAGCTACGACATGGCACTTGCAATTAAAGAAGATTTTAGTGCCGCGTGGTACAATAAAGGAAATGCATTTGCCAACCTGGGAAGACTTTATGATGCCGTTGATTGTTATAAGCAAACTATCCGCATCGATGAAAAGGATGTCCCGGCATGGCACAACTTGGGAAATGCTTACGAAGAATTGGGTCAGTACGAAGAAGCTATCAAGTGCTTCACACAAACCCTTAAGTATGATCCGAAACATTGTGAGTCATATTTTGGCCGCGGCAGTTGTTATGATTCAATGGAACAATATCGGAAAGCATACGACGACTATAATAAAGCAATATCCCTTTGCAGACATTATCCGGAGCTGTGGTATGCAAAAGCAGATGCGGCTTACAACCTTGGGAGGTGGCGCGAAGCCATAATCAGTTATAAAATGACAGTTAGGATGGATCCCTATTACATCGAGGCGTGGTTCGATCTCGGTGAGACGCTGCTGGAATATGGCTACTTCAAGGAAGCGTTGAAAGCATTTAACAAGTGTATTGAGATGCACCCCAAGTGGGCTGACCCGTATTATGACAGAGCAAAGGTATTGTTTCTCATGCGAAAAACATTCGATGCGCTCGATTCTTTGAAGACTTCTTTCCGCCTCGATCCCGAGAAGAAAAAAGAATTCGAGAGAGAATTTCCAGGTGTTCGTTCGATAAAAGAGTTTACAAATCTGTTGGAAAATTAATTTCAGCGATATAATTATTTCTCCGCCCGATGGCTCATCGGGCTTTATATTTTTTTATGGATCAGAAACTCGAATCAAAATATTTACAACTTAAATCGATTATCCGTGAACTTGGTAGTGTGGTCATCGGCTATTCCGGTGGGGTCGACAGCACACTCCTTCTCAAAGTTGCAGCCGATGAACTTGGAGATAACGCACTTGCCGTGATTGGAAAATCTGAAACTTATCCTGCTCACGAATATGATGAAGCCGTCAAAATCTCACGCACAATAGGTGCACGGTTCGAGGAAATCCGTACTGAAGAAACTGATAATCTAAAGTTCAAAGAAAATCCTATTGATCGATGCTATCATTGTAAAACGGAATTATTTTCAAAACTTCACATAGTTGCTAAGCAAAAAGGAATAAAATGGGTTGCCGATGGCTCGATTACGGATGACATGAATGATTTCCGACCGGGGATGGTAGCCAAGAAAGAGCAGCATGTTCGCTCGCCGCTACTTGAAGCCGATATGAACAAGGCGGATGTTAGAGAGCTTTCAAAACATTTGGGATTATCTACCTGGGATAAAGGTTCATTCGCTTGTCTCTCTTCGCGATTTCCGTACGGTATGGCTATTACCAAAGAGGCACTTCAAAAAATAGATGCGGCAGAGGTGATGTTACACAATTTAGGTTTCCGTTATTACCGTGTTCGATACCACGACTCGAAAACTGCTCGCATTGAAGTTGGGACTGAAGAAATATCTCGACTCATCGATTCCGATCTCCGCAATAAAATTGTTGCAGATATCAAGCATCTCGGCTTCACATATGTAACACTTGATTTACAGGGGTATCGTACCGGTTCGATGAACGAGATATTACCAAACAAACTGATGTAATATTGTCTATTTAATCCCCAAAAACAGACAGAAAAAGAGGAAAATGGGTGACTCCGGTTTGTATTTGCTTCCTATTAAATACTTCCGTACAATATACGTGTTTGGATGCGCTTCTTACTCAAGTCTGGATACTGTGATTAATCTTCGAGTCGGTAACTAAGGTAACTGTCCTTTGTGAGATGCAATAAATTCATCGTTGAGTAAGGCAGCAACCAATAATCTAAGCGAGGTGAAACATGAATAGATTTATTCGCATTGTTGTTGATAAGCGTCAGCGCTTTTTCGACAACTTACATCGTTGATATCAACGGGGGTGGGCAGTATACATCCATCAACGCAGCCATTGGTGTCGCCAGCTCAAATGACACTGTAAAAGTTTGGCCTGGGACGTACTTCGAGCAAGTCACACTAAACAAGAACATCACACTGATGGGATCGGGATATGAGAATACGGTCATCACGGGTAATTTTAATCCTACGATTACTATGAGTTCAGGGAGGTTAGAATGGTTTATGATTTCCTCAACAGCAGGGAATGGAATTATGCTCAGCGGAGGAATAGTAAGAAATTGCGTTATCAAGGGATGTTCAGGAAATGGGATATATTCTAACTCTGGAAGTTCTTCTGTGATAAATTGTGTGTGTGTGAACAACGCATCTAATGGTATTCAAGTAGGACCTCCAGGGCATAGCAATGTTACAAATTGTATATCGAGGAACAATACTGGATCAGGTTATCGAGATGACAATTATGGTAATTGCATTACATTGACATATTCAAATGGCAGCCGGTGGTCCACAGGTGGCAATCAGGGATGTATTGACCAAGATCCTCAATTTACCTCAAGCACCGATTATCACATATCCGAAGGTTCACCTTGTTGGAATACTGGACAGCCATCATTAACTGACCCTGATGGTTCGGTGAGTGACATGGGCTACTTCGGCGGTATAGATTGTCCTATCTACCCCGTCGTTACAGAAATCATTATTACCCCCGGCGGTAATACAATCAATCTTCAGGCAAAAGGTCGAGCAAACTATTAAGGGAGATCATAAAATGAAAACAATATTAGAATCCTTTGAAAAACATCAATGGATCATTTCCACAGTTATCAACGATCATTTTTTTTGAACTCGAGTGTGAATATCTG
>Ga0315286_10000277_pt1 | contig 41176 bp, 35 predicted proteins | sample YL17G10_0_MG_FD_205038 | JGI IMG/M metagenome (GOLD analysis project Ga0315286, IMG submission 205038) | Sediment microbial communities from Yellowstone Lake, YNP, Wyoming, USA - YL17G10_0 | ecosystem: Environmental > Aquatic > Freshwater > Lake > Sediment | place: USA: Wyoming | collected...
GACGCATCGGGCCGATACACGCCGTCGGTTATCAACAGGTCGCTGAAAAACACAAATCCCAGGGAGGCGATGGAAAGCCCGTAACTAAGGTGCAGCGGGAGCCGTTGCCAGCGCAAACGCCCGTGCGTGGTGCTCAACAGGGCGTCGGAGAACCCCAGGTAAGCCGCCGGGACGAGGGCAATGCCGATCCATTGGAATTGGAGCCAGTGGATGGCTTCTTGTCTGGCAGTTACTTCCACCAGGGCCACGTCGCCCACGTACACGATGAGGACAAAAGCGAGGAGGGCACAAAAGGCACGGGCTACGGCACTCTTGAAATTGTGCGTGAGGATGTAGATCAGCAGCGAAAACGATGTCAGAACGATCGTCGCTGCCAGAACCTGGTTGGCCAGGATCAACCCCCCGGTCACCCACCGTGTCACGTCCATCACAATTCAACCCCGCATCGCCATCGACGAACTCACGCTACAAGACCTGGCCAAAGGCTTTTCTGGCCCGCTGCCGGGCACCCTCCGTGGCCAGGCCACTCACCGTATGGTCAGCACAAAAAACAACGCAATATCCTGGTTCCTATAGTAGTGATCGCTAAAGCCGCAGAATTGGTAGCCCAACTTCTGATAGAAGGACAGCGCCGGATAGTTCTTGGTAGTCATTTCCGCGATGATGAGTTCTAGTCCTTGTTCTTTGGCCCACTGGCGCCCATGCTGCATTAGCGCCATGCCGATCCCTCGCCGGCGGAATTCGCGGTCTACGGCCATGTTGACTATCCACCCGAGTTGCTGCCAGCGCTGGGCGATGAGGTCGATGTACCCACGCACCTCGCCATCCACTTCCGCCACGAAAAAGCCCTCACCCCGCTGCCAATCCTCCACCAGTTGCTCCAGGGCCCGCGGGTAGGTAGCCTGCATCCGCCGTGGCAGGCGCACGGTATGAAAGGTCACGCCGATGTTGGACTCGCTCTCCTGCACCTTCATCTGCCACACGTGATCCGTCACACCGTCGTGGTCCAGCGCAAGGCAAACGTTCAAGTCGGTCAAAATCGCGGGGCGAATGATCATCCGTCTACACTCCCGTCCATCGGTTGGAAGCTACTGCTCTCCATTGTACCATTCACAGGCCGAAAAGGCAAGCAACCGACCTGGGCAAGGGAGAGACTCCCCCGCCATCCCCCGCCCGCGCCAGATCCGCGATCTCGCGCTGTCGCGAAACACCCACGCCTGCAGGCGGCCCACGGCCAACTTGACACAAACCCCGCCGGCCAGTATAATGGCTTCCGATGACTACCCAAATGACGATCCCGGCCGTAAAAGGCACCCGCGACTTTTATCCAGAGGCGATGGCGTTCCGCACGTGGCTGTATTCCAAGGTGCGCGACATCTCCGAACGCTTTGGCTACCAGGAATTCGAAGCCCCGCTGCTGGAGCGGTTGGAGCTGTATGCCGCCAAGAGCGGCGAGGAACTGGTCAAAGAGCAGTCCTTTGTCCTCCAGGACCGCGGGGGCGACCAGCTTGCCCTCCGTCCCGAGTTGACCCCGTCCCTGGCCCGCATGGTGGCCCAGCGCCAGGCGAGCCTCGTCCTGCCGGCGCGTTGGTTTTCCTTCGGCCCCTTCTGGCGGTACGAGCGGCCCCAGCGCGGGCGGTCCCGCGAGTTCTTTCAATGGAACATCGACCTGCTGGGCAGCGAGGCCGCGGCCGCCGACGGCGAAATCGTATGCATCGGCGCCCAGTTCTTGCGCAGCCTGGGCCTCACCGCCGGCGAGGTGGCGATCCACATCAACTGCCGGCGGCTGCTGGAGCGCCAACTGGCCGAGATGGGCGTGGGCGGAGATCGCTTTCGAGATGCTCTGCGCCTGATCGATCGTCGCGACAGGATGTCCCCCCTCAAGTGGGAAGAGTCGGCGCTGGAAATCGGCCTGTCGGCAAAGCAGCTCGATGCCCTCAAAGCGATGTTCAGCCGGACCGATCTGTGGCAAGAGTCGGACGAGTTGAGGCAGGTGGTTGCCACCGCCCGGGCCTTTGGCCTGGCCGATTACCTGGTCTACGACGCCAGCATCGTGCGTGGGCTCGACTATTACACCGGCCCCGTGTTCGAAGCCTACGACCGCGAGCGCCACTTCCGGGCCATCTTTGGCGGTGGCCGCTACGATAACCTGGTAGCCGACGTCGGCGGCGACCGCATCACCGGCGTGGGCTTTGCCATGGGCGACATGATCATCGAGCTGCTCCTCGATCGTGCTGGCAGGCGCCCGGCGCTTCCCGCCACCCCCAGCCGCGTCCTGGTCGCCCTCTTTAGCACAGACCTCTATCCCCAGACCCTCGCCCTGGCCGCCCGGTTGCGCCAGGCCGGCGTCAAGGTCGAGCAGGTTCTGGAGCCCGATCGCCTGGGCAGACAGGTCCGCATCGCCGATCGCAAAGGCATCCCCTACGTCGCCATCGTCGGACCCGAAGAGTTGGCTGCCGGCCACTTGGTCCTCAAGAATCTCCCCACCGGCGAGCAACACGCCTGCTCGGAAGAGGAAGCCATCCGGCTGCTCCTCTCGTAGGGCATGGTTCCCTGCCCGCCTTCGGACTGTTGGAAACCGGGTTCCTGGCAAAGTCCCGGCTTCTTGTGCCAGATGGCGTTTGACAATTGGGGTAAGATGAGGTATACTTTCTTCAGTTGTACCTGTGGGGCCGCATGCCCCGCCTAAACGTGGTCTGGGCGGAGAGGATGGTTCGGTCGAAAGGGTTGGGGGGGCCCTTCGGCTAGTGGTTATGCTGTCCTGCTCCGACAGATAGGGGTGACACCGCCCGGTGTCGCCCCTTTTCTTTTTGCCACCAGGCGCGATCTTGAGTACAATGAACCCAGCACCCGGCCGGCCGCATGCCTGGGCCGGCGATCCATCACGAGGGAGGGAACATTCGTCATGCAGCCGCTAGAAGAAAAACTGGCAAGCTTCTACCTGGGACAGCAATTCGACCTGGCGCAGGGCTCGGCCCTCGACCAGGCGGTGCACTACGACGCCCGCGATCTGACGACCCACGCCGTCGTCCTCGGCATGACCGGCAGTGGTAAGACCGGCCTGGGGGTCATCCTGCTGGAAGAAGCGGCGCTGGACGGCGTCCCATCGCTGGTGATCGACCCCAAGGGCGATATGACCAACCTCCTCCTCACCTTCCCCGATCTGCTCCCTGAAGACTTCGCTTCCTGGGTCAACCCCGACGACGCCCGCCGCAAGAACCAGGACATCGCGGCTTATGCCGCCGCAACCGCCGAATCCTGGCGCAAGGGGTTGGAGGCCACGGGTCAGAGTGCCGATCGCATCCGGCGCCTGCGTGACCTCGCCGAATTCAGCATCTACACCCCGGGTAGTAGCGCCGGTCGCCCCGTCAACATCATGCAAAGCTTCAAAGCCCCCGACCTGTCCTGGGACACCGAATCCGAGACCCTCCGCGACAAGATTGGCAGCATCGTCTCGGCTCTGCTGGCCCTGGTGGGCATCGAGGCCGATCCGGTGCGCAGCCGCGAGCACATCCTGCTCTCCAACATTTTTGAGAACGCGTGGCGCGCCGGCCAGGATCTGGACCTGGAACAACTGATCCGGCGCATCCAAGACCCCCCGTTCAGCCAGCTCGGCGTCTTTCCCGTCGACACCTTCTTCCCCGCGAAGGACCGCATGCAGTTGGCGCTGCTGCTCAACGGCCTGATCGCCTCGCCCAGCTTTGCCGATTGGATTCGCGGCGATCCCCTGGATGTGGACGCCCTGCTGCACAGCCCGTCGGGCAAGACCAGGGTGAGCATCGTCTACATCGCCCACCTGTCCGACACCGAGAGGCAATTCTGCGTCACCCTTTTGCTCGAGCAAGTGGTGAGCTGGATGCGAGCCCAAAGCGGCACCACCAGCCTGCGCGCACTCTTGTACATGGACGAGATGTTTGGCTACCTGCCGCCCGTGGGCAATCCCCCCACCAAACGACCGTTCCTCACCCTCCTCAAACAGGCGCGCGCCTTTGGCCTGGGGTTGGTGCTCGCCACCCAGAACCCCGTCGACCTGGACTACAAGGCCCTCACCAATGCCGGCACCTGGTTCATCGGCCGGATGCAGGCCGATCGCGACAAACAGCGCCTCTTGGACGGGCTGGAGGGAGTCCAGACCGGCGCCGGCGGCCCGAGCCGCAGCGACCTGGACCGCATGATCTCGGCCATCCGGCCGCGGGTCTTTATCCTACACAACGTGCACGAACAAAAGCCGCTCCTGTTCACCACCCGCTGGGCCTTGAGCTATCTGCGCGGCCCCCTGACGCTGCCCCAGGTGCGGCAGCTGGCTGCCCTGCAGGCGCCACCCCCTCCCGTGGCCGCGCCGCAATCCGCCGCGGAGGGCACGCCCGGGCCGGGGACCGCTCCCGGCCCGCGGCCCATTCCCGCCGCTCCCCAGCCGGAACCGCGGCCGGCCGGCGTGCCCTTGAGCAACGTGCCGCCCCAGTTGCCCTCTGCGGTCAAGCAGGTCTACCTGCCGGTGCGGGTTCCGCTTCAGACGGCCGTGGCCGGTTGGGCTCGCGAACGGCACCCGTCGCTGCGCGCGCAGCCGGCCCCACAAGGAGCCCTGGTCTACGAGCCGGGCGTGGTGGGCCTGGCCAATCTCTTTTTCGCCCACGCCCCGAGCCACCGCACCTTTGTCCGGGAGGCAGCCTATCTCGTCCGCGTGGCGGAAGGCGACGTGGACTGGTCCCGGGGCCAGGTGCCGATCGAGGCGAACGACCTGGAGGGCAAGGCCGAGCCCGACGCCTCCTTCGCCCCTCTAGCCCCGGGGTTTGGAACGGAGAAAAGTCTGGCGGCCCTGCAAAAGCAGTTCGCCGACCATCTCTTCTACAACTCGACCCTCACCCTGCGCCACAACCCGAACCTCAAGCTCTACTCCCAGCCGGACGAGACCGAGGACGCCTTCCGGCGCAGGTGCCGCCAGGCGGCAGAAACGGCGCACGCTGCCGAACTCAAGGGGCTGAAGGTCAAGTACGGGGCCAGGCTAAGTCGCCTGGAAGACAAAAAAGGTCGCGAGGAACGGGAGCTGGAGCAGGACAAGGCCGAGTATGGCGCCCGCAAGCAGGAGGCGTTTCTCACCGGGGCCGAATCGGTGCTCAGCCTCTTCTCCAGCCGGAAAAAGTCCAGGCGCCTGTCCAGTGTCAGCGCCAAGCATCGCATGTCCCGCCAGGCCAAAGCCGACGTTCAGGAATCGGAGGATGCCATCAAAGCCTTTGAATCCCAGATCGACGAGCTAGAGGCACAGGCCAGGCAGGAACTGGACGACGTCACCGCCAAGTGGCAAAAGCGGATGGACGAAGTGCAGGAAATCGACGTCCGCCCCAAGCGCGCCGACGTCCAGGTCATCCTCTTTGCCGTCGCCTGGATCCCCCGCTGGGAGCTCACCGTCGCCGGCCAGGGCCTGTCCCTGCCCGCCTTCGAAACCCAACCGACGAGCTAGGGAATTGGGGATGGGGAAACCAGGAAACTGATCTCCCCATCCCCAATTCCCTACTCCCCAATCCAACACGCCCCCGGCTCCCCCTCTACACCCTCCACGCGCACGCGGCCCGGGAAGAACTGGTTCACCACCCAGGCCACCGTCAGCAGGTGCTTCGTCACCCGCTCCGTCGTGAACTGCGAAGGGCCGCTCGCCAGGGCCATGGGCAGCACCAATTGATCGGCCAGGTGACAATCCAGCGCCGCGTCCCCCTGTAGATACGCCAGCAGGTCGTGCGCCGCCTCGTCGGCCACTCGCTCCGCCGGCTTGCCTATCTCGCCCAACGAGGCAAAACCGGCGACCGCGTTCTCGCACTCGGCCCACAAGAAAACCGCCGTCCCCTGCCCCTTGGAGGGAGCATCGACGACGTCGATGCGTGCGTTCACCCCGCTCGATCGCAGCGCGTACAGCGCCGCCCCCTCCTGCCGCGTGCGGATGTGCTTGGGCAGGTTGCTGCTGGCCGACAGGCCCCGCACCCGCAGCAGTTCCCCCCTCTGGCGCAGATCCAGGCCGGTCCATCGCGTCCTGGCAGCATCCGCGCCGTCTGGCACATCCTGCATTCGTTCTTCGTCGCCAGCGGTGCGGGATGTGTCCTCCGTGCTTCCTACTGCCTGCATCTTGCTCCCTGCGCCTTGCTCCTTGCTACCTGCTGCCCCCTGCGCCTTGCTCCTTGCGTCCTGCTCCTTGCTGCCTGCTCCCCCCACCGTCGCCTGCACCTCTCCACCGCCGATGGGGTACCAGCCCCACCTCTCGATCTGGACTTTGGCCGTCACCCCCATGCGCGCCAGGGTGGGCAGGTACACCCGCTTGACGTAATCGAACGGCGGGCTCCAGGCCACGTGGGTGCCCCCGCGCAGCGTGAGCTGCGAGGGGCCGTCGGCCAGCGCCAGCGGGAGCAGCACCGTCTGCAACACCAGGCTCACCGCGCCCGCGCTGCCCCCCTTGGCCACCTGCGCCACGTCAAAGGTATGGCTGCCTGCCTGCGGATGCGACTGCGGGGAAAAGGTCAGCGCTTGCGAATCCAGCCTGTCCCCCTCCACCCGCGCCGCACACACCCGCGCCGCAGCGCGCACCCCTGTCAGGTGCTGGGGTTGCAGACCTGGCTTCCTGCGTCCGGCCCGGATGCGTTCGATGCGCACCGGCCGGCCGGTGATGACCGCCAGCGCTAGCGCCGTCCTGAGCACCTGCCCCCCGCCTTCGCCGTAGGAACCATCGATGATGAGCATGGAGCCTGGGAGGTGGGCGATCATAGCGTGGCCCCCTGCAGCAGGCCCCACAGGTCCGAGGCCAGCGGATCGCGACGAACGGCGGCCGGGTTGTAGCGATCCAATTCCCAGCGGGCGGGGTTGTCCGCGATGTATTGGCGGATGGCGGTCAGCGCCTGGGCGGTACGGATGACATGCTCCCAGTAGTTCCGCTGCCATACCGCAATGCCGGGGGCGCCGCGCATCTGGTTGGCCCGTTTCGTCACCGCAGACTTGTACCCGGCGATGAACGATCCCAACGACTGCGCCGGTCGTTGTAGGGGCGCACGGCTGTGCGCCCTTTCTGGATCGACAATCCACACAATCCCATGCACGTAGTTCGGCATAATCACAAACGCATCCAATTCGATTTCGCGCCGGATCTGCTCCGATGCCAGTTATACCTCTTGAACGATCTGCCCCCACTCGTCCAGCGCCATCCTCGCCTCGATCACCTCGCCGAGCAGCGCGAAGCGCTGCTCAGTGCACAGGGTCACGAAATACGCCCCCACCTGGGCATAATCGCAACCTGGCAGCCGGATCGACCGCCGGTGGCGTGGTTTGGGTTTGTCGTCCATTCTGTTGCCCTCCGCTGACCGAATGGGCGCACAGCCGTGCGCCCCTACCTGGCCGGGGACATGGTGTTTCCAGCGGTACTCACTCGCGCCTCAGATACTCCTTCGGCACGCGATCCAGAAAGCGCGATGGCTGCCCGCGAGAGCACGTGAGGAAGAGCAAGTCGCGTGCGCGGGTCATGGCCACGTACAGCAGCCGCCGCTCGCGCGCCAAGTAATCTGCGAGCTCTTCCGCCTGGAGCGTCCAGTCGTCTTTGGGCACAAACTGCCCGTCGCTGGCGCCCACCACAAACACCACCTTGAACTCCAGCCCCTTGGCACTGTGAAACGTTGTGTGTTTGAGGCCTGGACCGAAATAGGTAGCCGCGTCGCGCTCAAGCTCGACCACCGCTCCCACCGAGGCCGGCTGCCGGGCGATCAAATCGTAGTACGGCCGCCGCCAGCGGTAGAGCAGCGCAAAATCCCGATCCTTGTAGCCGCGTTGAGTCTTCAACTCTGCGATCTTGGTGCCGACCCACTGCAATTCCTGTTCCGGGCTCGCAAATCGGCGCAGGATGGGCACTTCCCCCGTGCGCACCGAGAACTCGGGCTCGGGGATGTCGCTCCCTGCCTCGTCCATGTCATCCAGCGACTGGCCGACCATCACTGCGTGGGCGGCCCGCAGGATCTCCTGGGTGTTGCGATAGTTCTTGCGCAGTATCGTACCGCGGCCGGTAATGTCGATGGTCAGGCGGCTCAACGCGTAGCCGCCCGGGTAGATGCGCTGCAAGCCGTCACCCACCAGAAATAGGTCATCGGGCCCGTGCGGGACGATTCCCCTCACCAGGCGCATCACCGCCTCGGTCAAGTCCTGGATCTCGTCCACCACTGCCGCGCTGTACTCCGTGGGCCCCTGGCCTCCCTCCACCAACTGCAGCGCAGCCAGCACATAGTCGTCATAATCCCACAGTCCGCGCGCCTGCAAGGTACGCTGGTAGCCTTCGTACACGGCATACATGGCGCGCCGCTCCGTTTCCTGGAGGGGCGTGCCGCGCCCGGTCCGTTCCAGCGTCAGGTACTCCTCCAGGCTGGCAACGGCGCGGCCCTTGATGGCATAGCGCATCTCGTCAGAAAAAAAGCTGGACGGCCGGGACCACAGGCGCAACCCGGGCTGGCGCAGCAATGCATCGGCAATGGCGTCGTCGAGGGCCGCCCCGGTTGCCTCGCCCTTCTCGTCCATCACCGGCCGCTGGCCGTGTTGGCGCAGAAAGCGGTAGCACCACTGGTGCACCGTCAGGCATTCCACCGCCCCGAGCTCGGGCGCGCCCTCCCCGGCCAGGTGCTGGAGCAGATAGTGCATCACCCCGGGCAGGCGGTTGCCGTAGGTCAGAAAGAGGACCTTGCGCCGCCGGGGCAGGGCCTGTCGGGCCAGGTGCCGCGCGCGGTGGATGGCGATCACCGTCTTGCCCGAACCGGCTACGCCCTTGATCCGCGCCGGGCCGGCGTAGGGGCGCGCTACCAGTTGCCTCTGGTCGGGAGCCAGAAAGAGCATCCACTCCTCCAAAGTGCCAGACAGGGCGCGCTTGAACTCGTCGCTATCTACAAAGCGGTGCAGTTCGTCGCCCCCGCCGAGACGCTCCAGGCTTTGCTGCAACTGCTGATCGGGCACGACGGGCCGGTCGACGACGCCCAGGGCGATGCTCAAGAGTCTGTCGTAGACGTCGGGCGGCAGCAGGCGTTCGATTAGCGGCAGCTGATCCACGTCCTCCAACGCGCGGACGTTGTCCAGCACTTCTGGCGGTACGCCCAACCCGAGTAGTTCCTGGTCGCGGTAGCCGACAAAGAGGGCGCCCGGGCCGGCCTTGCCGCGGCGGAACCAGCCAAAGATGTTGTCCTCCCGCTCTCGGGGTTTGGCGCCGACCTCCGTGATGTCGGCCACTCGCACGACGCCGTCTTGCAGCGTGAATGCCTTGCGAGCAGCGCGCCGGTAGGCTTCGTCGTGCTTGTCCACCAGGCACAGCACAACGTCGTTGGGCTTGACGTGCTTCCAGATGATGCGGTATGCCTCGTCCACCTGGCAGGAGTGGACACCAGATTCGGCCTGGCGAATCTTTTCTGGGTGCAGCTCGGCGGCCCAGGGATCTTCGATCATGCGCTCGGCAGTACGAATCGCCCGTGGAGCCACGGGTGGTGGCAATCGGCCCATGTCTTTCCAGAATTCCAGGCTCATGGTCACGTGGTAGCTCGACATGGTGTCTTTCAATCTCCTCTCTGGGGGCAGCAGGCCGGAGGGGCGCACCCCTCGCGGCAAGGACCGATCCTCGCCGCGAGGTGATCCCAACCCGACGAGCGAGGTTTACTCCCGCTTGCTGGATGCAATCTATAGCACTTGAGCCTCTCAGGCATGTCCCCGCAAATAAGCCCGTCCCCTCTCCGTCAGCTCCCAGAGACCCGGCGGAGAATCATTTCGGGGCAAGCCTTGCTGCTTCATGCTGCGGCGCGTCCAGCGCATTTAGTTCTGCCAGCGGGGCTCCCCGCTCCGGTAAGGCTGCCGGTCGTGATCCGTAAGCCGGTCCGCCAGCGGCTCGCCCACGCGGGCGATGACCGATGCCGGTCGAGCTCCGCCTCCATTGCGTCCAGTTCGCCCCTCAGGGCCATTTGGTAGTGACGAGCAAGGCTTTCCTGGAGCGCACTGCCGAGTTCCGCAAGCAAGAATTGAAACGCTTCCCAGTTGTCCATGTGTCCTCCCCTCTCATCCGCGCAAGCGCTGGATGTGCGGCTTGAGCGCCTTTTCCAGCCGAACCATGGCGTCCACCATCCGCTCCTGGATCTCCGGCCAGCGTTCGCGATCCCGCATACCGCCACCAGGTATGTTCAGCGCGATCCGGCAGGCGCGGCGATGGTCGAGCCGTTGCCACGTGAGCGGTCCGCCAAAGGCTGCTTCGATCTCGCGCCGTTTCGCTACGAGCTGGTCGAAGCTGCGTTTGTTCGCCTGCGCATCGCCTCGGTCGACGTACAAACCCACCTGGGCGTCGTGGATGCGGGAAACGAAGCGGAGCGTTAGGCCGCTCGTGCCTGTGCCGGCGTAAATCCAGTCCCTCGTCCCGGGCTTAACCCCGGCGTACAGCGAGGTGCGCTTCGCAACCTGGGGCAGGAGCTGACTCCAGAACTCCAGACACAGCCGGATGCTGTCCGGATCCCCGACGTATTTGGGACTGAACTCCAGTTGCTCGCCCACCGGCACGGGCACTGGTTGCGCGCCCACCGGCCTGGGCACCAGTTGCCTGCCCACCATCTCTGGCCAGAGCTCCTGCAGCACTTCGAGTTGATAGCGGGCATTCACCAGGTTGCGGCGACGCTCCTGCTCAAGTTCGATGGCGTCCAGGTTGCCCCGCCGGGTGGCCTGTCGCTCTCGCGCCGTGCTCTCTTCGAGCGCAGCGTCCAATTGGGCGATTAAGGGGGCAAACGGTGTGGTTTCGATCATGGGCTCTCCTCTTGATGTTCGACTCAGACCCCACGGGTCTGGCAAACGCCTTGGGTTCTGGGCACGGCCTTCGACGATGGCGATCTCTTCTTCGGTCAGGCCGTGCAACTGGTAGACCACCTGGTCGATCGGATGGTCGGTACGCTGAGTGCGGCGCATGAGCGGGGCAATCTGGGTGTGACCTTGGGCGTACACCGCCACCAGCTTGTTCATATTGCCCACATCCCCCAGGCGCGTCCGCAGCAGCCCCATCCACTGTGCTTGGCTCAGCCGCCAGAAATCCTAAGTCCAGCGTCTCGCCGGCGAGGGGGCCGAGCTGGGCCTGGGCCAGTCCTACCGCCTGATCGTAGTTGGCCCGCATCTTTTCATAGTTCTTGTCGCCGGGCTGGGGCGGCCGGGGCGGGGTGCAGAGGCGCTTGAGCCTGTCCAATCGCTTTTCGTCCGGGAGCGTGGCCTGAAACGGCCGAGTGAGTACCCAGATCTGGCCGGGGCGCTCGGCAACGACTTCCAGATGGGCTAACACTTCATCCAACTGGTGTTCCTGAACAAAGGGGTTGTTCTGGCGCAGGCCTTTGAGTGGGTCCGCCTTGTGCACTCCGGCCGGATCTGCCTCCGGCAGGCGCTGGACTGCCTGTCCCAAGGGTGAATCAGGATCCATGCCTAATTCCTTTCAAACTCTCACACAGAGCCAGGTTGGTCACATCCCAAGTTCTGGCAGTATTATACCACAAGAAAGGCTCAGAGGAGAAGAGGGACCCACCGCGAAGCCACGGCATTGGCAGATGGTCACCACGGATCTGGTCTGGCTCCACCCGACCAGAAGACAAGACACGGATAGGGCACACCACGACAGCGAGATGGTGAGTGTAGCCAGGTAGGGGTGGGCAAGGTCGATGTCGATATTTGAGCCCAGTATTTCTTCTCCCGCAGGCTTAGCACACGCAGGGCAGTGGAACAGTGAGACAGTTCCCCTCGGCAAGCCGAGAGACGATAGTACGCACCAGGACAGTGGCACAGTGACGTGTGTACACAGAGACCCGTGCCCCCCGGCCCAGCTAGGCACTTCGGTGATGTGCCTTACCGCAACCGGAACGTGCACTCTAGGGGGCGCGGGTCTCTGCACTGACACGGGCATCCAACCGCTTCCTGGGATAGGGCACTCAGGACAGTGGGACAGTGGGACAGTGAGATAGTAGCCCACTGCGCCCCCCAGAATCCCTGTGACCAAACCCTGTACTCGCCCGCCTCGCGATTTGACAAGACAGAACATTTGTTCTATACTCGGGCTGCAAGCACCGAACTCATAGAGATTCAGGAGGCACCCATGTCCGCAGGCACCAAACGCTCCGATCGTTCAACAGACCGCCTGGTGCGGGCCATGGCCGTCGTGGCCATCGTCGTCACCGTCGCCGGCATCCTCCTCCCCCGCTTCCCCGAAAGCCTCTCCCTCGTCGTGTGCCCGATCCTCCTCGTCATGGTCGTAGCCCTCGGTGGCGAGGAACTACAGGCCCGCCGCACCGCCGCCCGACCGGTGTGCCTCGACGAGCCGGCCGAACGCGCGGTTGACGACGAGGCGGCAAAACCTGCTTCCGATTTGCATTATCCGGGCAGAGGTGCTACAATGGCCCCGTTGCGGGCGAGTAGCTCAGATGGCTAGAGCGCGTGTCTCACATACACGAGGTCGGGGGTTCGACTCCCTTCTCGCCCACTGGGGGCCGTGGCCGCACACAGTGCGCGACCATGGCCTTTTTCAGTCCGATGTTCTGCCAAGACCCGTGGACACCACCGAAGTTGTCCCGCTCCGCTGCGCAGCGGGGATTGCCATACTCCGCAAGCAATTGGAGGCCAGGGTGAAGACGTCTCGCGAAATACGCTTCTCCGGCCAGTCTGCTTGCAGTCCTACTTGGTGGTCTTCGCTCTTGGCGTCTTTGCGGTGAAACCGCCCTTTTCAGGGTAGTCATGGATGCAATCAAGACCTGGCTAAGCCGGTTCGACTCTCCACTGGTCTTCTGGGTCGCGGCCTCGATTCTGGCCTGCGCCCTGGTCACCAACGCCTTGTGGCTGCTCCGCTCCAGAGGGATCCAACGCCATCCCGCCTGGCCGGCGCTCTCCCAGGCCGCGCGCTTTGTCTTTTTCTTGGGCATCCCCTACCTGGCCCTCGGGGGCTGGCCTCGCCCTCCCTTCAGTGGCCTCCTTTCGCTCGAGGAACTGGGTCTGGTGGGTTTCAGTCCGCGCTGGCCCGCCACCCGCTGGTTGCAGTCCGTGGGCACGGGGCTGGCGTTGGGGATGGCCGCCATGGTTCTCCTGTTACTGGCCTGGACCCAGGCCAACCGTGCCGCCGGCAACCATCGGCTGCGCTTTCCCCCTCGGCAATGGTGGGCGTTGTGGGTCGATGGACTCTACCTGCAAGTGCACTGGGCCTTCTACCGCGGGGCGCTGGCCGCGGCCCTTGAGGACGTCTACACCGGGGTGTTTGTCGGCCTGGGGCTCGTCTATCTGGAGTGGGCCCTCGATCCCTTCTGGAGACAGGGCTGGCGCGAACCGGCCCAAGCCGCAGAGCGCTGGCTGCGCACCGCCCTGGCCCTGGTCGCCGCCCTGATCTTTCTCTTCACCCGCAACCTATGGGTCTGCCTGGCCATCCACGGGCTGCTGGAGCTAACCTTCTGGCGCCTGGGTCAGCCAGCACAAACCGCAGAGAACGCAGAGAGCGAAGAGGAGACATAGAACTCTCTGCGCTCCCTAACCAGGCTACGTAGTAGCGACTTCCCTGGACTGCCCGCAGTGATGGCAGGCAGGCGCTCTTCAGGCCGGACCGCGGACGCTGTCACCACCGATCGCTTCCCCGGCTCATCCTGCCCAAAAGGGCATGGCACTGCGGCAAATCAGATGCTATAGAACTCCAGGATCCGCTTTTCCGTTTCGCCCTCGATGCGCGCCACCACGTGCACGTAGGGCGCGATGCTGGAATTCTTGAGCTTGCGCCTCAGCAATTCGTCCACCTGGAAAATCCCCGCCGAGTTGTTCATGGCGATCTCGATGACGATCGGCACCTCTGTCCCCTTGCGGATGTCTACGCGGTCGATGGCCATGGCCGAGATGGCGTGGATGTCGGTCTTGCCCGCCTCGAAGGGGATGCGCGACCGCCCCTCGGTCATGTCCAGGGCGTCGGCCACCTTCACCACGCCGGCTTCGGTGGTCAGGCACTCCTGGTCCCAGCGGTGGGCGATGATGGCGTGCAGCGTCTCGGCCACCACGATCGTCCGCTCTCGCAGCGCGTACAGCCCGTCAAGCAGCTCCCGCGCCTTGCGCTCGGCCAGGAACAGGCTGTACTGCTCGTGGTCGCGGCGGTGGATGCTGATCCCCAGGTCGTGCAGGCACGCCGCTAGGACCACCACCAGCTCGGCCTCGTCGGCCGTCAGCGTGTGGTCGCGGACCACACCCATCGGCACCCCGGCCTCCAGAAGCAGGCGTACCAGCTTGAGCGCGATGTTGGCCACGATCTTGATGTGCACCTCACCGTGGTCGGTGATCCCCGCGCGGTCCACGGCGTTGATGTTGGCGCAATGCCACAAAGTGTGCAGCTCCACGTCCCCATCCACCCGGGCCACGAGTTGCCGCAGCTTCTCATTGTGCCGCACAGGCAAGTTCAAAGGCAATAGCTCCGCCACTCATCTCCTCCCCTCTGCGCTCTGCTCCGAAAACCACGGCAGCACATAGCCGGCGCATAAGCGGATGCTGGACGCGCTCATCCGCTTAGCCGATCCCATCCGCTGCAGCCAGCACAAGGAGCGCTTTCAGCGGTTCACTCCCACAGCCGGCAGAAGGCGCACATCCCCCCGGCGGTCGTCGGCTGGCCGCAGCGCACGCACGGCTGGAGTTCGGCCTGCTCCATCTCCTGGAAGGTCACCTCGCCCGCATCGCGCGCGTGCAGGAACTGCAGGTAGAACTGCTGCTTGGCTCCCGGCGAGCGGAGCTCCACCTGGTTCAGTAGCTCCTTGTAAAAGTTGGTGGTCGCCCCCCTGGCGTAGGGGCATTCGTCGTAGATATAGTCGATGTCCCGCACCAGGGCGTAGGCTGCTGTCTCCCGCTCGTAGAGCCGGATGAAGGGCTTGACCTTGCGCGCCAGGCCGTCGCGTTCCGCCAGCACCGGCGCCTGCCGGGCCAGGTAGCCCGCCTGCCAGTGCAGGGTGTTCTGCATCAGCACGGCCGCTTCGTCGTCCAGGTTGTGGCCGGTGGCGATGGCCGCAAAGCCGCCATCCCGGGCAACGCGGTTCATGATGTGGCGCTTCACCATGCCGCACACGGCGCACGGCTTGCTCCGGCCTCGATGCGTCGAGCGGGCCAACTGGGGGATGGTTTGGCCGTACTCGGCGCCCACGTCGACGACGTGGAGCACCGACCCGGGGTGGTGCTGGGCGATAAAAGTGCGACACTTTTCCAGCGACGTGTCCGAATACGCGATCCCTTCGTCGATCCCCAGGCAAATGGTCATCCCCTCGGCCTGGTAGCCCAACCGTAGCAGCACGTCCCACAGCGCCAGGCTGTCCTTGCCGCCAGAGACGGCCACCAGCACCTTGTCGGCCGGTGTGAACATCGCATAGTGCTCGATGGCCCGTTGCGCCATCGTCACCACCCATTCGAGAAAATGCTCCTCGCACAACCGCAGGCGGTGCTGGTGCAGGTTGATGATTGCGGCGCCACCGCATTTGCTGCATTTCATGGTTCGTATTCCAGGACTGGCAGTCCTTCGACCGAAGGGAGGGACTGCCGGTCCTTACCACCCGCCGGATACGACGGCGATCAACTTGATGACCTGGCCCTCTTCCGTCAGCGTCTCCTCACTCACCAGCCGGCCATCGCGCAGGGCCAGCACCGACTCTGGGTTCAGCCCCGCCTTTTCGATGACGTGGCGCACCGTGCTGCCCGGTTTGACTTCCCACGTTCTGTCGCGATAGATGACCTTGACCATCGGCTCCCCCCTCGTCTAACCCGCCGCCATTGTACATTAAAGTGGATGCCGGGTCAAGACCCCTGTTGATCAAAAAGGGGCGACCCCACGGGGTCGCCCCTGTGCTGCCGTGCACCGTTCTATTGTTCTCCCCACCGCGCCAGCAGATAGCTGTGGGCTTCGATGGCAGCCTGGGCGCCCTCGCCAATGTGCACCAGCACCTGCTCCGAGATGTGGGTCACATCGCCGGCGGCGAACACGCCGGGATGGCTGGCGGCTCCATACAGGTTCACCTTGACGCGCCCCTCGTCGTCCACTTCCAGCCAGTCGCGCACCAGCTCCGAGTTGGCCATGCGCGGCAGCTTGACGAACACGCCCTTGACCGGGACCTCCATCCGTTCGCCATCCACCCTCTCCACGACGATGCCTTCTACGAACCGCTCGCCCCGCACCTCGCGCACCGTCGCGCCCTCGTGGATGCTCATGTTGGGGGTGCGGCGCAAGGTCTTGACCAGCGGCAGTTCGGCAGGGAGCAGGTCTGGCGCAAAGTGATAGACATGGTGGGCGTAGCGCGCCAATTCCAGCGAGGCCAGTTGTGCCCGGCGGTAGGTGCCGACCACGGCCACGTCTTTCCCGAGAAAGACCGAACCGTGGGTCACGACGGAATAGCTCAACCCCTTGCCGATGAACTTGTCCTCGCCCGGCACGCCCAGCCGCTGTGGCTTGGCTCCGCTGGCGATGACCAGCGCCAGCGCCTCGAAGCAATCGCCGTCCTTGGTGACGACCCTGAAATGGTCGTCCATCGGCGCCGCCTCCACCACGCGGTCAAAGCGGCGGCAGAAATACAGATAGTCCAACTGCTGGCGGAAGCGCCCGAGCAACTCTTCGCCGGTGATCACGCCGCTCACGTCGGCATCCTCCAGGTCCACAAAGTACTCGGTCTGCCCGCCCCAGCGCTCGGCGATGATCAGCGTCTCCAGCCGCCGATTGATGGCCGTGACTGCGGCGGTGATGCCCGCTGGTCCGCCACCGATGACAATCAAGTCGTACATGGTGCTACCTCCCTGCCCCCTCTGAAGGGCCCGGCACGGGCGGGATGATCCCCTTGTCCATCAGCACCTGGAACAAGTCGCGCGCCTCGCGGATCTTGTCGCTGGCGATGCGGTACAACTCGTCGCGCGAAAGTTGCAGGCGGGCGACCCCCTGCTCCTGCGCCTTGAGCCCTACCGCCACCGCTTCGCGTGGAAAGACCTCCCACTCGTCCATGGTGGGCATGATGTTGTCTTCGTCGATGCCCCGTTCCTCGGCAAAGCGGGCAATCTCATGTGCGGCGGCGATGGCCATCTCGTCGGTGATCGTCGTCGCCCGCACGTCCAGTACCCCACGGAAGATGGCGGGGAACACCAGCGAGTTGTTCACCTGGTTGGGAAAGTCGGACCGTCCCGTGCCCACGATGCGCGCGCCCGCCTCCTTAGCCTCCCAGGGCCAGATCTCCGGGATGGGATTGGCCGCCGGGAAGAGGATCGCATCCCCGTTCATGCCCGCCACCCACTCGGGGAGGATGGTGCCCGGCCCTGGTTTGCTCAAGCAGATGCACAAGTCGGTGCCGCGCATGGCGTCGGCCGGGCCGCCGGCCCGCCCCTCGGCGTTGCTCTGCTGGCAGATGCGCCACTTGTCGACGTATTCGATCTTGCGCGCCTCGATGTCCTTGCGGCCGGGATGCAGAATGCCTTGGCTGTCGCAGGCAAACACGTTGCCCCACTTGACGCCCGAGGCGATGAGCAGCCGCAGGGTAGCCACGTTGGCCGCGCCAGAGCCGATGAGTGCTACCTTGATGTCCGCGATCTTTTTCCCGACGATCTTGAGTGCGTTAAACACCCCGGCCAGGAGCACCGTGGCCGTGCCCTGCTGGTCGTCGTGCCACACCGGGATGCGCACCTCTGGGTCGCCCCGCAGCATGTCCAGCACGCGGAAGCACTTGGGCTGGGAAATGTCCTCCAGGTTGATGGCGCCGAAAGAGGGCTGGATCAACTTGACCGCCAGTATGATGCGGTACGGGTCCTTGGTATCCAAGCAGATGGGCGCTGCGTCCACGCCGCCTAGATACTTGAAGAGCATCGCCTTGCCCTCCATCACCGGCATGGCCGCCTCCGGGCCGATGTCGCCCAAGCCCAGCACCCGCGTGCCATCACTGACGATGGCCACGGTGTTGCCCTTGTTGGTGTGCTCAAAGACCTTTTCCGGGTGAGCCTGGATGTCGCGACACGGCGCCGCGACGCCCGGCGAGTACCAGATCGAAAAGTCGTTCAGGTCTCGCACCGGCACTTTGGGAGCTGTCTGGATTTTCCCCCGATAGTAGGGGTGCAGCCTCATCGCGTCCTCGGACGGCTTTTTCGCCTGGGCGAGGAGCTCTTCTGTGGTGAGCATGTCACCTCCTCACGGGATCTATTTCCCCGGGCACTGGCCGACCACCAACCGATCGATCCCCTTCTTGCCGTAGGTCTTGTCAAAAAATGTGCTAAACTCGGCGGCCAACTTCTGGGCGCGCCGGTCAAAGGCATCTTTGTCTGCCCAAGTGTTACGTGCGTTCAGAATCTCGCAGGGGACGTCCGGACAGGTCGTGGGCACCAGGACGTGGAACAGCGCATCTTCTTCGTATTCGGCGTTGCACAGCTCCCCGGCGAGCGCACAACGGACGATGGCGCGGGTGATGTCGATGTCCATGCGCGCGCCGATGCCAAAGGGGCCGCCGCTCCAGCCGGTGTTGATCAGGTACACCTGCGAGCCGTGCTCCTTCATCTTTTCGCCCAGCATCGACGCATACACGTCGGGGTTGCGCGGCATGAACGGCCCGCCGAAAAAGCGCGAGAAGGTGCTGACCGGGTCGACGATGCCGGTCTCGGTGCCGGCCAGCTTGCTGGTGTAGCCCATCAGGAACCAGAGCATGGCCTGCTCCGGCGTCAGCTTGCACAGCGGCGGCAACACGCCGTTGGCGTCGGCGGCCAGGAAGAGGATGGTCTTGGGGTGGCCGCCTACCGGCGGTGTCTTGATGTTCGACAGGAAGCTCAGCGGGTAGGCGGCGCGCGAGTTGGGCGTTAGCCGCGCGTCGTCCAGGTCAAAGCGGCCGTCGGGATACATCATGGCGTTTTCGACAAAGGCGCCGTGCTCCAGGTAAGGAGCCTCGTGCAGGACTGCGTTCCAGATCTCCGGCTCTTTGTTGGGTCGCAGGTTGATCAGCTTGGCGTAGCAGCCGTTCTCAAAGTTGGCGATGCCATCATCGCTCCAGGAGTGTTCGTCGTCGCCCAACAGCGCGCGGGTGGGATCGGCCGACAGGCTCGTCTTGCCGGTGCCCGAGAGGCCGAGCAGCAGGGCGGTGTCGCCAGCCGGTCCTTCGTTGGCCGAGCAGTGCAGCGGCAGGATCCCCTCGCCGGGCAGCACATAGTTCATCACGCTAAACATCAGCTTCTTGACGCTGCCGGCGTACGCCGAGCCAAACACCACGCCCAACCACCGGTCAAAATCCATGGCCACTGCCATGTCGGAGGTCTTGCCGTCGGGCAGTTTGCGCAGGCGGCCCTGGTACTTCTGCCGGTCCAGCTTGTGGTAGGGGACCACCAACAATGTGAAGCCACGCCTGGCAAAAATGCTCCGTGCGATGTCGAGGGGTATGGGCCGGAACATGTTGTCGGTGAACAGGACGGTCGATGCCCAGTAGGTCACCGTCTTCACCGGCATGGCGTAAGCGCTGTCGGCCACCAGGGCCCGGTCGGTGACGTACAGCCGCTTCTGGGTGGAGAGCACCTCGAACGCATCCTCCATGATCATGTCAAACGTCTCGGGGTCCATGGGGATGTTGTTAGGCGAGTCCCAGTCGATGTTGGCCTCGCTCTCCTTACGGCGCACGCAGTACGTGTCCTGGGGGCTGCGGCCGGTGGATTCGGGGGGCGTCCAGGCGCTCAACGCCCCATTGGCGCTGACGACGGCCTCCTTGCTCTTCACCGCCTCATAGATCATAAGGCGCCTGGCTGGATTGTTCAGGACGTCGGGGTGTTTGTCCAGCAAGCGAGCGACCTTTTCCTGAAAGCTCACGTTAACCTCCATTGGTTTTGCACGAGTTAGACGGCTATGTCTGATCATGCGTCGTCATCGACGCAGTCGAAATCGTCATCATCGCGACTGCTCCATCGTGAGACTACCAGTCCAGAAGTTCCTTGCTCCCCGGCGCTGTCCCAGGGACCACCTTGCCCGGGTTCAGGATGTTCTTCGGATCCAATGCCTTTTTGATGTTCGTCATCACGTCGACAAAGATCGGGCCGACGTCGGTTTCCAGGAAGGGGAGCTTGAAACTGCCCACACCGTGCTCGCCCGATAGGGTGCCCCCCAGCCGCAGCGCCACGCCAAAGATATCCGACGCTGCTCTTTTCACCTTCTCCATCTGCACCGGGTCGCGCTTGTCAAAGAGGATGTTGGGGTGCAGGTTGCCATCGCCGGCGTGGCCGAAAATGGCGATGGGGATGTCATGTTTGCGCGAGATCTCCTTGATTGCCGCCACGGCTTGCGGTATGGCGCTGCGCGGCACCGAAATGTCCTCACCCAGCTTGTTTGGTGCCCGCCGGGCCAGCGAGGGGCTGATGGCGCGCCGCGCAGCCCACAGAGCGGTGCGTTCCTTTTCGTTGCGGGCAACGTCCACATCGCGCGCACCCGTCTTCCGGCAGATGTCGGCAATGGTCTCGATCTCTTGCACCACTGCCTCCTCGTCCATCCCATCTGACTCGATGATCAGGATGGCTTCCACATCCAGCGGCAGGCTCAGGTGCATGGCCTCCTCGATGGTGGCAATGGTCGTCTCGTCCATCAGCTCGATGGTGGCGGGGGTAATGCCCACTGCGAGGATGGCGTTGACGCACCGGCTGGCGTCGGCCAGCTTGGGAAAGACCGCCTTGGCGGTGCGGGCCACCTTGGGCAGCGGGAGCAACTTCAGGATCAGTTCGGTGATCACGCCCAACGTACCTTCGGAGCCGACAAAGAGCTGGGTGAGGTTGTATCCGGTGACATTCTTGATGGCTTTTCCCCCGGTCTTGAGCACCCGGCCATCGGCCAGGACCACGGTCATCCCGCGGACATAGTCGCTGGTGACGCCGTACTTCAGGCAGCGGGGGCCGCCGGCGTTGCAGGCGGCGTTGCCACCCAGCGTGCTCTGCTTGATGCTGCTTGGATCGGGCGGGTAGAACAGCCCCTTCTTGGTCACCGTGTCGGCCAGGGTTTGGGTGATGACGCCCGCCTCGGCCGTGACCGCAAAGTTGACCTCGTCGATCTCCAGGATGCGGTTCATGCGGCACGTATCCAGGGCCATGCCGCCATGGATCGGCACTGAGGCCGCCGCCAAGCCGGAAGCCATCCCCCGCGGCACCACCGTGATCGCCTCGCGCGAAGCCACCTTCATGACCTTGCTCACCTGCTCCGTCGAATCGGGGCGGACCACGATGTCGGGGCGGTGCTCGGCAAAGGTGCCGTCGTAGGAATAGGCAACCAGGTCTTCGGGCGCGGTCAGCACGTGCTGCTTGCCGACGATGCCCCGTAGTTCTTTGAGAATGCGTTGATCAATCATGGTCCGTATCCTATCCATCTTATTTCTTCTTCCGGTAGGCCTGCGCCAGCAACTGGCTGGGATGGACCACGCGCGCCGGCAACCCCCGCCGTTTGACACCCAGGCTGAGCTGCATCTGGCAGCCAGGACAGCCGCTGGCGACGATCTCGGCCTCGGTCGCGGCGACCTTGTCCATCTTGCTCTCCAGTACCTGCACCGACGTGTGGTAATGGGTTATGAGCTGCGTGCCGGCTGACCCGCAACACGTATCGGCCCCCACCATCTCCACGAACTCGACGCCCGCAGCGCGCAGCATCTCGCGTGGCTGTTGGCGGATGTTCTGGGCGCGGCACAGGTGGCAGGGGTCGTGGTAGGTCACACGCGCCTCGACGGCCCCTTGCGGCGGGCGGATGCCGATCTCGACCAGGAATTCGCTGATGTCGCGCACCTTGGCCGCGAAAGTCTCGGCACGCTCGGCGTATACGGGATCGTCGGCCAGCCAGTGGCAGTACTCCTTCAACGACGAGCCACAGGTAGCGCAGTCGGTGATGATCGCCTCCACGTTCAGCTCCATCAACACGTCAATGTTGTGGCGGGCCATCTCACGGGCGGTTTCTTGGTAACCATAACCGACCATGGGCATGCCGCAGCACTTGACGTTCGAAGGGATGACCACATCGCAGCCGTTCTCGGCCAGGATCTCGATGGTGGCCTTGCAGCCGTCGGCCATCATTACCCCCTGGACGCAGCCCAGGAAGTAGGCCACGTGGGCGCGGCGCTCGCCCGTGGCTGCAACCACGTCAGAGAGTTGGTGGCGGGTTCCGCGCAACGGCAGGTGGTTGGGCAGCATGCGCTCCATGTCCCGCAGTTGCGAGGGCAAGACCCTGGTTGCGCCGACGGCGTTTGCCGCCTTGCGCAGCCCGCTGCGCTCATACCAGGCCACCGGCTTGGTGATCGACTCCAGCACGCCGGTGCGGGGAAAGACGCCGCGGAACAGGATCGGCTTGAAAGGAGGCTCGCCCACGGCCTGGTGAATGGCGTAGCGAGCATTCAGACACAGGTCGGCAGGCTTGATGCCCACCGGGCAGATTTCGTTGCAGGCCATGCAGTCCAGGCAGCGGTACATGTGGTCCTTAAAGTTGGTGGTTAGGTCCAGTTCCCCCTCGATGGCCTTGGCCACCAGCGCCACCCGGCCGCGGGGCGACTCAGTTTCGCGCAGGCTGGCCTGATAGGTGGGGCACACCGACAGGCACAGCCCGCAGCGGATGCAATAGTTCACGTCTTCCCGGGTTGGGCCTTCAACCCCTTCCCATGCGGATCTCGGTTCGTTTTCCATGTCTTCGTCAATGCTTTCTAGTTCTTCAATCATTCGTGTTCGACTTTATTATCCCTGCACTGCACTGCACGTGCTGTCATTTCAGCTACAGATCATTTCGATGCCTTTTCCATTTTGCGGTGGAGGACCTCATAATGACCGAGTCTCTCTTCCGGGGAAATGGACCCTGCCTCGGGCGAGACTTACCGGGCCGGTTCCCTCAGCTCGAGGTACTGGCGGATGCGGTCCTCCACCATAGGCTTCGGCAGTCGTTACCGCTCCTCCTCGAACTCCCATGCATTGGCCAGTTCGTAACCGGTGAGGATCTCCCGCAAAGAGGGCATGGCTATTCCTGTACGATCGGCAGCGTCAGCAGCGCATGGGGCACGATGAGGGCGTCCAGTCCATCGCCCATCTTCTCGCTGACCATGTGGAAAGCTGCTTCCATCGTCGGCGCAGCCAAGCACTTGGCCGAGCGGATCAGGTCCGGATCCACCGCTCCGACGATGATCACCGGGTTCTGCTCCAGCACCTTGGCCATGACAAAGGCGCGCTGCTGGCCCGGCGGATAGCCATTGCGGCGGGCATCGTCCAGGATGAACTGGACGTCCGGGGCGGCCTGCATGGCCTTCAGGTAGCGCTGCTCCCCCACCCCCTCGCCCGCGCCCTCGCCGCAAGGTGCCGGGACGATGAAAAAGCCGCCGGGCCTGACCACCGGCGTGGGCGCGAAAAAGAGATAGCTGGCAGCCCGGCTGGCCTGGTAAAGGTTGGCGTCCTTGGGATAACCCACCCCGCCCACGGCCACGTCGTATTGTTTCGGTACCGGCACCTCGTAGATCGTCCGGGCAAAGGCTACCAGTTCCTTGAAGGTGGCCTCGGGCTCGCCGGCGCCGATGTAGACCACGCGCTTGTGATCGTCCTGCACGACGTTGACGATGAAGCGCAGGCCCGCCCGGCGTGCGGCTTCGGTAATCGCCTCGTGGAAGGGGTTGCCCTCAATGCGGCCCAGGCGAGTGCCGGGATGATCGAGCATGTGTGGGCCGTGCGTGTAGGCGATCATCGCTTCGCCGGCCGCGCCGACGGCCAGCGTCTTGCGCGCGCCAGAGTAGCCGGCGTACTGGTGCGGCTCGACGATGCCGGTGGCGATGAGCAAGTCCGCTTCGTAAGCTTCCTTGTGGACCGACAAAGGGATGCCGCTCTCGGCGGTGCCCAGGTCCACCAGCGCCTCAGGGTTCAGCGGCTCGTTGTCAATCACTCGGTAGCGATCCACCACGGCTTGGCCCAGCTTGGCGACCTTTTCCTCCAACGTGCTGGGGCGGTGCAGCCCGATGCCGCACAGCAAGGTGATGTCCTCGTCACAGACGCCCGCCGCTTCTAGCTCGGCCAGGACGGGGGGCACCAGCAGCGCATCGGGGCTGGCGCGGGTGACGTCGGTAAAGACGATACACACCCTGTCGCCCGGCCCGGCTAACTCGCGCAGCGGCGGTGAGTTGGTGGGGTGGGACAGGGCTTCAGCCACGGCCGACGGTACATTCTTGCTCGGCACCGCGATTCTCGATTGGACCACCGTCCCCCTCCAGGTGGGGGGCAGGTCGAAGCTTAACTCACCCTTGTCAAATGGTACTTGGAACATCCCTACTCCTGTATGCTAGTAAGAGCATCGCCCTTGACCTCGCGGCGGGCGGCTTCTAGAATCCTCTCAAGAATGTCCAGTACCGCGGCTGCGCGAGCAGCGCGCTGGAGAGATCCCAGATGCACGACGCCCTGGCTTGGCAGGGCGTCGATGCTACAACGTCGCTCAAGCCGCCATTGGCCTGGGATGCTTGTGCTTCTTTTCACAGTATACCATAGGGTGGGGCAGCCTACAAGAATGGTAGGCAGCAAGGCCAGACGACGGCAGTCTACTCCTCTCCCTCCACCTTCCCGCGCATGTGCTTAACCTGGCTGCGCCCCCGCTTTTGGCGCAGTCGTTGCTCCCGCGATGCGAGTGTGGGTTTGGTGGGGCGGCGGTGTTTGCGCCGTCTGAGCGCCATGCGCAGCAAAGACTGGAACCGCACCACCACTTCCTCCCGGTTGCGCAGTTGGCTCCGCTCCGACTGTGCGACCAGGTGTAGCACCCCAGCCGAGTCGACGTAACCGCCGAGCCGGTCCGACAATCGCACTCGCTGGGCATCCGTCAGGCTGGGCGATCCGACCACGTCAAAGAACAACTCGACCCGGGTGGAGCTTTTCTGGACGTGCTGCCCCCCGGGTCCGCTGCTCCGCGAGAAGCGGAACTGCAGCTCTGCCAGGGGGATGGTTAGCTCGTCATTGATCGGCAAGAACTCGATGTCCAGCATTAGCCCTGTCACCATCAAGACGCCGAGGCCACAGGGACCAGGGGAAATGGCTGTCTGGGGCCATCTCCCGTGACGCCTCTCTGTCCTTGTGCCTGTATGGTAAGACTTGCTGCGAACGCTCTGGGCTCCATCGATCCGGCTAGAACCACATGGCTAGGCCGCCCCGTTCCTGGCGGGCGTTCCACTCCGTCGGGTTGTCCCAGTCCACCGCCTTCCAGGGCATGTTTTCGGGAGCGACCAGGGGCAGCATCTCGCGGAAGAAGGCCAGCCGTTCCGGCCCGGTCATCGGGGAAAAATTCTCGGCAACGGCCAGGTCGGCCTCCAATTCGGCCATGGTCGAGCAGCCGGCAATGATGGTGGTCAGGGGCAATCCCAGGGCATAGCGCAGGGCGCGGTCGGCCACGTGGGCGAGTTTCTGGTAGGCAAAGGCCTTCATGCCCACCACGCCTACCCCCAGCCGCGCCGCTACCGGCAGGAACTCTTCGTCAAAGCTGTAGATAAAGTGGTCCAGCACCGAGACCGCCACCAGCGCTGTGTCAAAGGGGAAGCGGCGCAAGGCTTCGATCTGCACCTGGGGGTTGGTGTGGCCGCTGATGCTGACAAAGCGCACCAGGCCCTCTTCCCGGGCCCGGACCGCTGCCTCCAATGCGCCGCCTTTGGCCGTCATCTGGTCCAGCCGCTCGAAATCCCACACGTTGTGCAGCCGCCATTCGTCGACGTGGTCGGTCTGGAGGCGGGTCAGGCTCACTTCGAGTTGCTGGCGAGCGCCGTCGCGGGTGGTATCGCGCAGTTTGGTGGCGATCCACATCTCCTGGCGGCGGTGCCTGGCCACCATGCCCACCCGTTGCTCAGACTGGCCCTCAGAGTAGATCCAGGCGGTGTCGAAATAGCGGATGCCTCGGTCCAGAGCGGTATTGAGGATCGCCAGCGCCTGATCCTCGTTGCAGCCCTCCTCGTCTACGATGCGCTGGGCGCCAAAGCTCAAGATGGGGAGCATGGCCCCCGTTTTGCCAAACGGTCGCGTTTCCAAGGTCAGAACCCTCCTTTGATCCCGCAGGCTCCCTCAATGAAACGAGGGTAGATACTCGGCGTTTTCCTCCAGGTATGCGTCGAGAATCGCTTTCGCGGTGTCGATGTCGTTGATGCACGGATCGAGCAGCAGCGCCTGAAGCGCGGCCTGCCGGCTGCCAGTGGAGGCAGCTTCGACGGCCAGCCCCGCCACCGCGATCTCCCGCCGGCACAGCTCGGCGACCATCTCGGGCAAGGGGCCCACGTTCAGGCCCTGGATGCCAAAGCCATCCACCACGGCTGGCAATTCCACGATTGCCCCATCCGGCAGGTTGGGGATGTGGCCCCGGTTAGGGATGTTGACCGCGGGGCGATAGATCGCCTCGGCACCCATCAACCCTTCGATGATCTCGACCGATCCTTCGCTGTGCACCTGCCGCAAGTGGTCCACGGGGGCCACCCCATGGGCCATCGCCTCAATTTCCTTCCATTTTTTGTCGCGATCCAGCCGTGCCCGCTCCCAGTCGTAGAGGAAGAGTTTGTACTTTTCCCAGGGGCGAGTCTGGGGATCGTGGCACCAAGGAACGTACTCGTCCAAGTGGCTGTCGCCGGGGACGGGGCACAGGCCGGCAGCCTGGAAGACAGCGCGGGTCAGCGGCTCAAAGTCGGGGGGCAAGGCAAGCAGCCCCTTGCGGAAGTCGGGGTACAGGTCCTCGCCGCTGTGCCTGTCGCGCACGTCCAGGATCCAGGAAAAGTGGTTCAGCCCTGCCGCCTTGACCTCCACCAGGGGCTTGACCTGTCCGGCCACCATGCCGGCCTTGCTCCAGATGTCAGGGTGGGCATTGCTGTTGACACCGGGGGGCACGTCCACCCCCAGCCGCTGGGCTAGGGCCACCCCCACCAGCATGTAGGCGATCTCGAGCTGGTGGCACAGGCCCACCGACTTGATCCGGCTGTAGCGGCTCACTGCCAGGCACAGGCGGGGCAGCGGGTTGGTAAAGTTGATGAGCCAAGCCTGGGGGCACAGGCGCTCCATGTCGTGAGCGATGGCCAGCATCTCGGGCACCTGGCGCAGCGTATGCGCAAACCCACCCGGGCCGCCGTTCTCGCCGTAGGGCTGGCGCACGCCGAACTGAAGCGGAATCTCCCAGTCACGCTGCCACAACCCTTCCCTGGGACCCACTTCGATGGATACGATGACGAAATCGGCGCCGGGCAAAGCCTCTTCCCGCCGCGTCGCGCTAACAACTTGTATGTTGGCGTCCCATTCCCGGTTCAAGCGTCGGGCCAGGGAGTCGACCAGGGCCAGCCCTTCGGTGTTGATGTCCACCAGGGCCACCGTGCCACCCTGCATCCGGGGGCTGCGCATCAGGGTGACCAACGTACCCAGGCCAAAGCTGGCGCTGCCTGCGCCGATGATCACGACTCTCGGTTTCATGATTCCTCGTCGTTTGGAGACATGTGATCAGACACAGCCACCTCGTCCAAGGCATCGGGAAAGAACGCGTAGTGGCTTGTACTCCGCTTGGAACGTCGCACCTTGAAACCGGCCTCTTCTGGAAGGCGCGCCAACTGGCGAAAGCGCACCTGCTTCTACTTGCGGGCCATGGTCCGAGGCTCTCGGCAACGTTCTGATCTGAGTATAGTGTAGGTCGGGGAAGTAGTCAAGAAGGTGACCTGGCAAGAAGAGAGCACGCCGTTTGTGACCACGCACGATTCGTCAGTCAACGCCACTCCATCCGCTTCCCCCAGTGTCTCAGCAACACCTTGCAGGTGGTCTGAGCAGAATACCTTGCCAAGTATTTGACAAGGGCTCCAAAAGCCAGTACACTGCGGACGGATGGACGCATGATCTCTGTAATCATCCCCGCATACAACGCGGGACAAACTATCGACCGCTGCCTGGACGCGCTGGCACTCCAGACGGTTTCACAGGACAGCTACGAAATCGTCGTGGTGGACGACGATTCCTCAGATGACACTCGCGTCAGAGTGCAGGCGCATGGTGGCGTGCAGCTATTGACCCAACACCATGCAGGACCGGCTGCGGCTCGGAACCTGGGAGTAGAGCGGGCAGTGGGGGAGATCGTGCTGTTCACCGACGCCGACTGCGCACCGGCGCAGGATTGGATCGAGCGCATGATTGCCCCGCTGCGCTCCGCAGCAGAGGACCTGGACACGACGTCCATTGTGGGTGTGAAGGGGGTGTACCGGACCGCGCAGCGAGAACTGGTGGCCCGCTTTGTCCAGTTGGAGTACGAGGACAAGTACGACCATATGGCCCGGCAAGGTTCGATCGACTTTATCGACACCTATTCAGCCGGCTACCGGCGCGACGTCTTTCTGGCCAACGGCGGCTTCGACTCCAGCTTCCCGGTTGCATCGGTCGAAGACCAGGAATTCTCCTTTCGACTTGCAGAGCGAGGGTATTCGATGGTCTTTGTGCCAGAGGCGGTCGTAACCCACTGTGGCCACCCTCGAACCCTGTGCGCCTACTGGAGAAGAAAGTTCAAAATCGGCTACTGGAAGGTCCAGGTCCATGCCCGACATCCCGGTAAGCTGGTGCGTGATTCGCACACCCCTCAGAGCCTGAGAGCGCAGATCTTGCTCGTGGGGCTGTTGGGCATCTGCGTCCTGGGCGGCCTTTTCTGGCCGCCTTTACGGTGGGGGATCGGGATCTCCGGGGCGGCTTTCCTGCTCACGGCCCTGCCGTTCGTGCGGAAGGCATGGCGCCAAGACCGGCCAGTGGCCGCCGTCGCGCCTTTCCTGCTTTTTGTGCGATCTCTTGCCCTGGGAACAGGTTTTGCGGCGGGGTTGGTGGCCCGTGGTGGCCCATGGGGAGCCCGCAGAGGGGACGTGCACAAGTGAGTACGAGAGCGACTGCCTGCGCTTCGTGCACCTGCTGCACATGCCCAGGCGCCGGACGGGCCAGGGAAGTTGCTACTACTAGCAGGCCTCCGGCAGTGCTTGAGGTCTACCCCGCGTAACCCCATCCGCGCAGCTTGTCCTGCACCTCACCCGTCTCTTCATCGGAGAGACCTTGCACTGCCAAGGACCCGTCCCGGTAGACGTTCGCCTGACTATAAACCACAGGCGCCCTTGCCTGCGAGCCATCCTCGAAGGCTTCACTCAACACGCGCCCGTCCAGGTCGTGGGGAACGGGCACGGACAGGGCGTGTAGCAGGGTGGGCGCCAGGTCCAGGATGTTAGCATTTTCCAGGTGGGTCCCGGGCCGGACGCCTGCGCCCGATAAGATGACCATTCCGTCCGGGCGGTGGTGACCCGACAGGCCGGTGATCGACTCCACAAGTTTGTTGGAACCAAAGTCGGCGTGCCCAAAGGCCATGTACTCCCAACCATGAGGCTGGACGATCAGGTCCGGCGTGCGGGTAACATAGGGGCCGCTGTAGATCTCTTCGCGGCGGAAAACGCGCTCGACCAGTGGTTCGCGCGTACGCGGATCACGCAGGGCCAGCGCTTCTCGGGCGATCTGCTCTCTCAGATCCTCGTACTCACGGCCGGGTTGGACAATCCCTTGGGGCCGGGTACCGGCAAGGTTGATGTACACCTGCCCAAAACTTCCGATGCTAAAGGCTTTGGTCCGCGCCCAATCCACGTCGTCGAAGGACAGGAACAGGCGGTTCACAAGGCTAGCCTTTTGCTGGAACCGCATCTGCTTGCGCAAACTGGCCAGGCCCAACGCCTTGGCGATGCGGAACATCCTTAACGGGGTGTAACCCTGGCGGAACAGAAACCGTTTGAGTGCTGTCCCTGGAGTTCGCTTGAACTGGAGCAAGCCCAGGCTTGCCAGCCAGTTGTTGGTGAGGAAGAAACTGTGGACCGGCCCAAACCCATGGTCCGACATGACGACGATCAGCGTATCTGGGCCGGCTGCTTCGGTCAGGCGGCCCACATCGGCGTCCACCTTGCGGTGAAAGCCCAGGATCCGCTCCCGGTACCGTGCTGCTTCGGCAGGATCGTAGCGCCGGTGATTGGGGTCCAGCATCCGCCAGGTTTCATGTTGGACCATGTCCGTGTCCCAGTAGACAACGGCAAAGAGATCCCACGGCCGGGTGCGCATTAAGTACAGGGCGGCCTGGGTGCGGTTCTCGACACTGGCAGTCAGATCATCCAGGAAACGGTCCAGCCTTCCCGTGGAACGGTAGCGCTCGTTGGGAGCCAACAGGAACTCGCCCAGCTCCGCCAGCAGTTCTGGCTTGAGCTCAGGCGGATAGGCCCAGTCGCAATCCGGACCTGGAGCCAGAAACCCGCTGATCATGGTGCCATCCACCGGCTCGGTCGGATAGGTGATGGGGATGCCGAGCAGGCCGACCTTCAAACCGGCCTCATTGAGCCAATTCCAGAGCGCCAGGGTGCGGCGATCGCTGGCATTGATCATCGTCACCTTGTAACTATCGGCACCGGGATAAACAAAGTCCACCACTCCGTGTTTGCCCGGATTCATGCCGGTGACGAAAGAATTCCACGACGAGGAACTGATGGGCGGCAGCGTGGTGCGTAGCTTACCCCAGGCACCCTGCTGCATGAGCCGTGCCAGGTTGGGCAGCTCACCCGCCTCGATCCAGGGGCCGAGAAGATCAAAAGTGGCGCCGTCAAGGCCAATGACCAGGACTTTCATCCCATGTACCCTAGCCCGCGCAGGCGCTCGACGATCTCTTTCTGTCCCTCTTCGGTGTAATCCATGCCGTCTGCCATCTCCTCAGCCGCAGTGGACTCGACCGTCTTCAAGGGGAAAGCTTGCATGTAGCCATCCACAAACATATTTTCCAGCACCCGCCCGTCCATGTCGGATGGCACCGGTAGGCCCATGATGTGCAGCACTGTGGGCGCTATGTCATAGATGATAGCACCTTCAATCCGGCTACCCTGGCATATCCCTGGGCCGTTCGCGATCAGCATCCCGTCGTCACGGTGCATGCCGGAATAGCGATACACCGTAGAAACCGTCTCGCGGTGGCCAAAGTCGGCCAGACCGAAGAAAATGTCTGAAGGCTCCCTGGGCCGCAGGATCAGGTCTGGTGCCTCGTCGATTTGCGGGCCTGTATAGATCTCTTCGCGGCGCATTACTTCGCCAATGAGCGGCCTGCCGGTCCGCGGATCGCGAAAGTCGTGGGCCAGGTGTTCGATCTCATCGCGTACGGCTTCGTACTCGGCGCCCCGCTCGACGATTCCCTGCGGCTCACGTCCCTTGACGTTGACATAGACGGAGCCCAAGTGCCGTCCAAACGAATAGGCCCGAGACTGGCTCCAGTCCACGTCCAGGAAAGAGAGGAAGGCGAGCTTGAGCAGGTGATCGACAAAGTAGCCGGCCACGTACTCTGCCTGCCTGGCCAGCCTGAGCCGGTCGAGGATCTGGTGTACGTTGCGTAGGGTGAAACCACTGCGGAACATGAACTCTTTGAGGCGAGTCCAGGGATCTTGTTTCAAGCGTAACAGGCCGTTTTCGAGCAGCCAGTTGTTGAGCACGATAAAGCTGTTCGCTCGCCCCATGCCATGGTCAGACAGGACAAACACCTGGGTATCGTCGTCGGTGCACTCCAGCAAGCGGGCGATGCTTTCGTCCACCTTCTGAAAATAGTCCCGTACGACCCACTCCTTGTCCTCGTGGTCAGTGCGCCACGGATGATCGGGATCCAGGTAATGCCACAACTGGTGCAGGAAGCGATCCGTGTCGAAAAAGACGACGTTGAACACGTCCCACGGTTTGGTTTTGGCCAGGTGAACAGAGGCGCGGGTCAACATGTCCAGCAGGGCGTAACTGGCCTGGAGAAAGCCCTCTTTTCGGTTCTCGGAAAAGGTCTCAGTGGGATAGATGCGATAATTCCCCACCTGTTTTTCCAGCTCGGCGGCCAGTTCTGGCGGATAAAGATAGTCCGTGGCCGCATAGGGCGTCATCCAACCGCTCACCATGAACCCGTTGACCTGTTCGACGGGGTAAGACATGGGCAGGTTCAACACGCCGACCTGGTAGCCAGCGTCGCTCAGGTAGCGCCACATGGTGGTCCCCCTGCGCAACGAGGCGTTTACAGGCGGGAACGCGTACGTGCCTGGTTTTCGGTACAGAAAGTCGTAAATCCCCGTTTTTCCAGGATTCATACCGGTGACAAAGGACGACCAGGATGGACCTGACGTGGGCGGGATGGTGGAGCGCAGATACCCGTCTGTTCCGGTGGCAATCAGTCGGCGCAAGGTGGGCAGGTACCCGCCCTCGGCCCAAGTGCGGATGAGGTCTAACGGCACTCCGTCCAGGCCGATGATCATGATTCTCTTGGCTCTTTGCATCTTCCAGCTTTCCCTCAGAGCACAATGGCTGCGAGAACATCCACAGCCACCGGGTATGTCCACTTGCTCATGCTTCCTCCCCAAACACGGAGCTGTAGCGACAAAAGACTATGTACCCGACGATCAGAACTACCACGCAGGTGACGAAGGTCCGCAGGAAAAAATCGAGGCCGGTCGGCGAGCCCCAGTACAGCACGTCCTGGTACGAAGCAATCAACGACCCCATCGGATTCAGCCGGCGCGCCCATAACTGGACATCGACACTCATGCCCAGGATCACCTTGCTCTTGGGCAACAGGGTGATGGGATAGAAGATGGGTGTCAAGAAGAACCAGGCTTGGATAACGATTTGCAGGATGTGTTGGGTGTCCCGGTAAAAGACATTGGCCGCCGAGAGGAGCAGGGCCATGCCGGTGATAAAGATCACCTCGGCCAGGATGATGGCCGGCAACATCAGCACGGCGGGTGTCAGCTTGATCCGGAAGACAAAGATCATGGCAAACAGCACGATCAATGCCACCAGGAAATGGACCAGGTTTGACAGCACTTCGGCGATGGGCAGGATTTCCCTGGGAAAATAGACCTTCTTGATCAGGCTGGCATTGTTGACGATCGAGCCAGTCGCGGCCATGACCGACGCGGCAAAAAAGCTCCATGGCAGAAAACCGCTCATGAAAAACACCGGGAACTTGGCAATGGCGCTGGGAACCATCAGCGTAAAGACGACGGTAAAAACGAGCGTCATGAGCAAGGGGTTCAGCAAGGACCACAAGACGCCCAGGACAGAGTTCTTGTAGCGGACCTTCAAATCCCGGATGACCAGGTTCCTGAGAAGTTCCCTATAGTGATAGAGTTCTACAAATCGACGGATCATCGGTCTAGTTCACCGCGGGCCGCTGGGAGCACACCGACTCGTAGGCGAATAGGATTTTCCCGACGGCGTGATCCCAGGAAAACGCTTCCACAGCCCTGCGCCGGAGTGCTGTCCGGCGGCGGGGATTCTCTGGATCCGACAGTCCGCGAAGCACAGCCTCGGCCAGGGAAGCGGAGTCACCCCGCACGGCGTAGATGCCTTCCTCTGCCAGGTACTCCCGGCTCACTGGTGTTTCAAAGACGACTGTGGGGAGCCCCATTGCCATATAGTTCAGGATCTTGCCGCTCCCTTCGGTGGCCGATAGCTTGGGGGCGACGGCCGCATCGCCCAGGGCCAGGTAGTCGCGGGCTTGATGGTAAGGAACCCTGCCAGTAAAGGTCACATGATCTGCCAGTCCCAGCTCAAAGGCCATCTGTCGGTAATACTCCACGGAAGGAAAGCCCATCACCAGAAAATGGACGTCGTTCCGCTGCTGCAAGACACGTGCCGCTGCCTGGAGCAAGGCATCCGTACCCTGGTAATCGGCCAGCAATCCCAGGTAGACGATGACCTTGCGTCCGGCCGGGATCCCCAGAGATGCCTGCCAGTTGGCCAAGCTCGCCCGTTCGTCCTCATCGACAGGGTAGAAGGCTTCGGCATCTACGCAATCCGATACGGTTTGCACTCGCTCTGGTCTGCAGCCAAACTCTGCGATCAACAAGCGCCTGGCGTTGTCGGAACTGGTGAGCACCATGAGAGAGCGGTGGTCGACCGTGTGCTCCAGCCAACGGAGAGGACGGTAGAAAAGGCTATCCCGGCGCAAGAACTTGTGATCCAGCATCTCGCTGGTCAGACTGCCCTGAAAATCAAAGAGCATCGGGATACGCAGCAAACGGCCCACGACCAAGCCGATCAGCGCCCCCTCGTGCATATGTGCATGGATCACGTCGGGCCGCTGTCGTATGGCCGCACAAAGCACCGTCCAGAAAAGCAGGAAATCAAACCCGATCTTGTGGGGAGAGGAGCCAACCTCGTAGTGCTTTCGGAACGGAATGCTGGGGGTGCGGCGAATGATCAGGCCGGGCACATCCTGGCCGTTGCGATAGGTGCAGACCGTCACGTGGTTGCCCAACCTTTGAAGAGCCCGCGCTTCCTCCAGAATGCGCACCGAGCACCCATAGTCTGAAAAGAATGAGGTTGGAGCGATCATCAAGATCGCGTATCGTTTCTGCGGCACGCCAGCGCCATCCACCACCCGATTCCGATCTCTGTCCTCACCATGATGAGAAAAATGATACCCCGCAATTCTACGGGGTATGCGGCAGCCATTGTACCCCACCTGTCCGACAAATGCAAACGATTGGAATCCGGTCGTACGACGCGCGGCCCGCTTGCCCACAGTCCGCTTTTCGGGTATACTACGGGCAGGAGGATCGACATGGAACCACAAGTCATCAACCTCTTTGACGTGGAAGTGGATTCGACGCTGCAGGGACCCGTCTTTTCTTTGCAGAGCATGGACCTGGACTGCAACTTTCTCCGTTTTGACGAAGGGGAGGGCGTTCCGTTGCACATCAACGCCCAGGTAGACGTGGCGGGTATCGTCCTGGCGGGGGAGGGCTTCCTACAAGTGGATGGAGAGCAACGCCTGTTGATAGAGGGGGACTTTTTCTACATTCCGAAAGGCGCGGCCCGCGAGCTGCGCAGTTCGGGCGGACCGTTTGCTTACTTCAGTTTCCACGCGCGGCGACCCTGCCTCGCACCTGAGGGATAGTGGCCGGCACAGGGGCCACAACTGCGATTTCCGGGAACCCGGCTTGGCGCGCGGACCGGGTTCCCTGTCCGTGCATGCCTGTTGTCAGTCCTCGGGACCTTGTAACCCCGGCCCAAATAGCATTTGAAACTTGACCCCCAGGTACGCCTTTCCCGGGACATCGGGATACTCACCCAGCTTGACCTGAACGGACTCTTCGCGATTGGCTCGCCAGAAATGGATCGTCACGCGGTCGCCGGGTTTGTACTCTCGTATCACGTCGACGAGCAGGTGCTGCGGGTTGATCTGTGTCTGATCGATAGCCGTGATCACATCTCCTACCATCAGGCCTGCCGCGTCTGCGGGCATGCCGGGGACGACCTCCACGATGGAAGCTCCCTGCATCTTGGGCATCATGCCGCCACGGGGCGGCACCTGCACGGGTCCCTCCGGACCAGGAACAAGCTCCGGGACTGGCAGGGTACCCCAGCTCTGTAGCACTCGCTCTGCTGCGGCCTCCGCCTGTCTGCGTGCCACCAGCAGCCCGGCCAGACTTCCACCCAGGGCTCCGGCAAGGCAACTGAACAACACCCCCACAAGAGCCAGGATGGCGACGACAATGTAGATTGTTCGCTTCTCCTCTTCCATGCTTCTACCCTCCGCAGACATTCTCTCAGATACGACCTAGAAGAATTATACCACAGCCGCCCTGAAGCGGCCAAGCCTGAACAGCAGATGCGAACCAGCCGAAATGGAGATTTCGCCGCAGTGTGATACAATGCACCACATGGTAGATATTGTTGTGTTGGGTGACGTCAATGTGGACGTCATCGCCCGCTTCACCAAGTATCCAACCGAAGGAAGCGATGCTCTGGCCGATTCGATCGAGTTCCACGGTGGCGGTTCGGCGGCCAACACAGCCATGGCCCTGTCTCGAATGGGGTGCGTCGTCAGTCTTATCAGCCGCCTGGGTTCGGATCCGTGGGCCTCGGTCGCCTTGAGCAGCCTCCACCAGGCGGGCGTGCTCCTTACCGGCCTTCAGCAAGACCCGGCCGTGAGGACCGGCCTGATCTACATCGTTGTGACCCCAGGAGGCGAGAGGACCATGCTCAGCTACCGTGGGGCGAATGCATGGACCGATGCCGAGCAGATTCGCGAGGAGGACTTTGTCCGTGCGCGGCTCCTGCACCTTTCGGGATACGCCCTGTTGACTGAGCCCCAGCGCAGCGCGGTTCTGCGGGCGGTGGAACTGGCCGAGAATCATGCCCTAACGATCTCTTTGGACCCGGGACTGACCCCAGCAACCCTGGACGACCTGCGCACCCTCTTGGCGCGCATCGACATCCTGCTGCCCACGTTGGCCGAAGCGCAGGCCATCACCGGGCTGACGGCAGCCGACGACTGCGCCTTGGCGTTGCTGAGCAGGGGCGTACAGACCGTAGCGCTCAAGCTTGGCAAGGACGGTTGCCTGGTCAGCAGCAAGGATGGACGGTTCCGCATCCCGGCGTTCCCCATCGAGGCGCGCGACAGCACCGGTGCGGGCGACAGCTTCGACGCAGGCTTTCTCATGGCGCACTTGAAAGGTCTGGATAGTCACGCCTGTGCGGTGTTGGCCAATGCGATGGGGGCTCTCGCTGCTGCCCAGGTGGGTGCCGGCACACAGGCGCTGACCCCTCAGGCGGCGCTGTTCTTCTTGCGGGAACGACGATACACACAAGGGCATCAAGAGCACTCGCGAGCCATCGAGCAAGTGATCTGCTTTCTGGAGGGCGTGTTCGCCCCTCCTTGTTTCGTGTGATTTGTGCCACTCGCGGCAGAAACAATAGGAGTTGAGACGATGACAGAAGTAGCCTGGAAAAAACGACTGGACGACATTCGACTGCATTCGCTGTCGGATCTGTTTGATGCAGAAAAGCCAGTCATCGGCATGGTGCACCTCTTGCCGCTGCCGGGCGCGCCCGGCTACACCGGGTATGGCATGGATACCATCCTTGACCACGCGAAGCGGGACGCCGAAGCGCTGCTGGAGGGTGGGGTGGACGGCATGATGGTGGAGAACATGTGGGATCTGCCCTACTACGTCGGCAGTGACGTCCGGCCCGAGGCCATGACCGCCCAGGCGGTGGCAGCTCGGGCCGTGGTCGAGATGGCCTGCGGCGTGCCGGTGGGCATCAACGTGGTGCACAACGGCGGCGTGGTGACGCTATCCATCGCGGTGGCGGCGGGGGCGAGCTTTATCCGGGTGTGCATCCTCACCGGCGCCCGCCTGTGGGACACCGGCGAGCTAGACCACGGCTGCGCAGGCGACTTGCTGCGCAAGCGCAAGGAACTGGATGCCGAGCAGGTCAAGCTCTTTGCCGACGTGGACAAGAAGCATTCGGTGCCCTTTCCCGGGCTGGACCTGGAAACGCACATCGAGTGGACCGAGTTCTACCGGGCCGATGCCCTGATCGTCTCGGGGCGGATGACGGGCGCCGCGCCAGAGCTGGACAAGGTGCGCCGGGCCAGGGAGCTGGCGACGCGGCCGATCCTGATGGGCAGCGGTACCACGGCGGAGAACATCGCCGGGTTCCTCCAGTACGCCGACGGGGCCATCGTCGGCTCAAGTCTGAAGGTGGATGGGATCGCCGAGAACCCCGTGGACGTCGAGCGCGTGCGGCGCTACATGGCAGCGGTGAAGGCGTTGAGGTAACGTGGCGCAGCCTTCCAGCCTGCATTCCGCCCTTCAGAGACCATGACCACTCAGGAGGAAAGACGTGGCGTACGATGAAGAGTTGGCGAGCCGAGTTCGGACGGTTCTCGGTGCAACGTCCGGAGTCGTTGAGAAAAGGATGTTCGGCGGCACCAGCTTCCTGGTGCAGGGCAACATGGCCTGCGGCGTGCTCAAGGACGAGCTCATTGTGCGGGTGGGTCCTGACGCACACGAAGAGGCGCTCGCCAGGCCGCACACCCGGCTATTCGACATCACGGGAAAGCCCATGAAAGGCTGGGTGCTGGTGGCTGGCGAGGGTTATGCGTCGGAGGGCGATCTCAGGGGCTGGGTGCGGCAGGGAGTTGAATTCGCGATGTCCCTGCCGGCGAAATAGAGGGCAGGCATAAATCCCAACCCAGGTTCTAGACTGGGCAGCCATGGGCAACCACTCGAATTTGGTTCCACGGATCGTTGGCACAGTGATCCTCTTGGCCATCGTGACTCCGTTCGCTCTGATCGTGAAGGCGAACCCAAGAACTCAACCCGCATCGATGAATCACCCTGCGGACGTTGTACCGCCGCCGTGATTCTTCCAAACGAAAGCTCCCGCCGGATGCGCCATCCGGCGGGAGCCTGGCAGTATCTGTCGGGCTACCGCCCGTGCCGCGTATAGTCCGGCAGGATGAGGGGGGATTGAACGTCGGTCTCGACGCCGGCAACGGCTAGCTCCTTCTCCCAGGCATCGACGTGAGCCAGGGTGAGCTTGCCGAGCTGCATATTGCGGAACTGCGCCCCGGCCGTCCGCCCCGCGCGTCGCCCAAAAACGGTCACGTCCAGCAGCGAGTTGCCCATCAGCCGGTTGCGGCCGTGCACCCCTCCCGATGCCTCACCGGCCACCAGTAAGCCGGGGAAATCGGTGGTGCAGTCGGGCCGGATGGCGATGCCGCCGTTCTGGTAGTGTAGCGTGGGATAGACCAGCATTGGGTCATGGACAATGTCCACCCCGAAGCGGCGGAACTGGCGCACCATGGCCGGCAGCTCCTTTTGCACCGTGCCAGGGCCGTGCAGGATGTCGACCATGGGCGAATCCAGCCACACCCCCTCAAAGCCCGACGGGGTCTTGACGCCGTTGCCCCGCTCCTTCACCTCGCGAATGATGGCGCTGGCCTCCACGTCGCGGGTCTCGCGCGGGAAGACGAACTGCTCACCGTGGATGTTGAGCACCTGGGCCCCCAGGCCGCGCACCTTTTCCGTCACCAGCAGGCCGATGATCTGCTCCGGGTAGGCCGCGCCGGTGGGGTGGTATTGCATGGTATCGATGAACGCCAACCTGGCGCCGATGCGGTAGGCCATGATCAGGCCGTCGCCGGTAGCGCCATAGTGGTTGGTGCAGGCATAGCTCATGTAGTGCAGCCGGCCGCTTCCGCCCGTGGCAATGATCGTCTGCCGGGCGCGCACGATGGCATGCTCCTCCGTCTCCAGGTTTTGGAGCACAGCGCCTGCCACCTGGCCCTTGTCGTCCATGAGAAGCTCGATGGCGGGGGCAAACTCGACGACGGTGATGTCCTCGGGATACGAGCGGACTTCGTCGCGCAGGGCGCGCATGATCTCCGCGCCGGAATAGTCACGGGCGGAATGCATGCGCTTGCGAGAGGTGCCGCCGCCGTGGATGGTGATGAGGGTCCCGTCCGGCGCTTTGTCGAACATACAGCCCAGGTTCTCAAGCCACAGGATGACCTCGGGGGCGTCGCGTACCAGGGCCTCCACCAAATCCGGGTCGTTGCTAAAGTGGCCGCCGCCGATGACGTCCAGGTAGTGCCGTGCCGGTGAGTCGTTTTCCTTGTCGGAGGCCTGGATGCCTCCCTGGGCCATCATGGTGTTGGCGTCGCCGTGGCGCAGCTTGGTGATCATCAGCACCTTAGCTCCCTGCTCCCTGGCCGTCAGTGCGGCCGCTGACCCCGCTCCGCCGCCGCCGATGATCAGCACGTCGCTGTCGAAATCGACGTCTTCCAGGTCTAACTTCGCCCCCCGCAGCCAACTGTGCCCCTCCAGCAGGGCAGCCAGCTCGACTGGCGTGCGACCACCTTTGTTGGGTCCTAAGCGCAGCGCGCGCATCCCCTCCGGGACGTAATCGGGGTGAAACTTGCGCAGGATCTCCTGCTTCTCGGCCGGCGACAGCATGGGCCAGTCGGTGTGCAGGCGCGCGGGCCGTCCGGCTACCACCCGGTCCAGGGATTCCCGCATGCTTGGCGTGTATCCTTCCAGCTTCATTGTCCTCTCCTGTGTGGGCACCCTGCCGCAGGCTTGCCCGCCCCTGGCTTGCGCCGGCGGGACAGGGGAGCCTGCGGATGGTCTGATCCTATTCCGGTTCGATGTCGCGCGTATTGTAGCGCTGGCGCATCTCGGCATCGGTGATGGCCTTCATCTGGGCCAAGGCCTCGTCGTGCTTGCCAGCGTTGATCTCAGCCACACGCTGGGCCAGGTGCTGCGCTTTGGGTGCCAGGTAGCGGCCGTAGAGGCGCCGGGCCAGGATGGCAATGTTGGGTTGCGCTTCTTCGGCTGGGCAGCGCGAGACGCACATGCCACACATGATGCAGTCGAACGACAGGTCGGCCACGCGGGCGATGTCGCCGCGCATGGCGGCGGCCATGTAATCCTTCACCTTGAGGTCCTGGGGACAGCTCTTGGTGCAGGTGCCGCAGCCCAGGCATTTGAGCAACTGGGGATATAGTCGCACCAGGGTGGCAAAGGTCGGGGGCAGCTCCTCCAACCGGTACTGGGCGCGCTCGGCCGGGTAGAACGGAATCTGCGTCAGGTACATGCCCGGCTGGACCAACGTGCCGCAGGCCAAGCCGATGTATAGCTTTGGATCGCCTTCCTGCCGGTAGACGGTGGCACACGCTCCGCAGAACGACGCGCGGCAGCCGACACCGCGGATTAGCTGGTAGCCCGCGTACTCCAGCGCTCCCATGATGGTCAGCGTGTTGGGAACCTGGTAGCGCTTGCCCATGATATAGATCGGAATCATCTCCAGTTCAGCCATTCAAGCCTCCAGAATCAAGCGTCAAACGTCAAGAGAGATAGCGTTTGACTAATGTGGCCTCTCGCCCAGCGCCGTCAACTCGTCCTCGCGGAATTCTTGCACCGGCGCCGCTTCCGCCAGGCTCCGACCGGGATGGTAATCAAAGAGCGCCTGCACCTTCTCCCCCACCGCTCGAAACACCGTCCCCACCGGTATCTCCACCGGGCAGGCGTCGGTGCACATCCCACACCCCACACAACTGCTCACCATGTGGTTCAAACGCGTCAGGTGAAAGAGCAGCATGTCCGGCAGCATCCGCACCGTCCCCTTGCGCTCGGCCCATTGGTACAGGAGCTGCGAATCGTGCTCAAAGGTCGGCGTGCGAAAGATGCACTCCCGGCAGTAGCAGATGGGACAGTTGATCATACAGTTGTGGCAGCGGATGCACGTCGAGAACTGCTCCAGCAACCCCTCCATGCTATGAACCCGGCCCCGGAACTCGGCAAACGCCGCGTCCCGCGCTTGCATCCGGGCTGCAATCAGCGCCTGCACTGCCCCAGCCCGCCCGGCCGGTGCG